>Ga0070716_100000608_pt1 | contig 15138 bp, 10 predicted proteins | sample LARL112metaG_FD_71395 | JGI IMG/M metagenome (GOLD analysis project Ga0070716, IMG submission 71395) | Corn, switchgrass and miscanthus rhizosphere microbial communities from Kellogg Biological Station, Michigan, USA - LAR L11-2 metaG | ecosystem: Host-associated > Plants > Roots > Rhizosphere... | reverse complement strand
CAACTCCGAGTGCGCGAACATCGGCGGTTGCGGCGCCGGTTCCCCCGAAGAGGTCTGGCTGCGCAACGACCTCGCCACGCATACGAACTTCTGCACGCTCGCCTACTGGCACCGGCCGAGATTCTCCTCCGGCTTCAACGGCGGCAACGTCAGCTTTTCGACCTGGTGGACCGACCTCTACAACGCCGGCGCCGACGTCGTCCTGAACGGCCACGATCACGACTACGAACGCTTCGCCCCCCAGAATCCAAGCCACGTCGCGACCTCGATCGGGATCCGCGAGTTCGTCGTCGGCACCGGAGGCGCCGAGCACACTCCCTTCACTGCATCATCGGCGAACAGCCAGGTTTTCAACGCCAATACTTTCGGAGCCTTGAAGCTCACGCTGCACCCGACGGGTTACAACTGGCAGTTCGTTCCCGAGGCCGGAAGAGCCTTCACGGATTCCGGCAGCGGTCCGTGCCACTGATCTCCCGTGATTCCTCTGCGGCTCCGGCCGCCTACCGAATCGTCAGCGCAGCGTCGACAAGCGCTGTACCGACGGGGGCGCCGTGGCGATTCACGCGCCAGACAAGCCACCGGTAGCGACCGGGCCTTAGCTGGCCCCGCGAGACGCGGAGGCGCGCGGCCTGGGCGCGCGCCTGTAGCACGAGCCTGGGTCCGGACCGAAACTCGATTCGATAACCAAAAGCGTGCTTGACCGGCACCCAACCAAAGTTACGGGTCGATTCGCCGGGTGCCGAGCGAGCAACTGTCAGCCCTGAGCTCTTCGCTGCGTGGTTCGTCTTCGTTGGTGACGTGACCCCTCGTGGGCTGATGGTCACGACCGTCCCAAGAACGCCCGAGGAAACCCGCGGCGTCGTCCGGGCTTCGCCGCCGTTTGAACTCGTTGCCCTCCCCCCTTGGGAACGAACAGTTGGGATCGCGGAAACACCTTTAGCTGAGGCCCGCTGTGTCACGGCAGACAACGACGCGTTTCGCTCGTCGAGGACCCGGGGGGTAATCAGAAGCAGTGCCGCCGCCGCGCCGACAAGGCCCACAAGCGCAATACCCCGGCGACGGCGCAGGGTCGGAAGTGCCTCGGTTTCGGCGTTGTTGAACGGCCGCTCCTCGGCTTCAGGCTGTGGAAACGGCGCGCCCTCATATATGTCCACCTCGCGAGCTGGTCCATCGAAGGCGAGCTCAAACCGCGGAACTGCCCCTACCGTCTCACGGCGCACCCCGATTCGGCTCTCGGTAAGGACAATCTCGGGGAGCGCATGCCGGGCGCGCCGAGCAGCTTCAGGGTCGACAAGGGCGAGCTCGGGACTCATCACCTCATCCGCGGCACCCCATCCGGAAGAGTCGGCTTCCAATGTCATGCCGCCGGTCATCGCGCCCACGACGCAACAGGGGTCAGCGCTCGTAAGCCCCCAGGTCTGGGCCCGCCCCTAGCGGCCGCAGAACTCCGTCGAAGGCACGTGAAACGGCATACGAGGAACTCGCCGCATCTACCGCCGGACTGCCGGCCTGAAGATGAAAGTCCCCGGCCGGCCGGTTGACGAAGAGTGGATCCTGGAAAATCGAACCGCTCTGGGTCATGCCGCCGCCGGAGATCCACACGTTGCCGGCTGTGTTCCCATACATCAGGTTGCTAAAGGCCTGGTTCCCGGTCCCGACGCCCGCCGTCTCCCAATAGGTGCGAAGCCCGTAGCCGCCACCGCTGCCGGCGCCGTTCCAGGTCAGGATGTTGTCGGCGATCGTGTTGTTGTTCGACACATGGGTCGTGTCGCCGGAGACGATGATCCCGGAACGGCCATTGCCGTCGACCGTGTTTTCTGTGACGAGCACCGCCTGCGCGTCGGGCCCGACCTTGATCCCGTTGGCGTAGTTGTCCTGGACGATGTTGTCCGCGGCGACGCTGTTGGCTCCGGAGCACCAGTAGATGCCGTGGTCGAGGTTCCAGTGAGTGCCGTTGTTGTGGATCCAGTTTCCAACGATGCTCGCCCCATCTGCGCCCTCGAGGTAGATGCCGCTCATCGCGGAGTTTCGGACTTCGACGCCGCTGACGGTGTCATTTAGTCCGAACACATTGAGACTTGGGCCGCCGTCGCAAGTGTTGTCGAAGGTCGACCAGCCAACGTTCTTGTCCACGACCATGTTGGTCAGACGCTCGTAGTTGCCTGCCAGCTTGATCGCGGTAGGCACGATCACCTTTTTCTCCTCGCCGGGATAGCCGGAGATTGTGATCGGAGCGCTAGAGGTGCCTGACGTCGTCCAGACCAACTTGTTGTACTGGACCCCGCACGACCCGGATGACGCCTCTTTGTAGGTTCCTGCTCGAAGGTAGGCAGTCTGGCCCGGAGTCAACGTCGTCATGGCCTTCTTGAGTGTCTGCCATGGCTGATCGAACGTTCCGGGGTTCGCGTCAGATCCCACGGGGGAAACATAGAAGGCGACGCTCCCGCTGCATGGGCGAGTCGAACCGGTAATGGTGACCTGTCCAGAGACACCTCCGGCCGTATCGAATGAGTCGACGCCGAGCGTGTAGCTCGTTCCGCAAGCAAGACCGTTGAACGTGTAGCTCAGACCCGAGACGCGCCCGACCTTCGAACCGTTCTGGAACAAGTCGTAGCCGGCAACGCCGGCGCTGCCCGTTGAAGCGTTCCAGCTCAGCGAAAGGCTCGACTGAGTCACTGCACTCAGTGACAGTCCGGTCGGTACCGACGGTGCCGTGGGACCACTGCAGGGGCTCGTCGCCGCGATCAACGTGGCTTGCACCGATAGGTTTCCCGCCGCGTCGAAAGCGTCTACGCCGAGGTTGTGGCTCGTCCCGCAGGCCAGACCAGTGAAGGTGTAGTTCGTCGACGTTGTGCTTCCGATCCTCGATCCGTCCAGGAAAAGGTCGTAACCGGTCACTCCCGCAGCATCCGTCGACGAGGTCCAGGCGAGCGAGATGCTCGACGCGGTCACTCCCGTCACCGCCAAACCCGCCGGAACGGTCGGCCCGGATTGAGGCGAAGAAGACTGTGGATTCCCCGGAGCTGCAGTGCCGCTCCAGAGGAATTGGTTGTCGAAGACAGAGTCGAAGGTGCGGCCGCCTGCTGGATCGCCAATGTAAACGCGGCCGACAGGGGTGGTGCCGAGCGAGTCGGTCTTGCTGAGCGTTGTGAGCTTGTTGCCGTCGAGCCAAACCTCGACCAGGCTTGAGCCGCCGTTGACCAGAACGTGTACCTCTAGTTCGTGCCAGCTGCCAGTGCTCACCGTAGGCCCGACGGTTGTCACGCCTGTGACCTCGTTGTAGTAGGCGAGCCTTCCGTCGGATCGGCGGAGGATCGTCAGAATCGCGCCTACGCTCGAGGTGCGGAAACGCACGAGCGACGCGTTGGTGCTCTGGCTAACGACATCGAAGCGGCCGTCGTAATAGAGCTCCGGCTGCGTCGGGCTCAGCGACTCATACGCGTAGGCGGGTGCCCCGGTCGCAGTCGCCCGCGCCGACCACGACCCCGCGTAGCTGACCTGCTGCTGGGCCGCAATCCCCCTCGCCGCCGTCCACTGCGACAGGTTGCCACTCTCGAACCCGTCGCTGAAGATCGGCGTTGGGGGAGCCGTTGTGGCCCCTGCGCTGCCAGGGATCGAGGAGACGGCGGCTGCGGCTACCAACAAGACCCAGAAGCCCGCGGCTACCGCCCGTGGGCGGTGGCTTCCGAACATCGTGGTTACGGTCGGTGTGTCAGTTGCGGAGCATGATCCCTTGATTGAGGGACGCGGCTTGCTTTGCGAAGAACCTCGACATGACTTCTGTCCGCCGTCTTCTGAGGTGGAGAGACAGGGTCGACCTGAACTCTGCGACTGCGTAAGCCAGACGACCGCACAGCAGTGCTGTCCTGCACATAACCCCCCGGTCTAGGTTAGATGTACTCCGCCGGAGACGTTAGAGACTCCGCCGGACACCAGAAGCGCGGGAACGTACACGCTCTGCTCCGGCTCGTCAAGTGACCTAGGTCCGCGGGTCTCGGTGGGAGCGCCAAATTGACTTCAGCGGGGCGACCGATTCGGACGGCGGGGTCTCCCAACACCGCGACAAGTGCCCCAATTCGTGGCTTCGAAGGTACGATCAGGGGTCACGGCTCATTCGGACGTTCTTCCCGACGCATATGCCACAGCCAAAGCCTGCTGCTCGCCGACAACTCGAGTTCTTAAAGCGCCAGGGAGGGCTCATCATTCTCGTCACTGCTGCCGCTCTCGCGGCCGCCAGTGTCACAACGTTTCTGCAGCACAACGTTTACCGGGCCTCCACGAAGATCGTCGTCGGGCAGGGAGGAGGAATCTTCGATCCGCAATTCGGCAATGCGGTTCAACCTGCGACGCAGACGATGTCGTCCCTGCTCAAGAGCGACATCGTTGCGACAACCGTGATCCGCGACCTCGGCCTTCAAGAAACTCCGAAAAGCCTCCTGCGGCATGTCCAGGTTTCCAGCACACCCGATAGCTCGGTACTTCAAGTTAGCTTCGACTCGCGGAATCGGGACGAAGCAGTTCGGACACTCGACAAGGTTGCCTCCGTGTTCACATCGCTTGTTCGGCGCAAGCTGGGGAAGCAACCAGTTCCAAGCGGGCAGTCGACTTCATTACCGGTCGTCACAGCGACCGTGTTCGACCCCGCTCACGCGGACCCGAATCCTATCTCGCCACATCCCGCGCGCACCATCGTGATCAGTGGGATCATCGGCCTTGTCCTGGGCATCATTCTCGCGCTGCTCCGCGACACGCTCGACGAACGGCTTCGCGGGCAAGAGGAGATGGAGGACTACTTCGGAGCTCCAGTCATCGCCGCTCTTCCCAGGAGCATGCTCGATCGACGCGCGCTCGAGAAGACGCACGGCCCTGTCTCCTCGTTCGTCCACGCAATCGAGCCGCTGCGACTGCAGCTCGCGCGGGCACACGAACGGCTGATCGTGGTAACGAGCGGAGGAGCCCGCGAGGGCAAGAGCGCGGTCGCGGCGAACCTTGGCGTCGCACTCGCCGTCACGGGCGCCGACGTGATCTGTATCGACGGCGACCCTGGCGATCACAGTTTGACGCACTACCTCAACTTTCACGAAGACAATGACCACAGTCCCGGGTCGGTAGCTGGATCAGCCGATGTCGCGCAGGTGCTTCACGATATTCGCCTCGATACCACGATCGAAGGACTTGTAGCCGGCAAGGATGAGATTGGTGAGCAAGCCGGAGGTGGGAATGGGCGAGGACTTGGGGGGGCTGGCCGCTTGCGGCTCTTCATATGGTCGTCCCCGAAAAACGCTGAACTCGAAGCGCTCCCTCACGGCTCGATCGCCGACCTGGCCACGGATCTACTTGAATCAGAGCAGGGATACATCGTCGTGGACGCACCGCCGCTTCCTTCAGGTACGACGTTCGCGCTGCTTTCGAGTGCAAGCAGGGCAATCATCGTCGCGACCGAGGAGAAGACGACGAAGGAGGAGGCGACGTCTGTCCGCGCAACGGTCGAGAGGCTCCAGGTCGCGAGTTACGCGATCGTTACCCTCGGCCGAACTGCCAAGACTGGTGGTGCATACCTACCAGGGTATTACCCTCGTTCGAGCAGAGCCGAGCGGAAAGCCCTGTAGCGATCTCCGAGCGTAGACTTCGCCAATCCTTTCGCCTTCCACGAGGCGAGCTGACGAAGTCGGGGCGCCAGGTCTCCGCGCGCGAGGCGCGCGGCGGTACGCGGCGGCGTCCCAGCGAGAATCGCGAAGCGACCGAGTAGAAGGCACCCTTCGGTTTCCCGAACCGACTCAACGGGCTCCGAGGTGAAGAGCACGTGGACACCGCAAGCGGCCGCCGCCGCGGCAACGCGTACCGAAACGTAGCCGCCTGGCACGGATCCAGTGTCAACCGGAGCTCCGACAATCTCGCTTAAGACGGCAGCGCTACGGCCCCACTCCTCTAGCAGTCTTTTTTCTGATAGCGACGGCATCGGGACCGGGTGTGAGCAGGAGTGGGTTCCGATCACGTGCCCCATTTCGGCGAGGTCTTTGATACCCGCCTCGTCGAGGAAGCTCGGTTTGCCGAGGAAGTCGACCGGGATTAAGAAATGGCCGGGCCAACCCATGTCGGCGAGCGCCTCACCGATTAGCCGGGCGCTCGCTCCACCATCGTCGAACGTCAGGAACAGCGGTGGGGCCGCACGCCGTCTCGACCCCACGCGAAGGTCCGCGACACTGCTGGGCGACGTCCCCGTTGCAGCAATCGCCCTGAGGTGACCTTCGAAGAGAGACGATTCGAGCTTGTATCTGGCGGGAGCACGACCTGGGAAACCACTCGAATCGGTATCGCCCGCTTCGACAACGTCGTGGTACATCAGCGAGATCGCGCGAATACTTTTTCGGACCCGCCCGCTCAACAAGAGCTGACGGTGCGCTTACGGCCTCGGACAGCCTTCAAGTTGCTTGGCCGCCTCATCCATCTAGTCTAAGCGCATGCGGGCCGAGTGCTCACTGGCACCCGAGAGCTGGCCCCACCCCGAGTGCCCGCCAACTCAGTTCGCGCAAACACCTCGAGGCCGCTCGTGCGCCATCGCCGAGGCTGGCGAGGGTCGGCGATGAACAGAGGAGCGCGACCGCTCGTGCTGTGCTACCACGCGATCTCTGACACCTGGCGGGATCCGCTCTCAGTCTCGCCCGGGGTTTTCGAACGACAGGTGCGTGCTGTCCTTCAGCGCGGCTATCGCCCGGCCAGCGCAGCCGAGACCATCGCCGGAAGAGGGAAGCTCCTGCACGTCACCTTTGATGATGCGTTTCGGAGCGTTTCAAGGGCTCTCCCAGCCCTCGATCGGCTTGGCGCGCCCGCAACCGTCTTCGTCTGCCCCGCCCTAGCAGACGGCGCGGAGCCATTCGCGGTTCCAGAGCTGGATGCGCGGGCCCCTGAGCAGACTGAGGAGCTCGACACGATGGGTTGGGACGAGCTTGGCGGACTCGTCGAACGCAACATCGAGGTTGGTTCACATACTCTCACCCATCCGCATCTGACGACGCTCGGGGATCGCGAACTGCTGAGCGAGCTGCAGCTGTCGCGCGAACGACTAGAGGACGAACTCGGCGTGCGGTGCCGCTTTCTCGCTTACCCTTATGGTGAGGAGGACGAGCGGGTGCGCGCTGCCGTCCGGTCCAGTGGTTATGAGGCAGCCTTCGCCCTTCCGGGGAAGCAGTCGCCGCTCGACATCTATGCGCTTCCGCGGGTCGGAATCTGGCGTAAGGACGGATCGGTCCGGGTGAGCGTCAAGACCTCGCAGGTGGGTCGAAGACTCCTCGCGGATCCTCTCAACTCGGCGCGGCGCCGCTGGTCCCGGTTCAGTCAGGGCAACTAGAGCAGAGTTGGCGCAGCGCGCGTCCTGAACAGCTCGACTCGGCGAATCCCAAGCTCTGGACTCAATCGGACGGAATGTGCACCGCCGTGACAATGCCGGCCAGTCCGACGTCCGCGTGGGCTTCAAGGCTGATCTTCGGAATCAGCGACCAGGCGATCAATAAACGTCTGCCGGTCCAAGAGAAGCTCGTAACGTGCCTGCACAGCGGACCCAGATTCTTCGGGGACACCGGCGTCGAAGCAGGGGCCGGAATTCGGATCTTACGGCCGTCACGAAGACGTACGACGAGGTTCTGTTTGCAGCCAGAGCCGGCTAGGAGGAGGAGCCGTCCCTGCTCGTCGTCGAGCAACCAGGGCATGGTCCCCCGAAATCTCGTCAGAAAAGGCTTCGGCTTCCCGAAGTCCCAGCGCACCCACCCGCGTTCGAACTGGTAATACAACGCGCCCGCGGAAGAGCGCGCGAGGTCGGGCTGCGGGTCGTTCTGAACCTTGACGATCCGCGGCCTGGCTCGACCGAACTCGCGCCGGACGACGAGCGAAGGATAGCCCTGGCCCACTGCGCCAAGGTCAAATACGACGCCGCTGTCGGCCACCACGACTCGATCGATCCGGTAGCAGCGGCCGTGCGAGCACTTGCGCATGTCCATCGCGACGAGTTGCCTCCCGTTTCGCATGTCGCGGACGACAACTCGCTGCCGGCCCCCGTCGGCTTCCGCCCAAGCAATCATTTCGCCACGAGCGTCAAAAGGTGCGATCAGTGTGTGGCTGAGAACCCGCCGTTTGCGACCGTCCGGGGAGACCGTCATCAAGTTCGACTCCTCACCTTTCTGCGTGGCGTAGATGATCGCCGTCGATGTGGTGGCCAAGCCGTAGTTCTCGTTCGGGTTGACCGCCAACTGCCGCACGCCTCCCGTCTTTAGATCCTGTTGGAGGAGCGCGCTCGGCGCGCTCGCTTCCTGACCTGCTGCCTCGACGACCAGGCGCGAGCCCGAAGACGCAACCGGTCCTACCGCGAACCCATTGATCAACAGAAGCCCCTGGCTTCTCTTGATCGGGACCACCGCCGCCACTGGCCTCCTCTCGGCCGCCCCGGCAGACGCTGCTGGCGACGGGGTTGTAGCGGTTCTCGTGCCGACGCCGGAGGGACGAGGTTGGCGGGGATGCCCGGAGCAGCCTGTTCCGGCGCAGCAGACAGCAACAGCGATGACCAAGAGCGAATGCCTGAGAAACAATCGATTCAAGGGGCGCTCTCCGAGGCGATGTTGTCGAAGCGGCCGCGGTGGGTCCGTCACTCGGGCTCTCTCATGCCCAGTTCTACATTGTTGCGAGAGGGAGATCTACTAGTTGCTCCGTGCGTTGATCGAACGGCTCGAGTTTTCGTTCGCGTTGCAGCATCACCGCGCTCGGCCGATGATGCCGGCAGTGCTGCTCCGTCTGCTCGGGATTGCCGCGAACAAGGGCTGAGACTGGTCGTGATGCACGTCCGCGTCGACAGACCTAGCTACGCCCCCGTTAGCCTATGGGCGTGAAACTTGCTGCGCTCGCGGTAATCGCGGCCGTCGCAGCCGCGAGTTGTGCGGCAGCGACGAGGTCTGCCCCGGTTACGGAAACACGGAGTGTGCCGCGCTTCAGCCACGTCATCTTGATCGTGTTCGAGAACCACGAGGTCGGCGAGGTGCTCGGCAACTCAGGTGCACCGACGTTCAATCGCCTCGCCTCCAGATACTCGACGATCTCGCAGTACACCGCCGTCGCGCATCCGAGCTTGCCGAATTATCTTGCCCTTGTCTCAGGATCCACCCAGGGGATCGACAGCGACTGCACCACCTGCCTCGTCGACGGCCGAAGTCTGGCCGACACGCTCGGGGCGGCGGGAAAGACTTGGAAAACGTACGCGGAAGGCCTCCCGTATACAGGCTTCACGGGGGCGTCCTCCGGTCGCTACGCAAAGAAGCACAACCCCCTCGTCTACTTTCGCCGCAACCTGACGCCTGCGCGGCTCGGACGGATCGTGCCGTTGAGCGGGTTCCTGTCCGACGTTCGCGGTCGACGACTCCCGGCGTTTTCGCTCGTCGTTCCCGACCTTTGTCACGACATGCATGACTGTGGCGTGGCGACGGGCGACACTTGGTTGGGCGCGTTTCTCAGGCCTCTACTGCGTGGATCTGTGCTAAGGAACAGCGCCGTGTTCGTGGTCTTCGACGAGGGGACTACGGATGTCGGCGGAGGTGGTCGCGTTGCGGCACTTGCGCTCGGCCCGCTGGTCCGACCACACGCACGGTCAACGGCCGCAATCAACCATTACGGACTCCTCCGGACCATCGAAGCGGGTCTCGGACTACCCCTACTCGGCCGATCCGCAGGCGCTCGACCGATTGTCGGTATCTGGCGCTGACATTCCTCTACGTCGTTCTGGACGAGCCAAAAGAAGCTGCCTGATCAACGGCTTCGGCCTGGTCTTACTTCACTGAAAGGGCCAGGGTTCCTGCCGGGATGACCTTTCCACCACATGCGGGTGGCAGGCTCAACAAGAGCCTGGTGGTCCGGCCGTCCTGGCGATTGTTGTTGAAGTCGGTAACGAGAAGCGTCGCACGGCCTCCGACGGGGCAACGCCGATACCCCGTCGAGCCGATGACTCGCAGCCGAAGGCGCGCGCGCGTCGGAACGGCGAGTGAATCGAGTCGAAGCCCCTTTGGCTGGAGGAGAACTCTCTTCGTTCCCCTTGCGGAGATAAGTCGCCCAGCCGCGGGCCCGACTGCGGGCAGACCCTTCCATCCGACGAATCGGGCGTTAGCCTGTCCAGTCAACGTAGTCCCGGGGGTCGTTCTCTTTCGGAAGAGGAGGCGCACCGCGTTAATGCGGCGCTTGACGTAGAGGACTGCGGCCGGCCGGCGAGACTTGAGCTCACTGCCGCCCACCGTCTCGAACCGCGTCATCACGCTGCTCTGATACTTCCCTGTATGACCCGGCGTTCGGACGAGCACGTGAAAACCGAGGTTTTGCCCGGGACCCATTGTCTTGTTCAAAACCCACAACAGAGTGCGCCCCGATTGAACGGGGCGCGTCGAGCCGAAGGATGATCGAACATACTTAAACCCCGACGGCGGCAGCATGAACTCCAGAGACTTGATTTTCAGCGCTTGCTCGTTGGGGTTTCGAACCGTAATCGTGTAACCGGTCCTGTTGTTGCGGAGCGCAACGCCCAGGTCGTTCTTGACCGCTAGCGGCGCGTAGGCACCTACGACCTCCTCGATGATCATTCCGGCTATGTCGGCGTTAGCGTCGCGCGCGGCCCCGCCCTCATACGCGGCGTCGGCGATCGATGCATAGCATGGGAGTGATACCGACACCTCGGACGATATCTCCCGAATCATGATCAGCGTCAGCTTGGCTGCGCGCATATTTGCGAGTTCGCGCGGTGTTGAGAGGCCCTCAGGATCGCGAGAACGATCGTGGCAGCCTTGTACCCCGTCCGTCCCCGCTCCGTTCGGCTCTGCATCACCAAGTACAACTACGATTTTCCTCGCCGAGGGCCGCCAACCCATGCGAGCGTCGCTATAGCTCTGCTGGAAGGCCAGATTGTATGACTCGGCAAGACCATTCTGCGGACTTGGGTTTGAATGCGTTGTGACGCGATTGAGCGCATTGTTCACTTGCGTGACGTCGCTGGTAAGAGGCTGGATGAGTTGATACTCACCGGCGGGGTTGCCATGGTCCCGAAACACGACCAGGGCGAAACGGGTGTCTGGTAGAAGCGCCGAAACGCCGCTAAGTGCACGGGCCCCCTCGGTCTTCGCCCGAGCAATTGCCGAGGCCATGCTCGCCGTGCCGTCGAACGCGATCTCGACGTCGACTGGTGTGGCGACTCCCGGGGCAGCGCTGGCAGCGGGAGAACCACGTGCACCGGTAAGAAACGCAGCGGTGAGTGCTACTGCGAGCGGAGTGACAAGCCAAGCTTTAACGTGCGTTCGCCGACGGCTGTCTCGCCGCGGGCTCGGCGGCATCGTAAACACGTACACCCTCTCCCTCAATTCGTAACAGCTCTTCCCTGACGGTCTTCTGAGCTCTCTCATTTTTGCTCAATACCGAACTGCTGTCTACCCCCAAAGGAACTGCTGTCTACCCCCAGACGAGGGGCCTTGGCGTTCGTCAGTCGGGGACATCCGGGGCTTATCGACATCTTGCGAGATCGGGGTTGCCCGGACGGACGCGCGCGAAACACTTGCCTAAAGGATCCCGAGGTCGCGTTGTGGGCGCGGGGAGCTTTCCGCCTTCCTACGGGCCTCTACCAATCCGGTCTGCAAGGTGCCGAATGCGAGCCACGAGCTCGGCGTTCAGGACGTCGCTCTCATCGGCGTGCCGCCCCGCTTTCTTCCTCTGGTCGAGCAGCGTTGACCATGTCCTCGGCAGTGACGTCGCAGTGGAGCCCTTATGGGCCGGGCAGGGATCGAACCTGCGACCTTGGGATTAAAAGTCCCCTGCTCTACCAACTGAGCTACCGGCCCGATGCCCCCGACGGGATTCGAACCCGTGCTACAGCCTTGAAAGGGCTGTGACCTAGGCCGCTAGTCGACGGGGGCGGCTGGGGAAGAATAGCCGTGAGGCCGTTGCGCGCTCGCTGCGGCCCGTCACCGCCCAACTCGCAAAGACCCGGCTACTCGCCTACGCATAAGCCGCCTCCCAGCTCGCATGTAAGGGAGAGGGCTAAGCTAGCCCGAGACCCGGCCTCGCGAGCAACGCCGGTAGGTGCAGAACCTCGGCAATCCGGCGCTTGGCGTCGATGTCCGCATAGATCCGGGCGGCATCGTCCGGTGAAATCCCAATCGCCGCTGCAAGCGATTCTGAAGGGTAACCGTTGGTCCACGAGTACAAGGCGAGGTCCATCCGCTGATACGGGAGCGAGAAGTAGAACTCCTCCTGGTCCTGGGCGAGCGGGTAGGTATCGGTGGTAGGCGTTCTTGTGAGGATCTCCTCTGGGACGCCCAGCGCCGCCCCGAGCTCGTAGACCTGAGACTTGTACAACTCCGCGATCGGCTTGACGTCCGCCGCGCCGTCGCCGTTCTTGACGAAGAAGCCGAGGTCGTACTCAAGGCGGTTCGGCGTCCCGGCCACGGCGTAATCGAGCCGGTCGGCGTGGTAATACTCGAGCATCTTTCGCGTTCGCTGCTTGAAATTCGTTGCCGCAACGATCTGACGGTAGGTGTCCGCAGTGACGCGGACACGCATCTCTTCACCTTCGGGGGACCGAGCTACCACGGAAAAGAGCCGGTAGGAATCTCCTCCGAGGATGGGCGGAAGGACGATCTTTGCCTTCCAACCGGGACCGTAGTCCGGAATCAGCTCGCGAAACGCGTCGTCGCGGAGCCGATAGCAGCCAAGGGTCTCGAGCACATCAGTGATCTCCTCCGTCGTCGTCTCGACGCCCAGGCTCTCGGCAACCAGCAGCCCGAGCCCGCTGCTGTCTTCCGCCGAGTCGCGCTCGGGCATGAGTAGGCCAAGCACCTTCTCGCGTCCGAACGCCCGGGCGCATAATGCGAGCACGACGCTGCTGTCGATTCCTCCCGAGAGACCGACGACGGCTCCCCGCTTCCGAAGGCGTACTCGAACCGCGTCCTGTAAATCAGCGACGAGCTCGTCGATGAGCGCGTCGGGATCGACGTCCAGGACGCTCGGGACGAGGTTAGGAACTGCTGGCTTCGTTCGTGGCACCGCCGTCAGTCCCGAGCTTTTGAGCTAGGTACCGCGTGATGTTCGCGATGGAGTCGAGGTTCTCAGGGAGCAATTCATCCTCGGGGATTCGCAGATCGAATCTGACCTCGACGAACTCGACAAGCTCGAGGATGCCCAGAGAATCGATCACGCCCGACTCGACAAGGGATTGGTCCGGATCGACCTGCTCCGCCTTGTACAGCGGAAAATTCCGGCTCAGGAAAGCCTTGATCTCGCCTTCGATTTCTACGTTCACCTGCACCTGACCTTCGTTCCCTCCCCTGGACGCGCCACGATACCAAGGCACTCTCGGGACGCGCCTGCTCGCCTTTCCGCTCTCGTCGAAGACGCTTGTGACGCCGTAAGTAAGCACCTATCGTGAGAAAGATGTGCGGGATCGTTGGTGTTTACCGCCGTGGCGAAGCGGCGGTCCCGAGGGATGTTCTGCTCTCGATGACGGGCGAGCTTCGTCATCGCGGCCCGGACGGCACCGGCCTCTATCTCGACGGCGGCTTGGGGATGGCGGCCAGCCGTCTGGCGATTGTCGACCTCGCCTCGGGTGACCAGCCCCTCTCCGACGACGAGGGTCGCTTCTGGGTGGTCCAGAACGGCGAGATCTACAACTTTGTAGAGCTCCAGGCGGAGCTGGAGGAGCTCGGCCATAGGTTCACCACGAGCTGTGACACGGAGGTGTTGGCGAACGCCTACGCCGAGTGGGGGCCCGCGTGCCTCGATCGGCTCAACGGTGACTTCGCCTTCGCCGTCTGGGACGCGCTGACACGCGAGCTCTTCCTGGCGCGCGACCGATTCGGTGTTCGTCCGTTGTTCATCATGGAGCTCGAAGGCGACGTGTGGTTTGCCTCCGAGGCAAAGGCGCTCCTCCGACACCCGCACTCACGCCGAGAGCTCGACCGCGCCGCGCTCGCCGAGTTCTTCGTCACCTGGGCGAATCCCTCTGGACGCTCGTCGTTCGAAGGGATCAGGGAGTTGCCCCCTGCGTGCTCGGTGCGCGTCGATCGCCACGGGATCGAGCCGGCGCGGCGATGGTGGGACCTGGAGTTCTCCTCCGAGGACGATCGCGGTGAAGACGAGCTGCTCGGGGAGCTGCGAGAGCTCCTGGACGATTCGGTGCGGATTCGGATGCGGGCCGACGTGCCTGTCGCGATCTACATCAGCGGCGGGCTCGACTCGAGCATCGTCGCATCCCTCGGACGGCCGTACGCCAAGGGCGGCCTGACGCTTTTCGGGGTCGGCTTCGACGACGGGCGCTACGACGAGACGGGGTACCAGCACGCGGCTGCGTCCGCACTGGACGCCGAGCTGATTCAGTCCCGAGTCGGGCCCAGTGCCATCGCTGAGCTGCTGCCGACCGTGGTCGAGTTCGCAGAGCGCCCGACTCTCAGGACCGCGCCTGCGCCGCTCCTCCACCTCGCGTCGACGGTGCACGAGAACGAGACCAAGGTTGTGCTGACCGGAGAGGGCGCCGACGAGCTGTTTGGGGGCTACGACATCTTTCGCGAGGACAAGGTGCGCCGCTTCTGCGCACGAGATCCAGAGTCCCGGATCCGCCCGTTGCTCTACGCTCGGCTCAACGAGTACCTGGACGAGGACCTCGGGCGCCTCGTTCCCTTCCTCGCCCGTTTCTACGGTCGTGGCTTGCTCGCAACCGAAGATCCGCTCTACAGCCACCGCATCCGGTTCGAGAACGGGACGCGACTGATTCGAACGCTTGGCGCGGCAGCCGAGGCGCCGCTGACCGGCCTGCTCGAGCGCCTTCCACCCCACATGCACGAGCTCGCCCCTCTCGACCGGGCGCAATACCTCGAGATCGTGACGTTCCTCGAGGGCTACCTCCTGCACAGCCAGGCCGACCGGATGCTGATGCGGCACTCGGTCGAGGGCCGGTTCCCTTACCTCGACTACCGCGTTGCCGAGCTTGCTGCCCGGCTGCCCGCACGGCTGCGCCTCCTCGGGCTGCAAGAGAAGGTCGGGTTGAGGAAGGCAACCGTAGGCCTGGTCCCACGAGAGATTCGTGAGCGCAAGAAGTGGCCATACCGCGCTCCGATCGCCGGCCCGGTGCTG
>Ga0070716_100000607_pt1 | contig 15145 bp, 13 predicted proteins | sample LARL112metaG_FD_71395 | JGI IMG/M metagenome (GOLD analysis project Ga0070716, IMG submission 71395) | Corn, switchgrass and miscanthus rhizosphere microbial communities from Kellogg Biological Station, Michigan, USA - LAR L11-2 metaG | ecosystem: Host-associated > Plants > Roots > Rhizosphere... | reverse complement strand
GATCACATAGGCATGCGGCGTCAGGCCCGCCTCGGCGCGGAACACGCGGATCAGATGATGCGGCGAAAGCCGCGCGATCGCGGCCAGCTCGGACAGAAGCAGCGGCTCGGCAAAACGCTGCTCGATGACATCGCGCACCCGTGCCACCGGTCCTGCCTCACGGCCGGGCGCCATCGGCGTGAAACCGGCGTGACGGACCAGCACATGGGCATAGGCGCGATGCAGCCGTTCCTCGCCGGCCAGCGCGTCGGTGCCGGCCTCGATCACACGATGCGCCTCGGCAAATAGTCTTGCGCCGAGCGGATCGTTCACCGCCGACTGCAAAAAGATCGGCGTCGCGGTGACGCGGCGGCCGGCGACCGCGCTCGCCACGGCCTGCATCAGTTCGGCGGTCGGATAGGTCATGCGATAGGCAAAACCCTCGCCGACCGGCGCACCGTCATGCACGTCGAGCGGATTGACCAGCCCAAGCCAGCCCGGGCCCGCGTAATGGCGCACGCCGCGCGACATCCAGGTCTCGCAGCCGGCCTCGATATTTCCGATCGTATAGGTCTCGTGCGCATGGAAGGCGTAGGCATGGCGGCGAAAGCTCGCGGTGAGGCAGTCGAGCCCGGGAAAGCCGGGCGCTGCGAAAAAGCGCGCCTCGTCGCCATCGGCGAGCGGGCCGAAGGCCTCGCGCTGGGTGATCGGCAGGGTCATCCGCGGTAGTCTAATCCGGCCCCCGCCGCAGTTCTTGAAGAAAATTGCGATACGTCGGGACGGGGGCCGTGCCTGAACGGGTCCCGTAGCTTTGCGGGGCTGTTCTCTAAGGGAACGTTCATCCGGTGCGGGCAGGTTGTCCTCCATGCCTCCCGACGAAGGTCCACGCGCGCCTGCGTGGACTGACAGGCGTCATATGACCGGCTGCATGGCAACAGATCGCAAGACAAAATCGATCACGCGAGCGGCCATGGCCGCAACGGCGGCGATCGGGCTTGCGGCTTCCCTTGCCGTCGGCTTCGCCGCAATCAGCAGCAATGATCGCATCGCGCAGCTCGCCTTCGTCAAGAAAGCCAGCGAGAGCTTCGAGGCCATCCAGACCCAGGTGAGGGGTGCGAACGACGCGCTGTTCACGTTGCGCGACCTGCTCGATGCGGCTGAACGGCCGGTCACGCTCTCCGAGTTCCAGTTTTTCGCCGAACGGCTGCGCGAACGTTTCCCCGGTTTGCGCGACACCGGATGGGCGCCGCGCGTCACGCGCGCCGGTCGCGAGTCGTTCGAAGCCGCGGTACGCATGACCGGCGTTCCGGACTACCGGATCTGGGAGCGCGACAAGAGCGGCCAGCGCATTCCGCCCGCCGATCGGGAGTTCTACTTCCCGATTCTCTATCCGGTCCCTGCTGCCATCGCGCCCAAGGTGCTTGGCGTCAATATCGCCTTCGAGCCGGTGCGGACCAGGGCGGTGCTGCACGCGATCGAGACGCGCGAGCCTGCAACGACGCCGCCGCTGCAGCTGGTGAGCGGCAAGGGGCTGATCGACGGCTTCTTGAGTTTCCTTCCGGTGTTCGGCAAGGATAGCGTTCCGGGAGAGCCGCGCGGCATCGTCTACGGCGTGTTCGAGATCGCACCGCTGATCGAGAACATCCTCGCGGCCGCGCTGCCCGGCGACGTCGGCGCCTATCTCTATGATCCCGAAAAGCCTGCCGCGACGCAACTGATCCACTGGCATCCCGCGGGCGGACAGGCCGGCCTGGCAGTACCGACGCGCCAGGAGCTGCTCGCAGAGCCGCACTGGGAGAGCAGCTTGCGCATGGCCGATCAGACCTGGGGCGTGGTGTTCGTGCCGAACCACGCCGATTGGTTCGGCCGGCTTGCGCCCGGTCTCATCCCATTCGGAATCGGACTGCTCATCACGACGATGATCGAGGCCTATCTCCTGGTCTCGATGCGCCGGACCCTCGAACTCGAGCGGCTCACGCAGGAATTGCGCGTCACCGCCAAAACGCTCGCCGAGCGCGGCGAGAAGCTGACCTATCTGGCGCGTCACGATCCGCTCACGGGTTTGCGCAACCGCACCGGCTTCGCGGAGGACACACATCAGTTTGTCGCGCGCCATCCCGACCAGACGCGGCTCGCCGTGCTGATGCTCGACCTCGATCGATTCAAGTCCGTCAACGATACGTTCGGTCATGCCGCGGGCGATCTGTTGCTGTGCCAGGTTGCACAGAGGCTTCGCCGGCACCTGTCCGGACAGGATATCGCCGCGCGGCTGGGCGGCGACGAATTCGTGATCGTGCAGAGCCAAGACTCGCAGCCGGCAGCCGCGGAGATGCTGGCCAATCGTCTGGTCGAGGCGCTCTGCGCCCCGTATCGCATCTTCAACGCGGAGGTCGAGATCGGCGTCTCGATCGGAATTTCCATCTGCGGCGGCGCCGGGCTCGACATCGATTCCATGCTGCGCCGCGCGGACCGGGCGCTCTACAGCGCCAAGCTCGGCGGCCGGGGCATCTGGCATCTGTCGGTTGCAGACGACGTCCCGCTTGCGCCGGATCACGCCGTGGCCTGATCGATCATTGCCAAGCCGGCCGCGCATGGTGGCGAGTCAGCCATGCGCGAGCGCCCTGAGGTAGGCGCAAAACATGTCGGCCATCGCCTCGGCATAGGCGTCGATTTCCGCCCTCTTGCGCGGTCTTGCCGAAAAATGCTTGCCCGCCGCGCTGAGCGTGGTCGTGATCAGGTTCGCAGCCACGGCGCGCGTCGCCTCCGGAGCTGCGGGCAGTGCCTCGCGCATGAAGACCGCGACGGTGCGCTCGCCTGACGCCCGCGCCTTCCGCGCCTCGGGCGCATCGCGATAGAGCGGAGCGGCGTCGTCGAGCGCCATGCGGACCCTGGCCTCGTCGCATTCCGAGCGGATGAAGGCGTGGACCAGAGCGCGCAGTCGGTCGAGCGGCGGCGTCGCGGTATCCGCGAGGATGCCGCGCAAGAGCTCGCTGGTCTGTTGCCACTCGTCGCTCTGCAGGCGGAACAGGATCGCGGCCTTGTTCGGAAAATACTGATACAGCGATCCGACGCTGACACCGGCCTTTTCCGCCACCCGCGCGGTGGTGAAGCGCTGCGCGCCCTCCTTCTCCAAAACCTGAACAGCGGCCTCCAGGATGGCCGCGACCAGCTCCGCCGAGCGGGCCTGCTGCGGCTGTTTTCGCGAGGAAATACGGGCACTTCGACGAGCGGTCATGGCGCGGCCTGGCAATGCGAATAGGAAATGCGACGAATTAGTCGTATTTCAGGCCGGGCACAAGGACGTTGCCACCTCGAAACCGGAGACCCGACATGACCACGCTCGCCACCGCCCCGCTCGCGCCGCTGCTGGACCGCCTGTTCGCCGAGGCTGACCTCGCCGCAGCGGAGATCGAACCCGCATTGGCCGATCTCTCCGAGGCCGAACAGACGCTGATGATACGGAGCAGGACCGGCTACCGCGACCTCTATGGCCGACTGAAAGATGTCCCGCTGCCGGTCTCGCGCGAGACCGGCAGGCTGCTCTACATGCTGGCACGCGCCTGCCGCGCACAGGTCATCATCGAGTTCGGGACCTCGTTCGGCATCTCGACGCTGCATCTCGCCGCGGCGCTGCGCGACAATGGCGGCGGCCGCCTAATCACCACCGAGTTCGAGCCGTCAAAGGTCGAGCGGGCGCGGGAGCACCTGAGCGCCGGCGGCCTGATCGATCTCGTGGAGATCCGCCAGGGTGATGCGCTGCAGACGCTGGCGGCCGATCTGCCAGGCAGCATCGACCTCGTGCTGCTCGACGGCGCCAAGGCGCTCTATCCCGACATCCTGGACCTGCTGGAGAGCCGGCTCAAGGCGGGCGCCCTCATCATCGCAGACAACGCCGATGACAGCCCGGACTATCTGGCACGCATCCGGACCCCCGGCAGCGGCTACGTGTCGACGCCATTTGCCGACGACGTCGAACTCTCGATGCGGCTGGGCTTCGGGTCTTGACCCGAAGCCGAGGTGGCGCCGACGTGATTTCGGCGGATCGGCGTGTTGGGTCTTGCGCTCTGCGTTAAAATCCCGGAACATACATTCTTTAGTTGAAGACGATTTGAGAAGGTATTCTGGAGCCGAGACATGATGCGGGTTGCAATCCTGGTCCTCGCCTTGTTGTCCGTGGAATACAGTTGGGCGCAAGTCCCAGCTCCCGTTCGTACCGAAGCAATGGATGCACCCTCGAAGCACGCGTGGGATATCTTCGTGGTCTTAAGCTGGCCAGCTCTCGATCCCGCCAAAACAGGTCAGCGAGGGGTCGCCGATACCAGTAAACCCTTCGGCGCACCCGGGACCCAAGCGGTCTGGGAGACCTGGCGACAGGCCACCCCGGAGGTTTTTCTGCCGACGGGGCAACAACCGCCGGCTGACTACAACGACATGTCACTGGTCACGTCCTGCCCCGGCGGGAAGGTGCCTGAGCCGGCCGCGTCGCAGCAAGTCGAGGCCTTCATTCAGAAGGAAGACCCCGACAGGGTCACTCCGCAGTTTGACGTTGGCGAAGGAATCGCGCCGGTCGGGACATTCGGGTTCGGCGAGACCCGGATGAACAAGGTCACCTATGACTTCATTCTGAAGAATGGGCTTTGGAATAGGCCGGGCCAGCTCGACTATGCGAAGGCCTTCATAGGCCGCACCAAGCCCGCGTTGTCGTTTCCGGTCGACTCGATCGAAGTCAAGGCTGCGTGGGTTGAAATCACCGACGACCAGAAGAAGTCGGGCGAGGACAAGACATTCTATCTCGTGGATTTCAACCACAAGGAATATGGCCTGGCGTCTCTTCATGTGACGACGAAGGACATGCCGAACTGGTTCTGGATCAATTTCCACCACAAGAGCATCGCTGGCAGCGGTTACGAAAACGGCGATCCGCTTGCGAAACCTGCAATCGTGAAGGGGACGATCTGGGACAATTACATCCTGGGCGGAACGCAGACGGATTTCGTGACGCCGACGGGAGATCCGACGCTGCTGTCCGACAGCTACATCGAAGCAGACTTCAGGCGCTCCTCCTGCATGAGCTGCCATGTCAATTCAGGACGGAACACCGACGGAAAAGGTGTCGGGAACGGCCAGCTTCCCCTGATTGGTCCGCCCCTGCCGGCTACTTTCGAGGATATTTCAGGAAATCTGAAAGGCGTTCAGTTCGACTTCCTGTATTCGCTGCAGATGCGGGCTCAAAAACTCAACAAGGATGCGCCATTCGACGATCCCTGCAAGGTGCAACAACATGCCAAATAACGCCGTCACGATCGCGGACATGGCGTTTGTGCCCGCTGAAATCAACATACAGGTTGGAGACACGGTGACGTGGACCAACCAGGACGCGGTGGGACATTCAGCCTGCCGCGACGATCCGCCTGCTTTCGATACGGGCCGGCTCGCTCAAGGAGATATGTCTGACCCCGTGACGTTTCACGAGCAGGGCACTTACGACTACTTCTGCCGGCAGCATCACCACATGACCGGGAAGGTCATCGTCTCCGAGGCTCCGGCAAGCGGCACATAGCCTCGCGCGATTTGAGAGTACAGGTCCGAGCCAAGGCTCGGATCACCACGAGCCGTAGCCGGGCCTGTCGTGTCCGGATCGTTTCGCAGGCCTGCCGTCGCCGCTCCGGCTAGAGCCTTTTCCGTTCCGATTGAATCGGAACGGAGGCTCTAGATTCTTGTTTATCGCGGCATGCACTCGCTTGGGTTGTCAGACTCCCCGGCGATCCGGAAGGAGCACCCTCATTGAGGTGCAATCATAAATCTGCAACAATCAAAGGGTGTAATTTTATTTGTTGAACATTAATTGAATTTGGCGGGGAGTTTTTGACATGACCAAACGTGCTCGCTCCAGAAGGACGAAGCGTCCTGCCGCACAGTCAGCGCAGGCTGCAGCAATTGGCGGCAAACTTGCGGTCATATTCGGATTGCTCGCGTCGGCCGGCAATCGCACCACATTATCCGTCGGCGGGCTTTCGGTCGAAGTCCTCACCTCGAATACCCTGCCAGCAAACGAGGCGGACCTGGAGCAGGCCAGAACGGCGACGCAGGCCCAGTTCAGCTCGCTGACCGGCACCAATGTCCGTTTGAGAGGCTATCAATCCGGCGGATACCTTCTGGGCGCGAAGGCGCTGGCCAGGCTTGGCACGACGCCGGTCAAGCCGGAGGACCGCGGGCGATTTCAGGTCGTCGGTGACGTCCTCGCGCGCAATCGCCAGCAACTGCTCGCGATACCCGGCGTGCTCGGCGTACGGCCGGGATATCGCTTCAAGGACGGCTGGATCACGGACGAGCCCTGTATCGTCGCCATCGTCGATCAGAAGCTGCAGCCAGCCGCCGTACCGCCGGCGGTGCGGATTCCGGACCGGATCGAGAATGTGGATGTCGACGTCGCCATTGCGACGCCGGTCCAGCAACTGGTCTCGCAGGCGATGCGCCAGGGCCGCGCGATTGCGGTAGACCCGGTCAATCCGGAAGGCTTTGCCGTACCCAGCGTCAGCCCGCCCGAGCAGGCTTTCGCCCTGACCGACGTCTCGGCCCAATTGGTGCGCGAGAGCAGATATGTGCCGCCGGACAACGTCCACCTCGAGCCAGTCAACGGGCCTTTCACGATCAAATGCCACGCCAGCCCGGATGCCGGCTGGCCGACCCTGTCGGCGTTTCTGCAGCAGACGAAGACGCGGCTGACGGTGGCGATGTACGATTTCACCGCCCCGCACATCATGCGGACGATCGAGGCGACCTCCGCGCAGAATGATTCGTCGTTCTCGCTGATCCTCGATCCCGGTCAGTCGCTCGCCAATGGCGACGAGCCCAACAATCCGAAATCCGGCGACTTTACCGAGGACACCGTTCGCAAGGACCTGACGCAGAAACTGCGGTCGAAATTCAGCTTTGTCTGGGCTGCCGTGACGCGCAGCGGCAAGGTCGAGCAAGGGATTTTCCCGACCGCCTATCACATCAAGGTCGCGGTGCGGGACGGTAGCGCGTTCTGGCTGTCGAGCGGCAACTGGCAGTCGTCGAACCAGCCCGACCTCGATCCGCTGGGGGCCGACCGCGGCCTGCCCAACGTGCAGACGATCTACAACCGCGAATGGCACGTCATCGTCAACGACCAGAGGCTCGCCCAGACCTATGAGGCCTTCATCAAGTATGACGAGGAGCAGGCGGCGCCGCTGAATGTGTCGCCTCAGGCGGCCGTGCGGCCCGACCTGTTCGTGCCGGAAGAACTCGTCGCGCAGGCGGCCGCGGCAAGATATTTCACGCCCAAGGACATCGACATCGCCCGCTCCGAAACCGTGCAGCCGCTGCTGACGCCGGACAACTATGCCGACCACATTCTCGAACTGATCTCGCAGGCCAAGACGACGCTGTATTTCCAGAACCAGTATATCAAGATCAGCGTCGACGAGAGCAAGAACCCGCCGAAATTTGCGGCCCTCGTCGATGCGCTGCGCGGCAAGATCGACGACGGCGTCGATGTCCGCATCATCCTGCGCGACATCGGCGACACCCGGCCGATGCTCGAAGCCCTGAAGACCAACGGCTTCGACATGTCCAGGGTCAAGCTGCAGAAGTCTTGCCACAACAAGGGCATCATCGTCGACGGCGAGATCGTGGCTGTCGGCAGCCACAACTGGTCGGGCGACGGTACGGTGTACAATCGCGATGCCAGCCTCATCCTGTTCAGCAAGACGGCTGCGCAATATTTCCAGCAGATTTTCGTCTACGACTGGGACCACCTTGCGCGCCAGAAGGTGTCAGCCGAAAGCGCGATGCCAAGGCTCGCGCTGTCCGGCGAGGCGACGCCGGAGGGCGCCTTCCGCCTGCCATGGGACGCCTATTTCGGTGAATACCAGGCCGACCTGCAGGATCTGATCGGGACCGACATTCCGAGCCCGGCCATGCCGGAGCGGCTCTATGCCCAGGCCGTGCGTGCGGAGCCGGTTTCGCCTCCCGCGGCCACACCGCTGGTCACCGCGCAATCCTACCTGGTTTCGGGCGACCTGCTGGCGGCGAAGGAAGCATTGAGCAAGCGCTGGCTGCATTCGACGAACCCGTCGAATTTCAGGGCGCAGGCGGCGGCGACCAGCCCGGATCCTGCGGTGAACATAGTCGGCGTCGGCATCGGCGAAATGATCAGCGGCGGATCGCCGACCGGCCTGATGTCCGTCAGGCTTCTGGTTCGCGTCAAATACCCCAAGGGCATGATTCCCCCGCAGCACATGCTGCCGGACATGTTCGAGGGCATGCATGTCGACGTCGAGGAAGTCGGCACCTTCCGCCCGCTGGCTTCCTTTCCCGATCCCCGCGTCATGATCAGACCGGCGCAGCCCGGCAGTTCGATCGGCTTCGAATTCCCCGGCGGTTCCCCGATCATGGCGGGGACATTTGGAGGTCTGGTCAGGGACGCGGCTGGCACCCAGTACCTTTTGAGCAACAGCCACGTTCTGTCGAACGAAGGACAGCTCGCCCTCGGCTCGCCGATTTATCAGCAGGGTCTGCTCGATTTGCCGTCGGGCAGCGCAAAGGCGCAAATCGCCAGATTGTCGAAATTCATTCCGTTCGAGCCGCAGCCGGCACTGGTGGATTGCGCAACGGCGGAGGTGACGTCCCCCAGCCTGGTTTCGAAGGACATCCTTTACATCGGTGCACCAAGAGGCACGACGACCGCCAGGCAGGATATGGTGGTCCACAAATTCGGCCGAACCTCGTTCTACACGGCCGGGCGCGTGACCATGGTCAACACCGATACCAGCGTCGACTACGATCAGGGAACCGTCGTTTTCAAGAATCAGATCGTCGTGGTTGGCTTGAACGGCTCGATATTCAGTCAACCCGGCGATTCCGGCTCGTTGATCCTGGAGCGCGACAGCCAGATGGCGATCGGCCTCCTGTTTGCCGGTTCCCCCTCTCACACCCTGGCCAACCACATCGACGATGTTCTGCGGGCGCTCAACGTGACTTTGGTAACCTAGCGTTTGATGCTACAAGTCGGGAGATGACCAAGTTCACACGCGACCAAGCTGACGCCATCAAGGACCGACATAGTCTTGCGCTGCTCAAGACGCCCGGCGTTCATATGGTCGGCGTGCGGGCAGATGACGCGGGCAGCCAGACGCTCGTGATCGTCGCAGAGCCCGGCATCGACAAGGCGAAGCTGCCTCGGGAGATCGAGGGGCTTCCCGTCTCGATTGAGGAGGGGAAGCGTTCCAGGGCGCAATAGTCACGTCCCGGTTTCGCACCATCAAGCCGGATACGCTCGCGCCCCGCTCTAGCATCAATGTGCTGACGCTCGCCGGGCGGCGGCAAAGCCGCCGCCCGGGCAGGATCTCAAAGCGATGACAGTCGGCGATGAAGTCGGCCGCTCCCTTTGCCGCGACGGACGGCGTCGGCTCGACACGGTGTATCAACGCTTGACGTTTCCTTAGGGTTGTGTGAGTTTCCATGCGACACCATAGGGCCTGTCGCATGTCACGTATGGCTTGGCGCGACACCCTGATCATCGAGAAGCGCAAGCCCGAGCGGATTTTGACCCGATACGAGGATTTCAAGGGGAAGTTCGTGCTGCACTGTCACATCCTCGATCATGAGGATCAGGGCATGATGCAGACTGTCGAGATTGCGGATTGATACCAATTCAGCGCGTGAGCTTTCCGAGCCGGGAGTAGCTCCGTCATGAATTGAGCTAGCCCGCAGCTTAAGTGCTAAGGGCAGGACATGTTCCCGGTTGGGTTTCTCGACGAAAAGAAAAGGCAGGTCGATGCCGACAATTCGCCCCTGGACATCATTCTGACTGACAGCAACGGGTTTTGCGGAAGAGGGCAAATGTCGCCGGGCGGCCCGTCCATCACCGATGCGAACTATTCGTTGACCTTGTCCGACGGAGCGGTCGTAACCGGCGTTCAGGTCAAGCAGGACATTCACAATTGGTTCGCCGTCGGCGCGCCGGACAACGGAACCTTGCCGCCCTCGGTTTGAGCGTTGCGAGGTCATCAATGAGTCCTGTTGGGAGGAAAACCGATGAGAACAGCATGGTCGATTGCGGCCGCGGCGTTGCTGCTTTCCACGACGATCGGGCATACGCAAACCCGCCCAAAGGCCGTGCGAGCGGCCAGCGAAGCCGCGCCTGCTGCAAGCGAGGCCTTGCCGACCGCCAATACGGATGCGTCGATCGCGGGAAAGTGGACCTATCGGAGTTATCGCAACAGGGCCGACATCATCGTGAACGCCGACGCGGAGCCGGCCGTCAAGAATCTCAGCGGGATCTACGGGCAGGAAGTGGAGACGGCGAACTCAGCCCTGAAGGCATTGAGTCTGGTCTTTGGCGAAGGCATCATGACCTTCGATCCGCCGTCGGGAAACGCGATCTCAGGCAATCTCGACATGGGCGGCGGCTATGTGCTGGACCTGAAAGGCACAATACAGCCATCAGCCGGGACCGATGTTCTTGTCCTCGAGATTTTCGGGACCGGCCGCGCGGGCACTCCAACCGAAAACTGGGAATATGACTACAAGGCGTTCACAACGCCGAAGTGGCCCAATGGCATCAACCAGATTCCCGCCTTCGTGGGCACCGTGATCCGGGCGAAACCCCACGGCTCGTCACCGGCGGGGGTTGTGGCGTCCTTCGTGTCGATCAAGCAGTAGCGTGAGCTCGGCGAGGAGTTTGCCAGCGATCTTCGGAGACCAGGTGTCGTTGAAGCGCCCAAACGAGCTGGTCAGTTTCTTCTTGTGGAAGGGTGAGAGGTGCTGGTTCAGCGCGGCCACATCACGAATGATGGCCCCGAGTGGGCCGGCGACGCCCTTGTCCTCGGCCGGATACCTGCCGTCCGGCGCCGCAAAGCGCCCCGCACGGCCTCGAAAGCCGAATGATGCGAGATGAGACGGGTCGAGTTGCTTCCGAGATGGATGTCACCAAGTCCTTATCCATCCCATGCCCAAACAGGTCGTCGAAATCCGGCACCCTGGTCCGAACGGTTCGTTCCAGGCAGGGAGCTTTTCATCGGTAAAATCCCAGGACGGCCTTGGTCTCGAGATATTCCTCGATGCCCTCAAGGCCGTATTCCCGACCGTTACCGGAACGCTTGTATCCACCAAAAGGTGCGTTCGGGTCCCAGTCGGGATGGTTGAGATGGACCTGACCCGACCGGATCTGCCCGGCGACCGCGCGCACCGTCTCGATATCCGTGCCTTGCACGTGGGCACCGAGGCCGTAGACCGTATCGTTGGCGATCTCGACCGCTTGCTCCACCGTATCGTAGGGAATGATCGACAGCACCGGGCCGAAGATCTCCTCCTGCGCGATCCTCATGCCGCGACGGACATTTGAGAAAATCGTCGGCCGCGCATAAAGACCGATCTGAAGGTCGTTCGGCCGCCCTGGCCCGCCGGTGACGAGCCTGGCGCCTTCCTCCAGGCCGACACCGATCATGGTCTGGACGCGTTCGAACTGCGGCCGGTTGGCGATCGGCCCATGGGTCGTGCTTTCCGCAAGCGGATCGCCGACCACCAATTCAGATGCGGCCGTCGCGGCGAGAACCTCGACCTCCTGCATCTGTGCGCGGGACACAAGCATGCGGGTCGGTGCGCTACAGGATTGGCCGAGATTGCGGAAGGCGGCGCCGACGCCGAGGCGGACAGCGCGACGCAAATCGGCATCCGGCAAAATGATGTTCGGCGACTTGCCGCCGAGTTCCTGGGCGACGCGCTTCACGGTGGGCGCCGCCGCTTGGGCGACGAGAACCCCCGCCCGAGTCGAGCCGGTGATCGAAATCATGTCCACCTGCAGATGCGACGCCAGAGCGGCGCCCACAATTGGACCTGTCCCGTTGACGAGGTTGAAGACGCCGGGCGGACAGCCGGCTTCATCCATCACCTCAGCGAACAGCAGGGCACTCAGCGGCGACAATTCGCTCGGCTTCAATATCACCGTGCAGCCCGCTGCGAGCGCCGGACCGACCTTGGCCGTGATCTGGTAGAGTGGCCAGTTCCAGGGCGTGATGAGGCCGCAGACGCCGATCGCCTCGCGCATGATCGAGGTACTGCCGCGCCGCGTGATGAACGGATAGGTCGCGAGATTGTCACGCGCGACCCGGATATGTTCGGCGGCCAACGGCACCTGGGCACGGCGTGCGTAGGTGATGGCGGCTCCCATCTCGCAGGTGAGCGCCTGCGCGAATAGCTCGAGCCGCTCGACGAGCAAAACATGAATCCGGTCGAGCAGCGCCGCCCGCTCGGCAGCCGGCTTGCGAGACCAGCCTGCGAAGGCTCGTCTGGCGGCCGCAACAGCGCAGTCCACGTCCTCCTCATCGCCGAGCGCGACCTTGGCGATCGGTTGCTCGGTCGCGGGGTTGATGACGCTCGCCGTCACCGATCCGATCGCCTTCCGCCATTCTCCGTCGATATAGAACTTGCCGAGCAGGCCGGCTTCCATCAGGTGTTGAACCGGCGACGTCATTGGAAGCGATCCTTGATCCGATAGTAGGCGCCGATCAGCGGAAGGAACCAGGGCGGACCGAGATGGCCCGGAATGGCAGGCCAGGCGAAGTCTTTCCAGGGATTGAGCTCGGTGCGTCCGTCCATGACCTCAGCCATGATGGTCCCCATCAGGGTCGACATCTGGGTGCCGTGACCGCTGTAGCCCATGGAGTAGTAGATCCCGTTGCGTTCACCGGCGCGTGGCAACCGGTCGCGCGTCATGTCGACCATTCCGCCCCAGCAATAGTCGATGCGCACGCTGCGAAGCTCGGGAAAGACCTCGTGCAGCGTAGCCTGCAGGATCGCGCCGCTCTTTTCGTCTGACGCCGGATTGGAGATGGCAAAGCGCGCGCGACCTCCGAACAGCAGCCGGTTGTCGGGCGTTGTTCGGAAGTAGTTGACCAGATTCTTCGTATCCACCGCCATCCGTCGGCGGGGCAGAAGCCGATCGAGCGTCGCGATTGGCAAGGGCTCGGTGACGATCAGGAAAGCCCCAACCGGCACGATCCGGCGCCGAATCCAACCCAAGGGTCCCGTTTGAGAGATGCCGCTCGCCAGCAGAACCTGCGAGGCCCGAAGCCGGCCTTTGGGCGTCTCGATCTCGTGGCCTCCGCCTGGGGCCGGTCGCAGGCCCGTCATCGGCGAATGCTCATGGATCTCGACGCCGCGTCGCACGGCGGCCTCCGCGAGCCCGCGGACGAAACGTCCGACATGCATGCCAGCGCTCTTGCGGTAGATCAGCCCGCCGTAGTAGCGCTCCGATCCCACCTCACCGGCGAGATCAGCGCGGCTCACCATCGCGGTGTCGGGATCGATATTGGCGGCCAGCAATTCCTGGCTGCGCGCCAGCTTGTCATAGTGCTCGGTCCGTGCCGCAAGCTTGATCTTGCCGACGCGCGCGAAGTTGCAGTCGATCTTCTCTTCGGACACCAGACGCTCGACCATATCAACCCCGGCGTCGAAGGCACGATAGAGCCGGTCGGCGACCTCCTTGCCGAGCCTGGCCGAGAGCGTGCCGTAGTCCTGAGCGAACCCGTTGTTGCACATGCCGCCGTTACGGCCGGACGCCGCATGCCCGATCGTCTCGGCTTCGAGCAGCACGACGCGCGCGCCCTTCCTGGCGAGTGCCAAGGCGGCAGAACAGCCGGTCAAGCCGCCACCGATCACCGCAACGTCGCAGCTGCCCTGCACCGGTGCTGTGGCGGCGCTCTTAAACGGGCCTGACGTATCCAGCCAATAGGACGTAAGCTTCATACCTCCGGCTCCGAAATTCTCACCTTGCGAATGGCCTCTGCAAGTCACGACAGCCCGCTTCTGCTCAAGAGCCTACCAACCGCGCATCCGCGGCCATCGCGTTTCGATTGCGTCGCTCCCGGCGGCGATGACGTTGTAGAGATCGTGTTGCGAGGCCGTCGCGCAGGCGTGATTGGGCAGGATCCTGACCTTGGCGCCGATCGAAAGATCCGGCAAAGCCTGTGTCGATCCCGATCTGATCGCGACGATGCCGTGCTCCTGGCTCGCCTGCACGACGATCAGGTCTGGATAGACCTTGCCTGAGAGATCGCAGACGAGGCCATAGCCTTGGTCCACCGGCTGTGCCGCCGTGCCACGGTCGCGCGACAGCGCCATCCAGCCCGCATCGACCAAGATCCAGCCCTTCTCCGGTTTCGTGCCGATCACGGTGGCAAGGACCGAGATCGCGATGTCGCCGGTCGTGCAGACACCGACACCGTGCATCACCAGATCGAAGAACATGTAGACGCCGGCCCGCATCTCCGTAACGCCGGACAGGTCTTCGGCGAAATGGGCCGTCGGAGTCGAGCCGACGCTCACGATGGGGCATTCGTGCCCCGCCGCCCGCAAGGCCTCCGCCGCGGCGACCGCCACCGCCCTCTCATTCTCCGCGGCCGCGACAAGAGCGTCCGGCGAGCAGAGGCTGTACGATTCGCCGGCATGGGTGAGAATGCCGGCGAGCTTGACGCCCGCATGGGCCAAGGTGGCCGCGACGGTGGTGAGCTTGGGGTCGGTGGCGGTCAGCCCACCGCGGTGACCGTCGCAGTCGATCTCGATGAAGGCAGAGGGCGTCACACCAGCGGCGCGACCGGCCGCGCCCAGCATCATCGCCTGTTCGGGGGAATCGAGCAGCAGCTTGAGGTCGATGCTTGCTTTCCGGAGACGCATTGCTCTTTCGGCGGTGTGCCGTGCCAGACCCACGGCATGGGTCATGTCGCGGAAACCGTGCCGCGCGAAATACTCTGCTTCCGCCAAGGTGGAGACAGTGATCGGTCCCGGTCCGGACGGATAGGCGCGTCGGGCGACGTCGATGGATTTCGCGGTTTTCATGTGAGGACGCAGCACGACGCCTCGCTCTGCCATGCGAGAGGACAGACGCGCGAGATTGCGATCCAGCCGATCCTTGTCGAGCAGGAGAGCCGGTGTTGCCAGCGCCCCGACCGTAGCGGCCGTCTCGCCGTTCTGGATATCCGTTTCGCTCATCTCGCGCCGTGACACTTCGATCTCTCCTAGCCGAACGACTGATTGGCAAGCGCGAAGGTGCGCGCTGGCCCGGTCGCAGGCGCTTGTGTCCCCAAGATCATGGTGGTGGCATCGCTGACCTGTTGCAGGCCGATGCCTTCGAGCCAGTCCC
>Ga0070716_100000600_pt1 | contig 15188 bp, 12 predicted proteins | sample LARL112metaG_FD_71395 | JGI IMG/M metagenome (GOLD analysis project Ga0070716, IMG submission 71395) | Corn, switchgrass and miscanthus rhizosphere microbial communities from Kellogg Biological Station, Michigan, USA - LAR L11-2 metaG | ecosystem: Host-associated > Plants > Roots > Rhizosphere... | reverse complement strand
AAGTCCGGTGTGGTGAGGCGAGTCACCGCGCGGGCTACACGGATGGCGCCAAAATATATATTTGTTACCGGCGGTGTTGTTTCCTCACTTGGCAAGGGCGTAGCAGCTTCCTCCATCGGTTGTCTCCTCGAAAGTCGCGGCTTCACAGTCAACATCCAGAAATGCGATCCCTACCTCAACGTCGATCCCGGCACCATGAGCCCATTTCAACACGGCGAAGTTTTCGTGACCGAAGACGGCGCGGAAACGGATCTGGACCTCGGGCATTATGAGCGGTTCACGCATGCGAAGCTGACGCGCGACAACAACTGGACCACCGGCAGAATCTACGAAACCATTCTCACCAAAGAGCGCCGCGGAGATTATCTCGGAAAAACCGTGCAGGTGATTCCGCACGTCACTGACGAAATCAAAACCATTATCAGGAAAGTTTCCGTGGACGTCGATGTAGTGATCGTGGAAATCGGCGGCACTGTCGGCGACATCGAATCCTTGCCCTTTTTGGAAGCGATCCGCCAGATGCGGCTGGAACTTGGCGCGGAAAATACTTTGTTCGTTCATGTGACCCTGGTTCCCTATCTTGCCGCAGCCGGCGAACAGAAGACCAAACCCACGCAGCACAGCGTAAAAGAAATGCTAGGCATCGGGATTCAGCCCGACATTTTGCTTTGCCGCAGCGACCGCCATATTCCTTCCGATCTGAAGCGTAAAATCGCGCTTTTTTGCAATATCGCCGAGGGCTGCGTGATTTCCATGGAGGATGTGGACACGATTTATGCGGTTCCGGCAGAGCTGGCCCGCGAAGGTCTGGATGCACAAATCTTGCGTTTGCTCAAACTGGAAGAGCGTCCCCAAAATTTTCAGCCGTGGCTGGATCTGATCCAGCGGATTCATCATCCCGCGGGCGAAGCGCGCATTGCGATTGTCGGCAAATATGTGCAGCTTGAAGATGCTTATAAGAGTCTGCGCGAGGCGTTGCTGCACGGCGGCCTGGCCCACAATCACAAAACGGTGATCGACTGGATCGAGTCGGAGGAAATTGACTCGTATGAAACTGCGGCCGATCGTTTGCGCGGTTATGACGGCATTCTTGTTCCGGGCGGGTTCGGCAAGCGCGGCATTCAAGGAATGGTTTATACCATTCAATTTGCACGCGAGAACAAAATTCCCTTCTTTGGAATTTGCCTGGGCATGCAGTGCGCCACCATCGAGTACGCGCGCGATGTGGCCGGATTGAAGCAGGCGGACAGCACCGAATTCGATCCGCAGGCGCCGTACCGCGTGATTTACAAATTGCGCGAACTGCTGGGCGTGGACGAAATGGGCGGCACCATGCGCCTGGGCGCATGGCCATGCAAGCTGGAGCCGGGTTCGTTTGCTCACAAGGCTTACGGGAAGCTGGAAATCAGTGAGCGCCACCGCCATCGCTACGAATTCAATCGCGAACACGAAAAAACGCTGGTTGGCGCTGGATTGAAAATTACTGGACGCACTCCCGACGAAAATTATGTAGAGATTGTGGAAGCTCCGGACCATCCGTGGTTCCTCGGCTGCCAGTTCCACCCGGAATTTAAGTCCAAGCCATTGGAGCCGCATCCGTTGTTCGCAGCGTTCATTGGCGCGGCCCTAAAGCATAAGAAGGAACGGAGCAAGCCCGCCGCAGCGGGAGTCGCTGCGACCGTTTCGCACGACGCTCAACATGCACCCGGTGTTGAGAATCCGCGAACGCCGGTGCTGCGCACAGCGCCGCACGCGTCCGCGTAGCCACAACGTCGAATGCTTCGTTCTCCAGCAGCGCAGACAATCCTGTCTGCGCACAGCGTCAGCCGCTGCTCAATTTTGCCGCATTCACAGAATTGCGTTTCGAGCGGCGAGTTCGCTCTGGTTTTTCAGGAGCGATTTTCTCACACAGGCAACGTGCTGCTAAAGTTTAAAACCAATCCAGCGCAGACCCGCACAGGCAAGATTGCCTGTGCTACTCTGCTGCAAGACTTCCATAGATGACATCCACTGCTGAAATATCTGTAGGCTCGCTACGTCTTGGCGGCAACTCGCTATTCCTGGTTGCCGGCCCCTGCGTCATCGAGTCCGAATCGCACGCCAGAATGATGGCCGAGCGCGTGGCAAAGATTGCGGCGGAAGCGGGCGTGCCGTATGTATTTAAAGCGTCGTTCGATAAGGCGAATCGCTCCTCTGCGAATTCGTTTCGCGGGCCCGGATTGCAAGAGGGCCTGCGTATTCTCGGCAAAATAAAAACCGACTTGAAGCTCACGATTTTGACGGACATTCATGAATCGTCGCAGGCAGCGCCGGTTGCAGAAGTTGCGGATATTCTGCAGATCCCAGCGTTTCTGGCCAGGCAGACGGATTTGCTGGTGGCAGCGGGTAAGACGGGGCGCACCGTGAACATCAAGAAACCGCAATTCGTTTCCCCGTGGGATATGAAGAATGCCGTGGAAAAAGTAGAATCCACCGGCAACAAGCAAATTATTCTCACGGAGCGCGGCGCTTCCTTCGGCTATCAGAATCTTGTCGTGGATTTTCGCTCCTTCCCAGTTCTGCAGAAATACGGCTATCCGGTCGTGTTCGACGTAACGCATTCCGTGCAGCTTCCAGGCGGACAGGGACACGCGAGTGGCGGCCAGCCGGAGTTTATTCAAACCCTTGCGCGCGCAGGCGTTGCTGCCGGCGTGGATGGAATTTTCCTGGAGACACACGACAATCCTTCGAAGGCACTCTCTGACGGGCCGAACGCCTTGCCGCTGGATCAACTTGCAGGGCTGCTCTCGCAGCTAAAACAAATTTCCGCCCTGGTAAAAGGCTGGACAAATCAATGAACCGCCAACTTCAACGCTATTCGATCTCCCATGCTGCGCCCTTCCGAAAGAAACAACGTAGCGAACCAAGTGTTTTCTGCTTGGCACTGGTCGACGGCCGCTGGTTTGCCCCGTTCTTTACGGGCTCGCTGGTCGCTGACCTATGAGCCTCGACACCGCACGCCGTGTTCTCCGCATCGAAGCACAAGCCATTCAAGACGTGATGGCGCGGCTCGACGGCGCGTTCGAGTACGCCGTTGAACTGCTGTTCGCGTGCAAAGGACGCGTGGCGGTAACCGGCATGGGCAAATCCGGAATTGTCGCGCGCAAGATTTCCGCCACGCTTTCAAGCACTGGCACGCCATCATTTTTTCTGCATCCGGCGGAAGCGCTGCATGGCGACCTGGGAATGCTCTCTTCGGGCGATTCGATAATCGCTGTGTCGTATGGCGGCGAAACACGCGAAATCATTGAATTGCTGGACGCACTGAAGCGCATGGAAATCAAGTTGGTCGCGCTGACCGGGAATGCAAAGTCCACCATCGCGCAGGCAAGTGACATTGTCCTAGACGTCAGCGTAAATGAAGAAGCCTGTTCGTTAAACCTTGCTCCAACAGCGAGCACCACCGTAGCAATGGCGGTGGGCGACGCTCTGGCCGTTGCGCTGCTCGAAAAGCGCGATTTTCGTCATGATGATTTTGCCGCGCTGCATCCGGCGGGTAGCCTGGGCAAGCGTCTACTGCGCGTTGAAAAAGTGATGCACGCCGGAGACAAAATGCCGCGTGTCGCTCCGCAGACATCGATGGCTCAAGTGTTTCATGAAATGTCGGCGAAAAAATTGGGCATGACCACGGTCGTCAACGCGGATGGAACTTTGGCAGGGATTCTGACCGACGGCGATTTGCGGCGGTTGATGGAAAAACACGGCGGCGCGGTGGTGGACATGAACCTCGCGGACTGCATGACGCGCAATCCGCAGACGATCCCGCCGGATGTCTTGGCCAGCGAGGCGCTGACGCTGATGGAGAAGCGGCGAATTACGTGCGTGATTGTGGTGGATGCAGAGCGAAAAGCTCTTGGAGTCGTGCACCTGCACGATCTGTGGGGATTGCAATTGGTCTGATTTTGGACAGATAGGCGCGCGACTCGTGCCCTGACCGGTGCTCGCAATAGGTCCGGGCAACAACTCCGCTCGACTTTACCGCCCAGTTTCTCTGCTACACTGCTCACTCGTTTCACAGTCCGTCATGGAGGAAAGTCTTGCCACGTTCGCAGAAAATTGCGCCTGCACTGAAAAAGCGCGCTGCAAAAATTAAGATCGTCCTGATGGACGTCGACGGAACGATCACCGACGGAAGTGTGACGCTGCTCTCGCAGCCCGATGGCTCCGCGCTCGAGATCAAAACATTTGATGCGCACGATGGTCAGGGACTCACCCTCGGCCGCACGGCTGGACTGCGCATGGGCGTAATCACCGGGCGCGAAAGCGCGGCACTGCGTCGACGCATGAAAGAACTGGGCGTGGAGTTTGTATACGAAAAGCAGCCGCAAAAGATTGCGGCATATGAAGAAGTCTTAAAGAAGGCCGGCGTAACAGAAGACGAAGTGGCGTATCTTGGCGACGATTTGCCGGACTTAACAGTCATGCGGCGCGTGGGACTTGCCGTGGCCGTGGGCAATGCCGCTCCGGAAGTAAAGCAAGCTGCGCATTACACGACGGTGCGAAACGGCGGCAAGGGCGCGGCACGGGAACTGATTGAGCTCATTCTAAAGTCCAAGGAAATCTGGGACGAAATGATCGACAAAGCCCGCGCATAAAAGATTTGCAGAATTGCAGCGAACAAACCTGCTATCCACCACTTACTTCGGATTTTTTGCGGGCTTCCGTTTCGCCTTCGGCGTTACCTGATCCAACCGCCGCCCATTCTCAGAATCCTCCATCAGTTTTGCCAGCCTCCGCAGCCGCGTTTCTTCCTGCTTGGCGTTGCTGACCCAATAACCCGCCGTTCGCTGGTACCACGGAGCTTGCTTTACAAAGAATTTCCAGGCGCGTGCGTTGCCGCGAAATAGTCTCTTGTATTTGGGAGCAAGACCCGGCCGCTTCTGTTCGAACGAGTAGATTCCCGTGCGGTGCGCTTCGCGTGCGGCAAAAGCCTTCCGGCCCGGCTCCGCCATTTTGCCGGTGTTCTGCAAAGCTTCCGCGCGACGCACGTTCACCAGACTCCAGATGCTCTTCGGTTTCCGCGGCGTAAAACGAATCATGTAGCTTTCTGAATTCACCGAACGCCGGACACCGTCGATCCAGCCCAAGCAGAGAGCTTCATCGAGCACCTCGGAATACGTTGCGCCCATTTTGCCGCAAGATTTTTTGTAAAACCCGACGTATACTTCGCTGGCGGTCGCATGATTCTTCGCAAGCCATTTCCGGAATTCTTCTTGCGACGAAAAGTGCACGATTTCCATCTTCATCCGCGCCATAGCTGAAATCGGCACCCAGTCTTCACTTCAGTACCGGCAAAACAATCGCGGACGCATGTTCGCCACCACGGTACACGCGCTCCGTGGCCTTCTGAAAATCCTCCGCCTTGGCAGCGGGAATATTCATAAATTTTTGCGGATTGCGATCGACCAGCGGGAACCAGGTGCTCTGAATCTGCACGATGATGCGATGACCGCGGCGAAACGTGTGATTGATGCTGGGCAAATCAAAATTAATCTGCGTTGGTTTGTTAGGTTCAAGCGGCTCCGGCTTTTCAAAACTATTTCGGAATTTGCCGCGGAACGGCTCGCCGCGAACCATCTCTTCGTATCCACCCATATGCACATTCTGCGGATTGGGATCCGGATCGGGGTAATTCATCGGATAAACATCGATCAGCTTGACGTCAAAATCAGAGTCCGTTCCTGAACTGGAAACCCACAATCTGGGAGACACCGAGCCTGCGACCGTTAGGTCTTCCTCCAGCGGGTCGGTCTGATACACCAGCACATCAGGACGTTTTGCGGCAAAGCGCTGATCGGCGTCCATATAGGTCCGGGGCACAGTGTTCGTTTGCATTTCAACGAACGGGACTGGTTTGTTCGGATCGCTGATGTACTCGTCGTAACCGGAATTCTCCTTTACCGCTTCAAACGCCAGCTTCCCACCGGCGTGGAAATAGAGCGTCTTCGCGTGAGTGCCTTTTGGCGGCCACGAATCATAACGCCTCCATACATTCGTTCCAGTTTCGAAAACCAGCGCCGTCGGCAATTTTGCGTCTGGCGCATTCTTCAGATATTGCTGAAAGAATGGCAGCAGCACCTGATCGTTGAAATACGTGGAGTTGTCACCCGCAAAATCAACCGGGCCCAGGTGATCGCCCTTCGTGAACGCCCATCCGCCGTGCACCCACGGTCCTTCCACCAGGTGATCCGGAGTGTTCGGGTTCATCGCTGCAACTGAATGAAAAATTTTGTACGGGCCTTGCAGATCTTCCGCGTCAAACAAACCGCCCACGGCCATCACCGCGCAATGCACGTTTTTCATGTGCTCGGAAATATTGCGTGACTTCCAGAATTCATCGTAGTTCGGGTGTTGCACCTGATCGTCCCAGTAAAAATTCGTATCCTTGAGATACAGCTTCTTCACGTTCGAGAGCGGACCCATCGCAAGAAAAAAGTCGTAACCATCGGTCGTGCCGTAATCGAAGTTTTCGAACTGCTTCGGAGGGTACTCGAGTCCCACGCGCGGCTTGAAAAATGTGTAAAATTCGAAATTCGCCTCCAGCATGAATGCCCCGTTGTGATACGCGTCGTCTCCCATGTATAGGTCCGTGACCGGAGCCTGCGGCGAGCACGCTTTCAGCGCGGGATGCGAATCAGGCATTCCCGCTGCCACATAAAATCCCGGATAAGAAATGCCGTAAATTCCCGCCTTGTCGTTGTTGTTCGGAATGTTTTTCAACAGCCATTCGATCGTGTCATAAGTATCCGTGCTCTCGTCCACATCCTTCGCGCCGTTTTTCACGTCTTTATGAGGCGTGACTTCGATAAACGTGCCGTCACTCTGGAATCTGCCGCGCACATCCTGGTAAACGAAAATAAATCCATCCGCAACAAAACTCGCTGCGGGTCCCAGTCGTTTTGGATAGTTGTCCGTTCCATAGGGAGCCACGCTATAAGGCGTGCGTTCGATCAAAAATGGATAGGTCCTGACAGGCGAAGCGTCTTTCGGTACATACACCGCGGTAAAAAGTTTAGCTCCGTCGCGCATGGAAATTCTGAACTCATATTTTGTATAGCGCGCTCGAATTTCCGCCGCTGCTCTCGCTTCTTCTTTCGCTGCGGCGGTTTCCGATTCCTGCGCACGCGTGTTCAGTCGGCCGGAAAATAAAATCACGACGAATGCCACACAAATTCCGGCGACACTTGTCACGCGCCAGCGATTCAGCATCAGGCTGCTCCATTCTCACATAGCAAAAGCAATTTCACGCTGGGCACGATACCGCTCGCATCACAGCCTGTCAACGTTTCGGCGTGCTTCCCTTTTTGTTCGCATTTAATTTGAAAAGTATGCTTGACCTCGCGTACCCCTAGCGTTACGGTTGCTCTCGCCCGCCCCAAGCATTTATCCCCTAGACGGCTTGATTGGAAATATCGTTCGTCATAGGAGGCACCTCATGATCGCACGCATCATCACGTGTACGGTAACACCGTCAAAGGTTTCCGAATTCCGCACCCTTCTCAACAACACCATTCTGCCAAAAGTTCAATCGCAAGCGGGCTTCGTATCAAATATCGAAGCGCTCGATCCCAATACAGGACAATTTTCCTGCACCACGCTTTGGCAGAGCCGCTCCGACGTCGAAAATTACGACAATGGAGCGTTTCCGGAGATCGCGGCCCAAATGAGTCCATTGCTCAGCGGCAATCCCACCGTTCAAACGCTTCCCGTGGAGAACTCCTCCACGCATAACGTGCGCGCGGCAGCAGCCTCCGCACGATAGCGCCGGCGCAACACCGGTGCCTCATCCGAAAGCAACGAGGCCGGAGGATATCCACAGTCCTCCGGCCTCGTGGCGATTCTCTCGACACAAAAATCTTTATATCTCGCGCATCGCCGTATTCGCTTGCCGTAGCGTAGCCAATCTTGGCTGCGCCCTCTTCGCTCTCGCCCGCGCTCTGCTTGGAGTCGCAAGGTTACAAATCGCCGGCGTTCACCACAAATGCCAGGCGTGAGCTTACTTGGACCGCACAGTGCAGCTTGACCACTCCGTCTGTGAACTTCGTGCAGGAGATCAGTTTTAGCGGCACGGTGCGACGGTCAGGCGCGATCAATGGAATGCCTTCGCCTATAAACGTGGGAATCACGTGAATCATGAACTTGTCAATCTCTTCGTCGTCCAGAAACGACGCAATGATGCCAGCGCCACCCATGATCCAAATGTCCTTCCCCTTTCTCTCCCGCAGACGGCTTGCAAATGACTTGATTGGTTCGCTCACGAACTCCACGCCCAAAGGCGCGGGCGATTGCAGAAGACTGCGCATAAAGACATAGTTCTTAACTTTTGTATCGAAAGCCGTTCCGCTCACCCCTTTCCTTTGAAACTCAAGCGCCATATCACACGTCTTCCTGCCCCACAGAATGGTATCGATCGATTTATAGAACGCGTCCATGCCGTAGTTGCCCTTCGGACACGGGCGCTCCAGCCAGTCGAACGAACCATCGCGCCGCGCAATGAAGCCGTCGCCACTTTCGCTGATGCGAACGATGATTTTTCGCCTGTGCACCATGGCGACACTGAAACCCAATCCTAATGCGGAACGCCTTAGGATTCCATTAAGCGAACTTTACGGTCGTCTCCCAATGTCGGACCCGACAGGCCGTGCGTTTCTCCTTGATAGCGTAGCCACTCCTGGCTGCGCGCCTCTGTCAGCTGAAACGGAATCGAAACGCTTAGAACTTCAAGGCTCAATTAGTTGCGCACTTGATTGTGGAACGAGAGTCCTCCACTCCTCGACGCAATTCGAACCGAATCATTCAATCCCGCAAGCGCCCCTCGCATCTCATTTTTCGCCATTCCATGCTTAATGATTTGATGATCAGTCCGTGTCTGTCACATCCTTCGACGTGATCTTGTCCCGCACACAATCTACCTCCCTCCTTCCTCCCGAAACGGTCGAAGACGGCGATCTCTGTGCCCGGTACGCTCTCCGATTCGATAGCACCGTTAAGTCCTCTGCGCCATTTCGATCTTTGGCCCTGAGCGAAAACAAACACTGCACTCTTCTCACTTTTTTTCAAAAACAATCGCGCAGTTCCTACTCCGCAACTCTCTTGTTTACAGCATTGCGCTGTCACTCTTTCTCGCTCTTAAACTCGTAAGTCCCGCATTTGCCACTCTTACAAACAAAAAACAGGGGCAGGAGATTGGTTCCCTCCCTGCGCCCACACTCATTACCTCGTTTACTTCCATCCCTGTCCCGCCCAAGCGATAATGTTCTGTTTCGAACTCCACACACGAGGCTCGACTGTGATCCACGCTTGGCATGATGTTTCTCCCGGCAAGGATGTTCCCCGCGATTTTCAGGCGGTCATCGAAATTCCGCTCGGCTCCAACGTTAAATACGAACTGGACAAACCAACCGGCCTGTTGAAAGTGGACCGCATTATCCACTCCGCCGTTTTTTATCCCGCGAACTACGGCTTCATCCCGCAGACCTACGCGGAAGACAACGATCCTCTGGACGTGCTGGTGCTCTGTCAGGAACCAGTACAGCCGCTCGCCCTGATCAAGGCGCGCGCGATTGGCGTCATGACCATGGTGGACTCCGGTGCTACCGACGACAAAATTATCGCCGTCGCCACCAACGATCCAGAATTCAGCGAATACTTGGAAGCACGCGACTTGCCCGGCCACCGTTTGCTCGTTCTGAAACGTTTTTTCCAGGATTACAAACAGCTCGAAGGCAAACAGGTCCAGGTGGAAGAAATCCGCCCCGCCTACGCGGCGCTTACAGTCATAGAACAATCGCTGGCACGCTACCAGCAGCACAAAGAAGAGCTCATCAAGGGTGAAAATCCCGCATCCCAGAATCGCCGCAAAAGCGATCGCTAGCTATTGCCGAGAACGTTTTTTGCAGGGCACGGATTCAGCCGTAAGCAAAAGACGCGGAAGGCATTCAGCCGCAGAGTGGGAGGACACACCTACAGCCGTATCGAAATCGAAATACGCGAGGCATACTGTCCCGTATGCGAAGCGCGGGAGGGCACGGCTTTAGCCGTACCGGGAAAGCTCGCAATTCTTAGGGGTTTTAACCCCTGAGATCCGACGTCACCAAGCACGGGGTACTAATAGAAAGGCACTATATCAGCCTCCATGCACCGTTGATATTTTCGTTCCCAAGTTTTATTGACCAAGTTCGTTATGAGGGTTCTCAAGGGTGAAAAAACTTTCTATGTGGATTGGCATCAGCCTGGGCGCGTTGCTCGTCATCGCCTTCGTCGCGCTTTCCGTAATGGCTGGCGGGCCAAAAGACGCCCTCTACATGGTGCGCTACGCATTACCGCACATGCATCGCGGCAATCTGAAACTCGGCGACAGCGCTCCGGATGCGCGGGTCTTCGCGCTGAATGGCTCGGAAACGTTTCACATTCGCGAACGTACCGGCGCAAAACCGCTGGTAATTGTTTTCGGAAGTTTCACCTGACCGCCATTCCGTCGCCAGGTGGGCGACATCGTGCAAATCTTCAACGACTATAAAGATCGCGCGGATTTTCTAACTGTCTATGTGCGCGAAGCGCATCCCGCGGATGAATGGCAGATGAAGTCGAACGTAAAGGATGACGTTTGCTATGCGCAGCCGCGCAAACTTTCGGACCGGCTGGCTATCGCCAACGATTTCATAAAACGATTTCAATTCCCGCTGCCCTTTGGCGTGGACGACATGAACAACGCCGCGAACGATGCTTATGCCGCGTGGCCGGAACGCCTCTACATCATCGACGAAAACGGCAAAATCGCATATCGCGGCGGCATGGGCCCTTTCAACTACCATCCGTCCGAAGTTCGCACGTGGCTCGCGACTCGCTACGGCGAAGTAAAACATCCCGAAGCGAAACCCGCGGAGACAAAAACAGACGCCAACCGGTAAACGCCAAACCGTCCGAAACGGATCCGTCAGAAACGAAACCAGGAGAAAAGGAAAGCTGAGTACCCATGCCAGCCTCGCCGCCAAATGCCAAAACAGAAAGACCAAGAGAGATGCCTCGCTGCGCTCGGAATGACGGCCAGTCGTAAGATTCCCTGCCGCGGCCCCGTTGCGCCCGGAATGACGGTCGCGCATAGAGGGGATTTTCAGCGCTTGGGAATGCCTGCGACAGACGTCTCAACTTTCGTCATTCCGAGCTTGCCTGCGGCAAGCCGGCGCCGCGAGCCTACTTCGCGTAGGCACGGCGATTCCCGTTATTCCGAGCGCAGCGAGGCATCTCTTTTGGATTTTCAGGGCTTGGCGATGGCTGCCGCAGATGGCCGAATCTTTTCCGGGGGCACGATTCCCTGCCCTTCTAGCACGGAATAAAATTTATCCGCATCCAGATTTTTCAGCGTCTCGATTTTCCCGGAAGGCCAACGAATTTCCATGCTGTCAATCTTCGTAGCGGTGTTCAGACCGAAGTGCACGCGCAAATCGCTTTGCGAAAGGTAACTTCCTCCGCTGTGAATTTCTTCCGTCTGCGTCATGGCACCGGCAACAATTTTCAAACGCGCGCCGATCGCCAGGCGATTGCTCTTCGTTCCTTGCAATTCAAAACTGACCCAGTGTTTTCCGCGGATTCCGTTATTCCGCAAAATCATCGGCTCACCAACCAAATCCTCGATCACCAGATCCACATTGCCATCGTTAAACAAGTCTCCCGCAGCGACACCGCGCGACACGCGCGGAACGCTGATGGCGCTCCCCGCTTCCGCACTGGCATCGCAAAACGTGCCGTCCTTCTGATTCAGCTGAAGAATTTTCGACTCCTTGTAACGCGCTCCGGATGGAAGCGTGTCCACCTGGGGATAGACGTGTCCGCCCACGACAATCAGGTCCAACCAACCATCGTTGTCGGCGTCAAAAAAAACGGTCCCCCATTTCACGTAGGGGAGCGATGGCAGAGCGACTCCGGATTTGTAAGAGACGTCGGAAAAGCTCCAGTCGCCGTCATTGCGAAAAAGATTGCTGTACTCGTCGGAAAAATTTGTAACGAAAAGTGAAGGAAGGCCGGTGTGCAAATAGTCGCCGACGGCAATGCCCATGGAGGCCTGTTCCGAACCGTCTTCGCTGACCGCGGTGCCGGACTCCAAACCAATTTCCTGGAATTTTCCGTTGCCCAAGTTTTTGTACAAGAATTTCGGAGTGGAATCGTTGGCAACGTAAATATCGGGACGACCGGTGTTGTTAAAGTCGGAAAAAATTACGGACATTCCGTAGTAGCCGTTGGGATCGTCGACACCGGCGGACTTCGATACGTCCGTGAAAGTGCCGTTCCCGTTGTTGTGAAATAAGGCGTCGCCGGCGCCTTTCAGTCCGCGCGGACCACACTGCACGTCCATGCCGCGATATTTGCAATTGGGCGCAGTGCCGAATCCGGGCAAATCGCTGAGGTGGAAATCGACGTAGTTGGTGACCATCAAATCCAGATTGCCGTCGCCGTCGTAATCGCCAAACGCCGCTCCGGTGGACCAACGGCCATCCGCGACAGCTGCCTGCCTGGTCACGTCACTGAAGGTTCCGTCGCCGTTGTTGCGGAAAAGTTTGTTGCCGCCGAGGCACGTCAGATAGAGATCGGGCCAGCCGTCATTGTTGTAATCGCCCACCGCTCCTCCCATTGCGAAACAGGGAGTAGCCAGGCCGGCCCTATCGGTCACGTCGGTAAATGTTCCGTCATGATTGTTGTGGTAGAGCGCGCCGCGCGCGGTCTTGCCCTTGATCGCCATATCGACCGTGGGCGCGTTCGTAAGATAGATGTCCAGATAGCCATCGCGGTCGTAGTCGATCAAAATCACGCCGCCGCTCATCGATTCCACTACATATTTGTTTTCGCTCGACGAGACGTGATTGAAATGGATTCCCGCTTTTGCGGTGATATCGGTGAACTGCGGAATATCGCGATTCTCGCATTTGATGGCCGTGGCACCGGCAGGCGGAGGAGGTGGCACCGGATGGGACTCCTGCGCCACGGCAAATTGCGCAGAAACGATCAGCAGCAGAATGCTGCGTACGGTTCTAAATAATGTTCTAAATATTGTTCTAAACACCGGCTCCCTTATATTTTCGAAATCGGATGATGCGTTCATGAAGTCGTGCGGCATTTCCTTTGAGTCCAACGGTCGGATCCGCCCGCCCATCACATGATATTGGCCTACTGGTGATATCGGACTACTGGCCAGTATCTAACAGCTATGAGCATATTGAACTTCTACCAGTTGGCACCAGTGGAGCTATAAATTACGTACACCAAAGGAATTGTGTCACTGAAATGATAGACTACCGCGTCCGTCGAGCGAGCACACAAAGAGCAATTTGGGCCTGGAGCCCGATTCATTAGATGAAGAGCAAACGCGCTCCGCAATACAAAGACTCTCGAGTCACTCTCAAAGCGGTGGCTGAGCACTTAGGGCTTACGCCGGGAACGGTTTCCGCGGTGCTCAACAATTCGACTGCCTCGAAATCCATTCCTCAACACACACGGGAACGCGTTCTGCAAGCCGCACGCGAACTGAATTACCGGCCCAACTTTATGGCGCGCTCTCTGCGCGTGCAACGGACTTTTACAATCGGAGTGATTCTGGAAGAGATTGGCGATGGTTACGGCTCATCTATCGTAAGCGGCATCGAAGAATATATTCGCAAAAAGAATTATTTTTTTCTGACGGTGGCCCACCGGCACGATCAGGAACTGTTGCACTCATATTCGCAAATGTTGCTGGCCCGCGGAGTGGAAGGCTTTATTACGGTGGATACATCACTTCGCGAAGCGCCGCCGCTGCCCACGGTGGCGGTCGCTGGGCATCGCCAGCTGGAAAACGTGACAAATATTATTTTGGATCATCATGAAGCCGCGCTTCTGGCGTTGCAACATTTGAAAGAACTCGGCCATCACGAGATTGCTTTCCTACGCGGGCATCCGCAAAGCGCAGATTCGGAAGTTCGCTGGAATTCCATTTGCGAAGTGGCACAGGAGCTCGGAATCGGAATTAATCCAGAGTTGGTGGTACAAATTCAAAGCTTGGATTCGACTCCGGAACTCGGTTATCCGTCCGGGAAAGAATTGTTGGCGCGCAAAGTGCCATTCACGGCTCTTTTTGCGTATAACGACATTTCTGCAATTGGCGCGATGCGCGCATTTCAGGAGGCGGCTTTACGGATTCCAGAGGATGTTTCGGTGGTGGGATTCGATGATATCGCGAGCGCGATTTTCTGCATACCGAGTTTGACTAGCGTTCGGCAGCCGTTGAAGAAGATGGGAAACATCGCCGCAGAAACGTTACTGGCGCGCATCGAAAATCAGGCCGATGTTCAGGCCGAAATTGCCGTGGAGCCCGAACTTGTGGTGCGGAATTCCACCGGTCGCGCCGCACACGGCGGGTTGCGTATCGCCAAGTGACGCCACTTCGTATTCTGCAATTCGACAATTCAAAGGGAAATTTGCTAGCGACGCGCCGTAGCCAGCGCAGCCTTGCGCTGCTGCTGAAGCAAGAAGTCTTCGTACGGACCCTTGAAATCTTCAAGGTGGCCATGATCGAAATGCCAAAGCCGGGTTGCTACTTCATCGATTACGTCGTGGTCGTGCGTGACGAGCAGGACCGTGCCCTCGAACTTTTGCAGCGAAATGTTCAGCGCGTTGATGGACTCCAAGTCTAGGTGGTTGGTCGGTTCGTCGAAGACCAGGAAATTCGGCTTCTGCAACATCAGCCGGCAAAATAAAATGCGAGCGGTTTCGCCGCCGGATAGCGCGCGAATCGGTTTGGTCACGTCGTCGCCGCTGAAGAGCATCTGCCCGAGCAGGCCGCGCAATTCCTGTTGGCCGGCCAGGGTGTCCCACTGCGCGAGCCACTCAATCACCGTCAGATCGTTGTCTTTTTCAAGGGTATGTTCTTGCCCAAAATATCCAACGGCAACTTCATGTCCCCAGCGTACGGTTCCGCCGTCCACACCAAAATGGCGGTCACCTTCATCGATGAAGCCCGGCGCATTGCGCATCAGCGACCGAATCAGGGTAGTCTTGCCCGCGCCGTTACGCCCAAGCAGGGCAATCTTTTCGCCGCGCTCGAGGTTGGCAGAAAATCCATCGATCACCTTCAAGTCGCCGTAGGACTTCCGCAGCGTCTTGAATTCCAGCGGATGGCG
>Ga0070716_100000595_pt1 | contig 15242 bp, 11 predicted proteins | sample LARL112metaG_FD_71395 | JGI IMG/M metagenome (GOLD analysis project Ga0070716, IMG submission 71395) | Corn, switchgrass and miscanthus rhizosphere microbial communities from Kellogg Biological Station, Michigan, USA - LAR L11-2 metaG | ecosystem: Host-associated > Plants > Roots > Rhizosphere... | reverse complement strand
GCGGCGTACCGGGACCAGTACCCGGTCGCCGCCGAGTCGCCCCGGACGTACAGCGTGCCCGGCGTGCCCGCCGGCACCTCGTGGCCGTCCTCGTCCAGCAGTCGCAGGTCGTAGCCGGGGACGGCGACGCCGGTGGTGCCGGCCCGCACCTCGCCGGGCCGGTTGGACAGGAAGATGTGCAGCATCTCGGTCATCCCGATGCCGTCCAGGATGTCCACCCCGAACTGCTTGGTCCACCGGGTGTACAGGCTGGCTGGCAGCGCCTCGCCGGCCGAGGCGGCCAGCCGCACCCCGGACATCGCGCCAGCGGGCAGCCCGGCGCGGAGCATGTTGGCGAAGAACGTCGGCCCGGCGAAGAACAGGGTCGCGCCGTACTCGCCGGCCCGGCCGGCCATCAGGTCGGGCCGGGCCGGCGCGGGTTCCAGCACGCTGGCCGCGCCCACCGAGAACGGGAACAGCAGCGAATTGCCCAGGCCGTAGGCGAAGAACGCCTTGGCCGCAGACAGGCACCGGTCGTCGGGCCGGATGCCGAGCACCTGTGCGGCGTACGTCTCGCACACCACCTGGACCGAACCGTGCCGGTGCATGGCCGCCTTGGCCATCCCGGTCGTGCCCGAGGTGTACAGCCAGAACGCGGGCGAGTCGGCCGTGGTCGGGTACACCGCGTCGTCGAGCGGGCCACTGGCCAGCGTGCTGAACAGCTGCACCGGGACCGGGCTGAAGGCCGGCTCGGTGCCGGCCAGCATCCCGGTCAGCTCGGGCGCGGCGCTGGCCGCGGTGACCGCGGTGTCCGCGAACTCCGGGGATACCGCGAGGAGCCGGGCCCGGGAATCGGCCAGCAGCTCGGCCACGCCGTCGGCGTGCAGCATGGTGGACACCGGGACCGGGACCGCGCCCATCCGCATGGCCGCCAGGTAGATGACCGCGAACTGTGGCGAGTCGGACATCAGCATCAGCAGCCGCTGCTCCGGCTGGAGGCCGAGCATCTGCAGGGAACGAGCCGTTCGGCAAATTTGATCGTGCAACGCAGCGTAGCTGTGCTCGCCGGCTGGGCCGGTAACCGCGACCCGCGCCCCGTCCCCCGCGGCCAGCCGCCGGTCGACCAGATATTCGCACACGTTGAACCGCTGCGCCATGGCTGCTGCGCCCCCAAGTGTCGGCGTCTAGGCGAGGTGAACGTAGTCGTAGTCGAACGGCTTGCCGTTGATCCCGTTGCGCGGCGGGGCGATCCAGGCGGCGATCTTGCCGCGCTCGTGCACCGGCCGCATCAGCGAGCGGACGTGCGTCTTGTCCACGTCGGTGGGCAGCCACTGGCCCTGGCGCTGGTCCCATTCGCCAGCCGGCAGCAGCTCCCCGTCCGGGCTGGCCTCGATGCTGGCGAACGCGCCCACCTTCCGGTTGAACGCGACGTGCGGCAGCTTGATCCGGTGCGGCAGGCCCGCGCTGGCCAGGATCTTGTTCCACCGGTTGACGCCGCTCTGGCAGTCGGCGATGTACTCGCGGCGCAGGTCGGTGTTCAGGCCGGTCAGCGCGGCGACCTCGGTCTGGCTGATGCTCTGCTGGCCACTTCCGGCATCGGCCAGGGCGTCGACCATGATCGAGTCGTCGGTCAGCTTGTGGTCATCCTTGCGCCGGTCCTCCAGCCAGCGGCCTTTGAGACCCGCGGTGTAGTAGTTGGCCACATTGGTGGACGTCTCCCCGCCGAACAGGTCGAGCGACACGCTGTAGTGGAAGTTCAGGTACTTCTGGATGACGTGCAGCGGGACCGCGCCGTGCGGCCCGGCGTCGTCGGTCTCGTGCTCCACCATCAGCTGCGCGGTCCGCTCCACCACCCGGTCGATGCCGGTGGTGCCGACCATCATGTGGTGCGCCTCTTCTTTGAGCATGAACTCGGAGGTCCGCGACAGCGGGTCGAACGCCGACTCCTTCAGCGTGCCGAGCTGGTACTTGCCGTCCCGGTCGGTGAAGTAGGTGAACATGAAGAACGACAGCCAGTCCGGGGTCTCCTCGTTGAACGCGCCGAGGATCCGTGGTGACTCGGTGCTGCCCGAGTGCCGGTGCAGCAGCTGCTCGGCCTCTTCCCGGCCCGCCCGGCCGAAGTAGGCGTGCAGCAGGTACACCATGGCCCACAGGTGGCGGCCTTCCTCCACGTTGACCTGGAACAGGTTGCGCAGGTCATACAGGCTGGGCGCGGTCGCGCCGAGGTTGCGCTGCTGCTCGACGCTGGCCGGCTCGGTGTCGCCCTGGATGACGATCAGCCGCTGCAGGTCGGCGCGGTACTCACCGGGCACCTTCTGCCAGGCGGGCTCGCCCATGTGCTCGCCGAACCCGATCTGCCGCCCGTCGGCCCGCTGCGCCAGGAAGATGCCCCACCGGTAGTCCTTCATCGGCACGTGCCCGAAGTGCGCCCAGCCCTCGCGGCCCACGTTGATCGCGGTGCGCAGGTAGACGTCCTGGGTGGGCAGGGTCGGTCCCATCTCCTGCCACCAGTTCAGGAAGTTCGGCTGCCAGGACTCCAGGGCCCGCTGCAGCCGCCGGTCCGCGCGCAGGTCGACGTTGTTCGGGATCTTCTCCGTGTAGTCGGGGGCCGTGGTCATCCTGCTCAGACTCGCTTTCGGTCGAAGTCGGCGCGCTGCCCGGTGCCGAACCGGCGCAGCGCGCCGTCCGGGCCCGCGGCGTTCGGGCGGTTGAAGATCCAGTTCTGCCAGGCGGTCAGCCGGCCGAAGATCTTGGTCTCCAGCGTCTCCGGGCCCGGGAAGCGGTAGTTCGCCTCCAGGCCGGTCAGCGCGTCCGGGCTGAAGCTGGCCCGCTCCTCGACCGCGATGCGGACCTCCTCCTCCCAGTCAATGTCGTCGGGGGCGAAGGTGACCAGGCCCAGCTGCTCGGCGTCCTCGGCGGCCAGCGCCTCGCCCGCGCGTTTCTCGACCGCGGCCAGACCCGGCTCGTCGCCCAGGTAGCGGGTCTGCAGCCGGGTCAGCCCGTTGCTCATCGGCAGCGGGCCGAGGTTCATCGGGCCCACGGTGATTGTGGCCGGGTCGGCGGCCGGGTCGGCTTCCTCGAACACCCCGGCCAGCTGGAACGAGCGGTCGGCGGCCAGCGCGAGGTCCAGCAGCGACCCGGCGAAGCAGCTGCCCGGCTCGATCAGCGCGATCAGGCTGCGGCTGGTCACGTCGAGCCGCTTGAAGGTGCGCTTGAGGTAGCCCACGATCTCGTTGGCCAGCCAGTCCTCCCGGGCGTCCAGCAGCAGCTGGTCGTAGGCCAGCACCTGCTGCGGGTCGCCCGCGGTGCGCAGCACCCAGGTGCCCAGCTCCAGCTCGTTGGCCCGCAGGTCGAGGATCAGGTCGTCCAGCTCCCGGGTCATGGCCAGGGCCCAGAACGCGGCCCCCTGCTCGTGCACCGCGCCGATGCTGGCCGGCCCACCGCGGCCCGGGCCGCGGACGGTGATCTCGGCGACGCCCCGGTCGCGGTCCAGCCGGGCCGTCACGTTCGGGTAGCTGATCTCCTCGCCGGTGCGCGTCTTGTCCAGCGGGGTCAGCTCGATGCCGGTGGCGCCCGCCGGGCGGGTGGACCGGCCGGCCAGCTCCCGGGCCCGCTCGGCCACGGTCTCCTCCCACCGGGCCCGGGGCACGGCCTCGTCGACCAGCCGCCAGGAGACCGCCTTCTGCCCGCTGATCCCCTCGGGCCTGGTGGAGAAGTAGTCAGCCAGGTCGCGGCGCACGTGCCGCTTGTCGGTGACCCGGGTCAGGCCGCCGGTGCCGGGCAGCACGCCGAGCAGCGGCAGCTCGGGCAGGGATACCGCGGACGAGCGGTCGTCGATGAGCATGATGTGCTCGCAGGCCAGGGCCAGCTCGTAGCCGCCGCCCGAGGCGGTGCCGTTCAGCGCGGCCAGGTAGGTCTGGCCGGAGTGGGCGGTGGCGTCCTCGATCCCGTTCCGGGTCTCGTTGGTGAACTTGCAGAAATTCACCTTCCACGGGTGCGAGGCGGCGGCCAGCATCCGGATGTTCGCGCCCGCGGAGAAGATCTTGTCCTTGCCGCTGGTCAGCACGACCACGGCGACCTCGGGGTGCTCGAAGCGGAGCCGCTGCACCGCGTCGTACAGCTCGATGTCCACGCCCAGGTCGTAGGAGTTCATCTTGAGCTCGTAGCCGCTGGTCAGGCCGCCCTGCTCGGCCACGTCCATGGTCAGCGTGGCCACCGGCCCGGCGCAGGCCAGCCGCCAGTGCCGGTACTGGTCCGGGTGCACGCGGAAGTCCACGCTGGCCTCGCCGGTCATGATCATCCTTCCGCCGTGCCGCAGCTATCACTATGTTCTACGCCGGATAGCGAATGCGTCAAATATTCGTAGCATGTCACTGCCCCGTGGGTCAGCCGGGGTCGTTGAGGCGCTTCCAGTCCAGCCGCGTGTCGGCCGACCAGCGCTGGTGCCGGTCGGCGAACAGCCGGGCCGCCTCCCGCCCGCTCCACCGGGCGGGCAGCAGCTCCCGGGGGAGCACCGGGTCGATCGACGGAAACCGCCGCCACGCGTGCACCAGCTCGACCTGCCGGACCAGCACATCGTCCGGGGTAGCGGCGGCGAAGTCCGCGATGAACTGCTGGTACTGCTCCTCGATCGCGGCCAGGTCCCAGGCCGCGGCCACCATGACCCGCACGTCGGCCAGGCCCGACCGGCGGGCCACGAACACCTGGGCGTCGTCGGCGATCCCGGCCTCGCGGAGCACCCCGGTCGCCTCGGCTTCCCGCTCCGGGTGCGGGCTGATCCACACGCCCGCGCCCAGGGCCCCGAACCCGGCCCAGGTGAGCCGGGTGCGCACCATGTGCCGGGCCCGCCGGTCGCTCTCCGGGATGCGCGCGTAGACCAGCAGCCAGCTGCCGTCCCAGCCTTCGGCCTGGCCGGTGAAGGAGTAGATGCGGTCCCGGCCGTCGGTCAGCAGCCGCCGGGCGCTGCCGGTCAGCCGCCACCGGGTGCGGCGGCCGATCTTCTCCGCGTCGAGCCAGCCCGCGGCGGCGGTGCGCATCAGCGCCTGCCGGGTGGCTTTCTCCCCGACGCCGAGCCGGCCGAACACGCTGAGCACGGCCGAGGTCCAGGCCGTCCCGTCGCCGGCCAGCACCAGCTCGCCGAGCAGGGTGAGCAGCAGGCCGCGGGCGCTGGGCGCGCCGGCCGCGTGCCGGCGGGACAGAGTGGGCGTCCGCGCCGGAGCGGTGGCCGCCGACGATCTCCTGGCCGGCATGGAAACTCTCCCGGGCTCGCGCCGACGGCAGCCCACCGCCGGGTGTTCCTCGCAGGTTATCAACCGGCCCGCGGGCTGACGGGTGGCCGCCGCCGCGGTTCGGTTTTCCGGCGTGATGAGCCACACTGACAGGACCACCGGCCCCGGCGCTGCGGCCGCGCACCCAGCCGTGCGTCCCCGCCGGGTTCGTGGGCAGTGGACGCGAAGGGAGGTGCGATGGAGTTCCTGCAGCCGTCGGCGTGGGCGGAAGCCCTGCAGCTGAAGGCGGCCTACCCGCACGCGGTGCCGATCCAGGGCGGCACCGACGTCATGGTCGAGCTGAACTTCGACCGGTACCGGCCGGAATACCTCCTCGACCTGACCCGGGTGCCGGAACTGGCCGGGTGGGCCCCGGACAGCGGGCACATCTGGCTCGGCGCCGGGGTGACCTACACGAGGGTGCAGACCGAGCTGGGTGACCGGCTGCCCGGCCTGGCCATGGCCTCCCGCACCGTCGGGTCGCCGCAGATCCGCAACCGGGGCACGGTCGGCGGCAACCTCGGGGCCGCGTCCCCGGCGGGTGACGCGCATCCCCCGCTGCTGGCCGCCGGCGCCCAGGTGGAGGTGGAGTCGGTGCGCGGCACCCGGCTGATCCCGGCCGACGAGTTCTACACCGGGGTGAAGCGCAACGCGCTGGACCCGGACGAGCTGATCAAGGCGGTGCTGGTCACCCCGCCCGCCGGGCCGCAGCAGTTCTGCAAGATCGGCACCCGCAACGCGATGGTCATCGCGGTGGCCGCGTTCAGCCTGGCGCTGCACCCGGACCGCCAGGCGGTCGGCACCGGCATCGGGTCGGCGGGCCCCACCCCGCGCCGCGCGCTGGCCGCCGAAGAGTTCCTGGCCCAGGCGCTGGCCGAGGATGGCCTGTGGGAATCGCGTGGCGACCTGGCCGCCGCCACCAGCCGCCGGTTCGCGGACCTGGTCGCCGAGGCGGCCGAGCCGATCGACGACGTGCGGGGCAGCGCGCGGTACCGGGTGCACGCCCTGTCGGTGATGGCCCGGCGCGCGCTGACCTGGGCCTGGCACGAGTTCCGGAGGGCGTGAGCATGCGGATCACCTGCACCGTCAACGGTGAGCGGCAGCAGGCCGACGACGTATGGGAGGGCGAGAGCCTGCTCTACGTGCTGCGCGAGCGGCTGGGCTTCCCCGGCTCGAAGAACGCGTGCGAGCAGGGCGAGTGCGGCTCGTGCACGGTCTACCTGGACGGGGTGCTGGCCTGCGCCTGCCTGGTGGCGGCGGGCCAGGCCCAGGGCCGGGACGTGCGCACCGTCGAGGGCCTGGCCCCCGGCGGCGAGCTGTCCGCCGTGCAGCGGGCCTTCCTTCAGGCGGGCGCGGTGCAGTGCGGCTTCTGCACGCCCGGGCTGCTGGTCGCCGCGCACGACCTCATCGAGCGGCAGCCCGCACCGGGCGACACCGAGATCCGGGAGGCGCTGGCCGGCAACCTGTGCCGGTGCACCGGGTACGAGAAGATCATGGAAGCGGTCCGCCTGGCGGCGGCCTGGCGGTCTGGCACTGGGGAGTGACCCGATGACGGCACCGACCACCCCCGCCGGGACGTCGCCCGGCCGGACCACCCCGGTATCCGGCGGGGTGGGCAGCAGCGCGGGCCGGCCGGACGGCACGCCCAAGGTCACCGGGGAGTTCGTCTACTCCAGCGACCTGTGGCTGGACGGCATGATCTGGGGCGTCACGCTGCGCAGCCCGCACCCCTACGCCCGGATCCGCTCCATCGAGACCGCCGAGGCGCTGGCCATGCCGGGCGTGTCCGCGGTGCTGACCCAGGAGGACGTGCCGGGTAACAAGCTCTACGGGCTGGAGATCACCGACCAGCCGGTGCTGGCCACCGGCGTCGTGCGCTACCAGGGAGAGCCGGTCGCGCTGGTCGCCGCCGGCCACCCGGAGATCGCCCGCCAGGCAGCTAAGCGGATCCGGGTCGACTACGAGGTGTACGAACCGGTCACCGACGCCCACGAGGCCCTGGGCCACCCGCGGTGGAACCTGGTGCACACCACCCCGGGGAAGGTCAGCGAGCTGTCCCGGGAGCGGGCCCAGCTGCACCCGGCGGGCAACCTGGTGCGGCACCTGAAGCTGCGCAAGGGCCACCCGGACCCGGTGGCCGACGTCGTGGTGACCGGCGAGTACCAGGTGGGCATGCAGGACCAGGCCTTCCTCGGCCCGGAGTCCGGGCTGGCCGTGCCGGCCGAGGACGGCGGCGTGGAGCTGTACGTGGCCACCCAGTGGCTGCACGTGGACCAGCGGCAGATCTGCTCGGCGCTCGGCCTGCCGCCCGAGATGGTGCGGCTGACGCTGGCTGGCGTGGGCGGCGCGTTCGGCGGCCGCGAGGACCTGTCCATGCACGTGCACGCGTGCCTGCTGGCCCTGCGCACCGGCAAGCCGGTGAAGATGGTCTACAACCGGGAAGAGTCGTTCTTCGGGCACGTGCACCGGCACCCGGCACTGATGCGCTTCGAGCACGGCGCGGACCGGGACGGCCGGCTGGTCTACGTCAAGGCGCAGATCTACCTGGACGGCGGGGCGTACGCGTCCAGCACCCCGGCGGTGGTCGGCAACGCGGGCACGATGGGCATCGGCCCGTACGTGGTGCCCAGCGTGCAGGTCGACGCGTACGGCGCGTACACCAACAACCCGCCGTGCGGGGCGATGCGCGGTTTCGGCTCGGTGCAGGCCGCGTTCGCCCACGAGGCCCAGATGGACAAGCTGGCCGCAGTGCTCGGCCTGGACCCGGTCGAGCTGCGCTGCCGCAACGCGATGACCCAGGGCGCGCAGGCGCCGACCGGGCAGGTCATCGACAGCCCGGCCCCGGTCGGCGAACTGCTGCACCGGGTGCAGGCCATGCCGCTGCCGCCGCCGCGCCGCCCGGACGCCCAGCCGGACCTGCGCGACCTGCCCGGCGGGGTGGCCAATACGACCCACGGCGAGGGCGTGGTGCGCGGCATCGGCTACGCGGTCGCCTACAAGAACGTAGGTTTCTCCGAGGGCTTCGACGACTACTCCACGGCCCGGGTCCGCCTCGAAGTGCTGTCCGGGGCCGCGACCGCGACCGTGCACACCGCGGCGGCCGAGGTCGGCCAGGGCCTGGTCACCGTCGAGCAGCAGATCGTGCGGACCGAGCTGGGCGTCGAGCAGGTCATCGTGGCGCCCAAGGACACCCAGGTGGGCAGCGGCGGGTCGTCGTCGGCGTCCCGGCAGACCTACATCACCGGCGGCGCGGTCAAGGCCGCGTGCGAGCGGGTGCGCGACCGCGCGCTGGCCATCATCCAGCAGCGGCTCGGCCGTACCGTGCCCGATCTGCGCCTGGAGGGGGGCAAGGTGGTCTCGGCGGGCGAGGGCATCCTCGGCGAACTGGCGGGCCTGCTCGGCGACGAGGTCATCGACGAGACCGCCGAGTGGCGGCACCGGCCGACCGAGGCGGTCGATCCGGAGACCGGGCAGGGCTTCGCGCACGTGCAGTACGCGTTCGCCGCGCACCGCGCGGTGGTGGACGTGGACACCGAACTCGGCCTGGTCAAGGTGGTGGCGCTGGACTGCGCCCAGGACGTGGGCAAGGCGATCAACCCGCAGGCGGTGCTCGGGCAGATCCAGGGCGGCTCGGCGCAGGGACTGGGGCTGGCCGTGATGGAGGAGATCCAGATCTCCGGCGGCAAGATCAGGAACCCGTCGTTCACCGACTACCTGATCCCCACCATCCTCGACATGCCCCCGATGCGGATCGAGGTGCTGGAGTACCCCGACCCGCACGCGCCCTACGGGGTGCGCGGGGTCGGCGAGCCGCCGACGATCTCCTCCGGCCCGGCCATCGTGGCCGCGATCCGCGCCGCCACCGGGCTGCCGCTGAACCAGGTGCCGGTGCGCCCAGAGCACATCACCGGCACCTGAGCCCAGCCGGGCCACATCGTGATCATGACATAGGGGCGAATAGTTTCGGCCTCAAGTCATGATCATGAACTGGGTGACCTGTTCAGAACTGCACGCCGCGGGTCAGCGCCCCGTCCACCAGCAGGTTGGCGCCGGTCATGAAGCTCGCCGCCGGGCTGGCCAGGAACACCGCCGCGCGGGCGATCTCCTCCGGCTTGGCCATCCGGCCGGTTGGGTTCAGCCCCATGGCCGTGCCGAACAGATCCGGGTTCTGCTGCTCGATGTTCTGCCAGACACCGCCGTCGAAGTAGGTGTTGCCCGGGGACAGCGAGTTGGCCCGGATGCCCTTCTCGGCCAGCTGGTAGGCCAGCCCCTGGGTGTAGTGGATGATGGCCGCCTTGAACGTGCCGTACGGGCCGGCCGCGAAGTCGATCTCCCGGCCGGACACGCTGGCGATCGTGACGATCGACGCGGCGTCGCTGCGCTCCAGGTAGGGCAGGGCCGCGCTGACCAGGCGGACCGTGCCCATCATGTCCGTGTCGAAGCTGGCCTGCCAGTTGGCGGGCTCGTCCGGGATGGCCAGCGCGCTGACGTTGGCCACCACGATGTCCAGGCCGCCCAGCTCGGCGGCGGTGTCATCCACCCACTGCCGCAGCCCGGCCTCGTCGGCCACGTCGACCACCCGGCCCACGGCCACCGCGCCGCCCGCGGTCAGCATTTCCACCGCGCCGCTGACGTCGCTGCCGGTACGCGCGCAGAACCCGACCGCGGCACCCTCGGCGGCCAGCGTCTCCACGATGGCCCGGCCGATCCCCCGGGTGCCGCCGGTTACCAGGGCCCGGCGCCCCTGCAGACCCAGATCCACCTTCCGCCTCCTCTGTCCCAGGCCAAAAATTCGCGATGCTGACCAGGTGCCGCTCCAGCGGCACTCACGCCAGCATCATCAGCCGTCCGCCGCTGTGGCGGCCGCCCGCAGCTGCCCGTGCATGCCGTCGTAGGCGGTTGCCCGCGGGAGCAGCGCCTTGGCCACCTTGGTCACCGCGCTGTAGTTGGCGTCCACCACGTTGGCCAGCGGGGTCTCGCTGGTCTGCGACAGCAGCTGGTAGGCGTCCAGCTTGTCCAGGCCGTACAGCTCGCTGAGCCAGGTCACCATGCCGACCTGGCTCACCCGCCAGGCGTCTTCCAGCGGGCGGCTCGACCCGACCACGATGAGGTGCTCATCGGTCTCCAGCCGCGGCCAGGCCGGCCCGCCGCCCTTGATCAGGTCCACGATCAGCGTGACGTCCATCGCGCCTTCCACCGCCGTGCCGCAGGCTTCGCCTTCGCCCTGCCGGTAGTGCCCGTCACCGACCGAGAACAGCGCACCGGGCACGTTGACGCCCAGGTAGCAGGTGGCGCCGACGCGCATTTCCGGGGTGTCCATGTTCCCGCCGAACGTGTCTGGCACCAGCGAGGAGCGCACCTCCCCGGCGGCCGGCGCCACCCCGACCGTGCCCAGCATCGGGTCCATCGGCAGCTCGAGCCGGAAATCGCTGGCAGCGGCCTGGAACGCGACCGTCCACCGGTCCCGGTCCACCTCGTAGATCCAGGTCCGCTCGGGCAGCGGGTCCTGCAGCGTCGCGGTCCGGTCGGTGCTGGTCAGCCCGCCGAACAGCGGGATCGTGCAGGACGCGCCGTAGCCGCGGGCCGGGGTGAGCCCGGCGAAGTGCAGCGCCAGGGTGTCACCCGGCTCGGCGCCCTCCACGTAGAACGGGCCGGTCTGCGGGTTGACGAACGGCATGGTCAGCGACGTGCTGGGCAGGTCCGCGGTGCTCCGGATGCCGCCGCAGAACGCATCCTCGGTCCACAGCCGCAGCATCGTCCCGGGCACCACCTTGCGGACCGGCGCGACGCCGCCGAACGTGAACGCGTACTGCTCGCGCTCCGGGCGGAACTCGACAATCTCCATGGACGGCCTTTCCCTCCTGCTCAGCGCAGTGACACGTGCGATCGGTTCAGCTCCGCGGCGCTGCGCACGCCGAGCAGCTGGAGCGTGCGGGCGATCTCCGCGCCGAGGATGCCGATCGCCTGGTCCACCCCGCGCTCCCCGCCGGCCATCAGCCCGTACAGGAACGCGCGGCCGACCAGGCAGGCTCTGGCGCCGAGGGCCAGCGCAGCGACGATGTCCCCGCCGTGCATGATCCCGGTGTCGAGCAGAATCTCGGCCCGGTCGCCGACCGCGTCGGCGATCCGCGGCAGCACCTCGAGCGGGGCAGCGGCCCGGTCCAGCTGGCGGCCGCCGTGGGTGGAGATGACGATCCCGTCCACGCCGTGATCCACGGCCGCGCGCGCGTCGGCTACGGTCTGGATGCCCTTGAGCAGCAGTGGGCCGGGCCAGGCCGCGCGCAGCCATTCGATGTCGGCGAACGTCACGGTCGGGTCGAACATCGTGTTCACCAGTTCGGCGACCGTGCCCCGCCACTCGTTCAGGCTGGCGAAGCTGAGCGGCTCGGTGGTGAGCAGGTTGAACCACCAGGTGGGGTGGACGGCCGCGTCGAGCACGGTGGCCGGGGTGAGCGCGGGGGGCACGGTCAGCCCGTTGCGCACGTCCCGCATCCGGGCCCCGCCGACCGGCGTGTCCACGGTCAGCAGCAGGGCCTCGTAGCCGGCCGCGCGGGCCCGCTCCAGCAGGTCCTTGCCGGCCGCCCGGTCCTTCCACACGTACAGCTGGAACCACTTGTCCGCATCCGGTGCGGCCGCCGCCACCTCCTCGATCGAGGCGGTGCCCATGGTGGACAGCGAGAACGTCACCCCGGCCCGCTGCGCGGCCCGCGCCGCTGCCAGTTCGCCCTCGTGGTGCATCATCCGGGTGAACCCGGTCGGGGCGAGCGCGAACGGCAGGGCCCAGCGCCGCCCGAGCACCGTGACGGCGGGGTCCGGGTCACTCACGTCGCGCAGCGCCTGCGGGTGGAACTCCGCCCGGGCGAACGCGTTGCGCGCCCGGCGCAGGCTGATCTCCCGTTCCGCCGCGCCGTCGGTGTAGTCGAACACGGCCCGCGGTACCCGGCGGGCGGCGATTTTGCGCAGCTCGGGGATGGTGTGTGCGCGGCCCAGCCGCCGCTCGGTGGGGCTGACCGGGATCCGCTCCGGGCGCAGCAGCGGCTGCAGCTCCGACCAGCGGGGAAGCCGCCTGTGCACCAGCGTCACCCTCCTCCCGGTTCCCGCCAGCCTGTTCACGCCAGTCTGTCCTGCCCCACGCGGCCCCGGCAAGCAGCCTGGACACCGTCCCGGTCCGCGGAAAGGGTGGGCGCGGGGTCAGGCCGTCTGCGTGCGCAGCCGGGAGGGCAGGCCGCGGGCCAGGCACACCACGCCGGTGAGCAGCATCGTGCCGAGCACGATCAGGTAGCTGATCCCGGACGCGGAGCCCCATTCGAACTGCTCCGGGAACCGGGCCAGCGCGATGACCTGGAACAGGACGAGCAGGAGGTAGCCGATCGCGGCGGGACGCAGGCGGCGGGCGTCCCGCTCCAGCAAGGCCTGCGCCGCGGCCACCCCCAGGCTGATCAGCCAGGCCGCGGTGGCCCGGGCGACCAGCGGGGTCAGCGCCCAGGGCCAGGCCGGCGCGGCTCCCACCGGGGCGGTGAACAGGGCCACGCCCAGCCCGAACAGGATCACCGCCTGCCCGGCCACCAGGACGTAGAGCCAGCCGGGCAGCGGCGCGGTCCGGGGTGGATCCCCGCCCGGGGTGCGCGCCTGCACCACCAGGACGATCAGCATCAGCGCCGGGACCAGCGCATAGATCGCGATCCAGGCCCAGGTGACGATGCGGGTGCCCGCGCCGAACTGGCTGCCGAGGTGGAATTTGTTCAGGTGGATCAAGGTGGCGGCCAGCGTCAGCAGAGTGAATATGAGCACGGTGGGCACCGCGATCCGCGCGTTGGCCCACACGGTCTGCCGGCCGGCCAGCGCCTCGATCGCGAAGCTGGCCCAGTAGGCGCCCCCCAGGAACGCGGCGGCCAGCGGGTTCACAATGGTCCAGGCGAAGAAGGTGTCGGTCCGCTCAGTGAACACGTACAGCTGGAACCCGGCCAGCAGGACCAGCAGCGCCGCCACGAACAGCAGCACCCGCATTCCGGGCACCAGGGGCCGGATGCCGCCCGCCGGCGGCTGCGCGCCCGGGCCCGGGCGGCCGGTCAGTTCTGCCGAGCCGATTGAGCGGCCGTCGTTGCCCCGCACCAGCGCTACCGCCCTGCCGCGCTCTCGGCCACGGCCAGCGCATCCAGTCTGCGGTGGATGAGCGGGATGGTGACCGCGCCCTCGCCCACGGCGGAGGCGACCCGCTTGACCGAGCCCTGCCGGACGTCGCCGGCCGCGAAAACACCGGGCAGGCTGGTCTCGTGCGGCATCGGCTGGCGGTCCGGCGACCAGGTGCCGTCCGTCCCGGTCCCCTCGCCGAGCAGGTCCGGCCCGGTGAGGATGAAACCAAGCTGGTCCCGGGCGACGCTGTCGCCCAGCCAGTCGGTCCGCGGCTGCGCGCCGATCAGCGCGAACACGGCGTCGGCTGGCACGCTCTGCCGGTGGCCGGACGGCCGGTCCTCCAGGACCAGGGACTCCAGGTGATCCGTTCCGGTCGCGTCCACCACCTGGACCTGGTACCTGACGTCGATGTTGGGCGCGGCGGTGATCTCCCGGATCAGGTAGTCGGACATGGTGGCGGCCAGCGTGTCCGCGCGGACCAGCACCGTGACCTGCGCGGCCCACTTGGCCAGGTGGATCGCGGCCTGCCCGGCCGAGTTGGCGCCGCCGATGACGAACACCTTCCGGCCGCGCATGGCCGGTGCCTCGCTGACCCCAGCGCCATAGAACAGGCCCCGGCCGAGCAGCGCCTCCAGGCTGGGCACGCCCAGCCGGCGGTACGTGGCACCAGTCGCGATGATCACGGTCCGCGCGGTGATGACGCCGCCGTCAGACAGTTGCAGCTGGTAACAGCCGCTATCGGCCGACAGCCCCACCACGTGCCGCATGAACAGGAACGTGGAGCCGAACAACCACGCCTGCTGAAAGGCCTCGATGGCCAGCTTGGCCCCGGTGACGCCCTGCGCGAACCCTGGGTAGTTGCGGATCATCGAACTGGTCCCGGCCTGGCCGCCGACCGCTTCGCGTTCGATAACCACCGTCCGCAAGCCTTCTGAAGACGCGTAGACCGCGGCTGCCAGCCCCGCCGGGCCGCTGCCGACCACGGCCAGATCGAACACCTCCTCGGCCGGTATCGGCCGCGTCAGGCCGAAGGCCTCGGCGATCTCCAGATTGGACGGATTGAACAGGATCGGCTGCTCGCCACCGAAGCGGAGGATGACCACCGGCAGATCAACCTGATCGGGATCGAAATCGGAAAGCATCTCCTGGCCACGTTCGGAATTGGCGTCGTAAAAGCCAATCGGGATGCCATTGCGGGGAAAGGTCTCCCGCAGTTCCTGGGAGCGCACCGACCATTGCTCGCCAATTATCCGCACTGCCTCGAAACCGCCGGCGCGCTGATTGCGCCACTCGCTCAGGAACTGGGTGATGGACTGGTTGAACTCCTCGTCCGGGACCTGTTCAGGGCGCAGCACCCAATGGTCGATCTTGCCCAGGCTGACCGCGTCGAACATGGGCCGCGCGGTTTCCCATTCCCCCCAGCGAACCGCGGCCACCCGGAATGCTTCCGGGTCGATCCCGCGGACCGTGCCGAGCACGTCGATGCCATCCGGATCGAGTTCACCGACTCCGCCGATGACCATGGCGATGGGCGTGCCCGCTCCGGCCAGGCCGCGCAGGTGCGCTTCCAGCCCGGCGGGGTCGTCGCACACCTCGACCTGGTAGTCCATGCCGTAGCGCCGGGACAGTTCCCGGACCAGGCGGTTACGTGCGTTCGGATCACGGCTGATGATGACGATGGCCGGCCGATCGGCGCCGCCGTCCTTGCCGTAGCCGTCCGGTGCCGCAGCCTGATTAGTCGGAAGCTGATCGTTTGTCATCCTGCCCCCCGGCGTTCTGGCCGTGGTCGCGACAGTCGCCGGACCCCTGGTTACGCCGCTCAGGGCGACGGCCGCGCCACAGCTAAGGGATGAACATATACCT
>Ga0070716_100000594_pt1 | contig 15244 bp, 9 predicted proteins | sample LARL112metaG_FD_71395 | JGI IMG/M metagenome (GOLD analysis project Ga0070716, IMG submission 71395) | Corn, switchgrass and miscanthus rhizosphere microbial communities from Kellogg Biological Station, Michigan, USA - LAR L11-2 metaG | ecosystem: Host-associated > Plants > Roots > Rhizosphere ... | reverse complement strand
GCACAGGCAATTAAAATTCTGAACAAATACGGCACAGAACATGTGATGATTCATAGCGCGGCTGATTGGGGTCGTTCCGATCCTCTTAGTGTTCCAAAAGTTGCCAAAAAAATGAAAGAATCTGGTGGATTTAGTGAGAACGAAATTGAAAAAGTTACCTTCTCAAATGCAGTCGAGTTCTTTAAGCAATCACCAAAATTCACTTGGAGGCCGTGAATTTATTTACAAATTGACTGAGAATGGAATAACCATAACAAGACCTTAGCGACAACAATTAATGCGATTTAAGTTCAAACCTTTTAGAATTCTACATAGTTGCTTGGTTATTATCTTAGATAATAAAGTCATAAATCTCTTAGCTTTTTATATTATTACTAAAGACAGTTCATCTAGGCTCATTTATCGATCACAACAAACAGTCATTGTCTCATTGTGACTAGTTCCCGAATGTTTCCAATCGTCATCTGACAGTTGAATCCGTTGACGAAACATTAACTAAATTCTGACCCAGTAGCGGCAAATAATGTATAGGATATTTCGAGACAAATTTGAAGTTTTAATGATCGATGGGATCAGTCCTATTTGCGCATTATTATAGCAGCAAGATATAATCTATGTGATTTTATCATTGAACACTTGAATGAGTCATCGTATGAATGGTAAAGTATTAACATAACATGTTGCAATTGAATTGCTGGATGTCATCTGATCTAAATGGAAATAATAATGATGACGGTAAAGACGTTCAACCTACGATTCCCAATGGCAAAAAAAATAAATTTATCACTCTAAAGGTTGCAGAGGCAGAGCAGAGAGATGTGGGAAGAAAGATCGCTCGAGTAGACCCAACTGTAGCCGAACGACTAAATATATCAACTGGTGATGCGCTTGAGGTATCTTCACTTGGGAAAAAAACCACAGTTTTAAATTGGCCGGCACGGGAAACTGACAAAGACAAGGGTCTAATTCGGATCGATGGCTATGCCAGAAATAAGCTAGACGTAGGTATTAATGATTCGGTGGAACTTAAAAAGGTCGAATCAAAGGATGCTAGGAGCATAACCCTAGCTCCTACGGAACCCCTTAGAATAGTCGGTGCTGAAGACTATCTTACGGATTATCTTAATGGCCATTTGATGACCAAAGGTGACACAATACCCATAAGCGTGATGGGTCAAAGGATTGATTTGGTTGTAATATCCACCAATCCTTCCGGTCCAGTTATAATCACTGACTCTACAAAGATTACAGTTTCTGAAGAGAGTGCGAAGGCGGTACAGATCTCGAAAGAAGGCGGCGCTCCTTCCATCACCTACGAAGACATTGGCGGAATAAGAAACGAAGTTGCAAGAGTTCGAGAGATGATAGAACTTCCGCTAAGGCATCCTGAATTGTTCAAAAGGCTTGGAGTCGAAGCTCCTAAAGGTGTCCTTTTGCACGGACCTCCTGGTACAGGAAAGACACTATTGGCAAAGGCAGTTGCTAACGAAACCAATGCGAGTTTTTACACGATTGGTGGGCCAGAGATAATGAGTAAATACTATGGAGAATCCGAGGAAAAACTTCGTAATATCTTTGAACAAGCAGAAAAAAATGCGCCGTCAATCATTTTTATTGATGAAATAGATTCTATTGCTCCTAAGCGAGAGGAAGTGTCAGGAGAAGTCGAAAGAAGAATAGTCGCCCAATTACTTTCGCTCATGGATGGAATGTCTTCAAGGGGTAAAGTAGTAGTTATCGGAGCAACAAACAGAGTGAATGCAGTCGATCCAGCCTTGCGACGACCTGGAAGATTTGACAGAGAAATCGAAATAGGCGTACCTGATAGAGATGGCAGACTTGAAGTATTGCAGATTCATACTAGAGGAATGCCACTTGCAAAAGATGTGGATTTGGAAAAACTTGCCGACATATCTCACGGATTTGTTGGTGCAGATTTGCAGGCTTTATCTAAAGAAGCCGCAATGAGAGCGTTGCGAAGAGTGCTTCCGCAGATAGATCTGTCGTCTGAGAGTATACCCAGTGAGACTCTAAAGAAGATCATAGTCACCATGCAGGATTTTACAGGTGTAATAAAGGAAATGGAACCGTCAGCAATGAGAGAGGTCTTCGTAGAAGTACCTAATGTTAAATGGGATGACATTGGTGGGTTGCCTGATATAAAAGAGGAACTCCAAGAAGCTGTAGAATGGCCTTTGAAATACCAAGGACTGTTTACAGTTGTTGACGCCGCACCTCCAAAGGGTATCTTGCTTTATGGCCCTCCTGGAACAGGCAAGACTTTGATGGCTAAGGCTGCGGCAAATGAGAGCGAAGCAAATTTTATCAGCATAAAAGGGCCCGAACTTCTTTCAAAATGGGTAGGAGAATCCGAAAAAGGTATCAGAGAGGTCTTTAGAAAGGCACGACAGGCAGCTCCTTGCCTAATCTTTTTTGACGAAATAGACGCAATAGCCCCTACGAGAGGGGGTGGCTTTGGAGACTCAAACGTAACAGAAAGAGTGATAAGCCAATTGTTGACAGAATTAGATGGTCTCGAAATTTTGACTAACGTAGTTGTAATTGCGGCTACGAACAGACCAGACATTATAGATCCTGCTCTTTTGAGACCGGGCAGATTTGACAGACTGTTATATGTCTCGCCCCCTGATCGCGAATCTAGGCTTCAAATTTTGAAAATACATACAAAGAATAAACCTCTTTCTGACGACGTAAATCTACAGCAATTAGCGGATTTGTCTGAAGGATATACTGGGGCCGACATTTCATCTATGAGTTCAGCAGCGGTTATGCTCGCTTTGCGTAAACATATCCTCAAATATCCAAATCCAGACGAGGCTGAGAAGTTTGCTAGAGAACTAAAATTACATATGCAGGAATTCGAAGAAGCAATGAAGAAGATAAGACCGCTCTCTAGTCAGGAGTTGACCATGTATAAGCGCATATCAGAAGAGTTTGGAAAACCAGAGATTGGAGCTAAAAGAAGGGGCTCTAAAGACGCAGATGTTACTGCGGGCGGCATCACTTAATTTATATATTCAATAATATTCTCAACAAGACAATCACAAGAAAAAAATGTCTCGCATGAGGCCATCCAGTGACAGCCAGGATCTAATAGTGCTAGTTTGTTTGATTTTGCTTTATCAAGTTCTTAAAAAGAGTACTTATTTATTTGACTTATTTATTTGATCTAGTACCCTGGTTATCTTTGAGGAAAAGATGATTCTATTAATATTCCTCTATCTCCACTCTTCAATCTCTGTTATTCGTTTGATTTTATCAAGCCAAGAACCATTCAGTTCTTTTGCGACTAATGATTCTGTACGTCTAGAAACCAAGCCCCTTGGTTTATCGACTGGTATCCCGCTATCATCTGCCAATTGTCTAAAGTCACCAGATACCGATTCATCTTTACGAGATGCGACGAGTTGAACTTCACCTTTCAACCCTTCCGAAACTAAATTACTGACTTGCTTTAACAATCCCGATCCTCCTTCAGACGCTTCATTTTCTTTAAGACTTGAAGCCGGATCACTTTCGGCGCCATTTTGAGGTCTCTGTGTTACCTCCTTTGGCATAGATTCTTTTTCTCTAACATCAGTCGTATTTTCCTCATCAATTATGATATTATCACCTAAGCATTCTCTGATCAGAGATACTCGTCCTAAAATCTGACCCTTACCACAATCTGTGAAGCCATTTGCCTGCAGGAAATTCATATATTTTATTAACACATTGCACTCCGAAAGTTTTATTTTCGCCTCGTCTGCTGAAATCATACCCATTGTCTCAACTAACATGCTAAATTTTTTTTAAATCTCTTATTGTATAATGATTTTGCTAATTTGTATCTAAAAAGCTGATGTATGGATCATGGAATACAAAATACCTCTTTAAGACAGACAGACTATTAGGTCAGTATAGCAATTAACAATACTTGATGTCACTAGCACGATTGTTTAATCCGCGTAGGTCGTGAACCTGCGATATTTAGAGGCCCAATGGAAATTTGATAATTTATGCCAAACAATTTGCGATGCGTTAGTAGTAGTATGTTTAGGCTCTTGTACTATTATCTATAAGAGGATAATTTTAGGATAGGCTAAGTTGAATATTATGTCAAATTCGAAACGGTATGATGATTGTACAAATTTCTTTTATAGTATAAGCTTCAACTCTTTATTCTAGAAATGAGTTTACTGGAAATAGACGAAAGTATCAGTACTCAGGATAGCAGAGAGAATTGTGATAGATATACTGGGAGTGGAATGTTCAGGAAAAGCCAGTTTGTAATTTGCAACTCGTGTTATTGGTGTGCTTCATTTACTGATTTAGAGACACATCATAGTATGACTTGCCCTTGTTGTGGTTGCGAGAGATTGTTTAAATCTATGCCTATACCACAAGATGAATATTGAAAATGAGACGAGTACATACTGTTAACCAATTTCCGACGTTGCCATATATCACGAAATCCACTGCTGCAGTTCATAATTGGTATTCAGATCCTATTAGTTAAAGATAAAACTGCCAACAATTCTTTTAACCTGCCGATATTAAATCCCGACTTGGCCGATACTGCCATGATTGATTGCTTATCCATCATATCTAATTTGTTGACTTTATCTATCGCGCTTTCGAATTCGTTGACCAAATCCGCCTTATTTAAAATGTAAAATACCTTACCAAGCGGAACTCCCAACTCATTCAACACACGGATAGAGCTATCATATTTTCTTTTAACTTCAGGGATAGGATCACTGATATCTAGAACGAGCAATATGAGTGTAGAATATGCGAGCTCACTAAGAGTAGATCTAAACGCGTCAATCATGTATGCAGGTAGTTTACTTATGAATCCTACTGTGTCAGATAAGAGGAATTTGATATCTCGGACTGAGATGGCTCTAGTGTAAGTAGATAGGGTCGTAAACATCTCCCGTCCTATATCTTTAGACTCTCCTGTTAATGCGTTAAATAGTGTTGTTTTACCTGCAGATGTATATCCTGCAATTGAAATTGTTTGTAGGCCCACCTTTGACCGCTGGGCCCTATATAACTTTCTCCTTGTTTCTTCCCTTTCCAGTTTCTTTTTCAATAGAGATACATGACGCTTAATATCCAAGAAAAGAACATCAGCATCATATTTACCCATACCGAAGAAACCGGGTTGTTCGCCCTTCTTGGCAAGTCTTACTTTGTCTCTAGCTCTAAACATATCATATCGCAATTGAGCAAGCCTTATCTGGATTCTTGATTCATTGCTACTTGCTCTCGATTCAAAGATTTTTAGAATCAGACGTTCTCTATCTATCGTTTCTACTTTACAAAGCTTAGAGAGGTTATATTGTTGAGTTGGCCGTAGTACTTCATCGTATATTATCACTTCAATCTTCATTTGATCTACAAGATCTTTAATTTCCTGTGCCTTTCCACGTCCAACTCCGTATTTTGAACCGGTGATATTCTTCTGAGTCACTATCTTCTCAACCGAATATCCAGCAGTATCAGCCAAGGATTTTGCCTCTGAAATGGCATTGTGCTCAGGATAAGTAACCAGGATAGTTCTTATCAGACGTGGCATTTATTGGAATATTCGAGATTAGTTATAACTATGTTTCTGGATTACCTCCGAATTTCGTCCTGTTGGGTGAATATAACCGGAAGACTCGGTTTAGAAGTATCGAATATACTTAAATATTTGAGCATTACTGAGCCACACCTTTGATATTACAGATTAGGAATGAGATCTACCATGAGTAGTACTACCCACCTAGAATGGTAACAGCATGTGATCGCTTTGGGATCAAGGCCAATACTGATATATTTGGTGAGGAATTGGGTCATCTATTATCGAATCAGGTGTGAATAATATCCAGAAACAATAGGTTACTCGAACCTCTACGCTGGGATTACGCTTGAGCCAAGGAGGTTCAGTGACAATTTATCTGTTCATTTATATGAAACGTGAGATTTATTTTGTACATAAAAGAAGACTTTTCCGGAGAGCAGCTTTATCGCGAAATTATACTATTTGTCATGGAAACAACCTCGTTTAATCCATAATAAATATGAAGAAATCGTTCTCCCTTTTCAGTAGTCTTATAAGTCCGTCGAAATTCATCATAGAACAGTAGCTCATTTTGCCGCAAGAGTACCAAATAGCTTTTTAAATGATGATATGATAAATATGCTTTATACATTATTCTTTTCTGGGTTGCACCATTAGCTTCGACAGCGTTTTGTAAAATTAGCGCAATAATTTCTAATCTATTCCTATGTTTCATTATTAACATGATAATTACTTAAAATAAAAACCCCGCTGTTGAGTATTATAGTAATATTTTTTTAATCATGTGCTGAAATCTTTCATAATATTTTTTTCATACTATAACGTATAATGATATATTTCGGAACGTACGTAGCGTCAATTCCCCAGTAATACTTGGAATTGGTTATATTATCAATAGACTTAGTCAATTTGCTTGTTAACTTGGGTGATGAATTAGCGAGTGTGATCTTCTGAACCTTCGGGCCTTGAATATTCCAATTATTTGAACTGGTCAAAAACATCCGAAATAGCGTCAACAAATAGTAGCGGTGTTTCGACTTTTTGGGCTCCTTTATCGTCGTTATCTTGTAAACAAGCTACTCAATCATCTACTCAGTAGCTCTAGAATGTACTGCAGAATAAATCAGGATATTGTTACAACGTGCAGAATATGTATTATCAGTATATTTGGAATAGAGTGGAGATACATTCAATAATATATGGCACTGTGATTTGCTTCATTACGTCTCCAAGGCTCAAAATATTATTAATTTTTGGAATTATGGCTGTATTTGGACTCGGTGTGAGTATCGCTATCATTGCTATTGGTGGCGGTTTTGCTAATCCGACCTCGATATTTAAGCCACCAACTAGTGCAAATTTATGGACGATTGGCCAGACAATTCAGCCAGGAACCGCGTTAAACTATTCGGTGACAAAAATAGGAAACCATGCCTCTCCGTGGAGCAGTCTAGGGGAACATAGCTCTCTTGTAAATTCAACTGTAGCTATCAAATTTGTGCAGGATCGAGGGAACAGTAAGAACCAGAATCTTTGGAAGGTATTACTGCATATTATAAATGCCACAAATGCAAAAATAACAACACTTCCAAATGTTAGCTCCGGCGTAGTCATGATGTCGAAGCAGCAACTAACTAATGCTGGACCAATTATTCGCAATTTTTTACCATATTATGAACCTGTAGAATCATCTATTTTAGAGATTAGAGATATTGCGTTACAACCGCAATATTTAGTTGTAGGAGCTCAATGGAATTCGATTTCTACGGAGGTAAGTACAATTCCAGTAAAAGTCACGTCCCAGGAAAATATAAATACAAAAGCAGGGAAATTTAACGCTTACGTCTTGAGCTATACCTTAGGCCCAAAAACCAGTCGTATTTGGATTACTCCCGACATTCCTCTGCCTGTTAGAGCAGAGGTATACAACAGCCAAGGCCAACTCCAATACAAATACGATCTGATATCATATGCTAAATGATTGGATCTTGTTCACTTATTGAATGGGAGTATAAATACAAGCGATTTCGTGGGGCATTTCAACGTTCAAATGAGGTGCCTAGTCTGATCTCAAGAGAACTACATATGATTCAATCTATACCGAGAATAATCCTATCATATTCTAGTACGCAGCATCCAAGGATCTGGCGATAGATGGCAATCATCAATAACTTCTAGCTAGATAATGTAGATCTTGCACGAATTCTAAAACAATCTCTTGAAGTCAGACTACAAGTCCAATTCTGCTAATTGTTATATATGAGTCTGACAAATTTCTGAATGAACTGCTAACGTTAGCCAATAATTCCATTCCACAAAAGAATGGCGATAACAAGCGTATATCTGGACTCACTGCAGCTGTTTACGTACTTGACTGCATATCCAAAGGCCATTCTGAAAGTCAAATTATGCATAGCATGGGTTGGGACGAGAAAGTGATTTCGTCTTGGATGAGATTCCTTACTCAAAATAAATGGATCAAGAAAGAGAATTTTTATGGGTCTAAATGGATAGTTTCTGATAGTGGCAGACTTTGGATTAAAAGATATGGCTTTTCAATTAGATGACTCCTATACGATTGATGCTGATATACACAAGGGATCTTGGTAAAGTTTGTTCTCGAATATATTTTTAGGCTTTGACCTACTGCGCATATTATTCATGTGTTCGAAGCCTAGTAGATGTTCATAGCACAAAGGCGACATGATTCATAGTTTAGAATCCTGTCCCGGTCTAATGGATATTAATAACACGCTTATTGTGGGCTGGTTCAGTGACTACTGTCGTTGAATTATCTTGAACTATCTTGAACTATCTCATGTTCTTCACATATAGTAATGGCTCGTTGGTGACCAGAGAGGATCCAGTGAAGTATCCATGACCATCTCCGTCGCAAGTAGTTGAAGCACTTGATGCCGAACTGGTAAGTGCGCTTTTTACTTCAGCTGGTGATGCGCTTGGATGGGATGCCTTATAAAGAGCAGCTGCCCCAGCAACATAAGGAGCCGCCATACTCGTTCCACTTAATGTGGTATATGAGCTACCATAATAGGTTGATAAGATATTCACTCCAGGAGCGGCAATTGTTACCTTCGGGCCAAAATTACTAAATGTTGCAAATGTATCATCATTGCCATATTGTGTAGCGGGGCCCAGTCCACCACATCTCCCGTCGCTATCGGCAATTGCACCCACGGCTATTACATTGGGGTTTGACGCCGGAGAAAAAGTAGAAGCATCCTCTCCACTGTTTCCAGCAGCAGTCACAAATGTAATTCCAGCACTTACAGCATTGTTTACCGCTGAATTGAGTGCGGTAGAATCGCACTTACATCCAAAACTCATATTCACAACATCAATTTCCTTGGCATGCTCTGTGATGTAATCTATTCCAGCTATGACATCTGATAATGCACCTGCTCCACTTCTGTCCAAGACCTTAACTGCCCAAAGTCTAGCACCTGGTGCTACACCAACTACGCCAATAGAATTGTCCAATGCTGCTGCTATTCCAGCGACATGAGTTCCGTGACCATTGTCATCGTTAGCAGTGGAAGTCCCGGCGACAAATGTCTTTTGAGCATAAACATTCAGATCAGGATGGTTCATGTCTATGCCAGTGTCTAAAATCGCAATATCAGCGTCCACTGAGCTGCCTCTTGCTCCTTCAGCTGGTGTTGTGGTGTTGGGGACATTTGTATTGAGTGGACTATCCCCTATTCTTTCTATTCCGGTCGGGACAATCTGGGAAAACATGCGCACCTTTTGATCTTGCTCCACCGTCTCCACTCTTGGGTCATCTTTTAGACTCGTCAAAAGATCTGGATTGTCGCCTAGCTTTATGGTGTATCCACTTAAAGCATGACGATAAATATTGAGGATTTCTGCACCTCTACTTTTAATCTCACTAGCCATAGCTCTCATTTCTTGAATGTTTGAAATATCGGATTGTCCAGATGTAGACAAACTATTTGCCTCCTGCTTGAGGACTACAATATACTGACCACCTATTTCCTGACGTGCTTCTTTTTGCATAGCGAGCCTTGATGATACAGAATTCTGAAAAGTATCTAAAGTGTTCAATCTCGGATCTTTTTGATTATCTATTGACGTATTATCCAAATTTGGAATTGAGCTAGGCATGACCTCTTGTACAGACGGCGAGACAGAACTGCTTGAAAATACTGTAGCATCAGGATATTCTGATGACGATAAATACCCTGATCTAGTGAATGAGCTGCCTTCCTTCAGTTGTTTATTAGGAAATTGGTCTTGAAAAGCAAAGGTCGAATAGTTCCGAGAATTGCCTATGATACTAAATGATGTTGAAAACAACATGACTGCCAAGGCAAAAAAAAGCGCAGTCTTACTAATACAATTCATTCCTATTTATGCACAGCTAATCCGTATAAATGAAATGTGACGAATAGTACCTGTTATTTTCTAGACACGAATTCTACTCTATAAAATTAGAAGGTTTCCTAAGTAATCTATGCCTTCGTGGCCCACCCACCAACAATATATATTTGGGAGCCGTTAGGCAAGATTCTGTCAAAATACTAAAATTAGTATACTTAACGTAATATTACCAAACGATACTGCAATTTGTGTCAGCTAACAAATACTCATTAAGGTTGTAAGGCAATTGGGGTGAAAGTTTCCAGAATGTTCACACAATCTCGAATTATGTTATGTTAGAGATCTTGATTATATATAACAAACTAGGTTGACCATAAAATCCAATGCATTAAAACTAGAATTGTTTACCTTAAAATTCTTTTCTCTTCGATCATGCTAAATAATATACTGAAGTTCAATTTCCAGCGGCCTGGCTACCTCACCTCTTAATTAGCTGTAATGCCAAGCCCTGCTGGTTTAGGTTAACCTCCAAAGATTTTATCTTGCTCCTATAATAAAGGATCTTTTTCCCCTTGACATCGAATTGAATTTTCTCGATTGAAATTAGACCAGATTTCTGTAATTTTTGGATTTTTTTATAGGTGGAGCTCAAAGGCAACCTGTATTCGCAGCATATTTCGGATGCAGTTTTGGGAGAATTCATTGTCGACGTTATTATACTGTATGTCACCTTGTCGGCAATCTCTCTTAACATAAGCAGGACATTAGAATCATCGTTTGGAATATAACTTTGTGAGTCTATCATGTTCATGTTCATGTCTTATTAGGTTACACTAATTAGGTTTACCTAATATTTAAACGATGTACCATATGCAACATGGCTTTTGATACTCCTTATCATAATAAAAAAAGAAGGTTTGAAAATGGATCTACGAAAGGAATTAAAATGCGTCGCTTATATGTAATAAAAACATTGGAGAAAAAATGAATAGACGTAGAAAAGAAATGATAAATAGGTATATTATATGTTGTTGTGATAGGCACAAGAAAAGATCTCTACTATCTACCTAAACGTCTATAGGTTTTTAGACCGAACCCACAGATCCAGATCATATTCGGAAAACCAAACTAATGATTTGTTTAAGATAATTACAGAATAGGTATCTCATATTTAAAATACTACTATTTCCTCTCAATATCAGCCATAGACTTTCTTGCACTTTCGATAGCCTTTGTTTTCCTTGGTTTAATCGCCAATATGTACACAGACCCTACTATATAAACAGCAAGCAGGATTAGTTGAGCTATCACTGATTCAAGTGTAGGATGGATGCCAGTCATTTCTGCCAAATTTATATCAAATCTGGGAACGATCCCAATAAGACTAGTTGTCGAAATATACCCAATTTCCTGAAGTGAACGTATTGCATTACCCAAAAATGCTATTGACATATATGCACCTACTGCCATAGTCAAACCAAACAATATTCGAAGAGGCAATTTTTTACCCAGTCTTCGAATAACAAACACTATACCAATAATTATCGCTAGTCCGGAGATGAATCCAGCTATCACGTACCATTCCATATACTTTGCAAATGACAGCATAGCCTGATAAAATAGGACAGTCTCAAAACCCTCTCTATAAACGGTAAAGAAAGAAAGCATAATAAATACTATGACACTACCAGTGGTAGTTGCCTTCCACACTTTTGCCTTTACAAATTCTATCCATTTTTTAGTTTCAATTTTATTCAGGACCCAGAAGCTAACCCAGAATAAAATTGCGACTGCAGAAATACCTGCTACTGCCTCAATAATTTCCCTACTTGCTCCTGATATTTCTATAATATATTGCGCAATAGACCACGTTGCAGCGGTTGCAGCAATGGCGACAAGAATGCCATAATAAACATGCTTCTTAAACTTATTATTTCTGGATGCTTCCAAATAAGTCAGGATTGCTCCTATGATCAGAGCTGATTCCAATCCTTCTCGGAATATTATCGAAAATGATGTAGAAAATGCAATCCCAGGTGCCACAACCCCAGTTCCGGATACTAGTCTCTCAGATTCATCAAGACCCTGTTTTATTTCAAAAACCTTGCTCTGAACCTTGTCGTATGGAGCGTGTACTTGGATTAGATTTCGTAACTCGGCAAATTTTATTTCCATATCTAAGGTAAAGTCCGGATTAATAGGTCTTAATGGAATTTCTACACTTTCGTAGTTATCCAAATAAGCTGATCTGGATGTCAAGAATGCCTCATTATAATCACCCTTTTTATATATTGGAAGCATATCATCTAACTTGGACCCGATCTTGTCCACATCGTTTCGAACAATTCCTTTAGAGGATTCATCTGCCTGTCCTATACTCCGTCTATCTCCAGTATATACTCCAAAACCTTTGCTAAGAGCCTGAATGTTAGTAAGGTTTCTCTCGTTTGCTCCAACACCAGTGTTCAACGATCGAAGTGCCGTGGATGAAAGCTTACTATTAGAAGAGGAAAGGCCGCCAGACATGGTTGAATCAATCTGTGAATTGCTTTTAAGAAGAGATTCCGCCTTTTTCAGGTTCTCGAGTATACCATTCACGTAGGCACTAATTTCGCCTAGTGGGGCTTTCTTGCTAATCATTTCTCTAAGGTGTTCTCTCATTGCTAATTCAATGTCGATCTTAAGTTTATGATCGCTCTTGTCAATGGAAGGTTCAAGATATTCAAAGTTATCCAAGTATGCCATAACAACAGTATCATCGGCCCGGGCATAGTTTCCAGTCTTGATGTAGGCAACAGAGTTAGCTAAGTCAGTTCGGATAGTTGAAAAGTATTTAGCATTTTGATCTCGAGGTTGGTTTTTAGCAGAATTGGTAGTAGAATTTCCGACGCTATTCGCAGTCGTATTAGTTTTGTCTGGATTAGTAGACGGAGAGGTTGTTAGCCATGGAGCAAGATCATTTTCCAGTTCGGAAATCACTCTTGAAACCGTCTGCCTATCGGATTTTTTCACAAGATTATTAGTGAGCTGAGTGTATGCTAATTTAATTTCAGAGTTCTTGTTATTATTCAAGGAGGCAGACGTATTCCCATAATTTAATTGGGATACATGAACCAAACCTATCGCATTCTGATAATCAATATCAGTACCACCAACGTTTCGCTTGGCATTATTGGTGTTGTAATAATTCGCAGTTCTTGCAGATGGTACCTGTTCAGATGCCGTATTGGTTGATTGGGGCTGGCCTACGTTGGATAATTGATATGATCTATTTGCATCAAATAATAAGAGCGCCGCAGTTTGAGCAAGCAGAGCATTACTTTTATCGGTTTTAAGTACTGGTCCCAGTATCTGATCATAGATTTTGATCAGATCAGACCGAACCTCGATCAAGTTTCTCTTTGCAGTATCTAGATCTCCAGTCTTAATTGAGAACGTGATATCAGTCAATTCCGACTCGAGCTGATTTGCCGAATTTGAAAAGCCAGGCTTTTCGAGAATATTTTTAATAGATGGAAATATGACGGAATGTGTAATATACGAGTGAGCAAATGCCATATTGCTGTCTCCTGTTGTTAAGCTTTGTTCAGCCAACATTAACTGCGTCCGGATCCTATCAAAGTTGGTCATTAAGATAATCGCGTCAGTATCATTAACCGCACTCTTCGATTTCCCCAATACCGCACCAGTATAAGCTGCTGCCATAGGTCTTAGTTCAATCGCAGAACTAATATTCAGGGCACGGGCTCGATTCTCGAATATAGAGTATACGATGAGAATATTTGATATTAGCAGGAAAGCCACAATGACCCTACTAATCTGAAATCTTTTATGCCTGGTCAAATTCGAGTTGTTGGGTGTAGGGGTCTTTATCTCCATGTTGTCCGGTCACTCAAGCTGCTAATTCCATATCATCCCCCAAGTTTAATGGGAACAATATTGCATTATGAGGTTCTCTGCTATTGATACCTCTTATAAATTCTAGCTCCATTCTCTAGGTTGAGAATGGGTTACTACACACCTTACCATTAGTAATTGAAGTGGAGGTGTAGCCTTATAGGGAGTCCTACTATACACAACTGAAATATAGCCATTAGGTTAGGCTAGATTTATTTATCAACGTCGAAAAACGCTGTCCGCTAGAGTTAGTATTTATTGATTTGAGTATCAACATTACGACAAATAATTAGGGTGAAGTAAGCACTTGGTAGAGCGGACCCAAATTTAAGCATGTCTTTTCAACTGATGCAGATATCTATTCTACTAATGAACCAGACTTTGTTAATATTCGAGTTCACCAGATGGATAGCAATTTGGGTTTATCCTACAGTGGCTCCCTTAGACAGTCATGGATTTATAAGTGCAATTCTCCTCTCGGATGTGAGAATTATCCAAATAAATTAAATATCGTCTTAGCACAGTCCTATTCATGGATTGCGCAGTATATGATACTTATGTAGAGAAGAAAGATGGCAAAGTGATGCATTTTGATGTGATTGTTGAGAAGAGTACGCCGCATGAAAGGGCAATCGAATATGGCAAAAGCTATTTGGAGAGTGTAGGCCAAGGAGGCCAAAACATGACCCAGGAGGAATGTCAATTTTGTCACATTCAAAGAGCACCCGATGCAGTTGAGAAGGAGATATCCTCTAATGGATACTATATACAAGAGATGGAAGGCTGCCCATAGATAAGAAAAATAAAACAAAAGTTCATTTTTGTGTTAAATTAATTAGCCAAGTCCTATTTTTTTATAAATAATATCAAACTTTAGGCTTTTCTATTATCTACTACTTCAAAATTTATTTGCTGCATTTCTGTAGCGAATTACAAGGTAGTTTTGTGCTGGCAAAGCAAAGAGGAAATAAAAATATCTAATTAAATATATCTTGTATAATAAAGAACACAGATCGCGTAATCGATGCACACATACCAAAACTTTGGTACTTCGCTAGTCTAATCAGTGACCTTTATGTCGTATTGCAATAGCAGACTGTCCAAGTACCTCTGGAATCTGCCGTTAGATATTATGTCGTCTGAATAGATTCCCAGGGCGATCACTCTCCCCTTTTCATAACCAAGTTCATAGGAAGCGATTATAGGCTTTGCGTGAAATAATGATTCAGGAACCGAGGCATTGTAATTCAAGAGGACAATATCTCTAGGATTGGTCACATATTGTTCTTCGTGAGGCTTATATCCAAATGGATCATTAACAAATCTGCTTACACATTTATAACATAAGTAGTTGCTACCCACCCACTGCGATGTTTCGCTTTTCCATCTCTCATTGATGCTTTTCCACGCAGATCT
>Ga0070716_100000593_pt1 | contig 15253 bp, 14 predicted proteins | sample LARL112metaG_FD_71395 | JGI IMG/M metagenome (GOLD analysis project Ga0070716, IMG submission 71395) | Corn, switchgrass and miscanthus rhizosphere microbial communities from Kellogg Biological Station, Michigan, USA - LAR L11-2 metaG | ecosystem: Host-associated > Plants > Roots > Rhizosphere... | reverse complement strand
GATCTTTATCGCGTGCCCCAAAAACGATTCGCGTATTGTAAACGCTCGCGCTCGCGACTCCCGCATCGCCGCAGGTACAATAACTGCGCAAACATGAAAGGGTGAAAATGACGACCACCAGACCTGCCCATCCCGCAGCGGCGACGGCCACAGAAATCCCCGCAGTTCCCCTGACCGTCGAAGGCTACAGCGTCCTGCATCAGATGATGCGCTTCCGCTGGAGCGCTTGGCGCCAGCTCCCCGACGCCGAACGCCGCGAGATCATTAACGAAGCTGCTCCCATCATGGGCGCCATGGAGAAAAACGCCGCCAGTCCATCCGCTTTCTATTCGCTGCTAGGCCACAAGGGCGATCTGATGTTCATTCATTTCCGCGACTCGTTCGACGATCTCAATCGCGCTGAGTTGCAGCTGGCCCGGACGCGCCTCAGCCAGTACTGGGAGCCGACCACTTCCTACCTTTCGATCATCGAACTCGGCCTCTACGAATCCACCACGAAGGTCTACAAGACGCTCGTCGATCGTGGCATCGAACCGCACTCGGAAGATTGGGGTCGCGAAATTCGCGAAACGCTCGCCCGCCAGAAGGAAGCCATGCGCCCGCGCCTCTTCCCGGCGATTCCCCCGAACCGCTACGCGTGCTTCTATCCCATGGATCGCAAGCGCGGCGAGGACAAGAACTGGTACACGCTGCCCATCGAAGAACGCGCGCGCCAGATGGGCGAACACGGCATGGTCGGCCGCCGTTACGCCGGAGAAGTGAAGCAGATCATCACCGGCTCCATCGGCTTCGACGACTGGGAGTGGGGCGTCGACCTTTTCGCCGACGACCCGCTGGTCTTCAAAAAGTTAATCTACGAAATGCGCTTCGACCACGTCAGCGCCGTTTACGCCCTGTTCGGTCAGTTCTACATCGGACTGCGCTGCCCAGCGGACCAGATCGGCACCTTGCTCGAGGGGGAACTCCCGGCGCTGAAGTAGTCCGCATCACTCTTTGCGGAAGCACTCCGATGCGCCCAGGTTTGGGTGCCGCACTACTTCAAAGGCGGCCGGGAACTCTTCGCTCGCGCGCTCTTTTGGGAAGGGCACGACTTCAGTCGTGCCACTAATTCGTTCGAACATGCCAGCGCTTTAGCGCCTGAGGTATGCTTTTACTCCTTCCGCGACTTTTTCGCAGCCTTGTAACATAGAAGAGCTTTTAGCCTCAGAATTTCATTGCCACGATTTCAACTGATTCTGGAGAAACTTTGTGTCCACCTTGGGTCTCATCGAATACAAAGACGCTACCCCGGAAGTCCGCGCCGTCTACGACGACATCATGGCCACCCGCAAGACCGACTGGGTCAACAATTTCTGGAAGGCGATCGCGCACGATCCCGCGACCCTCAAGCGCACCTGGGAAGACATCAAGCAGATCATGGCGCCCGGAGCGCTCGACCCGCTGACCAAGGAACTGGTCTATCTCGCCGTGAGCGTCAGTAACCAGTGCGGCTACTGCATCGCCTCCCACACCGCCGGCGCACGCGGCAAAGGCATGACCGACGCCATGTTCAAAGAGCTGATGGCAGTTGTGGGAATGGCGAACGAAACCAATAAAGTCGTGTCTGGCTATCAGGTGGAAATCGACGAGAGATTCAAAACGCCGTAGCGAAGGACTCCCAACCCAAGGGCTGCCCATCCTTCGCGATTTTCGAAGGGTGGAGGCACAAACCTCAATTCAACCTAACCATGCCTGCAGCGCTCAACGGCATCGCTCTAAGGTTTTCTCAGCGTCCTTTGCGGCCCTTCTTAGCGCCCTTAGCGGTTAAAGTCTTTCTCCCCCGACCAGCCCCAAACTTGAACTCATGCAGCCGCATATTCACGCGCCGCCCCCGAAACGTCACACCCTCCATCTCAAGCCGCAACCGCTGATCAAGCCCCGAATGCCCGCGCAGCTTGATCTCCCCACCGGCCCCAAGAATCCGATGCCAGTTCAGTCCCCCAGCCCCTCGCAGAGTTCGCGCCACTAGTCGCGCCCCGCGCGGATACCCGGCCGCCTTGGCAATCGCGCCATACGTCGACACCCATCCCCGCGGCACTTTCTGAATCACGGCAATGATACGATTACTCATCTGGAAACTCTGTCCCGTGCAACCTGGATATTTTTGCACAGCCGGTCCTCGCGACCTGTGACGCGTTGACCGTCGAGGCACACTGCCCCGTGGCGGAGCATCTCGCCCTGGCCAGTGCGCATCCAACGAGGTCCATAGGGCGTCGGCGTGCGTTTTTTAGATTTTTTACAGGAGCGTAGCAATGAGAGGCAAGCTTTCAAGGATTCTCCCGTTCGCCGTTGCATTGATTTGCCTGAGTTCCCTCTTGCTGGCCGCAGGCTGCGGCTCGGGCAAAGCCCGTTACCGCTTCATGCAAACCGCCACCGGGATACCCGCCAATAGCGTTGACCTGCAGGTCGACGGCAAATCCGTACAAACCGCAATCGTTTTTGCCCAGACCGCCACCTATCACAGCAGCAGTTCCGGCAATCACAAGTTTGATGTCTTCCCCAACGGCAACACCACGAACGCCATCGCCAGCGATACCGAGAACCTGGGCAGCGGAGACACTACGATCCTTCTGCAGAACACGGCTCCCAACAGCAGTTTCATCCTGAAGCCTTATACCGATGACAATACCGCGCCCACCACAGGAAACGCGAAGGTCAGAATCATTCACTCTTCGTTCTCAGCCAACGCAGTCGACGTTTATATCGTGACCCAAGGGACTGGCATCGGAGGCTTGAGCCCGAGTATTGGGAACGTGACTTTTCAAAACGCGACTAATTACCAGGTGTTGGCAACGGGCAGCTACGACGTAATCATGACGGTCGCAGGAACGCAGAACATCCTGAACGCCCTGACCTTTTCTTTAACTCTCACCGCCGGTCAGATTCGCACGCTGGTGGTCGTCGATAGCTCTTTCGGCGGCGGTCCTTTCGGCATCGTGCAACTCAACGACTTGAACTAGAAGTCGTTGCCGACTCATCAACGCTTGTCGAAACACCACGGCTTCGCAAGTGCAAGCCGACTCCGAAATGGATCTGTTTTGTGGAGATGTTTTGAGAGCGTTTTGAAAAAGGCACGGCTTCAGAGGCCGGGGCACCTGCGCAATGATGCTGCGCGTTGACGGTCTGGACCATCCACTATCAGCATCGTTGCTGCAGCGGCGATGTTACGCCAATTAACATGCCCGTCGCGAAGGAAAACATTCTAATGCTGGCGGCAGCCATGGTGTCCGAAGACTGCGAATTCAAAACGAATCCGGCGCTGGAAGTTATTGCGTTGTGATTCACGGGATGCGGACTCGCATCCCGTGATCTATTTGGGCTCGCCTAATCCTTGTCCTCGATCTTGAGGTGGAAGACTTTTGGGACCGCTTCCAGGATGCCCCTTTCGGAATCGGACTTGGCCATCTCAGCCTTCAGGTAGCGGCGCTGTTCGGCAGTGAGCTCGTGGACGACCTGCGCGGCGGCCTGCAGGCGGAACTGAGTGGAGTCGTAAATCGCGGCGGTGATGCCATCGACGCAACGCTTCTCGAGCACCGGGTCGATGGTGTCGGCCAGCATGACCTCGTCGAATTTCTTTGTATTAGACTGGAGCCGCTTGGCGACCATCTCGCCGTTCTCCCTGGCCTCGGAGATGATCTCAACGATACCGGCCTTCTGGTCGGGCGAAAGCTCGGTTGCGCTGGAGGGTGTAGGAGTCTCAGCCTTCGTGGCAGTCGCTTCCTGTGCGTGAGACATTTCCTCGCGCTTTCTGGCATGACCGACCTCAACCTTATCGGCGATCTCGATAGTCCCCGCCGGAACAGCGGACGGGCTCGCGGGGTGCGACTGCGCGAAGGCGGCGGTCGCAAACGCGAGAAATAAGATTCCGGCAATGATGCGTAGACGCATGAACACTCCTTTGAGGCTGGCAAGTGTAGCAAAGGCCAGAAAGACAGGCAGATCAACGGCGGAGGCGCTAAAGGGATTACTCAGCAAGAAGCCCAATGATTCATGTAAGTAATCTGCGCAGTGTTGTGGATGAAACAAGAGAAGCAAAAAAGACGCTCCCAGTGGGAGCGTCTTCCACTTGTAACCTTGCTACCTATTTGCAGCCGGGTAGTTTGAAGCTGCCGATGCGTGTTTGCCACGGAGCGGTATTCACTCGGAGGATTCCGTCGATCTGGTAATACTCGTTGGTGTACCAGAACGTGCAGTCGTCGGGGTCGAGATTCAAAGAAGTGTAATCACCCCAGCGGTTGTTGGTGGTGATCTGCACGCCAGTCCCATCAATGAGGGTGGCTTCGCCAAGTGTCATCTGGCCGGCAGCGTCTCCCGCAAGCCTGCCGGTGTAACGAATGCCTGGTTTCACGTTCACTGCGTTCGAGACGCTATAACCCGCGGCGATGTTCCCGGCCTTATCCATCGCGATGCTACCCATCCACCGGTTCACACCATCATCGGGTGAGTACGTCCCTTGCTGATAGAGAGAATAGGCCCCATTTTTCCGGCGGATCTCGTACCAGCGGACACCCGCGATCTCATTACCGAGCCCGCTTCCCCGTGCAACTACCGATTGGTTTGTGACCATGGTCTGGTAGTTGCCGAAGTCGCGGAACGCCAGGCGGTACGTTGGGCGCTGGCGCCTCGACAGGCTATCCAGCCAGCGATTGCTGGCGACGCCTGGCTCTGGAATGCAAGAGCGGTTGCCGCTTCCCGGATTGCAAGTCATCACCGAGTTGAAGCTTGCGACCGGCAACTGCGCTGCCAAAACGAACGAGGCGTCCACCGACTGCGGCTTCCACCGCACGTCGAGCTCGAAAACATTCAGCCCGTCGGACGGCGCGCCATATCCGAAATTGTCATCCATGGTGCCGACGAGCGGGGCAGCGTGGTTCGCATTGTTGCCGTTGTTGTCAGGAACGCGACCATCGATGTCAGCCGGTAACAATCCGTCGCCCATGAGGTAAATGGGGATGATGGCTGAGTCGAGGAAGAACTTGACCGACCGCGCAGTCGGATCGCCTACCAGCATCTTCGCCTTTTCCAGTGCGTAGACACTGATGCCGTACTGCACCGTCGGCCCAAAATCGCGCGAGGTCAGCAGATAGGAATCGTTCCATACGCCATATTTCGGATAGTCGGGGAAGAAAAATAGATCGCCAGGTTGCGTCGTTACAAACGCATAACGGAAGTACGCGCCAGTCGGGTCACCGGTTTGTGAGATCGCTACGCAGTTGTAAAAAGGCTTTGTCGGATCCGATAATCCTGAAATGGTGAACTGCGAGAGGATCCAGCGGTCTGCCTGGCGGTCGTACAGGACGACTGGGTCACCCGACGTGTCGTCGCAGTCAGGCACCGCGAAGTTTGCCCACAGGTCGCCGATAGCCGTCGGTCCGGCCAACTTATTTCCGGCCTTGTCATAGACCGCGAATATAAGGTTTGCCATCTCCACGATGTGGTTGGGTCCCACGGCTGCGTTTGGATCAGGCGGGTTCACGCGCCCACCGTAAATGTTGAAGTTGTCCTGATTGCTAACGCCTTCAAAGGTGAGACCAGGTCCAGAAATCGCCGCCATCCCGGATACAGCAGTCGCCGCATTTCCTTGCAGCGCTCCGTCGCCTGTGAAGGCCTTTCCAGCTGAGCCGCCCAGTTCAGTTTCAGGGCGGACCTCCTTCATGATTCCCCAATCGGTCCCTGCTGCGAGACCAGAAAGAGGCGGCAGACTGCTCACTGGCTTAGAAACATCGAACGCTACCGCACTGGTGATTTTCGGTGCTGGCGCTTTAAAAGGCTGCTTCGCCGAAGCCACGCTAGGAAAGCCAAATAGCGTCAGCGCAAGAGTGACGGATAGGAATTTCATCTGTGCTTCCTCCAAAACGAGATGACGAAGCTCGATCGGCGCGGGGTAGGGGGCCGTATGCGACCGCGTGCAAAGGACGGCTGGTTCGGGGAAGTTGATAAAACACGTCGAGCTGGCCGGGGAGTCTGTCGCTCGATTCTCTGCTGCCTTCGGGGAAGCTCTAGATACGTTCCCGAAGCCCAGCCTTTGTACTACCGCGAATAGTAGGTGTCAACCGCTTTATGTACTGGCGATAACAAGGCTTTCTCACCAGCGGGCACCGTTTGTGCGCGCAAAAGTTTGCTCAGATCGCAATCCACCCCAGGTAAATCAATCCGAGCGACACCACCGAAATCAGCAGCCACAGCAGCACTCCCTGAATCAGAGGCCGATGCCCCACCTGCTTCAGCGTTGCCAGCGACAAGCCCGTCCCGATCAGATAGAGCGTCGCCGTCAGCCCAAGGCGCGCGATCTTCGACAACAGCGCATACGCCGTGTGGCCCGCGGGCAGATACGTATTGCACACCGCCGCCAGGCAGAAGAACGCGATGAACCAGGGCCATTGCACCTTGGCCTTGGTGTGTTTCAGCAGCGCGGTGCCCAGCGCCAGCGGCACAATCCACAAAGCACGCGCCAGTTTCACGGTCGTCCCCACCTGCAAAGCAATCGCGCCGTACTTGGCCGCAGCACCGACCACGGAACTCGTGTCGTGAATCGCCAGCGCGGCCCACAGCCCGAATTGTGTCTGGGTGAGCCTCAGAGCCGACCCGATCGCCGGAAACGTCAGCAGGGCCACGGAATTGAGCACAAACACCGTTCCTAGCGACACCGCCATCTCCTCGTCGGTCGCGCCCGTGATCGGACCGACCGCCGCGATGGCGCTCCCCCCGCAGATCGCCGTGCCTGTGGAAATCAGGTACGCGGGTTCCTTCTCCACCCGCAATGCCCTGCCCAGCAATACCCCCACAACCATGGCGAACGAGATGCTCAACAACGTGTACAGAAATCCACTGCGGCCCGCGCGGATCACGTCGTGCAAATTCATGCCGAAGCCTAAGCCGACCACCGAGGCCTGCAGCAGGATCTTCGACATCGCAGCTGACTGTTTCGGGTATGGATGACTGGAGCTAAGACCGAAGGCCAGACCCATGGCCAAGGCGACGGGAGGTGACACGTATCCGCTGGCCGCGCACACCAGTCCGGCTAGGAAAAGAATCTTCGGAATCATTAGAGGAATCTAGGCGCGGCCCAGCATTGGGTGTCTAACTCGAGCGGTTCATCAATTGGTTTTGGGAAGGGCACGGCTTCAGCCGTGCCACTTCGAGCCCAATGAACGACGGGGCTTCAGCCCTTGGCGTTTCCCCACAGAGCCTCGGCCCCTGAATCAGAAGCTCAACTACGCGGCTGCGCCCTTTCGGAAGGATTGAATCGCTTCCTCTTCGGTGTCATACACCTCGAAAATGGTCAGCAGCTTGGTCACCTGCAATAGATCGCCGACGCGTGGCGTCAGGTTCGACAACTTGACCGACGCGCCCGAATTGTGCGCCGTGGTGTAGAGGGAAACCAGCGTCCCGAGCCCGCCCGAATCGATGTACGATACGCCACCCAAGTTCAGCACCAGTTGCTTGCTCCGGGTGAGCAGTTCCTTCACCGTATCGCGCAGCTGCGCGGACTCTTCGCCCAGCACGACGCGGCCGTCACAGTTCAGAACCACGATGTCTTGAATCGTACGAGTTGTAAGCTTGAGTTGCATGGAGCGCTCCTTGCGCGTTTCAGAACAGTATTCGCCAAAAAGCCTACGCCTTCCGGTGCGGTCGCGCAAGGGCTGGAAGGCGCGATTTTACTGGCGTTTTCAGGCGCAAGAAGTCTCGCCCGCTGAGCGGCGGGACCGGGCGCGCATCACGTATAATCATGACTTCTCTTTCATGAGCTATCAGGTTCTGGCGCGCAAATACCGTCCGCAAAAGTTCTCCGAGGTCATCGGACAGGACCACGTCACCCGCACCCTGAAGAACGCCATCGAGCAGGGCCGGACCGCCCACGGCTATATTTTCAGCGGCCACCGCGGCATCGGCAAAACCACCATCGCCCGCATCCTGGCGATGGCCCTGAACTGCCGCTCAACTGACCATCCCGTCCCCGAACCCTGCGGCGTTTGTGAGTCCTGTACTGAGATTCGCGCTGGCAATGCCGTCGACGTCATCGAGATCGACGCCGCCACCAACCGCGGCATCGACGAAATCCGCGAACTGCGCGAGGCCGCCCGCTACCGCCCGGCGCGCGACCGCTTCAAGATCTACATCCTCGATGAGGCGCACCAGATCACGGACGCAGCGTTCAACGCGCTGCTGAAAACGCTGGAGGAGCCTCCCGGGCACGTCGTCTTCATGCTGGCGACCACGGCGCCGGAAGACATTCCGCAGACCATTCGCTCGCGCTGCCAGCACTTCAGCTTTCGCGCCGTGCGCTTTGAAGAAATCATGGGCCAGCTGCGCGACCTGATCGGCCGCGAGAAGCTCGAAGCCGACGACGATGCGCTCGCCCTGCTCGCCGAAGCGGGCGACGGTTCGATGCGCGATGCACTCTCGATTCTCGACCAGGCCATCGCCTCGAGCACCGGGCGCGTCACGTCGGAGTCGGTGCGTCAGCTGGTAGGAGCCGCGCCCTCGGGCGTGCTCGAAGAAGTCATGCAAGCCGTCTCGCGCAGCGCCAGTGAGGAGGTGCTTCGGCTAGCCGACCACCTGATCAGCGAAGGCCAGAACCCCGCGCACTTCGCGCGCCAACTGGTGCGCTTCCTGCGCAACGCCATGGTCGCCAAGGTTGCCGGCAAAGACTCTTCCCTCTTGCAAATTTCGAGTGACGAACGCGTCCGGGTAGCACGCATCGCGGAACTTTTCAGTGAAGAAGACCTGACACGGCATCTTCAAATCATGCTGCGGACTTTCAACGAACTGGGCTACCGGCAGGAGCAGCGCTTCCATCTCGAGCTTGGGCTGTTGAAGATGGCACATGCACAACGCCTCCTGCCAATCGAGCAACTGCTCAGCGAAGCGGGAGTCTCTGGTGCAGCCCCGCAGGCGCGCCCGGCGGCAAGGCCGTCGATCGTCGCCGAGAATCGCGGCGCGGCGCCTCCGGCCCAATCGCGCGGCAACTTCGTCTCACCCTTCGCGGCCGACTCGGCGCGCAAAGTTTCCAAGCCGGAGATGACGGCAGAGTCCGCGCCTGCGATCGGTCCGCGCATCGTATCCAACACACCCGCGCCTCCGGCAGTCATCATGGGAAGCGCAGCGCCCGATCGCGCAGCGGAACCCGCGATTGAACCCGAGGCCATCGCTCTTCCGGCGCAGAGCGAACCTCCGAAGCATGGCGCGGCGAATGTAGATTCGGTGCGCCATGCAGTTCTCAACGCGCTCGGCGAGGCAGGGCACCGCTTGCTCGTGTCGATGCTCGAGACGGGCGAGTGGTCCATCGAAGCCAGCGAAGTCGTGGTGAAAGTTGTGGCTTCGGCGACGGTGATCGACATGTCTCTAGGCGCCGATGCGAAGCGCCTTGCGATCGCGACCGCCAGCGGCGTGCTGGGCAAGCCGGCGAAACTGAAAGTGCTTCCCGGGGGCACGGCGCAAGCGGTTGCTCCGCGCACCAGCACAGCAAGCAACGGTGGAGGCCGCGCGCGAGCGGAGCAAGACCCGATCGTAAAGCGGCTGCAGCAAAAATTTGGCGCTGAGATTCGAACCATCATCGACCAGCGCGACAAAAAGTAGCGAGCGTGCCATGGGCGGATTCAATCTCCAATCACTGATGTCGCAAGCCAAGCAGCAGTACGAAAACCTGCAGAAGAAAATGCAGGAGACAGTGGTCGAGGCCACCGCGGGCGGAGGCACCGTGCACGTCAAGATGGACGGGCGCAAGCAACTGCTCAGCCTGAAAATCAATCCCGAAGCCGTGCAGGCGGGCGACATTGAGATGCTGCAGGACCTCATTACGGCCGCAGTGAACGAAGCCGGTCGCCAGGTGGATCAGGCAATGCAGTCGACTGTAGGCGGAATGCTGGGGGGGATGGGCATTCCCGGAATGTAAGAAGCATTTTCGCGAAACGTTCCACGCGGAACACTGTCTGTGGAAAGTGCCACGAAATGCAGAAATATTCGCAAGCGAAATGGGACGGCGTTTGTCGCTTTTGGCACGACTTTTCAACGACCAACTCTGAAAACTTATGTCCAAATTTGCCGAGCCGATGACGCGGCTCATTGATGAATTGAAGAAGTTGCCCGGGATCGGGAGCAAGAGCGCGCAGCGGTTGGCCTTTCACATTTTGCGCTCAAGCGACGAAGACGCCGAGGGCCTGGCGACCGCCGTGCGCGACGTGAAAGCGAACCTGCGTCTGTGCTCGATGTGCAACAACATCACCGACGTGGATCCGTGCGTGTACTGCAGCAGCCCCACGCGCAACCAGCGCCTTGTCTGCGTAGTCGAAGAGCCAACCAACATCGCGGCCATCGAGAAGACCAAGCACTTCAACGGGGCGTATCACGTGCTGCACGGGTCGCTGTCTCCGCTGCACGGAGTAGGCCCGGAGCAGTTGCGGACGAACAACCTCATGCGGCGGGTCGAGGCCGGTGATGTGGATGAAGTGATCATCGCGACCAATCCGACGGTGGAGGGTGAGGCGACCGCGACCTACTTGTCGCAGCAGTTGAAGCGGCAGGGCCTGAAGGTGACGCGGATCGCGATGGGGATCCCGGTCGGAAGCGATATTGAGTATACGGATGAGATTACGATGTTGAAGGCCATGGAAGGCCGTCGCGAGTTGTAGTGTTTACGAAAGCTCACCTCAGCGCATGAAGCGGGAGCTCTATAATGGAGGATCGAACCAAACCCCGATCCTCCAAGCACGCATGTCGGAAAACCCCAGTCATTTTGAACCGAGGAAATAGTCGATCTAATCTCGACAGGGATCCCTCCGTAGGGATCGGCGTCGTACGAGCGGGCCAACGCGCGTTAGAAAAAGAAGAATCGACTACCACTGCAAACCTCTGAGCCTCTTATTGTTGTGCGATTTTCGGGTTCGGCGAAACTTATTTTTTCTTCCAGTGTTCAGCAAACATAGGACCCATCGAGGGCGAACCCTCCAAATAAGGAGGCGCGTCGCCACGAGCACAACCGCCACTGAACCTCTGCTTTTCGAAGTGCTCGGCGAAGGCATGGCCGAAGTCTCGGTTGCTCTATGCGTATATGGCACTGGGTAATTACCGTTTCATTGCTGCTCACGTTGAGCGCGAGCGCCCAGCAATCGGCGAACTCGTCTTCATCTCCAGTGACCGAGCAGGCGCCAGAATCGACCACGCCTAGCCCGGCTTTCTCGCGCTGGCAACCTGAGCCCCCATCGCCGAATACTTCGCCGCAGCGGGTAGTACCATCCGCCAGTATCGCGCCCGTCGCGGTGTCGTCTGCCACCATGGACCAAGTGGTGGACCTCGCGATCGAGCGAGAGCACGCTCTGATGGAAATGCTGAAGACCCGCACACCGCTGGTTGAGACGTATCTGCAAAATCTTAAGTTCGTCGCGAAAGTTGGTCCGACACCGGTGCAAGACCATTACTTCCTAGGCCGCATGGATCTGGGCGAGCGCGTAGACCGCCGCGACTATCTTTCAAAAGACACCAGCTTTGAGAGTCACCTGTTGGGCGGCTTCACCAGATTGTTTCGTTTCGAATACAAACCGATGGGTTTCTCATGGATGATCTACGCTGACCGTGACGACTTCAATCGCCAAACTTACGATTTCAAGTACGTGCGCCGCGAGTTCCTGGGTGATGTCCGCTGTATCGTGTTCGACTTGTCCCCCAAACAGGGCACCGGTAAAGGCCGCTTCCGTGGACGAATTTGGGTAGAAGACCAGAATTACAACATTGTGCGACTGAACGGTTTTTATGAGCCGCGTCCCCGCAACGCTTACTTCTTCCACATGGATAGCTGGCGCTTGAACTTGGTCCCGGGCTACTGGGTACCGGCCTACGTCTACAGCGAGGAGGGAGATTTCAGCAACCACTTGAAGGACAACATTACCTTCAAGGCTCAGACGCGCCTCTGGGGTTATGACCTGAAAGAGGAGGCCCCGAGCAGCGAATTGACGCAACTGACTGTGGACTCCACTGTGAAGGACGAAAGTCTGGCGACGCAGGATGCCTCTCCGCTGCAAGCACAGTGGCGATGGCAGCAGCAGGCAGGAGACAACGTGATCGAGCGGCTACAGAATGCTGGCCTGCTTGCTCCCCAGGGCGAAGTTGACAAGGTGCTCGAGACCGTTGTCAACAATCTGCTGATCACCAACAAGATCGAACTGCCGGGCCCGGTACACGCCCGTGTGATGCTGACTTTGCCACTCGAGACGTTCAGTGCGGGTAACACCATCGTGGTAAGCCGCGGCCTGATAGAGGTACTCCCGGACGAAGCCAGCCTGGCCATGGTGCTTTCGCGCGAGCTGGCCCACATCATCCTCGGTCACAACATGGGCAGCAAGTATGCCTTCTCCGATCGCATGTTGTTCTCGGATGAATCCACCTACCAGAACCTGGGCTTCCGACACGTTCCCGAGGAGGAAACTGCAGCCGACGAGAAGGCTATCGAACTGCTGAAGAATTCACCGTACGCCCAGAAGCTGAGTACACCAGGACTGTTCCTGCGCGAACTGGCGGCGCGAGGCCCGGCGCTGTCCGCGATCTTGACACCACACTTGGGCACTGGCTTCGCCGACCCTAAGGGCGGCATGAATCGTATGGTGACGTTGATGAACTCTGCTCCGGCCCTTGATCCCAACAAACTGGACCAGATCGCAGCCCTGCCTTTGGGCGGCCGCGTCAGGCTCAACGCCTGGGATGACCATGTGGAATTGATCAAGACCATGCCGCTGGCCATCACCTCGGCACGCTACAAGATGCCGCTGGAAGTGACGCCATCTTTTCCTTCGCTTTCCCGCTCCGGGGCAGTCGTCAACCCGAACACTACAGCGAACGCCGCGCACCCAACCCCAAGCAATTAGAGTGGGTCCGTCTCCAGCAAACCATGCCTAATTGCAGGTCAATGAAGCTTTTCCAATAAACATCTCGCCATCGGCGGGAGTGGCGGTAATGGCCACTGGGTTCGAAACAGCCGCCGTGCACGTGGCGGTCACATGTGTGCTCGGCGAGGATGAAAGATGGACCGACGGATCGCTTACTGTCCAGTTGGAATTTACCAGAGCGGCCGTCACCGCCGGGCAACCGGAGTTGTTCTTAACCTGAAACGAAGCATTGAAAGTTTGGCTGTTACCAGGCGCGGCCGCCATATGGTCTACCGTGGCTGTTGACGGGCCCACATTTAAGCCGTTGACTCCGCAATCAGGCCCATTGCCTCCACAGCACATGGTTGACAGAAGCATTACGCCAACGCAAACACCCGCAAAAAGCCTGGATGTATACATTGCTTAATCCTTGTCTCTGCCCACCGCGATTTTAGCGTGATCAAGGCGCTTTTTACATGTCAATGGACGTACCATCCCCATTACACTCAAAACCCCCTCCCCGGCGACCTGGCAGGGGTTGTTGGTGTAAACGCGCCTGATTAGTTTGACCAGCAATTACAATGGCAGTGAACCGCACTGGGGCGAATCGTGCGACGACATGGGTTGAAGCACACTGTGACGATTGATCCGGATAGTCTTCTCGACCAAATCCTCGAGGTTTTCGTTGAGTACAACAACTGGCTCTCGTTTCGGCAACTCGCATCTCGTCTTACCGGGGACCAGTCAAACGAGGATCTAATCGCGGGAGTTGTTCGTCGGCATAGCAGAGTATTCATTGTGAATGACGGTTGCAGGTGCAAGTTGCGCGAAGATGCTGACGCTTTTGAGTCTCCCGCGGCGACGAAAAATCACGATTACACTCACTGACCCGGACTGAGCGTGATGGCCTGACTCTTAACGCAATTCCTTTAGCCGTTTTATGACCTCAACCCAACAGATGTCGCGAGCAGCGCAACGCTCACAATTTGGGCTGTGGATTTTCAGCAGCGACAACACGTAGCAGATCCAGCGTTTCACACCTCCATGCCACACCCGGAAGTGCGCTCCGTAAGTGACCTGGCCCACCCTTTGATAGTGCTGGGATCACATCGCTCTGGTCGTCGCAGGAGGGGTTTTGAGTGAAATTGATTCCATGACAATGTCGGCTCCCAGCCCGAGTAGATCGAGCTTGTCACCGAAGAGATGCATGGGTCGAACTGAGTTTCCGACCTGAATCCTGATTAGAAGCGAGCCTTGGTTTGGACTTAGCACTTCTCCAATTAGATCGAAATGGCGCTCTTCTACGGGTGCATGGAGAAGTGTGGTCGAAAAATGCTTGACACCGCCGGCATTGTCAGAGACGCCTGTGGGTGTCAACTATCTTTCGTGGTCACGTCGGATTGACCGCGCTGTCGCGATTGCTGTGACCCGGTGGTGCCGTCGCAGCTGTAAAGCAGGCCTCGCCCTTCGTGCTGATTCTAGAGATCATACCGTTTCCTGAATGGTCCCCCGACGCTGTGGTGTGTCGAAGAACTCAGGTGTCCCCTACTGGCAGTTCTCACAGTGGCATTAGGCATCGTTCGTGACGAACATAGAGTGCGTTGGCACAACCCACCACATTCGCGAAACTTGATGAAGTGCTGGCAGTAGAGGCGGGAGCTAACTGGGCCGGACGTTTCTGTCTGAATTCAAGGCTGAGAAAAGAGAGGCACTATGCACCGAAACACGATCAGAGTAAGTCTGATGGCATTGTTCTTTCTGGCATCGCTATCTACGTTTGGCGCGAGTGGCGACAAAACCAAAGTTAAAGGAATGATCACTTCCCGGACCGGAGAAACGTTGATTGTGAAGACTCCGGATGGAAGCACTACTGTGGTCCTCACCGATGATACGACCACGAAAGATGACAAGGGTCTGTTTGGCCTGGAGAAGCTGCCCATGTCCAATGTGGTGCTTATACCCGGACTCAAGGTGGACATTGACGGAGCGTCCGACGAGCAGGGTCGGGTGGTAGCGAAAACCATCACCGTCGATGGCGACGACCTGGAGTCTGCCGAGATGATCCAGGCCGGCTTGCACCCAACCGCCGAGCAAGTCGCAGCCAACGTACAGGCAATCGAGACCAACCGTGGAGATATCGCTGCGAACAAGGTGCAACTTGCCGCTCACAAGGAAAATATCGAAACCAACCAGCAGAATATCGCGGGGAACCGGCAGAAGATTGAACAGAACATGGCTAACATTGAAGAGAATACGAAGCGCTTCACCGCGTTGAGCGAATATGACGTGAAGGGCCAAGCAACCGTGAACTTCGAAGTCGGTAGCACCAACATCGCAGCGAAAGACCAGATAGAACT
>Ga0070716_100000589_pt1 | contig 15280 bp, 18 predicted proteins | sample LARL112metaG_FD_71395 | JGI IMG/M metagenome (GOLD analysis project Ga0070716, IMG submission 71395) | Corn, switchgrass and miscanthus rhizosphere microbial communities from Kellogg Biological Station, Michigan, USA - LAR L11-2 metaG | ecosystem: Host-associated > Plants > Roots > Rhizosphere... | reverse complement strand
ATCCCGGTCGTGACCGTGTTCTGCAGCTCGCCGAGCGCGCTTCCGATCGCGACGACCGTCGCGCCCACGGGGACGTCGTCGCTGTTCGCCAGGGCCGCGGCCTTGAGGTTCTGGGCCGGCACCTGCAGGATCGCGACGTCGGTCTTGTCGTCCCGCCCGATGAGCTTCGCGTTCTTGACCACACGGTTGTCGGCGAAGATCACGTCGAATGACGCGCCCGGATTCGTGTCGCGCACGTCCTCGACGACGTGGTTATTCGTCACGACGTAGCCGTTCGAGGCGTCGATCACGAAACCCGAGCCGCTCGACTGAGCGGTGCCGTTCGGAAGCCGGTTGATCACCGTGACCACCGTGGGCAGGAGCTCGTTCACGACGCCGACCACGTCGCCCGGACCGCCGCTCGATGCGATGACCGGCGGAGCCGTGGGGAGCGGGCCCGGGACCGCGGTGCTTGTCGCGGCCGTGGCCGCCGCCTCTGCGGCCGGAGCCGGCCGCGTCGCCGCGACATAGCCGCCCGCGGCTGCGCCACCGATCGAGCCGACGACGAGCGCCATGATCGCGATCGCGGCAACGCTGAGGCCGCGGCGCGGCGATGGTGGAGGCGGTTGGGGCGCTGGGGTGACCCAGAACGGCGCGTCGCTCATCGCAGGAAGCTATCGCTTAGAGCGTGCCACCGTGTCAGGGGAAGCTGCAGCGGGGGCGGTCCGCTTGCGCCGCGCGGCGGGCTTGATCAATTCGGGCTCGACGAGCTGCCCGACGGCCGTGGCCCGGATCTCCAGGTCGACATGGGAATCGGGCTCGATCGTCACGTTCCACGAGCAGGCGATCTCAGTCTGCTCGTAGAGGCGCTCGAAGCCCTCCTCGGAGTTCGCGACCGCGTAGATCGGCTGCACCGAGGTCTCGGCCGGCGGGTCGACCGCGAACGTGATGTCGAAATGGCGGGCCTCGGAATGGACGGCGATCTCGGTCACGTTCCGGACGCCCTCGAGCGCCTTGCCCGGCGTCGTCTTTCGCGCACCGAGGGTGATGAGGTCGCCGGCATTCGCTTCGCCGACGAACGCGACGTTCGACGCGCTGGTGAAGGTGAGCTCGATCGTCTCCTCGCCCTCGTTGCGCAGTCGGTACCGAACGCCTGCGGCCAGACCCTCATCGGCGATCCGGATGTCCTTGCGGATGCCGAGGCCCGGGACGCTCGCGAGCGACTTCGCGGGCGGCTCGAGGATGAGGCTTACCGTGCGCGCCTCGCGCTGCGGGGTGAGCTGGTAGGGCAGCGCGTGCAGGCTCACCGGATCCGCGCGACCGACGCGGAAGCTGTCCTGGAAGAACGCGCGGCGGGCGTCGTCGTACTCGAGCAGCTTGACGAGCCCGCGCTCCTTCGCGCGAACGACCTCGTGGATCGACTTCGAATCCTTCTCGGAGGCCTTTCCGATCTTGACCTTGCCCGCCTTCTCCGCGCGGCGCAGCATCTCGTGCTCGTTCTCGGGCCGGCGAGCGAGCGTGTCGATGAGATTCGTCGCCGAGGCGTAGATGTCCCATTCGATGATCGAGCCACCGTGGATGTGCACGAACACCGCGCCGGCATTCCCGCGGAACAGGTACTCGTCGAGACCGTCGACGTCGTAGTCGCGCTGCTCGCCCGCCGCGACGCGACGCTCGGCGAGCAGCCGCTCGGCGCGCAGCAGCGCGCCGTACGCGTCGGCGCGAAGATGCGGCAGGTAGAGCCCGCCGAACACGCCATGCCAGTAGACGTCGTTCGTCTGCGCGCGCCACAGGTTCTGCTGGGCCTGCCGTACCTCGGGTGACGCGTCGAGGATGCTGCGGCGGGCGAGCTCCTCGGACACGATGAGCATCCGCTTGTGGAGCGCGTTGGCTTCCGGATACTTCGCGAGGAAGTTCCGCCACGGCGGCAGCGCCACGAGCGACGCGAGGTCATCCTTCAATGCGTTGCGGGCCTGCGTGAAGCGCCGGGCCGCACTCGCCTCGAGCGACCACTCGCCCATCTCGTGATACGTACCGCCCGGGAGATAGACGCGACGCGACGGCTTCTGGAAGATCCACGCGTCCTCGAGGGTCGTGGTCTCGAGGAAGTCGGCCTGCGCGAGCTGCGTGAAGAAGTCCTCGAGCCAGCCATCCTTGTGGACGCGCTGGAACGTCCCTGGCCACGCGCCGAACTTCTCGCCGTCGTCGGCGTACACGACGAGCTTCGCGCCCGCGGCGTGCCGCTCGCGCAGCTCCTTCATCGTCTGCCCGACGTCGCGGAACGGGATGAGGTAGCGCAGGCGGGTGCTCGCCGGATAGAGAACGAGCGGGAACCCCTGATCCTCGGTGATGAACGACTCGCCGAGCTCGTCGCGGCGGAGGCCGGCCTGCAGGAAGTGGTCTTCGTCCAAGATCGTGTACGCGACGCCGGCCTCGGCGAGGATCGACGGCAGGTGTGGCTCCCACACGCGCTCGGTGAGCCAAGCCCCGAGCGGACGCCGGCCGAAGATCGCGGCCACCCGATCGGTCAGCGCGCGGATCTGTCCGACCGCATCACGCCGCGGGACGCCGACGAGGATCGGCTCGTGATAGCCACCGGAGAGCAGCTCGATCTGGCCGCGCTTCACGAGATCGGCGAGGTCGCCGATCACGTCGGGGCGGTTGCCCTCGAGCCAGTCCAGGAGCGGTCCGGAGAAGTGGAGGGTCGCCTTCACTTCGGGGTGCCGATAGAGCGCAGCCACGAGCGGCGCATACGCGCGCTCGGCTACGTCAGCGAATACATGGGGGAAGTTCCCCGCTGGCTGGTGCTGGTGAAAAACCAGCGCCAAACGCAGCCGATCGGCCACTTGGAGGCATTCTACCAAATTTCATTTCGCCGTACGCTCTGCGTACAAGATCGCAGTTTGTTTGTAAGGATTGTCGACACACCGCACGGATTCGGTCAGACTGAGCCCACGTGAAAGTGCGCTTCCTCCTGCTGTCTGCCGCGGCCCTGATCGCCGTGGCCGCCTGCACGCCTGTCACCGTCACGCCGCCGGCCACGTCCGCAGCGCCCACGACCCCCGCGCCGACGCCGACCCAGACCGTCGCCCGGCAGTCGCCGACGACGCCTCCGTCGACGCCCTCGCCCACCCCGAGCGCGACGGTCGCCCCGAGCCCTTCAGCGGGCGCGACGCCGGTGGCGTGCCCGGCCCAGAGCGGCGGCAGCACGGCGTTCCAGGCCCAGATCACAGCGGTCCGGGCCGCGCACAACCCGGGATTCGACCGGGTGGTGTTCGAGTTCGGGCCGTCCACGGTCGGGCCGTATGGGCTCCCGCCCTGGTCGCTCGCGGTGGCGACCCAGTTCGTTGGCACGAGCGGACGCCAGGTACCCGTCGACGGAAATGCGTTCCTCTCGGTCCGCTTGAGCAACGCGTCCACTGTCGATCCGAACACCGGAACGCAGACGTTCACCCAGACGGATCTGCGACCCGGACTCCCGCTCGTGCGTGAGGTCAAGCTCGTCGAGGACTTCGAGCGGGTCATGATCTGGGGCATCGGGCTCGAGCGGCTGGCCTGCGCCAAAGTGAGCCAGCTGGCGAGCCCTGTCCGGCTCGTGGTGGACCTCCCGACCCCACCCTGAGATAATCGAGTCTCTCAAGATCGCGATCAGGGGAGCGGATCCACTTGGCTGATGCACCGAAGCTCGAAGTCCGGCCGCGCACCGTGCTCGGCAAGAAGGTCGGCGCGCTGCGCCGCGAGGGGCGCCTGCCCGCCGTGATCTTCGGCGGCCACGCCGAGTCGACCCCGGTCGAGACCGACACGAGCGTCTTCCAGAAGGGCTACCGCCGCTGGGGCCAGACCACGCTCCTGTCACTGACCGGGCTCGATGGCGGCGACGTCGCGGTGCTCGTGCACGACGTCTCGCGCGAGCCGAAGAGCGGCTCGCTCCTGCACGTGGACTTCGCCCGGGTCTCGCTCACCGAGAAGACCCATGCGATCGTGCCCCTGCACTTCACCGGCGAATCTCCTGCCGTTCGCACGCACGGCGGTGTCATGGTCCACGCGCTGAGCGAGGTGCGCATCGAGGCGTTCCCGCAGGACATCCCACACCAGATCGACGTCGATCTTGCGAAGATCGAGCAGATCGAGGACACGCTCTACGTGCGGGACCTCGTCGTCGATGCGTCGAAGATCGAGATCCTCAATGACGGCGAGCAGGTCGTGGCGAAGGCCGTCGCGCCGCGCGCCGAGGAAGTCGTCGAGAAGCCGGCGGCGGCCGTGGAGGGCGAGGCCGTCGAGGGCGAGCCGGCCGCGGAAGGTGCCGCACCGGCAGCGGCTGGTGCCGCGCCCGCCGCCGGCGGTGCGCCCGCAGCCGGTGCTCCCGCAGCCAAGGGAGCGGCGCCGGCGGCGAAGGCCGCACCCGCCGCGAAGGGCAAGAAGGGCTAGCCGAAACGAGGCAGCTCCGGGCCGGGTAATGCCGGCAGTGGAGCAGGGATCCGCGGTACCGGCGCGCCGTTTCGCAGGTCAGGCCGGTCGCGACATCGTCGGGGCGGTCTTCAACGCGAACCTGGCCGCCATCCTCCTCCTCTGGTGGGTCGGCAGCGGCCACGATGGCGTGAAGACCGGAGCCGACGCGCTCAACGTCATCGGCCGGGTCACCGCCCTCATCGGCACGTACCTCGTCCTGTGGGAGCTCCTGCTCATGGCGCGCATCCCGTGGCTCGACGACGCCTTCGGGATGGAGGGCCTCGTCGTCCTGCACCGTCGCAATGGGTTCCTGATCATCTGGCTGCTCTTGGCCCACGGCGTCGCTCAGACGATCGGCTACGCGATGGACAACGGCTACGGGATCCTCCAGCAGCTCGGCGACTTCATCGATCACTACGACGGGCTCGTGCCGGCGATCGCCGCGCTGGTCGTCTTGATCGCCGTGGCCGGGCTGTCGATGTCGGCCGCGCGGCAGCGGCTGTCGTACCAGACCTGGTACTTCATCCACCTGTATTCCTACCTGGCGATCGCCCTCGCGTTCGCGCACGAGCTCACGGTCGGGATCGACTTCATCCGCGCGCCGCTGTCGGTGGCGTACTGGTGGGCGCTGTACGCCGTCGTTGCCGCCGCGTTGCTGTACTACCGCGTCGCGCGACCGCTGCTGCGGTACGACCGGCACCGCTTCCGCGTCGAGCGCGTGGAGCGCGAGGCGCACGAGGCGATCTCGATCTACGTGTCCGGACGCGACGTCGCCACGATGCCGTTCGAGGCCGGCCAGTTCTTCCTCTGGCGGTTCCTCGACGGGACGCGCTGGTTCGAGGCGCACCCGTTCTCACTGTCGTCGGGCCCGGGCGCGCGACACCTCCGCTTCACGACCAAGAGCATCGGCGACTTCACCGCCGGCCTGCCGCAGCTCCGCCGAGGCACCCCCGTCATCGTCGAGGGACCATTCGGCCTGTTCACGCGTGAGGCCTGTCGGAGCACGAAGGCGTTGCTCGTCGGCGGCGGCATCGGGATCGCCCCGATCCGACCGCTCGCCGAGGTCCTGGCGCGCGACGGAGTGGACGTGCGCGTCCTGTACCGCTGCCGCCGCCAGCGCGACATCGCGTTCCGGGGCGAGTTCGACTCGCTCGAGTCACGATTCGGCGTGCGCGTCGACTACCTCGTGAGCAACCGCGGCCCCCAGGGCTGGATCCATGCCGACTGGTTCCAGCAGGCGAACCTCGTCAGACTCGTCCCCGACGTGATGGAGCGCGATGTGTTCATCTGCGGACCCCATGGCATGACCCGGCAGCTCGTACACACCCTGCGCGCGCTCGGCATGGCCCCCGACCGGATCCACACCGAGGCGTTCGACTTCTGATGAGACGCGCGCTCGCAGCCTTCGCGGCCACGATGATCGGCGTGTACTGGCTCGTGACGTTCAAGGTCACCGCCGAGCCGATCGACGTCCCCGTCGTGAGCGCGCCGTCGCCGCGCGTCACGACGGCTCCCGGACGCACGCCGCAGCCCACCGCGCGCACGACGGCACCGCCCGCGACCGGCGGCGTGACGGGCGGCACGGCGTTCACCGGACCCACGGTCGAGACGCTATTCGGGCCGGTGCAGGTCCAGATCGCGGTGTCGGGCGGCAAGATCCTCGACGTGCAAGCGCTCCAGCTCCCGAGCGACCGTTCGCGGTCGGCGCGCATCAGCCAATACGCCGCGCCGATCCTCCGCTCAGAGGCGATCCAGGCGCAGTCGGCGCGCGTGGACATCGTGTCGGGCGCGACCTACACGAGCCGCGCGTACGCCCAGTCCCTCGCGAGCGCCCTGAAGCAGGCCGGACAGTAACGATGCGCCGGACCGAGGACATCATGGGCATGCCGATCACGATCGACGTGCGCGACGGCGACCCCGCCATGGAGATCGACGACGCGTTCGCCGAGCTCCGGCGGATCGATGCGGTGTTCAGCCCGTTCAAGCCGGACAGCGCGGTCTCCCGGATCAACGCTGGACGGCTGCGGATCGACGACGCGAGCGCCGAGGTCCAGGACGTGCTCGCGCGATGCGAGCGGTACGAGGTCGCCACCGGCGGGTTCTTCAGCGCGTGGCGCGGCGCTGCCCTCGACCCGTCGGGGTACGTGAAGGGCTGGGCGATCGAGCGCGCCTGCGCGATCCTCGACGCTCATGGTCACCGGGCGTATTTCGTGGACGCCGGCGGCGACGTGCGGACCCGGGCCTCCAGCGACGGCGAGCCGTGGCGCATCGGCATCCGCCACCCGGTCGAGCGCGCGTCGGTCGTCAGGATCGTGCTCGCTCGCGATCTCGCGGTCGCGACGTCGGGCACGTACGAGAAGGGTGCGCACATCCACGACCCGCACACCGGCGCCCCGGCGGACGAACTCGTGAGCCTGACGGTGGTCGGTCCGAGCATCGTCGAGGCGGACGTGCAGGCCACCGCGGCGTTCGCGATGGGTGCACGGGCGATCGACTACCTCGAGGGCCTGCCCGGCTACGAGGCCTACGCGATCGGCCCGGATCTGCGCGCGAGCTGGACGAGCGGGTTCGACGCCCTGTGCGCCGCTAGCTAACTGACCTCGGCGAAGTCCTCGATCCGCGCGCCGGGGAACGGATTGTCCGCGCGCTCGAGGCTGCGCAGCTCAACCTGATCCCGGTCGGTGCCGCGCGTGGCGATCTCGAGCGAGCGCTGCAGTCGCTGGGCATGCGATCGGAACCGCTCGGCGGCGTAGTCGCCGGCCTGGCCGGTGGTCACGAGGAATGGCCAGTCGCTCGACTCGAGGAGCAGCAGCTCGCGGAGCGCGTGATCGGCCGCCCGTTTGCGCAGCGCGTCGCGGGGCGGATCGTCCGCGACGGCCCGGACCTTCGAGGCGGCGCTCCGGATCCCGTCCCACATCCAATTCGTCTGCGGCGCGATCCAGGTCGAGTGATCGTTGTTCTTGCCCCACGAGCCCTCGGCCAGTGCGATCCGCTCGCGCGGCGGCTGGGCCTCGAGCCGGCCGGCGACGGTCGTCGCCAGGTCAGCGAGCTCGCGCAACACAAGGCCGAGCCAGTCGATGCCCTCGAACCACCAGTGGCCGAAGAGCTCGCTGTCAAAGGTGGTCACGAGCATCCCGTCGCGCCCGGTCGCGCTGCGATGCGCGGCGAGCTCCTCGCGGACCGACGCGATGAAGTGCTCGGCGTGTGCGCGAACGCGCTCGCCAGCCATCGGCACCGAGTACTCGGCCTTGTTGCCGAGGTCCGTCGTGCCCGTGACCCGCCAGTAGCGGAGACCGGACCGGTCGTCCTTGCGGTGGAACTCGCGGTAGAACGGATCGCCCGGGTAGCCCTGCGACGCCGACCAGACCTGGCCGGAGATCTCCGGGTGGCGCGAGACCGCGGCGACCGAGGAGTCGGCGACGAGGTATGGCCGGAAGAGGTCGACCTCGGGATCGATGAGCGGCTCGGCCTGATCCAGCACCGCGACGCGCGTGCCCGTCCCCGAATGCCGCTCGGCCCGCTTCGAACTGAACGGCTTCGCCGCCAGGCCGACCTCGCGCCCGCGCATGAGCGCGGCGTCGGTGAAGAAGTGCGTGAACCCGTGGCGCTCGAGCGCGCGCTCGAGGCCAGGCTTGTATGCGCATTCGGGAAGCCAGATGCCGGTCGGCTCGATGCCGACCAGACGCTTCGTCGACGCGAGCCCGACGCGAAGCTGCGCCTCGACGGAGCGCGCGTCGAGCAGCGGGAGGTAGCCGTGCGTCGCGGCGGAGGTGAGGATCTCGACCTCGCCGGTCCGGGCGAGATCCGCGAACGCGCCGACGATGTCGCGCCCGAAGCGCTGCGTGAACGCAAGCTTCAGCCGGCCATATGAACCGCGGTAGAACTCCGCGACGGCCTGCTTCGCCGACGCGCCCGCGACGCCGAAGTCCCAGGCGTCGAGCTCGGCGCGGCGGATCTGGTCGTCGGCGTACGCGAGGAATCGGGTGCAGATGTCAGGGTCGGCCAGCTGTTCGATGAGCGTCGGGGTCAGCCCGATGGTGATGCGGTAGCGCACGCCCTCGTCGCGCAGGTCGTGGAGGAGGACGAGCAGCGGCAGGTACGTGCCGAGGATCGCCTCGTGCACCCACTCTTCGCCGTGCGGCCAGCGCCCGGCACCCCGCACGTACGGCAGGTGGGAATGGAGGACGAGGGCATAGGCGTCGGTCATGCCCTGAGCCTAGCCCCCGTCGATGGCGCGAAGCTCCCGGACCGTGAGCACGAACACGAGGACGCTCGCGACCGCGACGCTCGCGCACCACGGGCAGATCGCGCCGATGACGAACAGCTCGAGGTACGTGAGGTACCCGACGTAGAGCGTGGCCGCGAGGCTCAGCCCGAAGAGCGCGGTGAGGGTCCACGCGGGACGATCGGGCCGCAGCCTCCACGCAGCGAGCGCGGCGATCATCGCAAGACCGACGAGGCCGATCACGGCGACCGGGACGGCGCCGACCATGGAGTACCGGCTGGCCTGCACGGTCTCGCAGCCGCCCACGCCGACGCACAGCGCGAGGCCGCCGGAGTAGTGGACCCAGGTGAGGTACGCGCTGACCGCGGTCCCCGCCGCGGCGACCGCGACGGTCGCGGACCGTCCGCTCACTTGATCAGCGGGTCGATGGCCGCGCGGAGGCCGCCGATCGAGGTGTCCGCGAGCTTGCGGCCGTTGACGAAGAGCGTCGGCGTCGCGTTCACGCCCTTCGCCTGCCCGGCCTTCGTGTCATCGGTCACCCGCTGCAGATAGCGATCGGACTCGAGGCACGCGTTGAAGCCGACACCGAGGCCGATGTCGCCGGCGATCTTCTCGAGATTCGCCTTCGAGAATGTTCCGCTGTTCTCGCCGCCCTGCACCGCGTAAAGCCGATCGTGCAGGTCCCAGAACCGGTTCTGCTCCCCCGCGCACTCGACGGCCTCGCCGGCCCAGATCGACTCCTGGCCGATGAACGCCAGGTGGTGGAAGACGAACCGCACCTTGCCCGTCGCGATGTACGCGGTCCGCAGCTGAGGCTCGGTGCCGATCGCGAATTGCCGGCAGGCCGGACATTGGAGATCGGCCCACTCCTCGATCGTGACCGGCGCGTTCGATTGGCCCATCACGCTCGCCGACACGGAGATCCCGGACGGGGTCGGAGGCGGAGCGGCGCTCTGGGAGTTCGCGATGAAGATGATCGCGACGACCGCGATCACGGCGAGGGCCGCGACGATCGTGAGCTGACGGCGGCTCGGGCCCGCGCGCACCGGAGCCCGTGAGGCCCTCGCAGAACGCGTCGCGCGCGGCTGGCGTGGTCGTCGCGCCATGGCGTCAGCGTACGGCCCGCGCGCGCGGTCGGCCCGATAGCATCGCCGCCGTGAGCGAGCGCCCGTTCGGCATCGATCCGGACATCCGCACCGCAGCGACCCTGCCGGCGCGCGTGTACTCGGATCCCGAGCTATTCCGGGTGCAGCGGGAGCGGGTCTTCGCGCGGACCTGGCAGTACGCCGGACACGACGATCTCGTGAGCGTCGCCGGCCAGGTGTTCCCGTTCACCCTCCTGCCCGGCGCGCTCGACGAGCCGATCGTCCTCACGCGCGATGCCGACGACCGGCTGCACTGCCTCTCGAATGTCTGCACCCATCGCGGCACGCTCGTGGTCGAGGGCGCCGGGCACCTGCAACAGCTGCGCTGCCGCTACCACGGGCGTCGGTTCACGCTCGACGGCCGGTTCCACTCGATGCCGGAGTTCGAGGGTACGGCGAACTTCCCATCGAAGGCCGACGACCTGCCGCAGCTCGCGCTCGCGCAGCTCGAGCGCTTCCTGATGGTCGCGCTCGCGCCGGCGATGCCCTTCGAGGAGGTGGCCGCGCCGGTGAGGACGCGGCTGCGCGGATTGCCATTCGCCGACCTCGTGTACGACGCGACCGCGGCGCGCGACTACCTGGTGGAGGCGAACTGGGCGCTGTACGTCGACAACTACCTCGAGGGGTTCCACATTCCGTACGTCCACTCGAGCCTGGCGACGACGCTCGACTATGGCGCATACGCCGTCGAGCTCGAGCGGTACGCGGTCCTGCAGCTCGGTATCGCAAAGCCCGGCGAGCGGTCGTTCGCGCTGCCCGCGGGTCACCGCGACGCCGATCGGAAGATCGCGGCGTACTACTTCTGGCTCTTTCCCACGACGATGTTCAACGTGTACCCGTGGGGCGTGTCGGTGAACGTCGTCACGCCCCTCGCGGTCGATCGCACGCGGGTCTCGTTCCTGCCATTCGTGTGGGACGAGGCCGCCCGCGGCGAGGGCGCGGGCTCGGGGCTCGATCGGGTCGAACGCGAGGACGAGGCGATCGTCGAAGCGGTGCAGCGCGGCGTGCGGTCGCGGCTGTACGACCGCGGCCGCTACTCACCCACCCGCGAGGGCGGGGTGCACCACTTCCACCGGCTGCTCGCCGAATTCATGCATGCCTGAGGTCCGCTCGGTGCGCGCGGAGCTCGACGACCTCGACGCGCTCGCACCGTTGTTCGACGCGTACCGCCGGTTCTACGGGCAGCCGTCCGATATCGCCGGCGCGCGAACGTTCCTCGCGGATCGGTTCAAGCGCGGTGAGTCGGTGATCTTCCTCGCGGTCGTCGACGGCGCGATCGTCGGCTTCACCCAGCTGTATCCGTCGTTCTCATCGGTCTCGATGAAACGGCTCTGGGTCCTGAACGATCTATTCGTGACACCCGACGCGCGAAAGTCAGGGGCGGGCCGCGCGCTGCTCGAACGCGCCGAACGCTGGGCGGCGGAAACTGGCGCGAAGGGCCTCACCCTGAGCACGCAGATCACGAACGTCGCCGCGCAACGGCTCTATGAGGCGTGCGGCTGGACCAAGGACGACGAGTTCATCCACTACCACCGCTTCTTCTGACGCGCGTATCCTCAGCCGCTGCACCGCGATCACGCACCGGGGGGAATGCGATGGCGAATCCGGTCATGTGGTTCGAGATCATGGGCAAGGACTCCGCCGGTCTGCAGCGCTTCTACCGCGAGGTCTTCGCGTGGAAGCTGACGCCGCCGGTGAAGGAGATGGGCAACTACAGCATGCTCGAGCGACCCGACACCGGCATCGGCGGCGGGATCGGCGAGGGTGACGCGCGTGTGAGCGTGTACGTGGAGACACCAGACCCGCAGCGATTCGTCGACAAGGCGGTCGCAGCCGGGGCGACGGTGCTGATGCCGGTCACGCAGATCACGCCGACCACGACGATCGCGATGCTGATGGATCCAGCGGGCAACACCTTCGGCGTGATGAAGCCGCCGCCGGCACAGCGGAAGACGACGAAGCGGACCACGGCGGCCAAGACGACGCGTCCGCGCAAGAAGTCGACGGCCGCTCGCGGCCGGGCATCGTCGGCGCGACCGAAGAAGCGGACGCGGCGCAGCTAGCGACCGAGGCGCGTTGAGCGGGCCGAAGGCCATAAACTGGACTTCGGCCATCGTGCCGACGTAGCTCAGTTGGTAGAGCAGCGGTTTCGTAAACCGCCGGTCGGCAGTTCGAGTCTGCCCGTCGGCTCAGTCTCGGGATGGAGATCCGGAAGCGATCACCGTCCTCGCTGGACCGAAATCCACGCGATCAGATGAAGAGTGTCACCGCGTCTTTGGCCTCGAGCATGGCGGTCATGGCACCGGCCGGCTCCGCGATGCCGTCGATGAGGTCGGCCTTCGTGAGGCCCATCATGTCCATGGTCATCTGGCACGGGATGAGCTTCACGCCCAGATCGATCGCGCTCGCGAGGAGCTCCGCGGGACTCGCGACCTGGTGCTTCTGCGCGAGGACCTTCATCATCCCGGAGCCCGCACCGAACATCTGCATCTTCGACAGCTTCAGGTGGTCGATGCCGCCGCGGTTCATGACCGAAAGCATCTTCTGCATCCAGTTCGCGCCGGTGATCCGCCGATCCTCACGGACGAGCGGGAACAGACCCCAAAACGTGAAGAACACCGTCGTGGCCATGCCGGCCGCGGCGGCCGTGGTGGCGAGGATCAGGGTCGGCCATACCTTGTCGAGATCGCCGCTCCACGCGAAGATCACGAGCTTCTCGTGCGCCGTCGACCGCTCCTCGAACGGGCCGGGGATCGCCTGCTCCACGGGACGCGTCATGGTGTCGAGCATCGCGTTCACCTCTTCCTCAGGACGAATCGAAATATGCCATCGATCGCGGTGGATTCGAGCAGCTCGTTGCCGGTCGCCTTCGACCACGCGGCGAAGTCCTTCACCGATCCGGGATCCGTGGCGACGACCTGGAGGACATCTCCGCTCGCGAGCTCTCTCATCGCCTTCGCCGTCTTCACGATCGGCATCGGGCACTGCAGGCCCTTGACATCGAGCAACGTGATCTCTTGGATGCCCCGCGTCATCACGACCTCCTTCACGCCACCCGCCCTTGCGGGACGGTGTGCCAGTACATCCGGTTGAAGACCCATTTCGCCGCGTGCCAGATCACGGCGGGACGCGGCGGCACCGGCGGATGCGTGTAATCGAAGCGCAGCGTCGTCGCTCGGCGGCCGCCGGTCTCGAGGAAACACATCACGCGACCCTCGTACGTGGCCGTCGGAGCAAGACCCTTCACGAGCGAGGCGATCCGAGCCGCGACGATCGCCGCCTGGAAGTGGGCGGTCGAGCCGCTCTTCGAGATCGGGAGGTCGGTCGCGTCGCCGATGGTGAAGATCCGCTCGTACTGCTTGTGCTGCAGCGTGTTGCGGTCGGTCGGCACCCATCCGCCCGCGTCGCCGAGGCCGGATGCGTCGATGATCGGCTGGCCGCGGTGCGGCGGAACGAGCACGAGCAGGTCGTACGCGGCCTCCTCGCCCTCGATGGACGAGACGATGCCTTTAGCCGGATCCACCGCATCGACGTTGAAGAACGTCGAGAGCTTGATCCCGCGCTTCTCCATCATCGGCTGCACGAGCTTGGACGCCGCCTCGACGGTGAAAGCACGATTGAGCGGTGAGAGCAAGGTCACCTCGCTCCGCTCGCGAAGTCCGCGCTGGCGCAGCTGGTCCTCGAGCATGAGCGTGAACTCAACCGGCGCCGGCGGGCACTTGTATGGGATCCCGGTGACGCCGACGAGGATGCGACCGCCCTTGAACCGGCGGAGCTCCTCGCGAAGGCGGAGCGCGCCAGTCAGCGAGTAGAACTCCTGGGCGGCTCCGACGAACCCCGGTATCTCGTCAGGCACCGTCCGCGAGCCGGTCGCGAGGATGAGGTAGTCGTATGCGATGCTGCCACCGCTGGCGAACCGCACGGTCCGCGCGACCGGATCGATCCGCTCCGCGGTCTCGATCACCAGATCGACCTTCTTGTTGAGGAGCGTCCGCTCGTCACGCCCCAGCCAGCGGCCGTTGGCCTGGCCGAGCGCGACATACAGGAAGCCGGGCTGGTACGCGTGCATGCCACTGGAATCGACGACCGTCACGGTCGCGCCGTCGCCGAGCCGATCGACGAGCAGGTTCGCCGCGAGGGTCCCGCCAACGCCGCCGCCGAGGATGACGATCCTGGCGTCCATCAGTGGGCCTTGCGCACGATGAACGTCGAATAGCCGTCGCCCTGGCGCACCTCCACCAGCTCGTGCCTCGCTTTCGCAGTCCACGCGGGGATGTCGGTCTTCGACCCGGCGTCACTTGAGAGCACGGCGAAGGTATCGCCGACCGCGCCCGCGCGGATGGCGCCGATGAGCGTCATGAGCGGACCCGGGCAGGCCATGCCACGCGCATCGATCGTCTTGGTGATCTGGATGTCGGTGAGCGTCATTGCGGATCTCCTTTCAGATGAACGTGATCGGGCCCGTCGTCGCGTCAGACATGAAGGCGGCGACGCCCTCGACGTCGTCGACGAGCGGATCGAGATCGTCGGTGGTGATGTCGAAGAGCTCCATGGAGAGCGCGCACGCGTGGATCTTCACATCGCCGATGTCCTTGGCCTGACGGAAGAGCTCACTCCAGTGGCGCTCCGCCGTCTGGCTCGTGCGCACGAGGACCGCACCCGCAGGCCCGGCCTCTGGCGCGGCTCCATGCCATGTCCCCACGTTCTCGCGGCGGAAGGCATCGAGGGCCCAGTACTGCAGGAACACGTTCACCGGGCGGCCCATCGCCGCAGCGCCGGTGGCGAGGATCGCGGCGGCACCCAGGCGGTCGTCCGTGCCGGAGAAGAGGATCAGGGAGAGCGGGGTCTCTTGCTCGATCATGGCTGGCCTCCTGCGCCCGAGTCTCTGCGCCGGCGCGCGACGCGGAGAGAGGCCCTCGGCCCTTTCCATTGAGGCCATTCGCCTATGTGATTGAGTGGTCACATAGGGCACGCTCTACCCGTGATCACCACCCAGCTGCTCGAGGAGGCCGCGCGGCGATTCGCGCTCCTCGGCGATCCGACGCGCCTTCGCATCCTTCATGTCGTGATGGAGCAGGGCGAGCGATCGGTGAGCGCGATCGCCGCAGCAGCGGACACGAGCCGCTTCAATGCCTCAGCGCATCTCAATCGGCTTGCGGGCGCGGGACTGGTGAGCCGTAGGCGGGATGGGAACAGCGTGCTCTACCGGATCGCGGACGAGAACCTGCCTGACATCTGCGACGCGATGTGCGCGTCGCTGCGCGCACAGGCGCGCGAGCTGCTGGCCCGCGCGTAGACGTCGCGCTCTGACCGACGTCGGCGCGGCACGCCTCGGCGTCCGATCGGTTCAGCGCCCCGAGAAGAAGCTGAGCGGGTCGAGGTCGCGGCCGCTCGGGACGGCCTGGACCGAGACCACGACCTGGAACGGGATGCCCGGGTCGTAGAACGTGGCCCAGGAGGAGCGTCCCGCGCCGAGCTCACG
>Ga0070716_100000587_pt1 | contig 15288 bp, 13 predicted proteins | sample LARL112metaG_FD_71395 | JGI IMG/M metagenome (GOLD analysis project Ga0070716, IMG submission 71395) | Corn, switchgrass and miscanthus rhizosphere microbial communities from Kellogg Biological Station, Michigan, USA - LAR L11-2 metaG | ecosystem: Host-associated > Plants > Roots > Rhizosphere... | reverse complement strand
GCTTGTGCGCCCAAAGATTGCGAAATATCTGCGCGAAGAGATCCGCTACCGTTCTAATCATAGAAGGCCTCAGGATCGGACAGGGATGAGCCCGCTGGCTTCCGTCGCTCCCGCTGTACTCTAATACGGTATCGCATCCGCGCAGGTTCCGTTGCCCGGCTGCATTATATGCGCCACACGCGGTCTACAGCCAGAATTGCGGTCTCAATCCTGAGCGCAACCGGCTGCCTGTTGGCGCTTCCTTACTGGGATAGTTTGATGCCACCATGACGTAATTTAGTCGCACTCGGGGCATCTCCTCGTAAGCGCTAACTTAGGCAGGTGGGGCTAGAGGTTGACCTCCTGCGGGGCGGTTTCCTGGCGGCAACTTCCAAGCAGCCGGCCACTCACCCAGAGCGGCAACAGTTTGAAACGCTCGCGCGGCAGGGGCAACACCCATGTCGAGCGCGAATCATTCATGCCGGAGTGCGGTTGTCGGATCGACACCGCTGGCTCGCAAGGCGGGTAAAAAGCCGGCAAGGCCCGCAGCCAAAGTAAGGACAACTGCCGAGCCAATGAACGTCAGTGGATCGCGCGGGTTCAATCCAAAGAGTTGGCTGCGAACCAGGCTCGCAAGGCTTAGCGCCAGCAACAGACCGGCAAGCAGGCCAGCCCCGATGATAACGAACGCTTCGCGCATGATCATCGCAATCACGCTGGTCTGCAACGCTCCGAGCGCAATGCGGATTCCGATTTCGCGCGTTCGCCGCATCACAACATAAGCCATGACTCCGTAGAGGCCGATGACTGCGATCAAGGTGGCAAGTCCGCCGAATACCGCAGAGAGGTTGGCGACCAGTCGCTCGGTCCGCAGTGAGAATCCAATCTGTTCGTCCATGGTTTGCAGTTTGACGACCGGAACGTGCGGGTCGAATTGCCGCATGCGCTCCAGAACGGCATCCTCAAGCTGGCGCGGATCGACCTGAGTGCGCAAATAGATATTCATGAAACGGAAATGCACACCTTCGAAGTAGGGGAAGTAGGCCTGCGCCGGTGGCGTCTCCCGAATGTCTCTGTATTTCCTGTCGGGGACCACTCCGATTACTTCAATGTCCGGGTTGACTGGATTCATCTCGTCCACGAGGCCGAAGCGCTGCCCGATTGGAGTTCGGCCCGGGAAGTACTTCCTGGCAAAGCTTTCATTGATGACAGCGTATTTGGCCGGCCCCACGTCCTGCGAGGTGAAGGCACGCCCGGCGACGACAGGAATACCGATCGTGGCAAAGTAGTCCGGGCCGATCTCGCTGAGAACCGGCTGCTCCTCGATCGGCGCTCCTTCGAAATCCTTGCCCAGGACCGCATTCTGCCATGCGTATCCTTTCAAGAGTGGCATCGCCGAGAATCCAACCGACGCAACACCAGGCATGGCTTGCAGGTTGACATTCAGTCGTTGATAGAACGATTTGGTTTCCTGGTCGGAGTATCCGTTGAGCGAAGGGTTGATTGAGAATGTAAGAAGATGATCGGTGGGGAACCCGGGTCCCAGGCACTGCAGGTTGCGCAAAGTACGAACGAAGAGGCCTGCGCCGACGAGTAGCAGGAGCGATAACGCTACCTGAATGCCGACCAGCATCCTGCGAAGAAAAATACCCCCAGCGGAGAGCGCGCCTGACCTGTCTTTGAGGGAGAGAGAAATTTCAGTGCGCGAACCGCGAATGGCGGGCAAGAGTCCGAAGACTAACGAAGTCACTAGCGTCACGCCTATAACGAAGGCCAGCACGCGGACATCGGGAATCGGAGAGACAACAAACGCGGCGGCCGCATCATCTGGTAGATAAACGCGTAACAGAATACGATCCGCCAGGAAGGCCAGCGCGAGTCCCAGGATTGCTCCGCCACCCGCCAGAAGCAGGCTCTCCACCAGCAACTGGCGGACAATGCGCGCCCGGCCGGCGCCAATGGCCAGGCGAAGAGCAAATTCCCGCTCTCGCGCTGTGGCACGCGCCAACAGCAGATTGCCCAGGTTGGCGCAAGCAAGAAGAAGCACCGCCCCGGTGAGCGCGACCAGAAGCCATAGTGGTCTACGCATATCCCCGCGGAGTTCGTTGTCGGACCCCGGCAAGAGCTTAATGCGATTACGGAGAAACAGCTGCCGGTCCGCGGCCGTCGTGTTTCGGGTGAATTCAGGCTGCTGCGCCTCCATTTCGAGAATGCCATGCAAGAGTGGCTGCAGAGAAAGCTCTGCCTGCTGCGGGCTAACGCCGGGCTTGAGCCGCCCGTAGGCCGTGACCCAACTCAACCTGCGGGGCCGGTTCTTGAGGCCGTCCGAATGAGGAGTCATCTCCGTCTTCATCATGATTGGAACGAAAACCTTCGCGGGGGCTCCCAGTTCCACGCCGTCAAAGCCGGGCTGCGCGACACCGATAACGGTCATCGCGTGACCGTTGAGGTCGATCGTCCGTCCGACGATGGTGCGGTCACCATCGAAGTAGCTCCGCCAGAAGCTGTAGCTCAGTACCACGACCGGCTTGCTGTCAGGAACCGCGTCATCGTCCGGAGCGATAGGGCGGCCCAATGGCGTCCCCACGCCCAGTACTGGGAAATACGAGCCGGAGACTAGTTCCGCGGGAATTTGCGCCGCTCGGTCGCCGTCGCCGATGGTAACGGTGGCTGGGAACCGGCAGAACATCCCGGAGAAGATTTGATTGTTGTCGCGCAAATCTTCAAACATCGGCCAGGAAATTGTGTTGGGGCCGTAACTGTTGCCGTAGTGGTTCCCGGTCTCCTGAACGATTACAAGCTGCTCGGGATGACTGACGGGCAAAAGCCGCAGAACCACCTGGTCCAGCAGGCTGAACATCGCCGTGTTCGCGCCAATACCGAGCGCGAGTGTCGCCATCGCGACCACGGTGAAGGTGGGATTCTTCGCGAGCGTTCGAACACCGTATCGAAGATCCTGCACGAGCCTGTCCAGCCAGGCTCCCGCGCTAACATCGCGAACTTTCTGTATGACCTGTTCTACCCCTCCCATATCGCGACGAGCGTCCCGGTAAGCCTCCTCGGGAGACATTCCGTCCCGAATCTTTTCGGCCGATGACAGTTCCAGATAAGCCTGGAGCTCCTCATCGAGGTCGCGATCAAGGAGCTTTCCGCGGAATACACTGTTCCAAAGCGCGCGGAGTCGACTGATCATAGAGCTCCCTATGTGGTGCGCAAGGCGGTCGCCATAGCAAGAGATATTCGTTCCCACCGCTCCGACTCGCTGTGCAGTTGCTTTTTTCCCGCCTTGGTCAACTTGTAGAACTTCGCCCGCCGATTGGTTTCTGATTCGCCCCAGAAAGACGTGAGCCAACCGGCCTGTTCCATGCGGTGCAGGGCGGGAAACAGGGATCCCGGTTTGACGTCGAATGCCCGGCCAGTGATCTGCGCAATTCTGCGCGATATGCCCATTCCGTGCAGTTCCTGGAGGGTAAGAGCCTTCAGGACCAGTAAATCGAGCGTGCCTTGCAGAAGGTCGGATTGGGGGGCAGGCACTAAGTTCTCCTGTAGTGTGTCTATAAGACGATAGCATTTGGTCTTATAGACAGTCAACAAGAGAAGACCATTTGCGGCGGACACCTCCAGCGGTTTGCCTGGCTGATCCCGAAAAAGAATTCGAATCTCGGGCAAACTGCAAGACCAAACTCTTCTTGCGGGAGCTACTAAGTGGTTTAGGACTGTTTCAGGATGACCAGCGACTCAGAAGCATGCAATAGGTTGCCATTAGTAAAGCGGCGGCCCTACGCTAGAAGGTTTTCCAAATCCGCTTCGTGGTCTTCTTTGATTAGTGGCTCTGGCAGTTCTTCCGAACCAATTTCCGAGTTGCCGACGATACATTCAGAATGCTCGCGTTTGCATGGATTCTTCGCGACAGGCCTGCCCACCTACAGGTGGAGGCCCAGTTAATCTATCCCGTGTTCCTTGAGGAACTGATCTATGCGAGAATCTGCGCGTAGGTGTGCACCGACCCAGTAACTGGAAAACGCGGGAATGCTGTAGGGGTCATGAATTGAAACGGCCTCTCGAACATGGGTCATAGCGTTATCGCTTTGCGCAGCCGCAGTAGCGGCGAGAGCGAGCGTGCTGGGTAAAACGTACTCTCGTCTCGCTCGGGCCAGCAGTTCCAAATAAACCGCTTCCGCTTCCAGCGTTTTCCTCCAATCAGCCAACGTCAGTGCGAGGATTGCCATTGCCCATGGGTGTCGCCCCGACATCGCCAATGCCGTTTGTGCGGCTGCAACAGCCTGATCGAACTGCCCGCTTCGATAAAGAGCGGATTGTAGGCTCCAGCGCGGGAGGAACGATTCGGAATCCAGCTCTATCGCGCGCTGCGCGCTCTGCACTGCTCGGGAATGAATGCCAGCACACATAAACGTAAGGCTGGCCACGCTATGCGCATAGCTGGACAATGGATCGGCGTCAAGGGCGAGTTTTGCGTGCTCAACGCCATCAGCTAGTTGTCCAGCAGCAAGCTGCAAACAGAATAGAGCGTAAAAGTCGCGCGCCTGGATATATCTCGGATTTAACTCCAGCGCACGTAGAAACTCGCGTTCGGCTTCCGCCCTGTCCAGTTCATACATCAAGCTACCAAACGCCACTGCCGAGTGTGCCTCTGCGAGAGATTCATCAGCTGCAAGGGCATGGTTAGCCGCCTCGCGCCATTTCGGTCGGCTCGTCTGCGGATGCACGAAGCCGTAAAACCCGAGCAGCGCGTAGGTATCCGCCATACCCGCCCAAGCCAGCGCATAATCAGGATCAATCGCCACGGCTTGCTTAAGACATTCAAGGGCGAGCAGAATCATTGCGCCTCGGCGATACATCAGCGCTCGGGCCTTTGTGTAGAGCGAATAAGCCTCAACACTTGTTGTTCCAGGCTTAACTAGAGCCCCTTGCGATTTGGCTTCCAACGTGAGCTTTAACCGACTCGCGATGGAACGGGCGATTTCATCCTGGATTTCGAAGATGTCCTTCGATTCACGGTCGTACCGTTCTGACCAAAGGTGGTAACCGTCTCCGGCATTTACCAGCTGTGCCGTTATGCGCAGACAGTTTCCGGCTCGGCGCACACTGCCCTCGAGAATAGTTCGCACTTTCAGCTGCTCTCCTATCACACGTGAGTCAACGTGCTTTCCTTTGAAGGAAAAAGCCGAACTGCGTGCTGCTACATAAAGTTCCGGGATGTGTGCCAATGCATTGATGATTTCTTCCGTAATACCATCGGCAAAGAATTCGTTTTCCGGGTCGGCACTAATGTTGACGAAGGGAAGAACCGCGATGGAATCGCGGGTAAGGCTTGGGGTCGGAGCAGACGGTGCCGCGACGGTGCTCCGATCGATCGTGGCTATGAGCCGGTAGCCGCGCTTAGGGATGGTCTCGATGATGCTGGGCTCGCGAGCATCGTCGTCAAAGACACGCCGCAACTCGAAGATGCAGCGCTTTAGGGCGTCATCGGATACAAATGTGTCTGGCCATACTGTCTGAACGAGTTCTTCTTTCGAGACGGCCTCACCAGCATGGTCAGCCAGGCAGACCAAGACCTCCATCACCTTCGGTTCAAGATGGGCTGTCGTACCTTTGCCGGAGATTATGTTTAGGGTCGGCTTAACCAACCAGGATGCGACCCGGAAGGCAGCACTCACACTACGCCCCCTAACGTAAGTGCAAGGATTATAACGCTATAGCCTGTCAGTAAAGTCACAGGCCTTTCATCACCAAATCCGCACCTTATCTTCACGGTGTCATCACGACTTTGCACCGGTGGCAGCGTACAAGAGGTGGCTAGCAGGATTGAGATTGTCGGTCGAAGCGGCGCACGAGGTCGGTCATGAGTTCAGATCATCGCCTTCGTAGTATCGGAACTTCGCATTGTGCTACGATCCAAACTCTCGAGATCGTGGTATGTCTTTTCCTGACAGGCATCTCCTTAGGATGCGGTAGCGGAAGCACGAGCATAACGAACAGTAACGGCGGTGGAGGCGGGGCCGTAGCCGCAAAAGTCACCGGCACCATCTCAGCCGGAACTAACCCCACGGCAATCGCTGTTGATTTCACGAACAACAAAATCTACGTCGCGAATTTTGGCAGGGACCCAAATAACGGCATGTGCCAGACCTGCTACTGCCCTGGAGTGAACGGCACTCTGACCGTGATAGACGGCGCAACCCAAGTCCCGACCACCTCTGGCTTCTCCTACGCTTATCAGAACCCCTTTGACCTGGGGGTAAACTCGGCAAACCACAACCTCTATGTCGTGTCGAGAGTCTTCCCCGATCCCTCAAATCCGACGTGCGGTTATGCGGGGGAGTTGGATGAAATTAATACGACAACATCCGGTCAAATAAATACGAGCTTTGTAGGCCATGCAGTGGCTGGCGAGAGGATAGCCGTCAACCAAAACACCGGCAACGAGTACGTGACAGATTGGTACGACGGAACTCTGACGGTCCTCGATGCAAGTGGCAACGTTCTCGGCCCAATCGCGCTGGGAGCACGTCCGATTGGATTGGGTGTGAATGCGACGACAAATAGAATCTATGTGGCCAATGGAAGTGGGATAACCGTGATCGACGGCACGACAAGCTCCATCATCAACACGATCACAGACCCCAACATAGTTGCTCCCATGGCCGTCGCTGTGAACTCAACGACGAACACGATTTACGTGGCGAACGGCCAAAGTTGCGACACCTGCCCAAGCCCGAACGATCTTGCAGTCATTGACGGTGCCAGTGGTTCGGTTACAGGCGTAATTCCCCTCGGAGCAAGCCCTGGGGCGATGGCAGTGGATACGCAGACGAATTTTATCTATGTAGTTTCGGGAGGCAAAGTGACCGTCATCAACGGCGCGACGAACACCACGACCGCGCTGACGGACCCGAATGCCAAAAATCCCGTCGCAATCGCGACGAACTCCGTCGCGAATAAGATTTATGTTGCGAATTCCGGTAGTAACAACGTAACCGTGATTGACGGCGCCCACAATTAAAGCTGAACACCCGGCAGTTCGCTTGTCAACCTTCAGGTCGAACTGGCGTGTCTGGTTGTTTCCGGTTCTTGGAGGGCAAGAGCTTTCAGGATCAGCAGATCGAGCGTGCCTTGCAGAAGGTCGGATTGGGGGCAGGCACTAAGTTCTCCTGTAGTCCGTCTATAAGACAGTAGCACCGCTCTTATAGACGGTCAATAAGAGAAAGTAACTTGTGACAGCCTTGCCATGGAGATCGCGGAAGGGCGTTCGCGCCGCGGGAGGACCAGATTAGTTTTTGAGTAGCCGATTAACCGACCCGGAACCTGATCTTTTACGCTTCCCAGTATCCCACTTGCGCTGTTATCTTAGATCGCGTCGCGCTAGTCTGCGAGTGAGGGTAAGATGCGTTTTCACAGACGCCAACTGCTACGAATCCTCTCATTTGGTTTTGGGTCGAGCTTCATCTTGAACCGGAACCTAGGCATCGCGGCGCAGACAGCCACACAGCCAAAGACCTCTTCTCCCGCTGCGGGGGCAGTTGTTGGGAATGGGGTCACTACTGGAGCGGAAATGGAAAAAGTGACGGGAATCGGCGGGCTATTCTTCCGGGCGCACGATCCGAAAGCATTGGCGAGTTGGTACCAGCAGCACCTGGGAGTCTCGCTCACACCATCGAGTGAGGGCGAACACGTTTGGGAGCAAGAGGCAGGCCCCACGTCTTTCACCCCTTTTCCTGAGACGACCAAATATTTTGGGGATGCCAACAAGGCCTGGATGGTGAACTTTCGAGTCCGGGACCTCGACAAAATGGCAGCCCAGCTACGAACTGCAGGGATAGAGATTAAGGTTGACCCGCAATCTTATCCCCACGTCGGACGGTTTGCCCGCCTGCACGACCCCGAGGGAAATCCGATCGAATTGTGGCAACCTGCCTGACCAACCGCTCCACGGAGATTACCAATCAGTTCAGGACTGTTTCCGGATTAGGGGCCGTCTCCCCCGACTTTGACAGCGCCGTTCATCGCGCGTTGATCCGCCTTCTTTGCCGATCGGCCTGGCGAATCTCCCGCCTTCGACCAGCGTCTTCGTAGCGCCGCTTCTGTTCGTCCGTCTCCGGAATCACTGGAGGAACTTTCAAATGCCGGCCAGCGGAGTCCACGGCGACGAAGGTCAAATACGCCGAACTCACCTGCCGCGTCTCCTCGGCCAGATAGTTCTCGACCCAAACCGTAACGCCGACTTCCATCGAAGTCGTGAATACGCGGTTCACCGACGACCGCAGCACCACCAGGTCGCCAACGTGAACTGGCGTCCAGAAGTCCAGGTGATCGATGGATGCGGTGACGACGTAATTACGCGAGTGTCGATGCGCCGCCAGCGCACCAGCCATATCGATCCAGTGCATCAGTCGGCCGCCCAGCAGGGCGCCCAGCGGATTGGCATCGTTGGGAAGAACAAACTCGTTCATCTCGGATTGCGAGTCGCAAACCGGACGCGGGATCAGCGGGTCGAGGGAGGGGTTCATAGTAGTCATCGTTCCATGCCCAACACTACCGGTCTCACGCTGTGAAGCTTGTCGATATCGTGGTTGGTTTCTGGTCCACGAAACAAGAACCCATCACATGTGATTCTTGCGCTCAATATGTGAGCGCAGGAAACATTCTGCCATTTTCTGGATACGCGGGTCGGGGTGACGCAGAGCCCATGTATCCAGAGAGCGATCGTATTCCAGGCGTCCATGACCCGCAGGAACATGCCCCATCTCGAGAGAGAACTGAATGGAAATGCGGGTTTGCGAATCGCCGGCCACCGCAAAGCGAACTGCGTCGCACGTGCGCTGCTTCGGCAACCGAGGGCAGGATGTTGCGTATCCGAGATTGCAGGATTCCAATTCATGGGTATTGGGTTCATGGGTGTTGGGCGCACGCTGTTCTTGACCGGGCGCCTCGCACAATCCCCTCCACGCCGCACCCAAAGGTAAGCGTGCGGGATGTGGCAACGCTATATTGTCGACGCGTTCAGTTGGAAAGAAAAAAGGACAGGCCAATGCAATATATCCCCGTGCTGCGATGATTGTACTCACGGGGAGAAGGCCTTGGAAGAAGTTTCACTCGTCGAATCTTTCTCGCAAGCTCGCCTCCTACGACCGCTTCCCGGTCAACGTCAGCGAGCATTCACAGAATTCCCACAGTACTATAACAACATGGACCGTGTTTCAGCTCTCAGCGACATCCTTGCCCAGGATCCGAACAATACCTTTGCGCGTTACGGCCTGGCGATGGAATACGCGAATTCAGGACAAGTGGATCGCGCATTGGAAGAATTTGAAAAACTTCTTTCATCTAATCCGGACTACGCGGCCGGTTATTTTATGGCAGCGCAGACGCTGGTCAAAGCCGGTCGCGCCGAGGAAGCTAAGAAGAAACTCGTAGATGGCATCGCCGCAGCCGGGCGCAAGCGAGACGCACACGCCGAATCCGAGATGCAAGCAATGCTGCAGGAGATCGGCGGATAGCAAAATCCTGACTCTGGACAATCCTGATATCGGCTCTACGGTCCCTTGGGTGCCATTTTCAACATGCCCCACTCCACCAGTCCAGGGAACAGTTGATAAAGCTTGACGACTAAGTGCATGCCCCAGGGCACGATCACCTCTCTTTTTCGTTTCAAGTGCCCACGTAGCACGGCACGCGCTACCCGGTCGGCGCTGATGCCGCGTACTGCCGCCGGCCTGACCTGCTGATAGTCGTGCCCCTTGATCGCGTTCGCTCCAAAATCTGTTCGCACATATCCCGGGCAAACAGTCAGGACGTGAATGCCTGTATCCGCAAGTTCCAGGCGCGCGGCTTTGCCGATAGCGTTCATGGCGAACTTGGTCCCGCTATAGATCCCGTGAAAGGGCAGAGGAATATGGCCGGCAACGCTGGAGATGTTGATGATTGATCCTGATCCCTGTTGTCGCATGATCGGGATCACGGCCTGCGTGCCTTCAATCGCGCCAAACAAATTGGTCTCAAAAGTCTCACGGCACTCCGCCATGCTCACCTGCGCTACCGAGTCCATCAATCCATGTCCGGCGTTGTTCACCCAGATATCGATTCGATGAAAATGATGCACTATGAGGCCGATCGCGCGGTCAATCTCTTCCCGGTTCCGCACATCGCAGGCAAGCGCGAGGGTCTGCTCTGGCCGGCCGATTCGCCCGCGCGCTGCTTCCAGACGGTTGGAATCGCGGGAAAGCAACACAACCTGCGATCCGTGTTGAGCAAAAAGTTTTGCAATCGCTTCACCAATGCCCATCGAGGCGCCAGTGACGACCGCTACTTTCCCCGCAAGTGAGTTATGAGGCAGTTCGGAAGAAGCCATGCCGGGTTTGTATCCTGCCCTGCAGTTCAAGTCAAGGCGCGTACAATCTAAAAACTGGCGGCGAGACTTGCTCCCGCCCCACACAGACTGATCGTGAGTTCACTCTTGCCATTGTTTCCCCTCGACCTTGTTCTTTTGCCGAACGTGCCCCTGCCCCTTCATGTCTTTGAGCCGCGCTACAAAGAGATGATCAAGGAATGCCTGGACGAGAATCGCCAGTTCGGAATCATCCGCAGCCATGATGAATCGATGGCGACCATTGGCTGCACCGCGGAAATCCTCAACGTTCTAAAGAAGTACCCGGATGGACGCATGAATATCCTGACCGAGGGCAGAAAGCGTTTTGAGTTACTTCAAGTGAATCAGGAAAGATCGTTTCTTCAAGGTAACGTATTTTATCTGGAGGACGAAGCTGAAACTCCGGCTGCCACCGACATAAACACTGCGCTTCGTTTACATGGCGAGATTATGCAACTCGCGGGAGCACAACCCGAGGAGATCGCGAAGGAAGATGCCTCGCAACTCGCCTTCCGCCTGGCCGGCTCACTTCCTTTCGATCCCGATTTTCAGCAGGCGCTTCTCGAAATGAACTCGGAGGCGAAACGCATTCAGGCCATCATTTCTTTTTTCGAACGCATCCTGCCGGTGTTGCAGCGGAGCGCGCGGGCCAAGGGAAAAGCCGGTGGAAACGGACATGTCAGCTAGCGCGGGCGCGTATAATCGGCGTTAGATTTGCTCTGGAGTAGTGCCCGATGAGTCTCCCTCGAACGCTTGGCGAACTGCGCCGAAGCCCGTTTTCCGAAGAGAAAGTTTCCACTCGCCGCGTAAAAGATGAATTGCGCGACAACCTGATCACCAGGCTGCGAAATGGTGGCGACGGATCGATCTTTGCCGGCATCGTCGGCTACGACGATACCGTGGTTCCGCAGATCGTAAACGCGGTCCTGTCGCGCCACAACTTCATCCTTTTGGGATTACGCGGCCAGGCGAAGAGCCGAATCTTGCGTGCGTTGACTTCCCTGCTCGATCCACAGATGCCGTACGTTGCTGGATGCGAGATTCACGACAATCCCTATGCGCCCATCTGCCGCTGCTGCCGCGACCGCATTGACGAGTGTGGAGAAGCCACGGCCATTGCTTATCTGACGCCTGAAGAGCGGTACGTAGAAAAGCTTGCGACCCCTGATGTAACTATCGCCGACCTGATCGGAGATATTGATCCAATCAAGGCGGCACGAGGCGGGCACGAACTGGCGAGTGAATTGACTGTTCACTATGGACTGCTGCCCCGCGCAAATCGGGGAATATTCGCGATCAACGAGCTGCCGGATCTCGCAGGCAAGATTCAAGTGGGCCTGTTCAACATCATGCAGGAAGGCGATGTTCAGATTAAGGGCTACCCGGTGCGGCTGCCGCTGGATGTCGCGATGGTCTTCTCGGCAAATCCGGAAGACTACACCGCGCGCGGAAAAATTATTACTCCGCTCAAAGACCGCATTGGATCTGAGATTCGCACCCACTATCCCGCAACCGTCGATGAAGGGATCGCAATTACCACGCAGGAAGCCTGGTCTGCCCGCAACGGTAGCAAACTGGTTGTGCCGAAATATGTGCGTGAGGTCATCGAGCGAATTGCTTTCGCCGCGCGTGAGGACAAGAAGATCGATAAGCGCTCCGGCGTCAGCCAGCGCCTCCCGATCTCCTGTCTGGAAAACGTGATCTCAAACGCCGAGCGGCGCGCGATCTCTCATGACGAAAAGTCAGTCGTTCCCCGCGTCAGCGACATCTATGCCGCGTTGCCGGCGATTACTGGAAAGCTCGAGTTGGAGTACGAAGGCGAGATGAAGGGGGCCGACTACGTGGGCCGCGAGCTCATCCGCGCCGCCATCGCCAAGACTTACGATCAGTACTTCAACAGCGCAAACATGCAGCAGGTAATTCAGTGGTTCGAACTGGGCGGAGAAATTCAGATTGCGGATGGCGCTGGCGCGGCCGACGTTCTTCAGACGCTGCGAAATATTCAAGGGCTGATGGACAAGCTGACACGCCTGAACGTGGGACCTAAAGACACTGCCGAAGCGCAGGTTTCCGCCGCCGAGTTCGTCCTGGAAGGCTTGTACGCGCATAAGCGAATCGGCCGCAATGAAGAACGTGTTTTCACGGCCGGAGAAAAGCAGCCCAGGATCGCCGAAAAGCCGTTTGAGAGAGATGATGCGCAGTACAGGCCGAGAAGGCCGTTGAATTGAATGAGTCGCCGCACGTCGTCCGTCGTACGTCGTCCGCTTTCGGGACGGGGCGTGGTAACACTGTGAAGTAGGGCTACTTCGAAAAGCGCACGGCTGGCCGCCAACGACAGCTTTTATGAAACGCCAACGACCAACGACCGACGACCAACGGCGGCTTCCATGAAACGCATCCGCTATACCAAGTACGTTCCCGATCCGGCAGGCGAAATGAGCATGGAGGACCTGCTCGGCGCGCTTTCTGACTACCTGCTACAGAGTGGATTTCAGAACTATCTCCCTTATTACGATCTGTCGGACGGCGAACAGACTCTGGAAGAACTCCGCCGTGCAATCGAACAGGCATTACTGCAAGGCGATTTGTTGAGTAAGGAGTTGCGCGAACAACTGGAGCAGATGCAGTCCCAGGGTTCTCTCGACGAGTTGATCGAGCAACTCATTGAGCGCATGCAGCAGGAAGACTACATCAGCATTGACCAGCCGCACGATCCATCAAAGCAGTCGAGTGTTGGCGGGCAGGTGGGCGATGCGCAGCAACAGGCGAAATTTGAAATCACCGACAAGAGCCTTGATTTTCTCGGATACAAAACACTGCGCGATTTGCTGGGGTCGTTGGGAAAATCCAGCTTTGGCCGTCACGACACTCGGGACCTGGCGACCGGAATCGAAGCCAGTGGAGCTTCCCGTCAGTATGAGTTCGGCGACACCCTGAATCTTGATATTACGGCGACGCTTTCGAGTGCCATTGAGCGCGAGGGGCTTACAGTTCCCTTGAACATCGAATACTCCGACCTGCAGGTGCATCAGTGCGAGTACCAGTCCTCTTGCGCAACCGCGCTGATGCTCGATTGCTCGCATTCTATGATTCTGTATGGCGAGGACCGTTTCACTCCGGCAAAAAAGGTGGCCATGGCGCTCTCGCATCTTTTGCGAACCCAGTACCCCGGCGACTCACTTTCGCTGATTTTGTTCCACGACTCTGCTGAAGAAGTTCCGCTTTCGCAATTAGCACGAGTAAAGGTCGGTCCGTACTACACCAATACGCGCGAGGGGCTGCGCCTGGCGCAACGCGTGTTGCAGCGCCAAAACAAAGATATGAAGCAGATCGTCATGATCACTGATGGGAAACCATCCGCGCTCACGCTTGAAGACGGGCGAATCTACAAGAACGCCTTCGGGCTCGATCCGCTGGTGGTGAGCCAAACCCTTGAAGAAGTCTCCAAGTGCAAGCGAGCTGGCATCCTGATCAACACCTTCATGCTTGCGTCCGATTACGGACTCGTCCAATTTGTGCAGAAGGTGACTGAAATGTGCCGCGGCAAAGCGTATTTCACCACTCCATACACGCTGGGGCAATATCTGCTGATGGACTATATGTCGCGAAAGACGAAGACCATCCACTAGTGGTGTGGGCTCAAGAGTCCGAGCATCCGGTTCGGCGTGCTGCCGAGCATTGTCGTGATCTTATTGTTCCGTATGCGCCTTGACGTTGGGAAACTCCTGCTTCAGCCCCGCACATTGCATCGCGAATTCTTCGTCGCCCACTCCGGGATACTGAAAGGCTGTAAAGATAAATAGACTTCCTTTACCGGGATCCTCAACCACTCTTGCGGGCCAATAGAACATCTGGTCTTCTTGCGGTCCGCCGTACATGTCGATGACTCCAGTTTCCGGATCGGCCTCGATTCGGAAGAATATCTCACCTTGCGGGGTCGTGATCTTGTGACGGCCGTCATCGAAGGTCTTGAGTTCCTTGCAAAACAAGGTCGCCCAGTTCGGCAGGTTCTCAATCTTGGACAGGAAATTGAATACTCGTTCTCTAGGTGCGGCGAGACTCAAGGTGTGCGTTGTGCTGTTCATGTGTCGACTCCTTTTCTTGGGCAATAGTTCTTACTTCAAATTAGCTGTCCGCGAAATCAACTAACCATTTGCGGATTACATCAAAGTCCCTGCGGGAGCAAAGCCGTCTCGCTTTGCCTTCAATATCTGCTAGCACTGTGTCAGCAATCGGTCGAAACCGTCTCGCAAGCGGGGTCAGGAAGACTCGAGTTGCTCGAGAATCATCCACGTCGGCTTTCCTGCTGATCAGGCAGTCTCTTTCCAGCAACCGGACCATCGTTGTCATGGTCTGTTTAGAAAGTTTGGATCGCCTTGCAAGTTCGCCAATTCGAAGGCCGTCCGCCTCAAACAGCGGGACCAAGACCGATCCGTAAGACGCTCTAACCTGAGCGTATCCATGCTCGCAGAATCCTCGGTAAAGCTGCTCATTCCATCGTTGAAGAGCTTTTGCCAAGAGGAATCCGGGGTTCTTCCTGTTCAGCAGGGACTTGGTCTTCTGCGTCACTCGATAATAGTACTATATAGGACTAATAATTGCCAAGAACATTGAGCGAGGTTCCTGGTAACTTTTTAAACTTAAGAATGCGCCTGGATTGCAGCCGCTAAGTATTTCGCCGCCTCACCACACCGCCAGGAATCTGGGATTACAAAATAAATTGAAGAGCGGGGTCGTTTTGTAACCTCACACTTCCTCCAGATGGGATATTCGGCAGCAGATTATCTTAATACTAGCCTTTGTTCAGCCCCGGACGTTTCTCGCTTAGAGTTTCTCGATCTCCCCAATCGCTCGCCATGCCTGATCAATTGCGCCATCTGTATAGGCGTAGGCGCCGGCGTCCGCGTTGGCAATCGTGATCC
>Ga0070716_100000584_pt1 | contig 15326 bp, 12 predicted proteins | sample LARL112metaG_FD_71395 | JGI IMG/M metagenome (GOLD analysis project Ga0070716, IMG submission 71395) | Corn, switchgrass and miscanthus rhizosphere microbial communities from Kellogg Biological Station, Michigan, USA - LAR L11-2 metaG | ecosystem: Host-associated > Plants > Roots > Rhizosphere... | reverse complement strand
GCCATCAGCCGCACCGGGCCGGAAGGCGGCAGCGCCTCGGTTTTTGTGAACGGCGGAAATTCCAATTACACAAAGGTGTTAGTCGACGGCACGTCCGTAAATGAACCGGGCAATGCCGTGGATTTTTCAAATTTCACGCTCGACAATATCGACAAAGTTGAAGTCGTCCGCGGCGCGGAGAGCGCGATTTATGGAACTGACGCCGTAGCCGGTGTAATCCAGGTGATCACCCATCGCGGAGCTACGCGCGTTCCCGAAGCGAGCGTGTTCGCGGAAGGCGGAACTTACAATACAGGTCGCGGCGGCGCGCAGATTAGCGGTTTACTTGGACGATTCGATTATTCAGGTGCCGCATCCTATTTTTCTACTGACGGTCCGGACGGGCAGAATCGTTTTCTCAATCGCGCGCTTTCTGGAAATTTTGGTTATCGTCTCGGAGAAGAAAATCAACTCCGTTTGACGCTGCGCAACAGCAACAGCAACGCACAAACTCCCGGGCAAACTCTGCTCGAGCCGCCTAACCTCGACGAACACACCGACTACCATTTCTTCAGCAGCAATGCGCGCTGGGATTTTGCTACGGGAAAGCACTGGCACCACCAACTCATGGGTGCGGAATCCTACAACCGACAGTTCAGCGCCGACCCGGTGCAGAGCTTTTTTGCCACCGATCCATTTGTGTTCTGTCCGCGATCCTCGCCGGCTGCGGTTGCCACTGCGGAATTTTGCGATTTCACCAGTCCCGGCAGCCTTTTCAAATACAATCGCGCCAGCATCAGCGCGCAGACCAGCTACCTTCTGCCAAACTTTGGCGCCACAGCAGGTTACCAATATGAAGTCGAAAACGCTGCCATTCCATTTCTCGCGGTCGGACACGTTCGCCGCAACAATCAGGCCGGTTTCCTGGATCTTCGCTATTCACCGCATCCGCGCGCTTCGCTCAATTTCGGCGTTCGCGCAGAAGCCAACGGTTATTTCGGAACCCGCGTGGTTCCCCGCGTTGGCGCATCACTCGCTCTGCTGCAGGGACGCGGATTCTGGGGCGAGACCCGTTTGCGCGCGTTCTACGGCGAAGGAATCAAGGAACCGCGTTTCGACCAACTCTTTAATGATCAGTTCGGTGATCTCGGCAATCCATCACTGAAACCAGAATTCAGCAAGACCTGGAGCATCGGTATCGAGCAGAAACTCGCCAACGATCGCGTCAAGTTAACAGCCGAATACTTCTCGAACCGCTTCTATGACTTGATCAGCTTTGCCTTTTGCTCTCCACTGGCCTCTCCGGAAACAGGGAACACCTGTGGCTTGATGATTCCGGGCGCTCCGTCCAGTTTTGGCTTTTTCTTCAATACGGACCGAGCCCGCGCGCGCGGCACCAACATTACCGCCGACTCGCAGGTACTGCGATGGCTTCATCTCACGGGCAGCTATAGCTACGACGACAGCCTGGTTCTCGCGGCGCCGAACGCGTTTGATCCTGGCGAAACTCCCGGCAATCGACTGATTCGCCGGCCGGTCAATTCCGGCACGTTCACGGCAATTGTCGCCTGGCGCCGCATGGGTTTTGCGCTATCGAGCTATTTCAGCGGCCAGCGGGCAGATAGCGATTTCCTCGGGCTCGGCCTCACACATACTCCCGGGTACGCGCGATTCGATTTGTCTGGAAATTATTCGCTCGGGCGAGGAGTGACCACTTATGTGCGCGTGGCAAATCTTTTTGACAAGTCTTACCAGGACGCGCTGGGTTATCCCGCGCTTGGCCGCGAAGTGCGCGTTGGGATGAGGTATCGCTTTGCCGGGAAAAACTGACGAGCAGCGGCGTGGAACGGCACCTATTCCCGCCTTTTCTACCAGGATGCGTATGAGGTCGAGCAAAAATCACGACGAAAGGCCGCCAACAAAGCTCGAGCCGATCTTGTTTTGCTGGAGCGGTGGCAAAGACAGCGCAATGGCGCTTCATCTTCTGCGTCAAGAGAAAGGTGTACGCGTTGCCGCGGTGCTTACCACCGTGACCAGCGGCTACGAACGCATCAGCATGCACGGCGTCAGGCGATCGTTACTCGTACAGCAGGCGGAACTTCTCGGGCTGGCATTGCACGAAGTGCGGATTCCGCCGCAATGCGTGAATTCGGACTATGAGGAGCAAATGCGTAAGACACTGCAGGCGGTGAAGGCGCAAGGAGTGCGTCGCGTCGCGTTCGGCGATATTTTTCTGCAGGATTTGCGCGAATATCGCGAGCGAAATCTGGCGCGAGTGGGAATGTCGGCAATTTTTCCTATCTGGAAGCGCGACACGCGGCAGCTTGCACGGGATTTTTGTGCGATGGGCTTTCGCGCGATTGCGGTGTGCATCGATTCAAAAAAGCTTCCATGTGAATTTGCCGGGCGAGAATTGGATCAAGAGTTTTTTCGCGATTTGCCGAAGGGCGTCGATTCCTGCGGCGAAAATGGCGAATTTCACACTTTCGTTTACGATGGCCCGATCTTCTCGTCCGCAGTGGCTGTTAAACGGGGAGAGGTAGTCGAACGCGACGGATTTTATTTCTGTGATTTGAAGGAGAAAGTAAAATGAAGATGTATCAAAAATACGAATTGCCGATGCGCTGGCTAGTGATCGCAACAATGATTGTGCTCGCCGCGATCCTTCGTATCATGCCGCATCCTTGGAACCTGACACCGATCGGCGCGATAGCTCTGTTCTCCGGATCGATGTTTCGCAAGGCCTGGATCGCCTTCGTGTTTCCGCTGGCAGCCTTGTTGGCCGGTGATGCTTTTATCGGCTTCTACAAACTGATGATCGTGGTATATGTAAGTTTCGCGCTTAACGTAGCGATTGGGCGTTGGCTCGGTGATAACCGGACCGTCATTCGAATTGGGGGAGCGATCTTTCTGGGTGCCTTGCAATTTTTCTTTATCACCAATTTTGCGATGTGGGCGCTAGCAGGATTTTATCCCAAGACGGCGGAAGGATTGGCGAATTGCTTTGCTGCTGGTTTGCCTTTTTTCTGGAACACCCTGGCCGGCGATGCGCTCTATTCTGGGGTGTTTTTCGGCGGCTTTGCAGTGGCGGAAAGACTTCTGCCAGTGCTGCGATCCGCAAACGTCATGCCAGCGTCCCGCCATTGATCGTTCTGTCATCGAGTTCGATGCAACCATGCTGGTGATATAATCACGAGATAATGACCGCGAAAACTGCCGCCGAGTCAACCCTGTCGCCTGAGGTGCTGGCGAAATATGAAATCGTGATCGGCCTGGAAGTTCACGCGCAGCTTCTGACCAAGACAAAAATCTTTTGCGGCTGCTCCACGCAATTCGGCGATGCACCCAACGCAAACACCTGCCCGGTGTGCCTTGGACTTCCGGGCACACTTCCCGTTCTGAATAAACGTGCCGTGGAGCTTGGAATGGAGGCTGCACTGGCCCTGAACTGCACGGTACATGAGCGTTCGCGATTCGCGCGAAAGAATTATTTTTACCCGGACCTGCCAAAGGGTTACCAGATTTCGCAATACGAATTGCCACTAGCTACCGGTGGCCATATAGAGATTGAAGTCGCCGGGACCAGAAAGCGCATTGGTATCACGCGTCTGCATCTGGAAGAAGATGCGGCAAAGAATTTGCACGAAGGATTCAAAGATTCTGCGACGAAGGGCTATGTGGACTATAACCGCTGCGGCTCGCCGTTGAGCGAAATCGTCAGCGAGCCGGATATGCGCACGGCGGAAGAGGCGTACGCGTATCTCACAACCTTGCGCCAGATTTTGCTCTATACAGGCGTGAGCGACTGCAACATGGAAGAAGGATCGCTGCGTTGCGATGCCAACGTAAGCGTGCGACTGCGCGGCGCAAAGGAATTTGGTACCAAAGTTGAAGTGAAAAATCTCAACTCCTTTCGATTTCTGCAAAAAGCTCTGGAGTATGAAGTCGAGCGGCATATCGGCATAATCGAAAGCGGCGGACGGATTTCCCAGGAAACGCGGCTGTGGCATCAGGCGGAAGGTTACACGGTTTCGATGCGATCAAAGGAAAAGGCCCACGATTATCGATATTTTCCCGAGCCGGATCTGCTCCCTGTACATGTAAGCGCTGCGTGGCGCGACGCGGTGAAGAGCGCACTGCCGGAACTGCCGGAAGCGAAACGCAACCGATTCGCGAGCAGCTACGGAATCTCGCCGTACGATGCCGGAGTACTGACGAGTTCGCGAGATCTGGCTGATTATTTTGAGGCTGTCGTCAAAGCGGGAGCGCCTGGAAAGACCGCGGCGAACTGGATGCAGACGGAACTTCTGCGGCGGCTGAACGACAGCGGCAAGGAAATCACCGCAAGTCCGGTTTCACCGAATGCGCTTGCGGAGCTCATCCAGCTGGTTGAGGGTTCAAGAATCACAACTGCGGTTGCTAAGAAGGTGTTTGCGAAAATGTTCGAGGACGGCCGTAGTGCGACGAAAATCGTCGAGGCCGAAGATCTGGGCGCGCAGGTCAGCAGCGACTCGCTTGAACAGATTGCGCGCGAAGTAATCGAACAGAATCCGGAAAATGTGGCGAAATATAAGTCCGGCAATGAGGGAGTTTTCAAGTTTTTTGTTGGTCAGGTAATTAAGGCCACGCGTGGACAGGCTAATCCGCAAGCGGTGAACGAAATACTTAAAAAACTTCTGGGCAGTTGAGCGTGGAGAATATGCTGAAAATCGGGGATAAGGCACCAGACTTTACGCTTAAGAGCGACACCGGCAGCGAAGTCTCACTTGCGGATTTTAAAGGCAAGCGCGTGGTGTTGTTCTTTTTTCCCAAAGCCAACACACCGGGTTGAACGACCGAAGCGTCCGAGTTCCGTGACGCAAAGAGGAACTTCGATAAACAGGATGTGACAATCCTGGGCGCCAGTGCTGATACCGAGAAGGAGCTGGCGAGCTTCAAGAAAAAACAGAAGCTTAATTTCCGCCTGCTCGGCGATCCCTCGCACAAAATGATTGAAGCCTACGGCGTTTGGCGGCCCAAAAAATTCATGGGCCGTCTGTTTAAAGGAATCATACGCAGTACCTTTCTGATTGGGCCGGAGGGAAAAATCGAGCAAATTTGGGATCCGGTTACGGTGAAGGGGCATGCCGCCGAAGTATTCAAAGCAATTCCAAAATAGCTTTCTGTAAGCGATTCCCGAGGAGGCAGATTTAGAGTAAGCAGACCGGCGCTTGTTCTCTGCTGGATGCAGGTTCAATGAGCAGATTGTCAATCAATCGCGTTTTACCAATGTAGGCGGCCAGCAATACGTAAACGGGCCGCTCGCTAATACTCACGACCGGTTCGAATGTTTCCGCGTCGGCAACCTCACAGTAATCTAAACGCGCCATCGATTCCCCGACCAGCGTTTTACGAATTGAGTTTTGCAATTGCAGCGTGTCGCGCGTGCCGGCATTCACTTCGCGGCGAACCTCTTCGAGCGACCTGCGCAAAACGGTTGCGGCTTGGCGTTCCTCTCGATTTAGATAAGTGTTGCGGGACGAAAGTGCCAGTCCGTCCGCCTCGCGAACGATTGGACAAACAACAATTTCCACGTTCAGGTTCAGGTCCAGTGCCATTTGCTGCAGGATTCGCACCTGCTGCGCATCCTTGCGTCCAAAAAACGCAAAGTGCGGCTGCGCAATTTCAAAAAGCTTCAGCACTACCGTGGCTACTCCGCGAAAATGGCCTGGCCGCGATTTGCCTTCCAGTTTTTCGCTGAGACCTTCGACGGTGACGTAGGTGCGAAATCCCGGTGGATAGATTTCTTTTGGTTCGGGCGCGAAGAGAACATCCACGCCAACCGACGTAAGTTTTCCCACATCCGATTCGAAGGTGCGTGGATATTTGGAAAGGTCTTCATTGGGCCCGAATTGCGTCGGATTCAGAAAAATTGAAGCATAAACGCGCGAACAATTCATTTTTGCCCGGCGAATCAGAGATAAGTGGCCTTCGTGCAGCGCGCCCATCGTTGGTATGAACCCTATGACGTGATTCTCCACGCGCGCCTGTTGCACGGCCTGCTTCATCCAGGAGATCGTTCGAATAATTTCCATAAGCGCTTGCGGATTTTAGCGCACGCGGCGCCAGTTGGACATTCGCGATGCCGAAACGGCTGAGATCCTTTGTCTATCCTTGTCGGATGGACTCAGAATGGCATTGCGCAGGCGGCCACGCAGGCGGTTGGTCATGCCGACGCCGTGGTAGTGCGTTCGCGGTAGAAATGGATCAGATCGGTGAGTATTGGCTTTACGCCAAGTTGACGCAGCAGCGTCGCAACTTGGCCGCGATGGTACGTGCCGTGATTCGCGAGGTGCTGCAGTGACAGCCAGACCGAATTTTGATAGTTGCCGAAGTTGATGGTTTTATATTCCATCACGCGATCAAGATCGTCCTGCTGCAATTTTTTCACGAACGCCAGCAGTGCCTGCGCTTGTGGCTGCCAATGTTCGCGAAGTGCCGCAATCGTTTGAACGCGTGAAACATCCGGAATGGTGGCAGGAGAACGGCCGTGGCATCGCTCCAGCCACACTCGCTCCGCGCCGCAAATGTGCATCAGCGTGTCGCGCACCGATGGAAAACTGGAGCCAAGCGGCTGGATGAATTGTTCGTCGGAAATTTGCGCCGCTGCATCGAGCGAGCGTTGATTGGCCCAGTGATTGTAGTCAAACATCAGCCGGATTTCTTCGGGCGTCATAGGTCTCTCCGTACAATGCTCTGGATCAATCGGTAAGTTCGACGTCGAAGTTGATGTCCTTGCGGCTCGTTTTTGATTCTGGCATGTGGTACGACTCTGCGTCGGAAGGAAAAGTTCCGCGACGCACATCAGAACAATATTCACGCGCGGCGCTGGAAATAATCTCGCTCAAATTTGTGTACTGCCGCGCAAACTTTGGCACCGCACTGAATGTCAATCCCAGGAGATCGTTTACGACCAGAATCTGGCCGTCACATTCGGGCCCGGCGCCAATTCCGATGGTGGGGATGCGCAGTTCCCGCGTAATCAACGCGGCAAGCTCTCGCGGAATTCCTTCCAGAACGATCGCGAATGCTCCGGCAGCTTCCACAGAGCGCGCGTCGCGCACCAGATGCTCCGCAGCATCGGGCGTTTTCCCTTGCACTTTGAAGCCACCCATCGCATGCAGCGATTGCGGCGTCAATCCTACATGACCCATCACGGGAATTTCCGCTTCAGTCAGGCGAACAATTAATTCCAATCGCCGCTCGCCGCCTTCAACCTTCACCGCTTCGGCACCGGCTTCTTTCACGAAGCGCACGGCATTGCGCACCGATTCGGCGATCTCGGCATGGTAGCTGCCAAACGGCATGTCGGCCACCACCAAGGCACGGCGCGTTCCTTTGCGCACAGCGCGCGTGTGATGCAACATCTCGTCCACAGTTACGGGCAGCGTGGTTTCGTGGCCCAGCATCACCATTCCCAATGAATCGCCGACCAGCAGTACTTCCACGCCGGCTTCATCGAGCAATCGCGCTGTGGGATAGTCATACGCCGTCAAACACGTAATTTTTGTGGCATCCTGCGGACGAAGAGATTTTCTTTGCAGCAGCGAGGGCACGGTGATCTTGCCGTCGCCGAATTTGGAAGGAACACTCATCTTGGCCTCCGGTACCGCTCTTTAGCTTCAAGATGCAGCCCTGTACCAATCTCAAGCCTAGCAAAAAAGTTTGCATCGCGCCACGAAACCGGAGCAGCGTTCTTACGATGGCGAAGTGTGCCTGGCTTGAGCGCGCCCCTTCCATTGTCCGCCTGTGCCGAGCCAATAGCGGGCCGCAGACAAGCAAGTCGCGGACCCGTAAAAAAGTGCCGCTAGTGGTAGGAGCGGAGCCCAGATCGGCCGCAAGCGGTAGTAGGTTACAACGGGCAGGAACGAAGCCGTCATCAGGCACCATGAGGCCAGTGCGAACGGCCACACGCGAATGTTTGCGGAAAACGTCAGAATGACTGGGAGTAGAAAAGTCAGCGTTAGTCCCGAAAGAGTTCCTAGAAGAAGCAGACCAGAATATCTGAGCTGGGTGAAAGCTGTGCGCGCAATCATGTCGCGAATCTCTGAGAAATTTGTGTACGAACGCACACTACGACTTGCTCCCGTCAGACCCATCCAGATTTTCCCGCCCGACTCCTTCACCGCGCGAGCGAGAGCACAATCATCGATAACTTCGCCGCGAATCGCGCTGAGTCCGCCGATCCGTTCGAGCACGGCGCGTCGCAGCAAGATGCATCCGCCCGCGGCGCCTGCCGTACGTGCATGGCGATCAGCGATCCACTTCGGCGGATACAGCATCAGAAAAAAATAAAGAAATGGTGGAATCAGCAGTCGTTCCGCTAAAGTTTCGGCATTCAAGTGAACCATCAGCGACGTCAAATCCAACTTCCCGATCTCCGCACAAGAAACCAGCCGCTGAAGTGTATCCGGCGCATGGATTACATCGGCATCGGTAAACCACAAAAACTCCGACGACGATCCCGAAGACTCAAATACTCCAACATTCAACGCCCATAGCTTGCCAGTCCAACCACTTGCCAGCTCCGGAGCACTGACCACGCGAATCGGAAAGCCTGTTCCTGCTTCGTGCGCAGCCTTGCGGGCGAGCTCGCTTGTGTCGTCCTCGCTGTGATCATCCACAATGATTACTGAAAATTTGCCCGCGTAATCCTGGGCGGCTAGCGCCCGTACGACTCCCGCAATGGAAACCGCTTCATTTCTGGCAGGAATGACTGCGGTAGCGGCGGGCCAGATTCGGGGGAGAGGAATTTGCGCCTGATCGAAATCGGACTCCCAGATGCGCCAGAAGTTTCCCCAGGCAAAAAACAGAACTACCCAGATTGCAAACGAAAGCAGGGAAAATAGAATCAGCATCAACGTCGGGCGAGCTAAGCCAAGTCGCCGCTGCGGATCGGCAGCCGTCGAACACGCTTTTTGGTCAGCCCGTAAATGGCATTACAAACCGAGGCGGCCACGACGGGAAGGCCGGGTTCGCCAATTCCGGTGGGCTCTTCCTTACTCTCGACAATGTGAATCTCTGTCCTTGGAGCGTCCCCAATTCGTGGCATCTGATAATCGTTGAAATTGGATTGCACCACGCGTCCGCCCTGAATGGTGATCGCGTCGTGCAAGGCGGCGGATAATCCGTAAATTGCCGCGCCCTCCACTTGCGCGCGGATTCCGTCCGGATTAACCGGTCGGCCACAATCCACGGCGTAAACGAGTCGGTGCACTTTCGGTGAGCCGTTTTTTAGGCTGACTTCCGCAACCGCCGCGGTGTAGGTGTTGAACGAAAAATATCCCGCAATCCCGCGAGCCACGCCGTTCGGCAGGGGCGATCCCCACTTCGCTTTCTCCGCCGCCAGTTTCAGCACGCCTTTGAGCCGCGCCGTGTCCAATGGCTTCCCTTCGTTCGGATTCGTGAAATCCGGAATCTTGCGGTCATCGCCAATCAAGCGTAAACGAAAGTCTAGAGGATCAGCACCGGCCGCAGCGGCAAGTTCATCGACAAAGCATTCCACCACGAATCCGCTGGTTGAATGCTCCACCGACCGCCACCACGCGCGCGGAACGCCCGATTTAGCCAGCGTGTACTCCACCCGGTAGTTCGGCGTTTGATACGGAATAAATGCAGCGGTCGCAAACTCCGATTTTTCCGCTTGCTCTTCGCCTTTCGGGCTCCACATGGCCTCAATTGAAGTGGAAGTCTGGAAATGCTTCCACGCGGCCAGCTGGCCTTTTTCGTCTAGCACGCCACAAAAATGGTGATACGAGGCTGGCCGGTAGAAATCGTGCTGCATGTCGTCTTCGCGCGTCCAGAGCACCATCACCGGCTTGCCTGTGACCTTGGAAATTTGCGCCGCCTCCATCACAAAATCGCCCATATAGCGCCGGCCGAAACCGCCGCCCATCAACGTGGTGTTCACAACAATTTTTTCTTTGGGAAGTTTGGATACGCCCGCAATCACGTCCTGCGCCCACTGCGGAGCTTGCGTCGGAACCCATGCTTCCGCGCTGTCCGGTCGAATGTGAACCGTGCAATTCATCGGCTCCATCGTCGCGTGCGCTGCGAAAGGAAATTCGTATGTCGCTTCGACTTTCTTGGTGGCCGACGCCAGCACGGCATCTGCATCACCATCGTTGCGAACTGCTTTCCCTGGTTTCCCGGCGTTATCCACAAATTGTTTGCGCAAACTCTCGGAGGACTCGCCTACGTGCGGTCCTTTATCCCAGCTCACTTGCAGCGCTTTGCGTCCCCGCATCGCAGCCCAGGAGCTGTCCGCCACGACCGCAACGCCACCCGCTGTAAATGCGCCTGCCGCAACCGGCTCGATGGCAAACACTTCGCAAACCCCTTTCACAGCTTTCGCGTTGGCAGCGTCGAACGATTTTACTTTCCCGCCGAAAACTGGGCACCTGGCGACAACAGCAAATTGCATCCCCGGTGCTCGCGAATCGATTCCAAATCTCGCAGTTCCATTGGTCTTCGCGACGCCTTCCAATCGCGGCTTGCCGCGACCGACAATGCTGAAGTTGTCCGAATTCTTCAACGGCACGGTATTCAGATTTGGAATCGGCTGCTTCGCTGCATCCTCCACCAGTTCGCCGTAGGTCAGAAAATTCTTGCGCGACCCATGTAACACTCCGCCGTCCTGCGCCACGCAAGTATTCGGATTTACGTTCCACCGTGCTGCGGCCGCCGCAATCAGCATTTCCCGCGCCGCCGCTCCCGCGCGCCGCATCGGCAGCCAGCAACTCGCCACGCTCCCGCTTCCTCCCGTTCCATGGTTATAAACTTTCGGATTTGTCGGCGCCTGTTCCACTCTTACGCTCTTCCAATCGACACACACTTCTTCAGCAAGAATCATCGGCAGCGCCGTCATGATTCCTTGCCCCATCTCAGATTTTTCCAGAATCAGCGTGACGTGGTTGTCCGGCGTAACGTGCACCCACGCATTGAACGGATTGGGAGTCTTCTTTTCCTGTTCTTCCGCCGGATCGTCAGCGGCAAGCGCGTTGAGATGAAAGCCAACCAACAGTCCTGCACCAGCGACCGTCCCCATTTTTAGGAAGTCGCGACGGTCTACAGTCAGCGTCGACATGGGACACCTCGGATTTCGGAATGCGATCGCGAAAAACTACGCGGTCTTGCCCTGCGCGGATTGCAACTCTGCCGCGCGATGAATCGCTTTGCGGATGCGCTGGTAGGTCCCGCACCGGCAGATATTGCCACTCATAAAATCATCGATTTCGTCGTCGGTCGGACTTGCTTTCTTCGAAAGAAGCGCGGCAGCGGACATGATTTGTCCGCACTGGCAATAACCACATTGCGGCACGTCGATCTCCACCCAGGCTTGTTGCACAGGATGACTGCCGTCCGCAGAAAGGCCTTCAATCGTGGTGATTTTCTTCCCGGAAACAGCGGAGATCGGAGTGGTACATGATCGCGCTGCCTCGCCATTGATATGCACCGTACACGCGCCGCACAACGCCATGCCGCAGCCAAACTTCGTGCCGGTCATATTGAGCGTGTCGCGCAACACCCACAGCAGGGGCATTTGAGGATCAACGTCCACCGACTGCGATTTTCCATTGAGTGTGAAAATGATGGCCATCCGAGCCTCCCCGCAAGCCGAAAACTACGCCCATCATCCTAACGCAATCGGCTTTATACGAAAAGTCGCATACAAAATGTTTACAAACACCCTGTTTGGTAGTTCAGACGCACGTCAGGTTCAAGCGTGAGCAACTTCAGGAGTCTTTGGCGGACCGTGCGGAGGTTCGGGCTCGACGCCCCGCCAGCCCACCGGGCGTCCGCTGACCGCTTCTTTTACCGACCGGAAGAGCACGACGTACATCAACTGGCGGTAATAGAACCGCTGCAGCAACACCGGAATCAGCAGCGTCCAGTCCTCCTCGCGTTCCAGCGCAAATGCAACGACACATGTCAGCACATCGATCAGTAAAAATCCCAAGAAGAATAGAATGGATCTTTCTAGACTCGTAGTCACAGTCTCTCCCTGCGGCACGAATGGCACATGCAGCTTCATCATGCTCCATAGCGCAATCGAGCCCAGGAAAATCAGATCAATAACCGGCGATACGAGAGGCAATACCAGCTGAAACACAAAAATGCTTGGCAGCGCCACCCATCCCAGCGTGCCATACTTCGGGCGAAACAGAGTGTCGCGATGTTTCCAGAACGATTGCAACGTTCCGAACGTCCAACGAAACCGTTGCCGGATCAGCGCGTTCGCCATTTCGGGTGCTTCCGTCCAGGCAATGGAGCGTTCTTCATAGCTCACCCGCCAGCCAAGCCGCCGGATTGCGATGGTCAGATCCGCGTCCTCGGCCACCGTGTCCGCCGTTATCCCGCCTGCTGCGGCAATCGCTTCTTTACGCCACGCTCCCAACGCTCCCGGCACAACCGTGATGCAGTTCAACAAATCGAACGCGCGCTTTTCCATATTTTGGCTGGTGATATATTCCAGCGCTTGCCAGCGGGTCAGCCATCGCGAACGATTCCCTACCTTTACGTTTCCCGCTACCGCGCCGGTTTGCGGATCTTCAAAATGCCGTACCAGTTGCCGAATGGCATCCGATTCAATTTCCGTATCCGCGTCGATCGTCACCACGATCTCCGTTTGCGCGTGTCCCATAGCATTGTTCAACGCCGCCGCTTTGCCACGATTCACCTGATGGATGATCTGCACGCGAGAATTATCGCCGAAGTGCGCGTCAACGAGCATGCCGGTATTGTCGGTCGAACCATCATTCACCACAATTACGTGCATCGCCGGATAATCAGACGCCAGCACCGATGTAATCGTCTGTAAAATCACCCCCTGTTCGTTGTACGCAGGGATCAGCACCGTTACGCTGGGCAGCGGCTCCGTCGCTTTTTCGTGCTCTGGCCGCATTTTTTCGATTAGAGCAAGAATTCCGATCACCATCGCCCTTCCACTTACCAGCACAATTCCCAACACAAAGATGTACGCCATGCTCATTGAAAACCAGTGGTACAGGCCAAAAATAAAGCCGTCGGCCTTGGCTTCCAGCCATTCTTTTCCTGAGAGCGGCACCATCACTTCCGCGCGCGTTTTGTTTACCAGTTCCGGCACGGAAACAAATTCATATCCGCGTGCGCGCAACTCGTCGATGATCTTCGGCAGCGCCGCTACCGTCTGGCTGCGATCGCCTCCCCCATCGTGGAACAAAATAATGTTCCCAGTCCTCGCCTGCCGCAGCACTTCATCGATAATCTCTTGTGCAGGAACTTGCTTGCCATATGGCTGTCGCCAGTCATGCGGATCGATTTTCTGGCCCACGATCAAGTACCCCATGTCCTGGGCTATCGGCAGTTGCGCCACTTCTTCCGCGTATTCCGGCTGGTGGTCAATTCCATAGGGAGGCCGGAACAATATGGATTTCACACCCAGCGTGCTTTCAATCAGCCGCTGCGTGATGTTCAGCTCCCAGCGCAACTTCGTGGGCGAAATATCGTCCAGCATCGGGTGCGTATACGTGTGATTTCCGATCGAGTGGCCTTCCGCGTATTCCTGCCGCAAAATTCCGGGAGACTTCGCCGCCTCTTCCCCGATGACAAAAAAACAAGCGGGAACGCCTTTGTCTTTTAGCACGTCGAGAATCTTCGGCGTCCATTTCGGATCCGGACCGTCATCAAAACTGATCGCTAGCTTCTTGTGCGCTGCGCCTAATTGATCGATTTCATAAGAGAGCGGATAGCTCACATACGTTTCCGCAGTGAAGAGGTCCATCTTCGGATCGTAGGTGTACGACCGCACGCCGCGTTTCGGCTTGTCCGCAATTTTCCAGATATCTCCGTTGCCCTCGAGAATTAAATCCGGCCCGGGCGACACGTCCTTTAATTTCTCTCGAATCGCATCATCCGGTCGCGTTGCATCCCAGATTTTCCAGATCGAGCTGTCCGACGTGCCCAATCGCCATAGAGCCGTTCCCTGCACTCCCAGCCGCTCAGCAGCGCGCATCTGGTTGTAAGCCGTCACCGCATCCAGAAACCACACCTGGTGCACCCGGTCGCCTTCGTCCGAATACGAGTAGTGCGGATTCAGCGAGCCCGGATCCAGTTCGACCTGCGCCTCCGATTCATAGGCATGCAACAACGCTTCTTGAACGCTCAAATCTTTGGCGGTGGGATGGGAAGTCTTGTTCGGTTCTGGCCAGTCGTAGCCATAATTCGCGACTCCCACGATCATCTTTTGCGCAGGGATCACTTTCAGCAGGTCGTTCAGGTTGTCCATGAACCATTCCTGTGAAGCGATAGGTCCTGGGCCTGACGTGGGCCAATGCTGGTCATAATTCATAATGACCACCGCGTCGCACTGCTTGCCGTAGAAACCGTAGTCGAATGTGTCGTCCTGCGCGGGCAACGAAATCATGATCTTCAAGCCAACCGCGCGCAGCGCAGGTCCAAGCTCCGCAATAAATTCGCGAAGATGCTGCTCGGTCTTCTGCGGAACTTCTTCGAAATCAACCACGATGCCGGCCTCGCGCGCTTCGATGGCATATTGCACGGTATCGCGCACCAGCCTCGCTCGCGCTTTCGGATCAGCCAGCAACTGCACCATCTCCGAAATGCGCCAGTTCTGCCCGTCATAATTGTTCAGCATGCCCATGATGGGCAGTTCGACGTTCGCAGAGCGCATCCATTGATGTAGCTTGTCTTCGCGGATGATAGAAACCGCTTCTTCAGGCGAGGCCTGCACCTCCACGTAGCGTTCGTAGTCAACGACGGTCAAGCCGCCGTCCGGCGTAACGGCATGCAGTTCTTCCGGGACGACCAGGTCCAAGTCTTTGTAATGTTTTCTCAATGTCGCCAGGCTGTTGGCGTCATAGCTCACATAAAACGCGGCTCGCAGCGGATCGTAACTCGCTGGAATCTTTCCAATGTTGGCTACTCGCCGGTGCCGGCCTTCTCTTACCGCCACGTTCTTGGCCGATTTCGATTTGAACTTGATTGCCCGATAAGAAGACTTCGCATCCGGCAACAATGCCGCAGGCAGGTCCACGCTCGCCGCAATACTGAAGAAAAAATAAACCAGCAGCAGCGTCAGCACCGCTCCGCTGATTTCCATCACTCTGCGCGTGCGGCGCCAGCGCACGCGCTCCGCATCATAAAATATGGGACTTCGTTCTTTCATTGTTTAAGGGCAACTCTGCCGCCACAGCCAGAAGATCCGCACTCCGCGATTGCTCTGTGCATGGACCGGATATTCTTATTGTAAGATGCAGGCAAGCCATGAAGCGAGTTTTCTCGCATCCTCTAACCGCGCTGGTCATCGG
>Ga0070716_100000579_pt1 | contig 15366 bp, 8 predicted proteins | sample LARL112metaG_FD_71395 | JGI IMG/M metagenome (GOLD analysis project Ga0070716, IMG submission 71395) | Corn, switchgrass and miscanthus rhizosphere microbial communities from Kellogg Biological Station, Michigan, USA - LAR L11-2 metaG | ecosystem: Host-associated > Plants > Roots > Rhizosphere ... | reverse complement strand
TTAGCGATAGCCGAATCTTCAACACTCATCAGTGATTCTATCTTTTAACTTGGTCTTAATTGCTAATTAGCATTTAAAAAGTCTAATATAAACATCTCCTGCTAACTCATTCCGATCATAATAGGAAATCTATGCAGATAGCCTGTCTCTGAAGTTTATTGAATTTTCTGGGGAGTTCGCACGGTTTTGCTTCCTGACCTCTATTCAGATTATTTTAATTACATATTATGACTGGCGTGATGCATAATCTTAAATATGCCCAATTCACGACACTTTTCAATTGTCTGCAAGTGCCGATATCCGACCTTCTGCTCCAGAACATATCTCGTTTAATGCGTGGAAAACTATTCTGATATTATCAGGTACTATAGTGATATTTCTCTATCTTAATACCGCAATGTCACCATCACTTCCAAGCATAGCTCAGGACTTTCAAATTTCTCAATCTCTTGCTTCTTGGGTAATGACAGCATACATGGTTTGTGGAGCTGTCATGACTGTGATTATGGGGAGATTGTCGGATCTGTTCGGTGCCAAAAAAATGCTAATGATAATGATGATTTGTTTTACCGTGGGAACTATCTTGGCCCCTTTTTCTCCTAATATATCGGTTCTTCTTGCTTTCAGGGTACTTCAGGGAATAGCCGTCGCTAGCACCCCTATTTCAACTAAATTGATAAGAGATCAAGTCCCAAAAACTAAATTCCCTATTGGTTTGAGCATATATCTCGCGGCTTATTCTGGCGGCATGGCACTGGGGGCTGTGCTAGGACCTGTTGTAGCTGCTGGCCCGGGATGGCAGGGTAATTTCTATCTCTGTGCTCCTATAGCAGTAGTTTTGTTATTTGCGTGCTGGAGGTTCCTTCATGCAGACGAGGGTAAAAAGATACAAGAACATGATCACATTGAACAAAAAGCTTCAAGCGACATCCCTACGAAGGATAAGAAGCAGAATAAAAAGCAACGTATAGACTTTATTGGTATTGTAATATTGACTGTGACACTCGTCAGTTTTCTAGTAGCAATAACATTTAGTGGATCTCTTGCTACAAACTTGCTAGCGTTTCTAGTCCCTCTCATAATAGGAGTTATTTTTCTTATACTATTCTTAATTGTGGAGAAGAGAATAAAGCCTCCGATAGTAAACTTGAAGTTAGTTTTTCATCCAGTTATTTTTACTGGGAACATCATGATGCTGATGTTTGGTATTTTACAGTATTTTGTCATAACAGGCATACCACAGTTAGGGTCTGCTCCTGTCCCGTCTGGGTTAGGACTGGACCCGATCCACACTGGACTTCTACAATTGGCTTTTGGATTGTCGATGATGATCTTTGGACCAGTTTTCGGATTGTTGGTAGCAAAAAGAAGAGGGCTCAATTTAAAGTTGCTGGTACCTGGTATAGGAATTACCGCCGTTTCATTCTTGTTACTTTTGTTTTTCCACTCTTCATCACAAGGTATTAATGGTAGTCTCTTTGTTTTTGGTATTGCTGGAGCACTCTTACCAAACACGTTAATCAACACGACTATTTCATTTACGCCAAGAGAATATACTGGAATCTCTTCAGCTATTACAAACATGATGAGGATTGTAGGAGGTGCAATAGGCCCAGTCGTGACAACTGTAATTCTAACATCTGTCACGATCCCTATTACCGTTGATAATGTTGAGAAAAGCTACCCTAGCCCTATGACATTTAACATTGTTTTTGCACTCGGGCTTGTAATGGCAATTGTATGTGTCATTCTAGCTATTAGAATGAGACGCCTTGCAATAAAGATGACGCCATTAACTGTCAAAGATGTGACATGAAAATAACAAGAGATTATATCTTGATTACTACGATATAGGTTTGAAATATTATCGTACGGCTTTCGTTCATAATACCATATCCTAAATTATTCACCAATTTCCCATCTTCCTTTACTTAGATACGCCAGTGTTAGAATAGGCCTGTGTGATACACTATCTGCGAAATAGTTAATTATGTATTTTCAGATCAAGGAATCAGTCACTACTATCTATCCACATTTTACATTTATTTTAGCTTGTACTCTCGACATGCCGGTCCCAACGGAATTCCTAAACTCCTTTCTTTGCATCATTGATCAAATAAAAATTGAGTCAAAAGTTCAACGAGATGTACTCCATTTAAAAGGGATCTATCATCTGCCATTGGGCAACAGGTTTGATGCGGTCCAAACCATCTCGCTGTAAGATACTTGAACCATCAGGCGATAGTAAGAACTTGACAAAAGCTTTGGCTCCCATTAGATTTTGGTAAGTATTAGGTATTATAACAGAAAAATAGATTGGTTCACCGTGGATCATTTGACCACTAGGCAAAATATATGTAACTCTTTTATAAAGATTAGAAAAAGACGGATTGCCAAGATTAATCTGAGCGGGTATCGTTATATACTGAAGTCCTCTTGCTATTGCTTCATGTTTGTATGCAGCTATTGCATCAAGATGGCCAGTCTCCAGAGTGGTTATAAGAGTTTCCTCTGGAAATAGTTGTTTTGGATTTTTATCCTCTCCTAAGACTCTTTGTTTAATGGTATCATCCTTGTAATATGAGTTAGCGAGTTTGGACATAATTACCGTATAGTATCCTTTCGGGTCTAAATCAGGATCCGTCCTTCCAAACTTGAAGCCTTGTTCAGATAAGACCTGATACCAGGGGATAAGTCCCTTCTTTGCCTTATCTAAGTCTGCATGAAATCGACTGGTAGGCAAATATGCAATTACCATTTCCGCCGATGCGAATTTAACTAATCCTTGGTCGGGTGATGATTTACCTTTAATACTACTAGTCGAGTTGATCAGTTTGTTAATAGGAATTGTACCTGCACTGACAAAGACATCTGGTCTTCTCTGACCATCTATTATCATATTTGCAACTTGTAATGAGCCTCTTCCTTCTCCAGTATATATGTAACCTGTTCTAGTTTGAAATGCTGGACCGAGATCTTCTTCAAATATCTTTGCAAGTGAGCCTGCATACATAACAAATACTTTACCGTTTTGATCTGAAGATGAACGTTGCAGTGGAATTGCATGGCCATTCTTTACTGGTGTTGACAATAGTATCAACACGAAGATAATGAGGGCAGCACCGAGTATGCCTGTAGTCCTAGATTTATAACGACAATTATTGTAAATTAGTTTTATTCTCACAATTCGCTCAGCATACGAAGAATAGATACTATTCTTTAAGCCTTTTTGGTTATCTTTAGTTACTCTCCTCCCAAGACGTTAACCGGCGAAAAGTCTGAAATTGCCTATTTGTAATGACCTAGGGTCTATAGCAAAAACTGTTTATATAGCGTCCCTTATCCAAACTTCAATATTATCTCATAAATTTGGATATCTGCCTTATATAACATATATGTACACTTTATACATTTCTAGTCGCGTAAATCAAATCTGTATAGGAGTGAAAATGGATTTTGTTATTTGAATTATATTTAGCAGGCTGTTTCAAAAATCAAATAAGAGATTAAGTCCATATTCGATTATCTTGACGGGCAGAAAAATGAAGTCTATTTTAGTATATACATATGGTGATCCTTCTTGGGATTTTTTATCGCAGGTGTACTCTTAAGGTCGGTCTAGTCTCTACGAAGGCTGCTACTAATCGTAGACTGATTCCAAATGCTAGACATAACGGTATATTCTTCCGAACATATTCGCCTTATTATTCATTACATGTCCTAGATATAATTCGTAGGAACTCTCCAAAACTATATTAAATTCATATAATGTTACTATTTTCGATAAAGAACGAGATATCACATTAATTAGTTTGAATATTATATACGAGAATAAATATTAAAATTAGGTTTATTATCTACTTTGAAAATATTTAGATAAATTCAATAAAAGTATAATAGGCCGATTCGACAATACAATACTAACGTCGAAGCCGACTGATCGAAAGAGAGGAATGATTCATCATACAGATCTGCATTGTGGGTAAAGGCCCACGATGTCCTAGGAAATGTATGGCTGTCATCATAGAGAAATAGGTAGTCGCTGATTCCAAACGATTGGCGAGGAGTCCAACTCTGTGAGGGTAAGGGCAAACTACGGGGCTGTCTGGATCCTAAATGTCAGTCCTAGATAGAAAGCCACATATCTTCGAGAATCGGTCGGTTTATGTTTTAAATAATTTGCTGTCGTTTTTGGCTGCCTGTAATACTGTCGCATTTTCAATCAATAAAATTGTTGTGTAAGGCTTTATCTATTCCAATTATTTGTAAGCAACATTTCGGTTATTCGAGCCCAGTTAGAGTATAGGAGAAGGACCTTTTCTAATGTAGATGGCTCTAGCATTGTAAATTAGCATTGCAAATTATCCCGCCATCATTAGTCGATGCTAAGTAGATATAATCGAAAAATTCCTTCTTGATTTGTCTTAAATGTAAGTGTTTCATTATGATGAGGTACTATGTACTCACTAACGTTATATGATGCTCCTATTGTAAATGTATGCTTGTCTGTTGTTTCAAGGTTGTAGAAATGTATAGTTACATTATCGCCCTTGGTGGCAATCAGCACATTTGGTAAAATGTATCTGCTGGAAATCCTAGTTTAGTTTCATTTAGTCAGTCGTGTTTTACAGTAAACAAGTAGAATGTTATATCGCCGGAACTGGAAGGATTTTGATTAGTGGCCATGGTAGTAGTGGAGTTTGGGATCGCCCGTGGCATAGGACTCCCGGTCGCTATCATTGGAAGACAGATGCAACCATACTAACCAAATATAACATGTTAAGTCTACTCATTAGTACTTACAATTTCTATAATTCTAAATTGAGGCTATAACAATATTATAATTAACTAATTTGGCGAATAATTTTCCAAATTCATGCAGGAATTATTATAAAACTACCCTTTGTATGTAGTATCCTTCTGATGACCTCACTAGTGTTCACTTTCTCTGGTATACAAAATACCTATAATCTAGTCATATTCATCAAGTAGTCTTGATTTTCAAGCGATATTCTGCCCTCAAAAAAAAAGAATTGTTTGAAATTTCATTCTAACGCATTTACAAATACAAATAGAGCCAGGCATCATTGTATACCAATTACAAATATATTCTGACACCTAAACCATCAGAAGAAAGTTTTATTTCTTAATTTGCTATTTTACTACAATATGAACCACCATAGGGCTACAGTCATTACTCTGCTATGCATTTCAACAATAGGCTTAATTGCAATTCCATTTGGAAATCCGAAATTGATTTATGGATCTATAGCATTAGAGCTTTTATTCATTATTCTAACATATCTAGTCTGGAAGGAATCCAGTAAGGCGTTATACGCATGTATCCCAGTTGGATTTATAGTGATCATAGGTAACAGCCTTGCTCCACCGCATGTCCATCTTATGACGACATTTGAAAAACCGATAAATGCGGTTGTACTGATCGTCGGCGGCTATGTGCTGCAAGGATTGTTGATAGTATTCGGTTTGAAGGCAATAATGGAGAGGCGCTCACTCCATGTGTCAAGTTTCAATAGATAGATAGGGTATAAAAAGTGAAACTTAAAAAATGGGCGCGGACAAGAAGATAATCTAAATTCTGGAGTGATCTTAATCGAACCTGTGACACTTAACACACAAACGTATTAATCTTAATCTTTTAAGGCTTAATGATATTGGCTTATTTCAAATCATCGCCTGGGACATTTTTTCGAAGGGTTATAACTGTTTTTTCTACTAGTCGAATAAAAATCCTTGTTTATATGAAGTTTTACTAGTCTATAAAATTTTAGATATAAGAAAACCTATTTGAAATATTGATGATATATGATAATTGCTTGATAATGAATGCTACACTTAGTTCCAAACCTCAAATTCATGTTGAAACAACACCTTTCCTAGTAGACAACGTATACAGAAAATTATATAACAATATCTCATCATTTCGAAAAATTACCAATCGACCACTTTCAGTATGTGAAAAAATTTTGATTGGGCACCTAGACCGCACCATGGTACCCTACAAAGATGACAAATTGATTCCTGGTACAAGTTATGTTCTTCTAAATCCTGATAGGGTTGCCTTACAGGACGTTACAGGACAAATGACAATACTGCAATTTATGCAGGCCGGTCTAATGCAAACTGTTGTCCCTACCACGGTTCACTGTGATCACCTGATTCAGGCGAGAGTAGGTAGTGAATCGGATACGCAGGCCGCTATATATGAGAATAATGAAGTCTACCAATTCTTAGAATCTGCTGCAGCTAAATACGGATTAGGCTTCTGGAAACCCGGAGCGGGAATCATTCATCAAGTAGTTCTTGAAAACTATGCATTCCCTGGAGGTCTGATGATAGGAACTGACTCACATACTCCAAACGCCGGAGGTCTCGGGATGGTAGCTATTGGGGTAGGCGGTCTAGATGCGGCTGAAGTAATGGCTGGAATGGCTTGGGAATTATTATATCCAAAACATATCGGAGTGTATCTAACAGGAGAACTGAGCAAGTGGGCCTCTCCAAAAGATGTTATACTTTATGTGGCATCCAAATTGACTGTGTCAGGGGGAACAAATGCTGTAATTGAATACTTTGGGCCAGGAGCTAGAACGATTAGTTGTACAGGAAAAGCTACGATTACAAACATGGGAGCTGAAATAGGAGCTACCTCCTCGGTATTTCCATACGATGAAAAGATGGACACTTATCTTAGGGCTACTGGAAGAGCAGAAATAGCAAATGTTGCAAATAAGCATATCGACCTACTAATCCAGGATCCACAAATAGAAGAGGATATATCTAAGGATCGAGAAAATTCAAAAAAGTATTTTGATCAATTAGTTGAAATCAACCTATCTGATCTCGAACCATATGTTGTAGGTCCTCATACTCCTGATCTTGCAAGGCCTATTTCAAAGATGGCAGATGATGTAAAAAAGAATAGCTACTTGGACTCAATTTCGGTAGCGTTGATCGGGAGCTGTACAAATTCATCTTATGAAGACATGGCCCGTGCTGCTGACGTAGCAGAACAAGCACATGCCAGAGGAATTAAAACAAAGGTGCCATTGCAAGTAACTCCAGGCTCTGAAATGATTCGAGCTACTATTGAAAGAGATGGCCAGATGGAGTCGCTAAAGAAAATCGGTGCAAATGTCCTTGCAAATGCTTGTGGTCCATGTATAGGACAATGGAAGCGGCCTGAACTAAAGAAAAATGAACCCAATACAATCGTCACATCCTATAACAGAAACTTTCCAGGACGAAATGATGGAAAGAGAAATACTATGAATTTTATCGCTAGTCCGGAGCTTGTTATAGCACTCGCGCTGGGAGGAAGGCTGTCTTTCAACCCCATTAATGATCAACTGAATGCAAGCGATGGAACCAAGTTCAATCTTATTCCTCCTAGGGTAGCCCCAGAAATTCCGCAATCTGGCTTTAAAGATATTGAAGGGGTTTATCTTCCACCATCAATAGAGCCCGAAAAGATTGAGGTAGTAATTAATAACAATAGTGATCGATTACAAAAACTGGCACCATTTCCAAAATGGGATGGTGAGGATTTCGTGAAATTACCGGTATTGGCCAAAGTAAAGGGAAAATGTACCACCGATCATATTTCACCTGCTGGGATGTGGTTAATGTATAGAGGCCATCTAGATAAGATTAGTGATAATTTGCTTCTTGGTGCAGTCAATGCCTACAATGACGAGGAAATTGGAACTGGCAAGAATATTCTTAATGATAAGAATGAATCGTTTCCACATATTGCTAGAGATTACAAGAGCAGAGGTCTAAAGTGGATCATTATAGGAGACAGAAATTATGGCGAAGGTAGCAGCAGGGAACATGCCGCCATGACACCGAGATATCTAGGATGCGCAGCCGTGATAGCAAGAAGTTTTGCCCGAATTCATGAAACTAATCTCAAAAAACAGGGTATACTCGCCTTGACTTTTATAGATCCATTAGATTATGATAAGATTCTGGAAGATGATAGGCTTAGTATATCAGGTTTAGAAGGGCTCAAACCCAAGCAACCTGTTAGATGTACGCTACATCACAGCAGCGGTCTAGATGAAGTCATACATTTACAGCATTCATACAACGATGATCAATTGAGATGGTTTCGGGCAGGTTCTGCACTCAATTTACTTCGTTCAATCGACATTGATTGATCAACTCGAATCAAGTCCTTTACCAGCACAGTCTAGAATGAGAACGGATAAAGTTATTAACCAAAAGAAAGGAAGAACTAAATCCTGTAATCTAAAACAGATTGGTTACTCATGGGTTTGAGATTGTACTTTCACCGAACAAGAAGCAATTCCTAATGCGATCAGAACATCGTAACATCGTAAGATCGAAATTGACATAGTTAGGTAGAAAAAAAGTTATATGAACTCATAAGAATTACTCCTTGTATAAGAAATTGTATCTCTCGCATTGTACAATAGTATTTATTATGCTATCAGTGGCTCTAGTAATTACTCCATCCTATCCTAATTTTTTCCAAATATTAAAGGCGCAAATGAATATGTTACCATCATCCATGAATATGTCAGCACCAATAGATTACAATTCGACAAAGTTTGTTGCTTATAAAAACCCTATTTTAGGAATCCAAATTTTACATCCAATATCTTGGAAGCCCATCGAGAACGTAACGTCTAATGGTCATATCGTTGAATTCATGCCGGCAGTAGAAAACGAACATCAGCAACTAATGCCGTTCGTAACCTTGTCAATTGAAAATATTAGTAGTAAAAATAGTGATTTGAAGTCCTTAACCAATCAAAACTTACAGATTGCAAAGGGATTGCCTGGATTTCACATGATAAATTCTAGTAGTCTAGTACTTTCTGGGGTCCCTGCACACAAAATTATCTACACGTTCTCTAGTCTAGTACCAATGCCATCAGAATTCCAGTCAATGAATATATGGACTATAAAAGGTAACACTGCGTATACAATATCATATTCTGAGGCAAAATCTGAATACCTCAAACATCTCCCAGCAATAGAGAAAATCGTCAGATCCTTTGTAATAGTCAAGTGATTCTAGTTGGAATTTACATAGATAAATAATAGTTGATGAATATAACACTACGCTCACAAGAAATCAAAATATTAAATAAAAGTAAAATAAATTTAACTAGAACCAGATCCCACCTATAAAACATGTAGCTCAAAAATTCGAATTACTGTGCTGCTAATGAAATGTTAGCCAGTAACAGAAAATCTTCCTCACAGACAATTTACCCCTCATAGAAATATGCTATTGATTTTATATTGAAAATTAGTTTCCAACTATCTCGTCCAGAATAGGGGTTCATGCCTCCAACATTTCGTTAGCTGAATGCAACCATCGATGGCTCAGGCTAGAGGGAAAACTATACCTGTATAAAGTGTGTTGTGTACGTGTATATCTATACGTATTGAGATATAATATAGTAAAGCGTCTAGGTTCAGGAGGCTTTGGGGCAGTATATGGAGTAATCGGAGAAGACAACAACAAGTATGCATTAAAAGAATTAGAAAATTTCAATAGTATCAACAAAGATCGCTTTGAGAGAGAAATAAGAATTCTTTCACAACTAGACCATCCAAACATCGTCAAAATTACTCAGTGGAACGTAGGCGGTGACCCTCCTAATTTTACACCGTATTATGTAATGGAATACTTGAGTGGCGGTTCACTTAGAGAACATATGTATGAAAAGTTTAGTCGTGGAGAACTATTTGAACCGAGGTGGACAATTAACAAAATAATCTTGCCTATATGTAATGCTTTAGCACAGGCTCATAGCGAGAAAATATACCACAGAGACTTAAAACCAGACAACATTATGTACACAACTCCTAATAGATATGAAATCAAAGTTACTGATTGGGGACTTGGAAAAGATGTTAAAAGAGAATCTATAGCATTAACTGCGGCTCTAGGAGAGCTTGGAGGAACACCAATCTACTGCGCACCAGAGCAGTGGTTTGGACGAGATACTGTGGATGGCCGTGCTGATATATTTTCAATAGGGGTAATATTTTATGAAATGCTTACTTCCAAAAAACCCATCACCTATGAAGATAACAATAATACTCTAGAAAAAATGGTTGTACAACCCCCATCAACTTATCGTTCGAACATCACCTCTAGATTGGATCAATCAATCAAGAAAATGATGGAAATTAAACCGGAGAATAGGCATAATTCGATCTGGGATTTGATCGCAGAAATCGAAACCCTACCTGAGAACTATTCATGAAAAATTCATGAAAATAATGTATAGATAGAAAGGTAATTTTTAGAACATAATGGATCATGATGATTATTCTAGTTATCTAGAATTAAAAGCGAGTTCTAATATAATCAGCTCATTATTTTAGTTTGTTCTTAGCTATGGCTTTGATAACGCTGATCTAATTAAAAGTACTATATAATATATCCTTTACACTGGTAACACACCCTAGTAACATATTCAGATCAGCCTACTCAAGCTTCGCTCATTTTCTTATTCTATTTCAGATAATTATTGACCTTTTTATCTACGAATCTGAAAGCATTGGCGTTTGATGTGATAGCTATGGTGCATCTCTGGCCATCCAAATATCGTTATTATTCATAAAAAAGTCTGTAATTTTCAACTGTTCTCTCTTACTTCTGTACATCTTACTTTTCCTTTTCCATTCATTCTTAGATAAAGATAGACCAATACATGCAAAGGATAAGGCTTGTTCAAAATTCTCAATTTCTTCTGCCCGCCCTTCAAACGCCCGTCTGATGCCTTCCCTAACCTGCCAGACCCCTACAGGCATAACGTACTCTGAGTGAATTTCTCTTAGGACTAATGCCGCAGCCTTACGTTTCGCTTTGAAAAGATATTCAGCTACACTCAGTCTAGCAGCAAAATATGCTCCTGCTATAGAAGGATAATGATCAAGACCATTTGCATTTTCAAAGTCTACTCCGACCTGCATATTTCCACTATTATTATCATACCATGCCTCTTGCATTTCAAAACTCCAAATTTCATCTGGAATCAATATTATAGAGTAATAGTTGCCCAAATGTGCATACTTGTAGACCTTGAAGAGATCGATAACGGAAAAGGTTTCAATTTTTTTTATTAAATCAGCTGATATGACATCATCAGTAGCAGAAATACTCCATCTCGTGGGTACCAACCTACGATTTTTTTGCAGTCCTAACATACCAATACTTAAGACTCTATGGATACTGCTAATTTCGACGCCGTCCTGATATAGATTTATTATACCTTGAGCTGCAGATAAATCTTTATCATAATAAACATCTTCTATTCTTTGATCAACTGAAATTGAGGATGAAGTTTTAAAACTCTTCAAGGGTGCAACGGGACCAAAAGAGACCGAGTCAGTATCTAAACCCAAATCTTTTTCCTGCTCCAGGTCTGTAATGGGTACCTTTTCAAATGTTGCTTCACTTTCAACTGATTTGTTTGTCATAGCAACTTCCTGCAAAGATTCCACGTATTTTTCACTTATATTATGAACATTGACTGTTGAAACTCCTCGCACCAGAGACAATCTGTAATTCACAATCTCCTCTAAACTTTTGCCAAGCCACATCTCTGGTTTATCGAGGATTGTTGTGTCTCCATGAATAGGTGGCATCATTGGTCCGGCTTTTACTTTGGGGTAACCGTAGCGTCCAACAAATACTGAAGGTGGTGTGGCACCAGAAAGAGTCTTTAACGATAACTTTGCAGAATTATCATTAAGGAATTTAATCCAATTTCTCTCTAATCTGGCTTTGATTTCGTTCGCGGTAGCCAAATCACTCTATGTTATATCAAGAACAGAAAAGTTATTTGAATATATAGTGTATAAACATAGTTCATAAGCTTACAAGTGAAAAAGGCAAGGAAGGGTGGGAACTATTATTCTGACAACTTTCGTATTGTTCGCATTAGTGGCATCCACCATGTCTTGTTTAAGCAAAATCGAGAATAGCGGACACTTACTATAGTAGGAAATTATGGATTTATCTACCGTCTGTATTGAGGTGTTCTTTATATTCTGAAATTTATATTCTGAAGGTGTTGCCTGAAGATTATGATATCAAGAAGAAGATGAAAAGATCTCCATTCGTTTAATCAAAGTCTCACCTACCCTCTATAAATGGTGTATCGGTAATTATTACCTTCCAATTATACCTAATAATCAGTATAGTTTACCTCTAAAGAAATCAAGCAAATTTTACAAGAAAGAATAGATGAAAGGAAAAAAGAAGTAACGCCTGATCCATTAAATCAAAGATATGTAGAACAAATTATTATGGAAATTGAAATATTGCTAGTATTTTAACAGATTTTGATAAAGAGAAAAGAAAGAGAACTATTATTAGATTGAATACAAAGACAAACTAACAGATTCGCTACTTGGTGAAATCTTTGATATAGAAAGATATACAGAATTCAGTGACGCGTCTCCCACCTTCCAGATCTTTTGTCAAGTCCTTGGAATGAAGGCCCTAAGTTCAGAATTGTATGTTAATCTTGATCTCTTGTATCGGAGAAATAAAGTCACTTGTAGCGGTTTTATCTTGACTCACTAAGTAGGAGTTATCCAGTAACTGACTTCTAACTTAATTTGGTGTAACTACAAATGTGTTTAACAAATAGCACGGGTGATTGGTTTGACAAATTTACTAATGAGCAAAAGACCATGTGTAATGTTTGATGGAGACAGTTTATAATTAATAAGATCATATGATTAATCACAGATAGTAGTGAAGATAGTTAATATCGACGAATAAGGATATGGAAAATATGAGCATAGATTTCGTATCCATCTTGAGGACTTCGAAAAGAGAGGCATATTTACTATCTACTTATCCTTGTACCAATATACGAAACAAAATAACCAGAGGCAAACAAGTGAGTACACTTTCAACAGTAATAGTTTTTGCTATTACTTTCTGTGTGCTCTCTTTATTTCTTACATCATTAATAGTTGCGCCAAGTGTATCTGCTGACAGTAGTAACATTAACTCGCTTATGTTAACTAAACAAGGGTCTTTTGTAGACTCTAGTGGTAGACTCAATATTGTAGGGGTAATTGACAATATGGGTCATATACCAGTTCAAGTCAACATGGGCCTTAAGACGAAGGATAAGGATAGTAGACTTGTGACGACGATGGTACAACCAACCTACGGCAAAGTCATTTATCCTCTAACTGGCGCTCCATTCAAATTTATAGTTGATGATTACAACCGAACGACTATCCCAGATAAGGCATATATCTCCAGTGTGAAAGAGATACAAACACCATATTTTAAATCATTAAGACTGAACTATACCAACACGCCGGTCGGTAAAGATAGGTCTCTTGTTGGGACCGTAAAGAACATCGGACCAGTCGATGTTCGTGATGTAAGTGTCTTTGCATCTGCTCATGACAATACGACAAGACAGATAGATTCTGTTAAGAGTAACATAATACCAGTCATAAAGCCTGGTGAAGAAGTAGCATTTAGTGCTAACCCTGATCCTGCAGAAGGTCCAAAAATTCTCTACTATAGTTGTGCTGAAATTGATCTTCATCCTGGTGGCATGAACACTTTAGATATGGGTAATGGTAAGACTATTGCGTATGATTTACACGGGATTGTGAGTGTTAGCGATTTCAAATATGTTAGTGCGACGGATAGCTTGGTATTCGGAGTAAAACACTGGAACCCTACAGGCGGACCAATGAGTCTGAAGATAGCCAAAACGTCTGGAGCTCAAGATATATCTGTGATAATGGATGGGAAGATGAATAATAAGGATGTATCACTAAAAGTAATGAATCCACAGACTGTACATATAGACTTCACTATTCGTCCAGGTAATCACGATATACAAGTAAAGGGATTATAATTATTTAGATACCAGAAACTACACAGATTTAAAGCTCCTCTATAGGTTAACTCTATAAACTTTCAGCCTCGTTTGTGGTTCAATATCCGTTAAAGTAGATAGCAATTAAGGATACGTAGACAACGGCATCGAATTTCCTATTGATGGGTAGATAGCCTTCAACTCTTACTCTATCGCCTGACCTAATTTCATCGATATTGAGATTTATTCCGCTAGCTCTTTTCCGATCTTGCTCTAGAAGTTATTTAGCTATGTCTAGCTATATTACTTTAGCTTCTCTTTCCAGCTATCTTGGCAGCAGGGATAGCGGATGTTTCAGCACTACCATATCCAACCTCTAAAACAAGATTTTCTACCATACAAATTTCAAACCCAAGAGGGGGGAGAAAACCGGCAAGGGCTGTTATGGAATCCACTTATAGCTTCGATGCGTACTTCTTATGGAAGTCTGAATACCTTTATCTGACTACAGGACTTAACCAGTCAGATTATGAAGTCTAAAGCGTGATATAAAAGTCGATAAAGATGTGGGCAGGTTTTGTACAAAGGCCTGTTAAAATTATTAATCAATCTATTGAATTTATAAGTTATGGATATCAATCGGCAATCGGCTATCGGCAACAATTTAGTGCTAGGCTATAAATCGAAGCACTACTTGTTTGTCCCGGTTCAGAGATGGACCTAAATAAAGTGATGTAAGGCGTAACGATAACTCTTGTTTAGGATATAGCTAAAAATAACGCTACATAGTGTAAGAATATGTTTTCGTAGAAAATGGATAATCATATTATGTATGCGTGTATCATTCTAGCACTACTTTTATTTTCGATTACAGTACTGCAATCGCATTTGTTTAAGAATAATCACAGATCTGTCCTTGCGGAACAACAAAGTGCCATATCGTCATCTAGCAACCAGTCCAATAGGGTCCTTGGAGCTATTGCCTCAAATCTTTTTACAGATAATCCTGACGCAACAGTAGGTGGTTATCACCCTCCAATTTATAACTCATCGGGTTCAAAATCTGATCCACCAGCAAAAGAAAAAGGTTTCTTAGTCGCAGATGAAAAACCCTTTAATGTTTCCTATTCGTCTAGCTGGATAAAGAATAAAGGTTTTTCTACTCAATTCACTGGAGTTCATTCTACGCCCATTATTAGCTTTTTGATCCCTGATTTTGAAGCGACTACTAGTAAAAGCAATTTTGTTGGAATAGCTAAATACATAATTGGTGGTAATCAGACTGCCGCAGCATCATTATCTGATTACGTAAGGGAAGAAATTAATGAATTGGAAAGTGATGGAAGCTTTCAACTTTACGAATCACATCCTGAGAGACTTGGACACAGCCATAATGTTGCGTACAAGATAGTGTATGCGACTAACATTGTAGATAGTTCTCCATCTGTTGGAGCTGAAGTTGTGGGTCATAGAAAGACTATGGAAATAATCACAG
>Ga0070716_100000572_pt1 | contig 15394 bp, 9 predicted proteins | sample LARL112metaG_FD_71395 | JGI IMG/M metagenome (GOLD analysis project Ga0070716, IMG submission 71395) | Corn, switchgrass and miscanthus rhizosphere microbial communities from Kellogg Biological Station, Michigan, USA - LAR L11-2 metaG | ecosystem: Host-associated > Plants > Roots > Rhizosphere ... | reverse complement strand
AGAGACTCGTCCTCACCGCCTCCACTTCCGAGGTCTACGGCAAGAGCACCAAGGTTCCTTTCCGTGAAGACGGCGACCTCGTTCTCGGCCCCACCACCAAAGGCCGCTGGAGCTATGCGGCCTCCAAAGCGCTCGATGAGTTTCTCGCACTTTCCTACTGGAAGGAAAAAAAGCTGCCTGTCATCGTGGCTCGCTTGTTCAATACCGTCGGCCCGCGGCAGACGGGACGCTACGGCATGGTGCTCCCCAATTTCGTCAAGTCCGCTCTGGACAACACGCCCATTGGCATCTACGGCAGCGGCAAGCAATCTCGCTGCTTCTGCGATGTCCGCGACACTGTGGAAGCTCTCATTCGCCTCATGGACTTGGAGCGCTCCGTCGGGGAAGTCGTCAACGTGGGCAACACCGAGGAAATCACGATCGAAGGCTTGGCGCAGAGAGTAAAGGAGCGCACCGGCAGCTCCTCTCCCATCAAGTACGTGCCTTACGATCAGGCGTACGAACCTGGTTTTGAAGACATGATGCGCCGCGTGCCCTCCGTCGAAAAGCTCCACACCCTGACCGGCTTCCGTCCGCACACTCCATTGAATGAGATCATTGACCGCGTTGCTGCCTTTTTTCAGCAAAGAGCGGACGGTCAGGACGCACTCCGGGTCGCCACCGCCAGCGCCGACTAGTTCCTCCTGCCCTTCTCCGCAGATCGTCACCTTCTCCTAGGTTTCGCCATTCCCTCTGTCATACGCACTTTCTCCTGGATCCACGAATCTCTTCGTACTTTCATCAAACTTTTGCTAAGCTTCTTCGTCTTTACCTCTAGCTGCTCAAGGGTATCCCCGTGACCAAAACTGCCACTGCGGCCACTCGCCCTATGAATTTCGGCGGCTGGCTTGACACCATCCTGCGGGACCTGAAGTACACGTTCCGCATGCTTGCCCGCACGCCCGGCTTCACAGCCGTGGCAGTGCTGACCCTTGCCCTGGGCATTGGCGCAAACACCGCCATCTTCACTCTCCTCGATCAAGTCCTTCTGCGGCTCCTTCCCGTCAATAACCCGCAGCAACTTGTCCTGCTCACCATGCGGGGACGCCACTACGGCAGCAACTGGGGCGGGAACGCTATTTCCCATCCCATGTTTCGCGATTTTCGCGATCACAATGAAGTCTTCTCCGATATGTTTTGCCGCTTTCCCACTTCCGCGAGCCTTTCCTTCGGCGAACAAGCCGAACGCGTCTCCGTGGAACTTGTTTCCGGCACCTACTTCTCCACACTCGGAGTCGTGCCTGCGCTGGGGCGCATTCTCACTCCTGAAGACGACAAAGTCCCGAGCGGCCATCCCGTCGTTGTTCTCAACTTCAACTTCTGGAAAACGCGTTTCGCGGGCGATTCCCAAATCGTCGGCAAGACACTCACTCTCAACAATTACAAAATGACCGTCGTCGGCGTCGCTCAGGCAGGTTTTGATGGCGTGGAACTTGGCTTCTCGCCGAAGATTTTCATCCCCGTCATGATGCAGCCGCAGATTATCGTTGGCAATCCGGAAGACATGCTGAAGGAGCGCCGCAATCGCTGGGTAAACGCTTTCGGCCGTTTGAAGCCGGGCGTCTCGCAGCAGCAGGCCAAAGCCGCCCTCCAGCCCTTCATGCATTCCATGCTGGAGATGGAAGTGCAATTGCCTGCCTTCGCCCGCGCTTCAAAATTCGATCGCGATGAATTCCTCAAATGTTCAATCGACGTTTTGCCTGGCTCCCAGGGTCGCTCTTACACTCGTCGCCAACTCACTAAGCCTCTTTGGGTTTTGATGGCCACCACCGGCGTGGTCTTGCTTATTGCTTGCGCCAACCTTGCCAACCTCATGCTCGTCCGAGGCTCCAGCCGCATCAAGGAAATCGCCGTTCGCCTGGCTATGGGCGCAACGCGTCCGCGCATCATTGGCCAACTCTTGATTGAGAGCCTTTCTCTCTCCGCGCTAGGTGGCCTCACCGGTTTGGCTGTCGCATTCTGGGCCGACCGGGCGCTCATGAAAATATATCTGCCGTCCGATTCCGGCGGCATGAACATCTCCAGCGCGCCAGATCTCCGCATTCTCCTCTTCAATCTCGCCGTGACCGTCCTGACAGGAATCATTTTCGGCCTCGTGCCCGCTCTCCAGACCACCAAGCCCAACATCGCCGGAACCTTAAAGGATCAAGCCGGAGCCGTCGTCGGTGGCGGCGGCCATCATCGCCTGAGAAAAGGCCTCGTCGTCGCCCAAGTCACTCTCTCGCTTCTGCTCTTGGTTGGCGCCGGTCTTTTTGTTCGGAGTCTTGCCAACCTCCGCGATCTCGGCCCCGGGTTCCCCGCGGAGAAGCTTGTTGGTTTCCAAATCGATCCTTCTCTCAACGGTTACACCGTCGAGCGCATGAAGGTTTTCTACCCGCAACTAGCGGACGCTCTCAGCTCCATTCCCGGCGTTAAATCCGTGGGCCTCGCTTCCATGCGCATCCTCGAAGACAACGAGTGGGACAGCAGCATGTCCGTAGAGGGTTTCACTCCTGCCAAGCCCGGCGAGCACGCCGAACCCTTCATGAACTCCATCAGTCCGAACTATTTCGCCACACTCGGCGTTTCCATCGTCGCCGGACGCGATTTCACGATCAAGGACAACCACGAGGTTAAGCACGGTCCCGAGGCCTGGAACTGGGTTCCCACCGCTGTGATGATTAACGAGAAGTTTGCGAAAAAATATTTCCCCGGGCGAAATCCCATCGGCCTCCACCTCGGATTCGGAACCGACCCCGGTACACCTACCGACATGGAAGTCATCGGCGTCGTCAAGGATTTCAAGTACACCAGTCTCCGTGACGAAATTCCCGAACAAGCCTTCGTTCCCTATCTTGGCAGCCGCTACCTCGGCGAAATGACCGTTTACCTCCGCACTTCCACCGATCCTAATCAATTGATGTCTGCGGTTCGTTCGAAAGTCCGCGATATGGATTCGAATCTTCCTATCTTCGCCATGCGTACCACCGAAATCCAAATCAACAACTCCCTCTCCACCGAGCGCATGATCGCCAGTCTTTCCGCTGTCTTCGGTTTCCTCGCTACTCTGCTCGCCGTAATTGGCCTCTACGGCGTCATGGCCTATACCGTTGCCCAGCGCACTCGCGAAGTCGGCATTCGCATCGCCCTCGGCGCCGCGCGCGGCAACGTCATCTGGCTGGTCATGCGCGAGGTTCTCGTGCTCGTCGCTATCGGCGTCGTCGCCGGAGTCACCGCCTCTCTCGCGCTCACTCGCGTAGTGCAGAGTCAGCTCTTCGGCCTGACCCCGCACGATCCGCTAACACTGGGCCTCGCCACCGCCGCCCTCGCCATCGTCGCCTGCGCCGCCGGCTACGTCCCCGCCCTCCGCGCCAGCCGCCTTGATCCCATGGCCGCTCTGCGCTACGAATGAATAAAGGTTACGCGAACCGCAAGTGAACTGCGGTTTATTCGTAGCGCAACGCCACCATTGGGTCTACTTTCGTGGCTCGCCGCGCCGGAACGAAGCAGGCTATGAGTGCTGCCCCAACGAGAAGAAGTGTCACCCCGCCGAAAGTCAACGGATCAGTAGCAGTTACGCCGAAGAGCAGCGACTCCACCATGCGTGTGAGTGCCAGCGAGCCGGCGATTCCAATCACCACCCCAATGAAGATCGTGCGCAATCCCTGGCTCAAGATCATCCTCAGAACGTCGCCGGAGCCCGCGCCGAGAGCCACCCGCACTCCAATCTCGCGCGTGCGGCGGCTTACGGAATAGGCCATCACGCCAAACACGCCTGCCGTTGCAAGCAGTAGCGCGGTGATTCCGAAGAATCCGACGAGAATAACGTTGAATCTCCGCGAGCCTAGCGAAGCAGCATAGACTTCGGAGAATGTGCGGAACTTTGCGGGAATCTCCGGGTTGAGGTCCTTCAGGATTCCTCGCGCCGCAGAAGTGATAAGGCGCGTGTCCGAATCGCTCAATATTGTTATGGTGATCGCCGGGCGCGGCCGCTGGAACAAATTCACATACACGGTGGGGCGCGGCGGAGCATCGAGGCCGTATTCGTGGATGTCGCCTACGATCCCGACAATCGTCAGCAGGCGCAGGTCGCCATCCATGTTTCCAAACTCAATGGTGTGGCCGATCGGGTCCTGATTTGGCCAACGGTCGCGGGCCAGCGATTCGCTGATCACCGCAACGTGCGGAGCATCCGCGCCGTCGCGTTCGTTGAAGATTCGCCCTCGAACCAGGGGAATTCCGAGAGCCTGGAAGTAACCATCGCTGGCGACGCAGAAGTCTGCGTTGCCAATGCGTTCTTTTTGCTGCGACAGTGAACCGAAACCATCCATGGTCTTGGGGATCTCATTCTGCGTCATGAGCAGGAACATTCCGTCGGGAAGGCCGCCTTCCATCGGCAGGCCATTCGTCGCGCCGACCTTGCGAACGCCCGGGATTTGTTCGAGACGGTCGATCAGGTTGGAATAGAAAATCGCCAGCCCTGTTTTTGCTTTCGCGTCGTCCCACGCCACCCACGCCAGCGAGACGTCCATAGTGACAATCTTGTCCACGCGGAACCCGGGGTTTACTTGGAGCACTTTCATCAGGCTGCGCCCGAGCAATCCCGCTCCGACCACGAGAACCAAAGTGATGGCGATCTGTGCCGCCACGATTGCCCGGCCAACGCGCTGGCTGCCTTGCGAACCTGCTTGCCCACGCCCGCCCTCTTCGAGACCTTTGCGCGGGTCCCCGGAAGTCGCGCGCACGGCCGTGAACGCTCCGAGGCCGGCCGCGACCACGATGGAAAGCAGGAACGCGAAGACAAGTACTGGAATGTTGATCGACACGGTGTCCAGCCGCGGCAGGTTTTGCGGCGCCAGCCCAACTAATGCCGCCACGCCCCAGAACGCTCCCAGCACGCCGAGGCCGCCTCCGACGAGCGAAAGCAGAAAGGCTTCGGTTAGAAACTGACGGATTAACCGTCTGCGCGCGGCGCCGAGCGCGCTGCGAATGGCCAACTCGCGGTCTCTCACTGCCGCTTGTGCCAGCAGCAAATTCGCAACGTTCGCGCACGCCACCAGCAGCAGAAATCCCACCGCACCGAGCAGGACCAGCAACGCCGGGCGTGCCTTGCCCGTGATCGAGTCCTGAAGCGGAACGACAATTCCATCTTTGAGAAGATAATCCCCTTGCTCGCTCGAGGTTTCGTGAATACGGCGCGCGATGGCGCTGATGTCTCGATTCGCCAGGTCGACGGTCACGCCGTCGCGAAGGCGCCCAACTGCATAGTAGTTGTGCGACGTCCTGCTTGGGTTTTCGCCCTCCAAATCGGCCGGCAGCCATAAATCAACGTCTGCTGGAAAACGAAAATCGGCAGGGAGTACCCCGATAACAGAGAAGACCGCGCGATCAATTTTCAAGTGCGCCTGCGAGAGATCCTGCGGCGATCCGAGGTACTGTCTCCAGTAACCGTAGCTGACGAAAGCGACCGGTGAGGCTCCTTTTTTAGAGTCGCCGGCAGTGAAGTCCCGCCCGAGGGTTGGCCGAACTCCGAAGACCTTCAGAAAATCGGGGGAGATAGCCGCAACCTTCGTGCGCGTCGGCTGCGAAGCCCCCGAAACAGACACGACGTAATCGCTGTACTTCGCAATCGCTTGGAAGCTGCGGTTTTGATCCCGAAAATCGTCGAAGTTCGGGTCCGCAAGATGCGACCACCCACCCTTAGAATTGACCTCGAAGATGGCCATGATCCGGTTCGCATCGTTATACGGCAACGGACGCAGCAACACGCCGTATACGACGCTGAAGATTGCCGTAGTCGCACCGATGGCCAGCGCAAGCGTAAAGATCATGACGGCGCTGGTGCCGGGGTTCTTGCGGAGTTGGCGGAGGCCGTAGCGGCAATCGGAGAGGACGGAGTGGAACCAGTTGCCAAGCCGTTCCTCGCGAACCCGTTCTTTCACCTGTTCGATCCCTCCAAGTTCGATTCGCGCGGCACGTCGCGCTTCCTCCGGCGGCATGCCTTCGCGAATATTTTCCGCTGTCAACAGTTCGAGATGCGCACGAACTTCCTGGTCGAGGTCTGCGTCCACGCGCCGAAGTGAAAAAAGGTTTCCCAGAAAACTTCGAGCTTTCACAAAGAGCGGCATGGCGAACTCCTCTCTACTAGGCTCCCAAGGCTTGGGCGATAGCCCAAGAGATACGACTCCATCGCTTGGTTTCGGCTTCGAGTTGCTTCCGTCCAGGCTTGGTCAGGCGATAGTACTTCGCGCGGCGGTTGTTCTCGGAGTCTCCCCAAAACGACGAAATCCAGCCTTCTTCTTCCATTCGGTGCAGGGCAGGAAAGAGCGAGCCGGGTTTGACGATAAAAGTGCCGCGAGTGATCTGCTGGATTCGGCGCGAGATTCCCAATCCGTGCATTTCGCCGGTAAAAAGCGATTTCAAGATCAGCAGATCCAAAGTCCCCTGCAAAAGCGTCGTCGGTTCAGAATTCAAGATATGTCTCCTATTGGCACTCTATAGGTATACATATAGAACGTCAATAGGACACCAGCGTGCCGTGGACGACAAATCGGCAAAGCCGCCAGGCACGTTCCAGTTATCCATCTTTCCCACGTGTCATCTGCATGACGCCACTAACTTTTTCCGGAAGAGGAAGGTGAGGTTGTAGACATAGACCTGGCACAACCCGCGCAGCTTGGTTGCGGCTCAGAATTTTCCGCGCCTATTTGACGCCCAGATCCGACAAAATCTTAGGGTTCTGCTCTTCCACGGCCAGCAAGTTGTGGCAGGCGGAACAATCATTCGAAATCGCCTGGCCGTCCGCGCTGACGTGGCTGCCGTCGTGGCAGCGAAAGCAGCCGGGAAAGTCGCTGTGGCCAAGATTGTTCGGGTGCACACCCCAAGTCATCTTCATTTCGGGGAAAATATTGCGCAGATAAATGTTGGCCACGTTTTCTGCAGATTGCTCCACCAGCGCCCGGCGCGAATCGTAAACAGCGGGATAGCCGGTGTGGTAGAAAGATTTCATGCCGTCCACGATGCGTTGTCGCGCGGTGTCCCGGTCCGGATAGTCCGCCTTCAGCAATTCCACCGCTTTTTTACGGATGAACGGCAGCTCCGGACTGATGAATCCTGCCGCCATCTGTTTGTTCACGGCGTTTTCCGGAAGTTCGAACGCGTGCGTGGGCCGGTTGTGGCAATCCACGCAATCCATGGAGCGGTGTTCCCCTGCAGCGAGCTGTTGTTTGGTGGTTTGAATGTCGCTTGAAACGAACTCGATCGTTTTTCCCTTGTCATCCGTGTAGTACACCGCGGGGATAACTTGCCGCTGATCGTCGATGGAGATATAGCGGATGCGCGAGCCCTCATCAAGGTGCCTGCCGTGGATCCCTATGGAGCCCTGCCAGGTTCGCCCGCCCACTTTCAACAACAGGATGGTGGTTTGCGGCGTGTTTTTTTCATCGTCCTTGTACGTGGTTTTCATCACGAACTTGTCTCCCGTGAAGCGCTGTGGCCAGTGACACTGCTCGCAAGTTTCACGCGCGGGACGCAAGAATTTCACCGGGGCATGGATGGGACGCGAGTAGGTGTGGAAAGTCACGGCAAAAACCTGGCGCACACCAGAAAGTTTGGAGCGCACAAACCATCCTGCGCCTGGCCCGATGTGGCATTCGACGCAGTTCACGTGAGCATGGGGCGAGCCCTGGTACGCCGTAAATTCCGGCGTCATCACCGTATGGCAGGTCTGGCCGCAGAATTGCGTCGAGTCCATATACTCCACGCCACGGTAGGAGGCCGTCCCGAAGATGATGACGTTCAGAAAGGTGGCGAGGCCAACAAAAAGAGCCACATTCCGGACCATTGGCTCGCGCAGGCTGATGGCCGGGTACTCGTCCAGGAGTTCGCCCTTCGTCAGCAGGCGGCGCCGACGCAACAAAATTCCGGTGGGTATCAACAGGAGTCCAATTACAAAAACTCCAGGGAGGATCAGAAATAACAGGATGCCGATATAAGGATGGGGCGGGCCGGGTAGAAGCATTTCGTAAAACCAGAAAGCGATAAGGGTCGCCGCGCTGCTGGTGGTCAGAACAACACCAGTCAGCGATACGGGATTCTGCCCCAGATAGTAGAGCAACCGAATCCAACCCCGGATGGTTCCACGAATTGTCATAGCGCTTGGCGTTGGCCGGTCTCCTAGTCCTGTGCGGATAGCCGCTCAGCAAATTGCGAAACCTGGCCCGTAATTCGCCGGGCCTCGCGCAGAAGCAAAACCGGGAATTCCGGCTCACCCGCAGAGGGCGCTTCACGCGGGAACTTTCGCCCGATTTCGGACGGACTACTTTTTCTTGCCAAACGCCCGGACGTAAGCAACCAGATCCTTGACCTGATCCGAAGTGAGCGTCTTGTAGGCAGGCATTTTGCCTTTGCCCTTGCTGATGGCGTCGGCCAAGTCGCCGTCACTCATCTTCTGGACTGCTTCCGAGGCAAAATCTCCAGCCTTCATCGCCTTTCCCGTGGCGGTCTCGCCTTTGCCGTCCGGTCCGTGGCACATGGCGCACTTCGCCTTGTAGGTCGCTTCCGCGGTGTTGTCGGCCTTTGCCGGCGCGTTCAGGAAGCTGATCGCTGCCAGTACGGCTAAAATCACCGCCATTCGATTCATCCAGATTCGTGTCTTTATCATGATCCTCTCCCTGTTAAAAATCAGCGTTGGATTTGTGGGTTCCCAACGCGTTGTTTTGAACCGAAATCATAGCCAAACTCCTACTGAATTAAACCCCGAATTCTCCAGTAGCACTCTTCGACCTTAATCGATTCAGGCAACTCCTTTCCGCACCGGTTTTTCCATGAATCCTCAGACCTTCGGAGCATCCATCACCGCCAAGGTCGGCAACAGGCGGAGAGATAAGATAGCGTAAACGGGATAGATGGCAGACACGATGGAAGCAAAAACACCGCCGCCCATTAGCACCTCGACCAAGCGCCGCCGCGCCGGTTGAATCCTCGCAGGTTCATTCGTTTGCATAGGACTTGTGGCTACAGCCGCCGATCCGCAAGCGCCGCTAATTAATGTCTTTTCCTCGGATCGCGGATAAAGCCAACCAGCTTCTCTATACAGCGACGAGACACTCGACTCCTCCAAGCCGCGTAAAACGGCTAAAAGCGATATTCCAGAGTAGCCGTCAGCGTGTGCGCGTGATAAGACGGCTGGTCCACACCCAGAAACAGATAACGGGCTGACGAAGGATCGCCGACCACGAAGTAGGGATAGAACGGGCTGGGCGCGCCAACCGGGTTAGGAGAATTGGCGTTCAAGAAAGGCGTGGTGCATCCCGGCACGGAATTAGTCGGCGGATTGCCGTTGGGAATCGGACTGACGCAGCCCATGTATTGGGTCATGGGAGATGTCTGATAGTCCTTGTTGTCCCACTGCTGGTAGCGGTATTCAATTCTTGGTATGAGGTTTTCCCCGAGCTTGTATCGGAACATCACGACAACTTCGTGAAGCCGGTTGACCGTCTCCGGGTAGTCGGTGGCGGAATTGGTGCCCAGCAGGGTGAACTGATTCGGCCCGGAGGTTATGGTGGGACTCCCCAACGGGTGAGTAAGAACATTGCCCTTGGTTGCCGAAAGCGAGTAATAAGTGGTGAAGTACGCCTTCTTGCCGAGATAAAGGTCCGTCCCAAGGGAAAAAATGTCCACAGGCTCTTTCGTGAGGCTCTCCCAGTCATTGTTTGCGCTGTCGCATCCGTTGCAAGTCAGAATGGTCTGACCGGCGTTGAGCGGAGTCCGGTTCCGGGAAATGATGCGCTTGTAATAGCGCTCGTGGGAGTATTCGGCAAACAAGGAGACCTGGGTCGAGAGGGCATAGTCCGCGTCAAAGCCGTAGTTGTAGGAAATGTCCTTGAGTACGCCGTAGAGATAATAGGGACTGGTGGTGGCGGCAGCGCCAGTGAGGAAATTCAGAGGCACAGGGCTATTGGTGCCGCCAAGACGGTTGAAATCGTCCTGAAGGGTACCGCCGAAAGCTGAGAGAGTCAGCTTATCAGACGGACTGTACTGTACCAACCCATCGCCACGGTTGCGCAGCCGGGCCGCCTCGTCAAATCTGCGGCTGCACCGCTGGTCGCTCGTGAAGGAGACGGTAGTGGTGTCCGCACAAGTTACATCCGCACCCGATACCGGATCAACGGCGTTGTCATCCTGATACACGTCTGGCTTGCGATCGGAATGGCGGTAAGAAAGCCGGATGAGAAGGTCCTTAAAAGGGACCCAATCGCCAGAGACGAAGAAGGAGTTCTCCAGAGAGTGAGCGGCATCGCGAAACGAACGGTCCATCCATTCCCCTTCGTAACCGGCTTTTAGGGAACTCTTTTTGGCGAAGTACCAGATGCCGGTCGCTTCGACATTCTTGCGGTTGAAGCCAAAAGCAGTGTTGGAGGCCGTGGTGGGAGCGGCGGCATCGCCCTCAACCGGAGTGAAATTGAATATCGGAGTGTTGTTGTTGTAGTCGTAATGACGGTAAGAAGTCTTGAACTCGAATTTTTTCCACGCCGTAGTCACCAGGGTGTAGTTCATGGCCAGGGTCCGTTTGTCGCCACCCAAACTCGCCGCCGGCAAGACTGCAACAGAGTTGCAGGCTTGCGTTCCAGTCCCGCAGGTGTTGATTGCGGTGTTGATGGTGTAGGGAAGGAACGGTGCGTCCTGTCGAAGCCAGCCCGGGGAGACGCTGGCTGTGAAATGCATGTACTTGGTGACGTCCGTGCCGGCGGCGAAACTCAGGTACTGAGCCTTGTTGTCGGGGTACAAACTCATGCGTCCGCTGAGCGGAGTGGTGATAGTTTCGTTGGTGAGGCGGAAAGGGTTATCCCAGATCATCTGCGTAGTATCGTTTTGGAAGAAGGAACCAATGTAGGCAGCCTGAATGCCCCAACTGTGCCTCCCGTACTCGGTGCCAAATTTCAGGAGATTGTTGAAATAATTGATGCTTTCAGGGAGCTCGACGCCAAAACCCGCGGTGGCGCTGGCGCTGGGGCTGGAGTTCATGATCAGTCCTATAGGGCGGTTGCCTCGCTGGCTTTCGCGCCAGAAGGAGAGATTCAGCGCCCAGGCGGGTTTCAGATTGTAAGAAATCAGCGCCGTGCCGGCCTTGCGGATAATCGAAGGCGTGATGAAATTGGATTGCGGAACGACTTGGGTGTTGATGGTCGACGGCAGATTAGCCGCGGTGCTGGCCTGGAGACTCTGACGAATCAGAGCGGGGAACGCCCATGTCCAAGACGAGGTCCGCGTGAACAGGGTACGGGTGGTGTTGCTATAAGTGTGGGGGATTTCATCGTACCGGAATTGCATTCTGAACTTGCCATAGTTGCCGAACGTCCCAAGATAGCTCTGGTCGCGGTATAGCGTTCTCTGCGATTGCAGGGCAACATAGTTTTTGGACTTGAGAATGTTGTCGTATCGGAGGTCGAGCCGCCGCACGTAGAAGCCGTTGCGCACGTCGCGATACTCGTTGAATTTGGAAGTCTTCAAGACCGAATCAAAAGGGGTACCGCAGCCCAAGCACTGACCGGATTGCAGATCCGGCCGGCCATAGACTTCGCCCCAAGCATAGCGAAGTCCAAAATCGATGAATCCATGATCGGCGATCTTGTCCTCTGCCTTATCTTTCTCTTTGTCCTGCTTCTCCTGCGCGAAGAGACCAGCGGGAAGGAAGAGCAACGACAAGAGTGTAATGCCTGTAGGCCTGGTGAATTTTCGCATGTTCGTGCGCTCTCCCTTCCTAACGTAGAAACGCGTTGCCCGACGGGTGATTTGACCCGTGGATAGCGGAATGGCAGTTGGTGCATCCGCGGTTGAAGTTCTTTATGGAGCCGAGAGGTTGCGGTTGCGTGGGGTGACGGCTGCTGTCATGGCAGGAGTCGCAGACCCGTGGCATGCGCGTCTTGAGCAACTGCGGGTTGCTGGTGCCGTGCGGTTCGTGGCAGTTCGCGCAATTTTCCATCACCGGGGGGTGCTCCCAGACGAAAGGACCGCGGCGTTCCGTATGGCAGCTCAGGCAGTTCTCATTGGTAGTGCTTTGGATGAGCTGCTTGGGATTGGGCGTGCCGTGCGGGTTATGGCAACTGGTGCAGGTAACCTTCCCTTCGCGGTAGGGCATGTGCGAAGAACGCTGCAGCTGGGCGCGGCGCATCTGGTGGCACTGCAGGCAGAGCTCCGGTTGTGACTTCTTCGTGCCGCGATTCTCGGACAGCGGGGCGTTGTAGCGGCCGTCCGAAGACAGGGCTACGTGCACTTCCTGCTTTACCTGGTGGCAATCTACGCATGCTATGCCGCGAGATTCGTGCGGGCTGCCCTTCCAGAAAAGGTGAGTGCCGCGCGAATGGCAATCCATGCAAACAGCATTTTTCTCTGCTACCGTGTTCTTCGACTCCTTACCGAAACGAATGGGAATGGTGTCCTTGCCGCCGCCGGCTTCCACGTGGGATCTACCTGGGCCGTGACACGATTCACAACCGCGGGCTTCATCGGGCGTCCTGGGATTCGCCATCACTTTGCCCATGATAGTGTTCTTGAAGCGGCGCTCCTGATCGGTGTGGCAGGTTACGCATACCGCGCTTCCTACATAGTCGCCATCCGGTGCGGAGGAGCCGGCAGGCTTGGCCTTTTCCTGGGCGGACGCAGCACTGGCTTGGTCGCTGGCCGTCTGCCGAGCGCTGGCCAAGGCAGTCAGGGCTAAAGAGACGCCAAGCGCGAGGAGCGTGAGGAGCCGGCTTTTCGGAACGCTTGAGACATGCATAAGTGTTTCTCCCTCACCCCCATCGATCGAGGACGCTGTAATGTCCGAAGATCGATCGAGTTAGTGTTGATTGTCATGATTAGAGGAATAAAAGGCGGTGACGACTGTCACACTTCGATGTGATGAGTCCCCTATCAAGGATCGCCCTGCATTCAGATGTAATATTTAGGAGCCCCCGTGACGAATTGCAGTCTCGTTGCCCAAGAGAACAGGCCCGGACTGCGCCCAGGCTCTCTGCGGCACGTTGATCGCCCTCGGGGTAGAGGCGAGATAATCACAAGGAAAATATTACGAGTATTTAAATTCTTAAATAAAAATACATTGAATAGTAAGGATTGAGTGTACGAGAGGAGCACAACTCTTGCGGGACGACCAAACCAAATCGGGGCTCATTCCGTTCCATTTTGGGAACTAGGCCTTACTTTGAGACAGGCGCAAGTATGAACGAGACTGCCGATTTCAGCCTCGGACAGTGAGAACTGGGCACGGCGCATGCGCCACTACTTTGTGGGCTGTAGTCCTCCCAAGATGCGTGGCTGCCCCGATGTGCCCGGCAGCATCGCGAACTCCCAACACTATCAGATCTGCCTCAAGTTCCTCGGCGGCTTCGAGAATCCGCTGCGCAGGGTTTCCGAATCGCACCGTAGCCTCGGGACGGCACCACAGCTCGGCCTCCGCGGGAACTAATTCATTGAGCTGGTGCATCACGTTGGCCACCGAGTCTTGCGCTGTCCTCCGGTTCGTCTTGGTGTCTGGATCCCGCATCACGTGCAGGAGCAGCAGCCTTGCTTGATTCTCCTGTGCCATGGAAATCGCATATGGTGCTGCCGCTTGTGCCTCCGCAGTGAAGTCAGTTGCAAAGAGCACGCGACGAAATTGGCCCCCGTTATGAATGCCTCTTCTTACTGACGGACCTATTGTAAGTACTGGAATCGTGGATCGCCTGAAGATCTCTTCCGCCACGGAACCGAGCAAGAGCTTTATGGCGCCCGTACGGCCATGCGTACCCAAGATCACCAGATCAATCTCATACTCGCTTAATGCCTGCTGAACCGGAGACCAAACCGATTCGGCCCGGACAAGCATCGTCTCGTGCGGCACTCCAACGAGCTGCGCGTCAACTCGTTGCATTCCGGTCTGCGCCCCTTCCTCCAATCCCTCGATTGCGGCTGCGGCTGACTCTGGCGACGCGTATGCCAACGGGACAGGAGTCAGAACATGCATCGCGTAAACCCTGGACTCATATTCGCGGGCGATGCCTATCGCGAAAGAAATTGCGAGTTCAGAAGGCTCTGAAAAATCCGTTAGAAGTAGGATGTTCTTCAGGGCCAGCCGTGCGCCCGTTTCGATGGCTCTCATGGTCCACCTCGTCGTTCGCAGAGTACGGCAGAGGCAAAAAAGCATTCCGTGCTTTCGGTCACCTGAATGAGTGACGCCGGTCACCGGATTGTGTTTGCTCCTGGCCGCAATTACCTCCTGAACCCGCATCGCCAACTGCGGCAACGACTCGGCAATCGCTTATTACACAACTGACTTGCTGTGTGGGATTACGAGGAAGGGAAAACAGAGAGAGCTAAGCTTCCAAGACGCTTTCGAGCCCTGCTTTATTCTTGATAATGAGTGTCGAGCCCTTTATTTGCAAGAGCTGCTTTTTCTTGAAGTCGCTGAACAGCCGCGTCACCGTTTCCCGCGAGGCTCCGATCATCTGGGCGATTTCTTCATGCGTGAGGGTCAGTGTGAGTTTTATTTCGCCCTTAGCGCCGTCGTGATCCGCGGAGAGATCAAGGAGGAAGCGGGCCAGCTTTTCGCCCGCGGAATGCGAGAGCCCGATGGTTCTCATTTCGGAAATCGCCGAATGGTAAGTTTCGCCCAGCTGTTGCGCCACGCGCAATGCGGCCTCGCCGTGCTCACGCAGAAACGCGAGGAAATCCGTCCGCGCGATGAAATTCGCCTGCGTCGGCTCAATCACGTCAGCCGTGAGTTCATAAGGTTTGCCTGTGACCGTGGCAGGCAAACCCAGGACCTCTCCGGGTTCCGATATCCTTAAGATAAGAGTCCTGCCATCCGCCGACGAAGTGGAGAGCTTCACCTTTCCGGTGCACAAAATGAATACCCCGCGCGGGGACTGCCCTTCCACAAACAGAGTGGCCCCCTTCGGATAAACCGCAGCAGAAGTAATGGCCGACAGCGACTCTACCGCCGGAGGAGGAAGGTTGCAGAAGAGCCGATCCTCCCGGTGCGGGCAGGACATACAACTCTCGATAATTTCAAGACCGTAGGGGGCGCGCATGGATTCGCTGCTTCGGAGTATACCCCTCTCCCGGCGCGAAACGAAACGAAACCCCGTTGGCATATAAGTAGCCGCCCAAGCAGAAGACGGACAATTCATCGTGTATTCTTGCCGATTCGCGGACTGGCTGACGGTGATGGCCGTCACGCTTTCGCGTGACGTTGGTTACGGAAAAGGATTGCGGAAAAGACCACATTCTTAGAGGGTACGAGGTGCAATATGCGGAGAGACGAACGCGACCTTTTGGATGTTCTAAGATTTGAACTTCAATTTTTGAAAGACGGAGGTTATGGCCGCTCACCCAGGAC
>Ga0070716_100000569_pt1 | contig 15428 bp, 21 predicted proteins | sample LARL112metaG_FD_71395 | JGI IMG/M metagenome (GOLD analysis project Ga0070716, IMG submission 71395) | Corn, switchgrass and miscanthus rhizosphere microbial communities from Kellogg Biological Station, Michigan, USA - LAR L11-2 metaG | ecosystem: Host-associated > Plants > Roots > Rhizosphere... | reverse complement strand
GACCTGCAATTCCTAGTGGAGCTGAGGGGATTTGAACCCCTGACCCCCTCGATGCGAACGAGGTGCGCTACCGGACTGCGCTACAGCCCCTGGAACGGCTGTCAGCGTAGCAAACACCGCAGCATGTTCGCGCTTCAGTCACCGACAGCCCGGTTCGCCGCGTCGGAGTACTGGTCGTAGACCTGGTCACCGATCCGCCCGGAGATGTCGATGATCTCGGCGTCGCCCGGTGCCGCGGGCGCGTCCGGACCGAGGTTCGGCTCGCCGATGGCAGGCGTCGCGGCCTGGACCGGCTCCTGGCTGGCCCGGGCAGCGTCGGCGCGGCGGATCCGGGCGGCACGGCGGGCCCGTTCCGCATCGATGTGAGCGAACTCGCGGAGCAGTACCAGATAGCCGGTCAGCAGGACCGTCGGCGGAATGACGATCCAGTACGCGTCGATACCGGTGACCGCCAGCCCGACGGCGATGACGGTGAGCGTGATCAGCGTGGTCAGCAGGCGGCGGCGCGCCTTGAGCACCTCGGCCCGCCGCGCGGCCGGCGACGGCGCGGCAACCTCGGTCTCCGGAACGACCTCCTCGTCCCGGCCATCCTCGCCAGAAACGTCGGCCACGGCTTCACCACCCACGGGCTCGCCAGCCACGCCTGGACGGTCACTGGCCGCCATAAGATCCGCTCCGGCGTCCTGTCCCGGACCGGCAGGCTCGCGCAAGTCGGCGTCGGCCGACTCGGCCGGCACGGGCACCGGCTGGGGCGGGGCCGCGCGGGGACGCAGCCATCGCGGCACAAGCACCACGGCCCAGATGGCCACGATCGCGAGATAGAGGATCGCGCTACTCAACGCTCAGCCTCGTAGATCGCTCCTGACCGGTCCGGCCGCGCTGCCGCCGCGCAGGCGCCGTCGCGGGCATGCTCACGTGACGCACGGTAAAGGTAGGGGCTGCTCTTGACGAGCATTCGGCCCGGTGTGTCGTGAGATCGGCGGTGCTAGGAGGCTTAACGCGGGCGCGTTATGACGCTAAATCGCAATTCTGCGCTACGACGGCCGCCCCCAGCCTGTTCCCACGGCGCACGGTATACCGTGGGTTACGTGACCGATTCGCCGTTGTCCGCGGGGGAACTCCGCGCCGCCGCGGAGACTCATAAGGAACTGCCGTCCGAGTATCGCGATGCGGTTCTTGAGTCGTTCGTGGAGCGGGTGGGCCGTGAGATCGACGCCCGGGTGGATGCCCGGCTGGCCCAGGCGGCAGCGCGGCCGGTGGCGCCGCAGTCCGTTCCGTCCCCGCCTGCACCACGAGTGCCCAAGCAGTTCAGCGTGCTGACGCTGGCCCTTGGCTCTATCGCCCTCGGCATCCCCATCACCGCCATCGTGGTGGCCGCTGGCAGCCATCCGGTCGGGTTCGCCGGGCTGCTCGTGGTCTGGATCGCGATCGCCGTGATCAACCTCGGCTACGCGTCCAAGATCCGGCCGCCCGACGACCACCACTAAGCGCTAGCGCCGGCTTAGCTGGCCGTGCCCGAGCGGGACGCGGAGAGGATCCCGCGCCAGCGCGGCAGCAGGCCCCCGTGCGCGTCCTCGATCGTGAGGGCGTAACAGAGGTGGTCCCGCCAGGCGCCGTCGATGTGCAGGTACCGGCGCCGCAGCCCCTCTTCGTGGAAGCCCAGCTTTTCCACCACGCGCCTGCTCGCATGATTCTCGGGGCGGATGCTCGCCTCGACCCGGTGCAGCCCCACGACGAAGAAACAATGGTCGACCGCCATCGCCAGGGCCGTCGGAATGACCCCGCGGCCGGCCACCCGTTCGTCGATCCAGTACCCCACCTGCCCGGACCGGGCCGAGCCCCACAGGATGCTGCCGACCGTCAGTTGGCCGGCGAACCGCCCGTCGTAGACAACGGTCCAGGGCAGCGCCTGGCCCTGCCTTGCCTCCCGGCGCATGGTGCGCGCCATGGCCACGTACGGGCCGATGCTGGACCGGTACAACGGCGTTTCCGGATTGGTCGGCTCCCAAGGCCGAAGCCAGTCGGCGTTGCGCACCCGGGATTCGCGCCACACGCGCGCGTCCCTGACCCTGACCGGCCGCAGCATGACGGGACTGTCCAGCAGCGAAGGTTCAAGCAGAGTTACGGGCCACCCGCGCATGCGTCCCACGGGGTCATCATTCCCCTCGTCCGAGCAGGACGCACGGTCTATCAGAATCCGGAATTATCGCGCCCACGGCTTCGGTCCCAAGACTAAAGGCTGATCTCAAGACTGATAAGGCCCACCAGCCGATCCTTATGCCCCTGGACCGGCGCAGGTGCCGGTCCGGCCGTGGGCGTGGCCGCTAACCCGCAGCGCCGGGGCGGGGGTGGTCGCCGCCGTGCGCCTGGTCCACCGCGTGCCGCAGCACCGGGGCAAGCACCGCCATGCCGTCCCTGACCCCGCCGGTGGAGCCCGCCAGGTTGACGATGAGCACGCCGCTGGCCAGGCCCGCCACGCCACGGGACAGCATCGCGGCCGAGACGCCGCCCGCGACACCCGCCGCCCTGATGGCTTCGGCGATCCCGGGGATCTCCCGGTCAAGCACCCGGCGCGTCATCTCCGGTGTGAGGTCCTGCGGTGTCAGCCCGGTGCCCCCGGTCGTCACCACGACGTGGTAGCCGGCGATGATCGCCTCCCGCAGGGCTGCCTCGACGGGGGGGCCGTCCGGCACCACGAGCGGGCCGTCCACCGTGCATCCCGCCTCGGCCAGCAGCCTGGCCAGCACCGGCCCGGACCGGTCCTCGTACACTCCCGCGGCCGCCCGGTTCGACACGGTCACCGCAAGCGCCCGGATCTCCGCGGGGCCGCCTCCGCCGTGACCCGGCGCACCGTGCGCGGCCGCCTCCGGGCCGGCCGCACTCCCGTCGGCCGGGGGCTCGCCGGTCACGGGCGCCGCCAGGTGCCGGTCTTGCCGCCCGTCTTCTCCTCGACCCGCACGTCGCTGATCACCGCCGCGGGGTCGATCGCCTTCACCATGTCGATCAGGGCAAGGCCGGCCACCGTCACCGAGGTCAGCGCCTCCATCTCCACCCCGGTGCGGTCCGCGGTGCGCACGGTCGCCTCGATGAGCACCGCGTCGTCGCCCACCGTCAGGTCCACGGCGACGGAGTGCAGCGCGATGGGGTGGCACAGCGGGATCAGATCCGGGGTGCGCTTGGCGCCCTGGATGCCGGCGATCCTGGCAACGGCCAAGGCGTCCCCCTTCGGCACCTCCCCGGTTCTAAGGGCGGCGATCGCCGCGGGGGACAGCAGCACGCGGCCGGTGGCCCGGGCCTGCCGCACGGTCACGTCCTTGCCGGAGACGTCGACCATGCGGGCGTGCCCGGACTCGTCGATGTGCGTGAAGCCTGGCTGGGTCATGGCAGCGAGATTACGTCCGCGCTCTCGCCCGCTTCCATCGCGGTCACCGGTTCCGGCACCACGATCAGCGCATTGGCCTGAGCCAGCGCGCCAAGCTGGTGCGAACCCTGGCCGCTGAGCGGGGTGACCGTCGTCCCGTCCGGGGCGAGCACGCCGCGCAGGAAGGACCTCCGCCCTGGCGGCGAGGTCACCCGGCCGGCCAGTTCCGCCCGCCGGGAGGGCAACGGGCGCGGAGCCATGCCCTGGAGGGCATCCAGGGCGGGCCGGACGAACAGGCAGAACGAGACGAACGCGCTGACCGGATTGCCGGGCAGGGTGAGGATCGGCGTCTCGGCCCGGCCGACCACGCCGTAGCCCTGCGGCATGCCCGGCTGCATGGCGACCTTGCCGAAGCTCATGTCCGCCGCCGGGCTGCCGGACAGCGCGGCCTTGACGACGTCGTGCTCGCCGCCCATGCTCACCCCGCCGCTGGTGATCAGCAGGTCCGTCTCGGCCGACAGCTTCTCCAGCAGGCCGAGGACCGTCTGCGGGTCGTCTCCCGCGCGGTGCCTGGTGGCCACCCCGCCGGCCTGCCGCACGGCTGCGGCGAGCATGTAGGTGTTGGACTCCCAGATCCGGCCGGGGACCAGTGGGCTCCCCGGTTCGCTGAGTTCGTTGCCGGTCGCGATGACCGCGACCCGCGGCGCACCACGGGCGAGCACGGACCCGTGCCCGGTGGCCGCCAGCAGGGCCAACTGGGCCGGGCCGAGCCTGGTCCCCTCCGGCAGCAGCATCGCACCCTCGGCGACGTCGTCCCCGGCCCGCCGTATCGAGTAGCCCTTGGCCACCGGCTGGGAGAACCGTGCCTGCCCGGCGCCGCCGTCGGTCCACTCCACCGGGACCACCGCGTCGGCTCCGGCCGGGAACAGCGCCCCGGTCATGATTCGCACGCAGGTCCCCGGGGCCACGCTCACCGTGCGGGTGTCACCGGCCGGGATCTGGTCGGTGACCGGCAAGGTGACCGGCGCCTCGCTGGTTGCCGCCGCGATGTCGGAGGCGTGCACGGCGTACCCGTCCATCGAGGAGTTGTCGAAGGACGGCAGCGCGCACGTGGCCACCGCGGCCGCGGCGAGCACGGCACCCTGGGCCTCCTCCAGTCCGAGTTGGCCCGGCTCGATCGGGCGGATCGCGGCGAGTACCCGCGCGACATGCGCCTCCACCGGATCCATGTCGCTCACGGCAGCTCGTCCAGATATTTCCGGAGCCACGGCAGGAACTCGGTGGCCACGTCCGGGCGCTCCAGCGCGAACTGGACGACCGTGCGCAGGTAGTCGGTCGGGTTGCCGGTATCGAAACGCCGGCCGCGGAACTGGACGCCCCACACCCCGCCGCCCTCACTGCCGGGCATCTCGGCCAGCGTCTTGAGCGCGTCGGTGAGCTGGATCTCGTTGCCCCGCCCGGGCGGTGTGCGCTCCAGCACCTCGAACACGGCCGGGTCGCAGACGTAGCGCCCGATGATGATCCAGTTGCTCGGCGCGTCGGCAGGGGCGGGCTTCTCGACCATGTCGGTCAACCTGACCACGTCTTCAGTGCCGGTGGGCTCGATCGCCGCGACGCCGTACTGCGACACCTGGTCGGAATCCACCTCCATCAGCGCCACGACCGAACCGCCGAACTGGTCGCGGACCTCGATCATGCGCTGTAGCAGCGGGTCGCTGGGGTGGATGAAGTCGTCGCCGAGCAGCACGGCGAACGGCTCCTGGCCGACGTGGTGCGCCGCACAGAGCACCGCGTGACCCAGCCCCCGCGGGGTGCCCTGCCTGGTGTAGTGGACCGTGGCCAGTTCGGTCGGCTCCCAGATGCGCGCCAGCCGCTGGTCATCGCCCTTGGCCTCGAGCACCTGCTCCAGCTCCGGGTCCCGGTCGAAGTGGTCTTCCAGCGCGCCCTTGGCCCTGCCGGTGACCAGCAGGATGTCGCGCAGCCCGGCAGCGACCGCCTCTTCGACCACGTACTGGATGGCGGGCTTGTCGACGACGGGCAGCATCTCTTTGGGAATCGCCTTGGTCGCGGGCAGGAATCGTGTTCCGAGCCCGGCGGCGGGGATCACTGCCTTGCTCACGGCGGGGAGTCTGGCCATGTCGATACCCTAGACGAGTGTTTCCTCCCGATGCTTCTGCCACGTCGCCGAGTCACCAGGGGGATACGTCCTGCCACGGACATATCGTTCTGAATGTATATAGATCGCCGCATATCAGACGGGAACTTGGTCGCTGACCGTGATCAGCGCAGCGAGCGGGAGCGCAACGGGCGACAACGGGAAAGCGGCCTTGCGCCGGCGCCTGCTGAGTGCCCGGGCCAGCCTGTCCGCACAGCAGCGCGCCGCAGCGGAACATGCGGTGCGCGACGCCGTGCTCGGGCTGCCGCAGGCGCAGATGGCGGGCACGGCCGCGGTGTACTACTCGATCGGCTCCGAGCCGGGCACACATGGGCTCGTCTATGCCTTGTGGAAGCGTGGCACCTACGTGCTGCTGCCGGTGCTCCGGCCGGACATGGACCTGGATTGGGCGTCCTACGAGGGCCCGGAGTCGCTGCGCCCCGGGCCGCGCGGCCTCACCGAACCGGCCGAGCCAGCGCGGGGCGTCGCCGCGGTTTCCCGTGCCGACCTGGTGATCGTCCCCGCCCTGGCGGTGGACCGGCGTGGGGTGCGGCTCGGCCGGGGCGGCGGCAGTTACGACCGCGCGCTGGCCAGGGTGGGCCCGCAGGTTCCGACGATCGCGCTCCTGTATGACGCCGAGCTGCTCGATGAGGTGCCCGCCGCCCCTCACGACCAGCGGGTACGGCTCGTGGCGCGCCCCGAAGAAGGAATAACGCAGCTGCCGCATGAGCTACCATTTAGCAGTCCACTGCTGTGAGTGCTAGCGGTGGCGTGCGGAGGAGGGACCAAGTGCCGACGTACGAGTATGCGTGCGCCGAATGCGGGGAGCGGCTGGAGGCTGTCCAGAAGTTCAGTGACGACCCGCTGACCGAGTGCCCGGCGTGCAAGGGCAGGCTCCGCAAGGTGTTCTCGCCGGTCGGCATCGTGTTCAAGGGGTCGGGGTTCTACCGGACCGACAGCCGTAGCTCGTCCTCGGTCAACGGGTCCAAGGTGAACGGCTCCGCTTCGTCCGAGTCCTCCGACGCGAGCGAGAAGGCCTCCGGGGCTGACGCGAAGTCGTCGGGCTCGGATTCAGGCTCGTCCGGCACCGACTCGAAGCCGGCGAAGAAGGCCGACACAGGCAAGTCTTCGGCCGCGGGCACGAAGGTCGCCTGAGCGGCGCGGCCCGCCAGGCCGATGTGACATCGTGGCTGGCGTGACTCCAGCGACCGACACGGCCAGCATCGGTGTGATCGGGGGTTCGGGTTTCTACTCGCTCCTCGACCATGGCACGGAGATCAGGGTGGACACCCCGTTCGGGCCGCCGAGCGATCCGATCGTGACCGGAGAGGTGGCCGGTCGCCGGGTTGCCTTCCTGCCGCGCCACGGGCATGATCACCGGTTCCCGCCGCACCGCATCCCGTACCGCGCGAACCTCTGGGCGCTGCGGTCGCTCGGCGTGCGCCAGGTGCTGGCTCCGAGCGCGGTCGGCTCCCTGACCTTGGACTATGAGCCGGGCACGCTCGTGATCCCGGACCAGCTTGTGGACCGGACCAGGACCCGGGCGCAGACCTACTACGACGCCGACCGCGCGGTGCACGTGCCGTTCGCCGACCCGTACTGCCCGGTCGGCCGGGGCCAGGCCATCGGCGCCGCCCGCGCCGAGGGCTGGGCGCCCGTCGAGTCGGGCACCCTGGTCGTTATCGAGGGCCCACGGTTCTCCACCAGGGCGGAATCACGGTGGTTCGCCGCGCAGGGCTGGACCTTGGTGGGCATGACCGCGTACCCCGAGGCGGTCCTGGCCCGGGAGCTTGCCCTGTGCTACACGACGCTCGCGCTGGTCACCGACACCGATGCCGGCGTGGTCGAGGGGGAAGGCGTCACCCAGGAGGAAGTCTTCGCCGAGTTCGGCCGCAACGTCGGACGGCTGCGCGACCTGGTGTTCGCCATCATCGCCACCCTGCCCGAGCAGCGCGACTGCCCCTGCCCGAACGCCCTGGACGGCATCACCCTCCCGTTCGAACTGCCCTGACCGCCTGCCGCGCGGACGGCCGACGTCCCCGGGCGGGGCCGCCGGCGATGGCGCCACCCGGGATACTGGGGGCTGGGCTGAGCCAGCGGCAACCGCGAACCGGCACGACGCGGCAAGCCATCCGCCCAACGGGATAGCCGTTCACTCCGGGCCAGCCCGGAGCGGTCAAGGCAGGAGCCACGATGATCGAGCACACCACTGCAGGCAGCATGTCCCTCGCCGAACTGGCCGATGGGCACAAAAGCCAGCCGTCCTCCATCCTGCGCCTCACCGCAGAGCACAGTCCGGGTGGTGCCTACCCGGCAAACGTTGCCGCCTACATCAACGGGGTGTTCCGCGGCACGATCGCGCCCACCGACCACATGCCGGCCGGGCTGCACCTCTACCTGCCGTAGCAGGCGCGCGTCCCGAACGCTGCGCGAACGCAGCGGTCCTTAGTCTTCGTATCCCGGCCCGCTGGTGGCGCGGCGGCTTAATGGACGGCGAACGAGGGTTGGCAACATGAACGGCGCGACAGCTATCGGCCTGGCGGCTGGTTTGAAGGATCGACGAAAGCGCATCACGGCCGGCCGGCCTGGCGGGCTATCGGCTATCGGGGGCACGGCGGTGGTCCGGCTGGCGCACCTGGCCGATGAGAGCTGCGCCGAGGTGTGGGTGAAGATGGAGGCGGCCAACCCCACCGGCTCGTACAAGGACCGGATGGCGCTGGCGATGATTGAGGCGGCTGAGGCCGATGGCCGCCTGCGGCCGGGCCAGTTGGTCGTGGAGTACACCGGCGGGAGCACCGGTTCGTCGCTGGCGTTCGTCTGCGCGGTGAAGGGTTACCCGCTGCGGATCGTGTCCTCCGACGCGTTCGCCGCCGAGAAGATCCGCACGATGCGCGCGTTCGGCGCCGAGGTAGAGCTGATACCGAGCCCCGACGGCATCACGCCCGGCCTGATCCCGGCGATGATGCGCAGGGCAGCCGAGATCACCGCGCAGACCGGCGCGTTCGCCACCGATCAGTTCAATAACACCGACATGGTGAACGGCTACCGCCGGCTGGGCGAGGAATTGCTCGATCAGCTCCCTGGCGCGCCGCCGATCAGCGCATTCTGCAGCTATGTCGGCACCGCCGGCTGCTTCCTGGGCGTCACCCGCGCGCTGACCGCCGCAGTGCCGGACGTGCACCGGGTCGCCGTCGAGCCGGCCGAATCGGCCGTGCTGTCAGGCGGGCCACCGGGTACCCATCACATCGAGGGCGGTGGAATCGGCCACCGCCCGCCCCAGCTCCACCCCGCCGACTATGACGAGGTCGTGGCGATCCCCGAAGCCCAGGCGTTCGAGACCACCCGCCAGGCTGCCCGCACCGAAGGCATATTCTCCGGGCCCTCGACCGGTGCCAACCTGGCCGCCGCAGTGAGCATCGCCCGCCGGCTCGGCCCCGGTCACCGGGTAGTCACCGTCCAGGTCGACAGCGGCCTGAAATACCTCAGCGGCCAGCTTTACTCCTGACCGCCCGGCCGCCGGGCACCGCTGGCCACGACGGCCTCGGCTAGCCCCGGCGGCCGGTCGATTGGCCAACCTCGATCAGGTGCCCATCAGGGTCGCGGATGTAGGCACGGATCTCGTGGCTGTGGGTCTTCGGCTCGGTGAGAAACTCGGCGCCTCGCGCCGACCACTCGGCGTAGGCCGCAGCGATGTCGGCCACCCTGATGTTCATGAAAGCGCTGGCGTGACTGGGGTCCCCGGGAGTTGTCAGCGTCACGGTGGGCTTGTCATCCGTCGGCCCACCGCCAACGTTGAGGATGAGCCAGCTATTCGCCAGCTTCATGATGACCGGGTCGCGTTCCAGCACAACCTTGGCCCCGAACACTGACTCGTAGAAATCACGTGACCTCTCCTGGTCGGAGACGACCAGGAAGTGCGTGAGAACGAAGCCGGTCTCCGGGGCTGGGAAATCGTCCTGGCTCATCGGGACCTCCGTGCGGGTTGGTGGCGCGGTGCCAGCGCGGATCGCCGCCATCCGGCACGTCCAGCTAATCACGAGCCACCCTCACCGGCGCACGGTCATCCCGCTGGCCGTGCGCGTCCGGATCGGCTGGAGGCGGCCGGCGTAGTGGTAGAAGAAGATCAGGCTCGGCTGTCCACGAGCGCCTGCATGCGGTGGTCATGGACGAGGTGGCGATCAGCGTCGGGCGAGTTCTGCGGCTCGAATCGTGACCTTCACCGGATTGCCCGTGCGGCCTATTGACAATGTTCGGGGGCAACGAAGCATGTATCACCAACGGGCCGGGCGGCTCTGCACTAGTAGGGGCAATGCCGGATCTCCGTGAGGTAGCGGGATCCATCTAACGGGGAGGCTGACGATGGAGCCAGCGACATGCCAGCCCAGCATCAGCACTGTCTGGGCGGACGCCCTGTTCGTGTCGGTGCTGCAAGGCTGGGATCAGCCCAGTGCCGGCCAGGTTCAGCAGGCCGTCGCCAGGACTGTGACCGTATTCGGTCCGCTCGGGTGCGCCGAGCTCGTGGCCCAGGAGTTCGGCGACCACCCCGAGACCGCGGTCACTCGGATGCGCTGGGCTCGTGAACTAGCCGCTGAAGCGATCCGCGACCGGGAATTGAAGGCTGCCTGCGCCTGAGCTGTGACTAGTCCAGGTCGCCGTGCTCGATGCGGGCCAGGCGGCGCTCCCGCACCAACTGGTCGAACTCGTGCTCCACGCTGACGCTGCCGGGCGCGAGCGCCGCGAAAATGCCGGTGACGTCGCGCATGCTGACGATGCCGACCAGGCGGCCGTTCTCCTCGACCGGCAGGTGCCTGATCCAGCGCGTAGCCATCTCACGCGCCGCATCCACCAAAGGCATGTCCGGCGAGACCGTGAACACCTCCGTGGTCATCGCCTCATCCACCGTGGCAGTGGCCGGGTCGGCGCCCAGCGCCACCGCACGCAGCAGGTCCCGTTCAGTGAGGATTCCGGCAAGCCGCTCGTTCTCCGTAACCAGCAGGGAACCTGTCTGCTGCCGCCACATGCGCTCGGCCGCCGATCGCAGCGTGTCCGTCGTCGAGTCGGTGACGGTCGCCTCGGTCATCACGTCTCGTACCTGCACCGTGATGTGCTCCTGTCCCTGGGCGGACGTCAGGTCCTGCCACCAGCCTAGGCTCGCGCGGGGCACCAGGCGCGAGACCGGCAGCATACCGGCTAGGCTGGTTCAGGCTCAGCCGCGCAGGGCCGCAGCGCCGCCAGCCCCGATAGCTCAGTGGATAGAGCGACTGCCTCCTAAGCAGTAGGTCGCAGGTTCGAATCCTGCTCGGGGCGCTACCTGCGAAAACGTGGTTTCCGGCTCGTGCGCCGGCGTAAGCGTTGACTACCGGGCCGTTCAGCAGTTCTTTGGATGGGCCGATGACTTAGAGGAAGAGATCACGCCTAACCCGATGGCGAAAATGCGCCCACCCGTCGTGCCTGATTCGGAGACGCGCGTGCTCCGGACAGAGGAGATCAAGGCCCTGCGCAAGGCATGCGATGGGCGCGATTTCATGGCGCGGCGTGACCTGGCTATCGTGAGTGTGTTCCTCGATACAGGAATGCGCCGCGCTGAGCTTGCCGGGCTCGAATCCGAGAACGTGAGCATCGAACGGCGCGAGGCGTACGTCATGGGCAAGGGCCGGCGCGCCCGCATCGTGCCGTTCAGCCACCAAACCGCGCGGGCTCTGGACAGGTACGAGCGCATTCGCAAGTCCCACAGGAGCGCCCACCTGTCCGGCTACTGGCTTGCCGATCGCGGCGGAGTAATGACAGGTGACGGAATCGACCAGGCGATACGCAGGCGTGGCCGTCAGGCGGGAATCCCGGACCTGCACCCGCACATGTTCCGGCACACGTTCGCGCACTACAGCAAGGATGTCCTGAACGACGACGAGCTTATGCGGCTGGCAGGCTGGAAGTCCCGGCAGATGCTTGGCAGATACGCCGCGAGCACGGCCGAGGAGCGGGCCCGCGAAGCAGGTAAGCGCTCCGCTTTGCTGGACCGGATATGAAAGGCTGCTCCTGAAAGGGCACGGCCCTGCGGGAAGTGGTCAGTTAGACTGCCGATCATGACTGGCAGCGCGGGACGGCCTTGGTGCACAAAATCGTCCTCGCCTCCCATTTCCCGTAAGGTGCCGCGCCTTAGCTATAAGTGATCGTGAACCTAATCTTCGTGAGGGTGTCGGTCGGCGGGGCGGTGATCGTGCCGGTCACTCCGGTGAACACCCCGGTTCCCCCGGTCACCTTCCCATTGGTTATCGATAGTACCGTGGATTCGCCGCTGGCCACGAACGTGCCGTAGAGGAGACCGCCTTTGAGGGCGAACGTCACGTTCGCCGATACAGCGCAGCAGCTAATTTCCGTGAAGTACACGACGTCAAACCCGATGACCGCGCCGGTGCTGTTGCGGTCGGTTTCCTTGTAGGCGAAGTCGCCGTCAAAGGAAATACTTTTGCTTGCCGCAGCGGTGAACTTCAGCGTGGTCGTCGCACTGTGCGCGCTGGCCACAGCGGGCAGCACTAAGATCCCTGTGCCGCCGAGGACAACGGCCGCAGCGGCCACGATGATGGACCGGCGAATCTTCATGATTACCCTCCTGCTCTCTGGTCCTTGCCGTTCAGGACATGATGCGCCTCCCGGGCCCTGGCCGGTCAAGACCCAATGCCGGGATGGTCGGCAGGCGTGCGGATCACGTCTGGCGCTTGGCCAAGACCACGCTTTGCTGAACACTGAGTCAACTGACCCACTGCGGCCCCGCGCTGTGACAAGGCGCGCGGGGGCCGTCTTTTTGAGGTTGTTACCTTGGTGGCCGTGTGCGGCGGCGCGCATCAGGACTCCAATCGACGCCCTGGGCTTCAGCAAGCCATCCCTCACTGAGGCCCACTTGGTATTCCAAGCTCTGTCACAGTCAGCGTAGGTAGCTTGGAATTTCAAGTCAAAGAACTTGAGATTACAAGCCGTGAGCCTGCCGCAAAGGACGTGGGCAGCGCTAGGCCAGGTCAAGCTCAACGGCGGCCCAGCGGACCAGGACGGCCTCGTGCTTGACCTGGGCACCGGTCACAGGGTCGATCTTGAACGCACCGAACAGGGTCTCGGTGTCCAGTGCGGCGGCCTGCGCCCACAGCCGTTCCGGAGCGGTGGTGCCTGCCTGCCGGGCGCAGTACACGGCCAGGGCGGCGCCGGCGACCGCTTGCACGCCTGGGTAGTCGATCCGCATTTTGGCGTCGCCGGTGTAAGCGGTAAGGAACGTGGTTTCGGATGGCCCGATCTCCGGACTGTTCGCCACGGCTTCGGGGAACCACTGGCCGACGCCGTAGATCCCTTCCGGGTGCTCTACCTCGCGCGCGAACTCCCGCACCCCCGCGGCGACTGCGCAGATCGTGGCAGGAGCATGATCGTGATCTTGTGCCCGGCGGACCGTCGCTACGTCCTGCTCAAAGGTGCCCGCCGAGAACAGGGCCCAGGGCTCAGACTGCTTACTGGACGGCCAGGCACCGCCATGTTCCAGCCGCCGTGTGCGAAGACCAGCGCGTTGCGCGGCCTGATCCGCGCCCTCGGCGACCTGCCGGCCAAACGATCCCTTGCCACTGACGATCCAGAGTTCAAGATCCTGACCATTCAGCACCCGCCGGATGAATTGTTCTGAGTAGCGGCTCGCCGGTGTCAGCAGCGATACGAGGTGGCCCGCATGGGAGTTCTCGACGTCGTCGCCCGACCCGCCATGGTTCCACAGCAGCCACCCCTCAGCGCTGGCCATTGCCGCTGCGGCCCTGACGAGCTGGGTGGAATACGGGCTCAGCAGAACATCCGACCCGCCAGCAACACTAGGCAAGATACGCTTCAGGGCCTGAGGGTCGCTTTGATCATCCTCGATGACTAGATCAACATGACCGTCAAGCGCTCGCCAGACCTCCAGGGCCCGCGCCGCCTGGCACCCGAAACGTGCGTACCGGCCCGACAGCGACAAGCACACGCCGACACGAATATGGTGATCAGGTGGATCGGTCATCGCGGTCCATCGCCACCTCATAGCGGAACTCATGGCGATCCGCCGCCGCGATGGTTTCCTGCACCTCCACCGGCCGGTCCTCGCTATCAAGAACCGTGCGCAGCACCCGGGTGACCGGTACCCCCTGCGGAAGCCGCAGCGACCCGGCCTCTTGCGGCGTAGGCATCCTGCTGACCAGGTCGTCAATAGACCGGGATATCCGGCGCCGAATCGGTCCCGAGGGATCTTCGATGAGCGCGTGCACGCCACCTCGGATCTTCCGGGCCTTCCCAATCGGCGTCCCGTCTGCGAGTTCGACGGGGTAATAGCTGTCACACAGTGCCACAGGCTCGCCATCAGCCAAGAACACACGGCGACGCACCACGACCGGCGACCCATCCTCGATTCCCAGCCGGATCGCCACCTCGGCCGGGGCACTCACGGTGGCAACCTCCAACAGGTACTGCTGGGGTGCCTGCCCCTGCTCCAGGGCCTGGGCGTTGAAACCGGGCAGGCCCAGCCCTCGGTGCTTGCGGTAGTTGCTGCCCGTGATCAGCAGCCGCACGTGCGGCTCCGGCCGCACGAACGCACCCCTGCCCTGTGAGGTGACAACCAGGCCCTCAGCCTTCAGCCGCGCAACCGCACGGCGCACCGTGGGACGGCTCGTGCTGTAGTGGTCCGCCAGCTCGTGCTCCGAAGGCAGGCGCTCGCCCGCCGTCCGGCGGCCGGTCAAAATCTCAGCACGAAGCTCATCCACGATCCGCTCATACGGGAACGGCTCCCTCTCCTCGGCCACGACTTGATACTACAAGTGAGCTCCAGTCGTGAACGCTGAGGCGCGGGTCCCGCTCGTCTGATCAGAGCCTGCCTGCTGGGCACCTGGGAGCGGGCCGGTGCTGGATGGCGGGAGGGCTGCCTCATGCCAGGGCCGCTTCGATGAAGGCGCGGGTGAGCTTCTCGAGGTGATGGCGGGTGGCATCGGGGACGTCGCGCAGGGGCCCTTGCCCGGTGAGTACGGCTAGTCCGTGCACCGTGGACCAGATGGGGTACTCGATGCCGGGGCGGCGGTGCCGGTCAAGCACGCCGGCGTCGGCCAGCTCGTCGAGTACGGCGCGGAGCTGATCCAGGGGCATGGGGTCTGGCCCGGTCCCGCCGCTGGGTGGGCTGTAGGCGTGCTGGTGGGGCAGGGCGAACGCGGTGGTGAACAGCCCGGGTTCTTCGTGGGCGAACTCCAGGTAGGCCCGGCCGATGGCGCGTAGCCGGCGGCGGGCTGCGCCGGCGTCGCCGTGCTTGCCGCGCACCCGGGCGACGCCGGCGGCCATGCGAGCGGCGAGTTCGCGCATAGCCGCGGTGGAGACTGCGGCCAGCAGCTCGTCGCGGCCGGCGAAGTGCCGGTAGGCGGCGTTGGGGACCACGCCGACCATTTGTGTCGCTTCGCGGAGCACGACGGCGTCGGGGCCGCCGGTCCGGGCGAGTTCCAGCCCGGCGGCGATCAGGCCGTCACGGACGGCGCCGCGTGGCCGGCGCCGTCTCGCCCCGGTGGTCTCCTCCGCTGACCGGTTGGCTGTCACAGCCGAATACTAGTGGACATCGTCCACTAACTCAACTACGGTGGACACCGTCCACTAATAGGTGGACGATGTCCACTACTGAGGAGAGAGGCTCCCGGCCATGACGAAGATGACCCCCCTGCTCGAGCGCAATGAACAGTTCGCCCGTACCTACACCCCCGCGGCGCTCGGTGTGCCCGCCCAGCCGGTGTTCCTAGTCACCTGCCTCGACCACCGGGTCGACCCAGCAATCATCTTCGGACTCCAGCTCGGCGACGCTCCGGTCATCCGCAACGCGGGGGGACGCGTCACCCAGGCCGTCATCGACGACATCGCCTACCTCGGCTTCCTCGCCGGGCA
>Ga0070716_100000567_pt1 | contig 15445 bp, 11 predicted proteins | sample LARL112metaG_FD_71395 | JGI IMG/M metagenome (GOLD analysis project Ga0070716, IMG submission 71395) | Corn, switchgrass and miscanthus rhizosphere microbial communities from Kellogg Biological Station, Michigan, USA - LAR L11-2 metaG | ecosystem: Host-associated > Plants > Roots > Rhizosphere... | reverse complement strand
CTGGGCTCCGCCAGGCTCCAGAGGCTCGGTGATGGGCACGTAGGGCGGCGTGGATCTGAGCCTGTCCGCGAGTTCCTGCAAGATCCACCCGGCGGCCCGGCCCAGCCGCCGGTTCCAGTCCTCGAGCTCCGTGGTCCACTCGCGGGCCGCGCGGCCGATCCAGGCCTCGCCGTTCCGCACCGTCTGGCAGGCTGGCTCCAGCGCCGTCGCCAGCCTCTCCTCGGCGCCGTACACCCTGGCGTACAGCGTGAGCAGATCCTGGTAGGCGGGGTTGGGTCTGGTGCCGTGCGGGGGCGTGACCGGCGTCCCGGTCCTCTGCATGGGGTCGGGGAAGGATGCGGGCGACGGGTGGTCCATGGCCGGTCAGCTCCCTTCCGTCGCGGGCACCTGCGCGTCTGGCAGGCCGTCCACCGGGGCCGTTGTGACCAGGCGGAGCCTTGGCGCCGGGTCAGCCGCCTGATCGCCGGGGCCCGGTTCCTGCCGTTCGGCGCCCGGCCCGGCCGGCTGGCCCGGGCCGCCCGGTACCGGTACCGGAAACGACTCCGCTGTGGCCTCGTGCTGCCTGGCCGCCCGGGTGAGCTCGTCCAGCGTGGCCTGCCGCCGCGCCGCCTCCCGGTCGTCCTGGCCGCGCTTCCTGCGCTTGGCGAGGGCCGCGCCGAGCACGGCCAGGCCGGCCGCGCCCAGCGCGGCCAGGAACGCGGCCGCGTACTGCGGGTCGGACGCGTTGCCCTCAATGTCGTCCCAGACGCGTCCGGCCAGGTTCGGGCGATCGGACGAGACTCGCTTGGCGGCCAGCGTCGCGTGCCGCTGCACGTCCGTGGCGTGATGAGCCGCCGGGTGCGTCCCGGCGTGGGGCATCGGCCCGGGCGAGCCCGGCGTGTACGGCGCCCCGCCGCCCGTGGGGTAGCCGCCCGCCCCGGCGTTATTTCCGCTCTCTGCCGTGGCTCCGGCCTGACCCGGATGGCCACGTCCCGCGTGAGCAGCGCCGCCCGCGGACCCAGTCCCACCCGCGGACCCAGTGCCGCCAGCATCACCAGTAGTGCCGCCCGGACCACCACCCCCCGTGCCGCCGCCACCGGCGCGCGCGCCGCCACCGGCGCCCGTGCCGCCACCGGCGCCCGTGCCGCCACCGGCGCCCGTGCCGCCACCGGCGCCCGTGCCGCTCGCCGCGCCCGTGCTCCCCACGCTGCCCGGACTGCTCAGATCGCCGGGCGCGCTCGCCTGCCGGGGCGGTAGCGGGTACTCGTCGTTCCGGAACTTCCGCAGCCGCTCGGTGAGCTTCGACACCTGGTCGGACGTCCAGTGCTCGGACTGGTGCACGGTGTTCACGCTGATGCCGAGGGCCGAAAGCGGCGCGGAGAACTCGCCCGCGAACGCGGCGATCACGCGATGCGCGGCCTTGAGCTCGCCGATGAGCGCCTGCATCTTCTCCGGGTTGATCCCGACAACATCCTGATCCTCGGTGTGCGTCACGTCGCCTCCCGGCCGAACCTCAAGGCAGCCCCCGCAGCGCTAGCTGAGGCGTCCGGACAGGATCAGCTGCTCGGTCTTGGCCTGAGCCAAGGAGCAGGTCGCCGGGACGGCCGCCAGGGCGCTGGCCACCTCGGCGACCGCGGCACTGACGGTGCTGCTCAGGTTGCCGGAGTAGCCGCTCAGCTGGCTGGCCCAGCCGCTGGCGGCGCTGCCGTACCAGACGTAGCCCCCGCCCATCTGCTGGCAGGCGTTCTTGAGCGCGTTGGCCATGGTTGGCTCGTCCCTCTGGATGTTCGCGTACAGCTCGCTGAGCGCCGCATGCATAGGACTGGGCACCTGAGGCTGAGTGTCCACGAGAACCTCCGATCCTGGCCGCTTGAAGCGGCTTCGGCTGCGCACGTTTAACCGGACGATGCGGGACTTGCCCGGGTTAGCGGAAGGTCATCACTGTGCCTGGTCAGACTGTGTGCCGCCGGCCCCGCGTCGAAGCACGAGCTGGTGATCTCGATGAGGCCGGAGATCTTGGGGTCACCGGGATTCCGCGGCGGGGTATCGACCACGGAGATATGGCCGCCGAGCGATCCCCTGGCCATCTCATAGGGAAAGGCATTCCCGGATTCTACGTTTTTGCGATTTTTGTTAAATGCCCAGCCCTGAGTCCGGGCGATATTATTAAGCTGCTGCTGGTATGAGTTCTTGCTCAGCGACCGGTTAAGGGGATAAATGGATTCAATGGAACCGTCATAGAAGAGTTCGTTCTGGCTCTTGTTGGTTATGCACTGCACATAGAAGCCGCCCACGCTGTCGGCGGTGCCCACGTGGGCGGCCTGGATGTGCTGATAGAGACCGCGCAAGGCCGAAAGAGCCTGATTGCGTGCCGTGCCGGCGGAGGCATGCCCGTCGGCCGCGCTGGTGCCACCGCACCCTGCCGCCGATATCACGGCGCCAGCGGCCGCGGCCAGCGCGAGGGCAGGGCGAAACCACCGGCTCATCCGCCGCCGCCGCCCCCGTAACTGTTCGCATACTGCGACATGAGTTCGCCGAAGCCCTGACTGCGGAACCGGGCCTCATTGGCGTTGACGATGGCCGGATCCTGCAGCCAGGCGTTGTAGGCGGCCAGCGCCTGCGGGTTCTCGGCGATCGTGCCGGGATCCTCGATCTTCCCGTCCTTGATGAAATACCCGCCAAACTGCTTTTCGTATGCCGTCGGGTCGCCGGTGTAGCTCTGGCCCAGGTACTGGACGGGATCGACGCCCGGCGGAGGCTGATTCTGCCCGGGGGTGCCGTTGTACCAGCGGTTGACCGTGTCGGCCCATTGCTGCTGGACGCCGGTCAGGTGGCTGAGTGCCTCGCCGCCGTTCGGGCTCGATTCCACGGTGTCCGGCCATACTGCCTTCAGCGTCTGTTCGGTGGCGCTCTGGAAGGCGTCTTTGCCCCCCTCGAGCAGAGCGTCCGCGACTCCCGCCTCCGGGCCGAACACCAGGCTGGTCAGGAACGCGGATCCGCCTGCGGCGACGACGTCGGCGATGCTGACCGGGCTTCCGCCTGCGGGTGCGCCCGCACCCTGGTAGCTACGGGCCAGGAAGTCGTTGAGCAGGCCGAGCGAGGAGTCGTTCCAGAATCCCTGGTTCTGCGGTACCTGCTCCAGCCCCGGACCGCGGTCATCGATCGGCTGGCCGTTGGCCCAGGACGAGTAGAAGGCGAGCAGCTGCGCCGAGGTGCTCTTGTCTCGCATGGCCCCCACGACGAAGTTTCCCCACTGCGACTCGGACGCGGTGACCTGCAGTCCCGGGATGTTCTTCGGGCCGATCCCGGGGGCCGCCGCGCGGACGGTATAGGCGAGGTCGTCGAAGTAGTTCTCCGCGATCGTGCCGAACACCGCCCGCACCGGGCCGGACGTGCGCAGGCTTGAGTCATTGCCGAAGTACTGGACGGTGAGCTGGGCGTTGGCGGCATACGGGGCGGAGTTGGCCGCGAGCGCGGGGGCAACGGTGGCCGACTGGACCATGCGGGCGAACGCCGAGTCGGCGACCGAGATCATGTACATGCTCGACATGACCCCGCTGATGCTGTCGGCGGGGTTGCCTTTGCTCGTGAAGTTCTGCTGATAGAACTGCGCGTCGAAGGCGGGGTTGTTCGACAGCGCGGTCCAGATCCCGTCCAGCGAGACCGGCGGCCCCCCGGCCAGCCCCGGCTGCTGCTGCATGAACGCCTGCTGTATCGCGTACTTGCCGAGCGGGTCGAGCCAGGCGGAGGAGTAGACGCCGTGCTCCAGGAACGGCTGGATCAGCGACAGCTGCGGCAGGCCGGGGTCGGCCCCCGGATCGTTGGGCAGCTGCAACTGGCCGAGCCAGCCTGATTTGTACGGCATCTGGTAGCTGGCGGTGGCAAAGGCCTGACCGACCGTGCTGGCCCAGCTGTGGTACCGGCCCTGGTCCCCGCCCTGCTGGTAGCCGGTGACCTGGAGACCGAGCCCGGCGAGCCCCTGCGGGCCGAGCGCGCTGAAAAACGCGGCCAGGTACGCCGGGTCGTCGGCGTACTGCGACAGGTCGGTCAGGATGAAGTCGTCGTTGCTGTGGTCCCCGATGGCCTGCAGGGCCTTGGTGCCGTCTGCCTTGCCCGCCGCCTGTGCCGCCTGGGTGGTGGGGAAGTCGACCGCCCCGGCGCCCGCCGAGACGTCCACCATGCCGGGATTCTGCTCGGCCATGGCCTGGGCGAGCGACTGCCGGCGGTTCAGCATGGGTATCTGGTCCTGGGCCCAGTTCAGGTCCTGCACGGCCTTGCTCAGGCTGCTGGTGTCGAGCCCGACCCGCGACAGCTGACTGATGTAGTCGTACACCAGGTTCAGCGCGTCGCCGGCGGACGAGTTCATCGTGTTGATCATGCTTTGCAGCAGTTGCGGGTTGATCCCCACTCCGCCGCCGCCGCCGTCAGGCTCTAGTCTGGTCATCGCTGGCCCTGCCCCAGGTCTCGCGTCGACATCGAGGTACCGAGCACGACAATGCGGGCGCCGCCCGCGGCCCGGCATGAGGTGTCCGTATCGGTATGTGGATCAAGCGGGATGATACAGCGCCCGTCATCCGCACGTTCCTGGGTTACATCGCTTTCTGATCTCATTTGCCAAAGTCCCGTGAACGATTCACGGCTGCTGTTAAGATCACCGCCGAACCCCCAGCATCGACCACAACGGAGGATGACATCCATGGCAGGTGAACAGCGTTACAACATCGGGGGGATGGGGAGCGGTGCCTCGTCTCTCGCCGCCGATGCCACCAACCTGAACGATGTCTGGACCAAGGTGAACTCCGACATTAACGCGCTGTCGGGTAACTGGGTGGACGCCAGCTTCACGCGCCTCCAGGAGACGGTGCAGCAGGCCACTCCCACCGTCAACAAGGTGATCGAGCTGCTGAACCAGGCCAGCAAGGCCACGTCCAACCAGCAGAACCTCGCCGAGCAGCTCAACTCCACCGTCAGGTAAGACTGCGTAACGGCATCCCGCGGGGCCCCGGGCACGAACGCGTGCCCGGGGCCCCGCGTCGCGGCTGGGTCATTCGCACACGGCGAGCTGTACCGGCGCGATCGCGCCCGGCCTGATCAGCAGACCGCGGCCGAGCGGCCCGGGACCAGCGTTGCGCGGCAGCCGCACGCCGAACAGGTCGCCGTCCCCGGGCGAGGCCACGGCGACCAGCAGGCCGCAACGGGACTTCAGCGCCTGCGGGATGAAGCCCGAGTACGCCCGGCCCAGGTCTCCGGTGGCCCCGGCGATGATCACACCGTGATCGGCGTCGCGGCCGGCGAGCAGGATCTGATTCAGCAGGTCGTCGATGGGCCCGTTGAACAGCAGTTCCGCGTCATCCGCGAACAGCACGAAGCGGTCCTTGTCCTCGATCACCCCGACCAGCTCCTCGCCGGTGACGTCGCCGCCGAACACGGCCAGCACCCCGGCTTCACCCTCGAGATTGCGCAGCGGTGACCGCCGCGGGGTGATCGCGACGACCTCGGTGCCCTGCCTGAGCAGCCACCGGGCCATGGTCAGCAGGGCGGCGGACTTGCCAGAGCGCGGCGGCCCGGCCACCACCAGGCCGGGGCCCTCGTCCCGCACGTCCAGACCCTGGGGCGCGAGTTCGTCGCCGCCCACGCCGACCATGGTCCACAGCGGGGACGGCGGCATGAATTCCGGGTCGAGCGCCGCGGCCTCGGCGAAGCTGATCCGGGCCGGCAGCGTGTCGACCCGCAACGGCCGCTGCGGCTGCGGCGGCCTGCCGTGCCGGGCCAGCGCCTCGTCGCCGAACCGGCGCAGCGCCGCCACCTGGGCCGGTCCGGACGGGTTCGCGTCCAGCAGCGCGATCTGCGCCTCGCAGGGCTGCGGGGTCCCCTCGAACATGACCCGGCCCGGCGGCTGGTGGCTGGGCAGGCTGCGTTCCCGCAGGCCCGCCAGGGTGGCATCGGACCGGTCGGTCAGCCGCAGCAGCATCCGCAGACCGAACACCGTGCTCGCCTGCCCGACCAGCGCGGACCGGTCGGTGCTGACGACCGCCCGCAGCCCGACCGCGGCGCCTTCGCGCAGCGTCTGCAGCAACGTGTCGATCAGCCGTCCGTAGTCGTACTGCTCGAACGCCGCGAAATAGCCCTCCCACCAGTCCAGCAGCAGCAGCATCCACGGCAGCCTGTCCTGGCCGGCGGTACTGGCCCGCTGCTCGGCCAGCCCGGCGAACCCCCCGGCCGCGAGCAGTTGCTGACGGCGGGTGATCTCGCCGCGCAGCTTGCCGAGCAGCCGCTCGACCCGGTCGGTCTGGTCCCGGGTGACCACGGCGCCGCAGTGCGGCAGCCCGGCCAGCGGCAGCATGGCCCCGGTGCCGCAGTCGATCGCGTAGATGTGCACGTCCGCGGGCGAGGTGTGGGCGGCCACCGAGCCCGCCATCGTACGCAGCGCGGTGGACCGGCCGGACCGGGCCGCGCCCGCGATCACCAGATGCCCGCCGTGGGACAGGTCGAGCGCGAGCGGCTCCCGTGACTGCCGGGCGGGCAGGTCGGTGAGCCCGTACGGGATCGGCGGCACCTCGCCGCCGGCGGCCGGGGCGCGCGGGAGGTCGTCCAGCGCGATGGTCTCGGGCAGCGGCGGAAGCCACGGGCTGGGTTGCTCGGGCAGGCCGGCCTTGGCGGCCGCCCCGGCGATGGCGTCCACCAGGACCGACAGATCGGTGACCATGCTCTCGTCGTCAGCTGCGGCCGACCACGCCTGCGGCAACGGGCGGCCGAGCCCGGCCCACGGCACCGGGATGATCCGCGCGGTCTCCTCGGCTGGGCCCAGCCCGGGGCGCCGGCCCCCGATCCGGGCCGACTGGACCGCGACCGCGGCGGTCGCCCCGGACCGGACGTAGCACCGGCCGGGAGTGGACCTGGCGATGAACGCGGCATCGCGGGAGTCGATGACGTCGGCGGATTCCTCGACGTCGGTCACCCGTAGCGCGATCCGCAGGTTGGTGTTCGCCCGGATGTCGGCGCTGACCACACCGGCCGGCCGCTGCGTGGCCAGGATCAGGTGCACGCCGAGCGAGCGGCCGCGCTGGGCGATGCCGACCAGGCCGGTGACGAAGTCCGGCAGCTCGGCCACCAGCGAGGCGAACTCGTCGATGACCAGCATGAGCCGGGGCAGCGGCGGCAGGCCCGGGCTGGCCCGCCGGGCGTCCCAGTAATCCTCGATGTCCTTGGCCCCGGCGTGCAGCAGGATCTCCTCCCGCCGCTTCAGCTCGGCCGATAGCGATGCCAGTGCCCGTTCGGTCAGATGCCCGTCGAGGTCGCTGACCATCCCGACGGTATGCGGAAGCCTCGCGCAGTCCTTGAACGCGCTGCCGCCCTTGTAGTCGATGAGCACGAACGTCATCGAATCCGGCCGGTTCACCACCGCGAGCGACGCGATCAACGTCTGCAGCAGCTCGGACTTACCTGCTCCGGTAGTCCCCGCGATCAACCCGTGCGGGCCGTCTGACCTGATATCGATACCGAACGGCCCTTCTGCACCGACGCCGATGGTCGCGGCCGTGGTCCGGCCGAAGCGTTTCCACAGCCCGGCCACGTCGTCAGGGGAGGGGTCGGGCATCCCGATCAGGTCGAGCAGCCGGGCCGAGGATGGGATCATCGCGTCGGCGTCGTCCCGGCTCACGTCCCTGACCGGCGCTATCGCCCGGGCCACCCGGTCGGCCCAGGCCACGCTCACCTGGTCGGCGAGCACTTCGCCGAGGGGGTCCAGCCCGCTGCCCTGCAACGACACCCAGGCGGTCCGGTCGGGATCCCAGGAGATGACCGCGGCGCACTCCTCCGGCAGCACCCGCTGCGATTCGTCCAGGCAGACCGCGTACACGCCGGTCTTCTTCGCGGTGCCCAGCACCTGCGGCATGCCGGGTATGCGGCGCAGCGCGCGGGCCCCGTCCAGCACAAGCAGGATCTTGGAGCCGAGGGCCGGGTCGACGGCCGGCTCGGAGGTACCGCCGAAGCCCAGGCTGAAGCCGTGCGGGTCGCTGGCCTGCTTCATCCGCTCGCCGACCTCGCCCACGAGCTCAGCCACCCGGCGCGCCGCCGAGTCCGGATCGGTCCCCACCAGGGCCAGGCACTCCTCGCCCTGCTGCGGCGCGCAGTGCGGCAGCCAGCGGACCCAGTTCCAGTCGGCGCCGGCCTCCGGGCTGGCGGCGAGCACCACGATGTGCAGATCGCGCGGGCTGTGCAACGCCGCGGCTTGGGCTACGAACCAGCGGGCCAGCGCGCGAGAGCGGCCAGCCGGCCCGGCCAGGCCGATCACGCCGAGCTCGGGCAGCGGCAGCGCGATCGGGACGCTGCGCGCCGCGGGCACCGGCGGCAGCTCGGCGTCGTGCGCCGAGCCCTTCTCCGGGACGAACTCGATGTTGGCCGGCCGGTCGGTCAGCCCGAGCCGCAGGTGCAGCACGTCGGGGTCGGCGGCGCGGCGCTCCCATAGCCGCCGCCGCGGGCCGGTCGCGGTGAGCAGGACCTGCGCCGCGTCGGGCGCCGCCTCCCGGCGCAGCGCCTCGTCGGCCGCCCGGGCGGCGGCGATCGTGCCGCCGAGGTTGGCCATCGCGCGCCGGTACTCCTTCATCCCGCGCTTGTAGGACCGGCGGCCGTGGCGTCGCTCGCTGATCCACTGCCCGATGACCATGACCGGGCTCATGAGCATGAACAGGGCAAACATGGCGTTCTTCAGCGCCACCCAGAGGACCGCGCCGAAGACGAGCGGCAGCAGCGCGGACAGCAGCTGCAGCCGGGCCTTGTCGGCCCGCTTCGGCTCGACCGGAATCTCGATTCTGCGCGGCCGGCTGGACGGCAGCAGCCGGGGCGGCCGGTTGAATGCCCGCCCACCGTCGCCGGTCGGGGCCAGGTGCGCGTCCGGCTGCTCCGGGCTGGCCAGCGCGAGCACGTGCGGCCCGACCTGGAGCAGCGAGCCCGGCTCCCAGGGCCTGGCCGCGGTCAGCGGCTCGCCGTCCAGCAGCAGCGGGACGCCTCCGGTCGGCTGCGTCAGCGGCTCGACGATGGTCTGCCCGGCCGAGCCGCCGGGCCCGATCGTGAGCCGGGCCGCATAGGCGGGCAGCCCTGTCCCGGTCACCCGGACCTGGCAGTCCGGCGAGGCGCCCAGCGTGAGCGTGCCGAATCCCAGCCGGTGCACCGTCCCTGCGGCGGGCCCGCCGACCAACCGCACCTCAGCCAGGCCGGCCGGCTCAGCCAGCGAGGTGGCCGCGGCCGCGCGAGGGTCGGTCGCGACCAGCGCACCGTCGCTGAGCACCGAAGCGGCGCGGGCCCGCGGGTCCACCGGCCGTCCCTCCAGCCACAGGGTTTCCTGGGCGGCGGCCCGTCGCGGATTCTCCTGCCCTGCGGCCCACCGCGAGGTCCGTTGGGCAGGACCCCGCCGCGGGGTTTCCTGCCCGAGGGACAGCGGCGGTCTGTGGTCGGCGGCCGACGGCGGCCCCTGGCCGGCCGGAACCTGCGTCCGGGGCAGCGCGATGACCGGCGCGAGCGGTTCGGATTCCCCCGCCAGCCCGCGCAGCGCCGCGGCGACCTGGCCGATCACGGCACTGTCGTCGGCGCTGACCACGAGGTCCTGTGGCCCTCGCGGGGTCAGTGCCGTCAGCGCGATCCGCATGCCCAGCCCTCCGCGAGTGCCTAGCCTCCGTGATCAACGAGTGACGACATGCTATCCAGATCGCCTCGTCCCAGCCCGGACGATGAGCAGACCGGCAGCACAGCACTGCCATGCCGGCCCATCACGCGGGCGGCCGACGTCGGCCCGGCAACACGAAGGCTCAGCGTGCGATAGCGATGCGGATTCACCGCCTTATCGCGGGCCGGTCGCATGTTGATGACATTCCTGCGGAAGTGACCTTCGGCAAGATAGATTCACCTCGCGACCCCGCTGGACCGCTGGCGCGCAAGCATGTCGCGGCGGCGTACGTATCGGGACCGCCTGTGCCACAAGGAGATGCTGCAGCCAGGGGAGAACCGGACCGATGTCGAGCGACAGGGGCACGATTCCGCGCGGAACGGGGGCTGGCGCCGACGCCGGTGCGTGGCGCGAGCCGACCTCGCCCGCCGGGCGGCGGCTGCCGAGTGCGCCGCGCGAGCGCAAGCCGGCCCTGGCGGCGCTGGCCGTGGTACTGGTCGTCGGCGGTGCTCTCGCCGCCGCCCTGCTGGTGATCGACGCGGGCCACAAGACGGGCGCGATCGAGATCTCGCAGCCGGTCGGCCAGGGGCAGAAGATCCCGCTGAGCTCCATGCAGGAGGTCCAGGTCACCTCGGGCAGCGGCATCGACTACGTGCCCTGGAACGAGGCCAGCCAGGTGGCCCTGACCTACGCCGCCACCGCGCTCCCGGCCGGCACGCTGCTTACCCCGCAGATGACGACGGCGGAGAACACCGCGACCAAGGGCATGATCGTGGTCGGGCTCGCGCTCAAGGACGGGCAGCTGCCAGACGGGCTTCAGGTCGGGGACCACATCAGCGTCTTCGACACCAGTAACACCGGGGGGCAGTGCCCCAGGCCCACGACGAACGTGCTGGCCCCGGACGCGGTGGTGCTCAGCATCGGCCACCCGGTCAGCACGGCCAGCGATGCCGTGGACGACGTGCAGGTCGCGCTGGCCCCGACCTACGCCGCGGGCGTGATCTGCAATGCGGCCAACAATAACGTCGGTGTCGGAGTCGTCCCGGCCAACGGGCCGGGGGCCGCCTCGACGACGCCGTCATCCGGCGGGACGAGCCAGCCGGGCAGCACGTCGCGGTCGCGCGGGTCAGCTTCACCTTCGGGCGGGTCAGCCTCACCTTCGTCGGGCGGGTCAACACCGCCCCCATCGGGCGGGACAGGCTGACCCATGGCACTGATCGCGGTCGCGGCCGACAAGGGCGCACCCGGGGTCACCACCGCGTCCGTGGCGCTGGCGGCGGTCTGGCCCCGGCCAGTGTTGCTGGCCGAGTGCGATCCCGCGGGCGGGGACCTGGTCTACCGGCTCCCCGCGGCGGAGGGTGGGCGGCTTGACCCGCGCCGGGGGCTGCTCAGCCTGGCCGTGGCTGCGCGCCGGGGCCTGCAGCCGCACCAGGTATGGGAGCACGCGCAGAAGCTGCGCGGCGGTCTCGACATCCTCAGCGGCGTCAGCGGAGCCGAGCAGGGCGCGGGCCTGGAGCTGCTCTGGGGATCGGTGGGCCGGGTCCTGGCGGCCGTGCCGCAGGCGGACGTGATCGCCGACTGCGGACGGGTCGGGGTGGACGGCCCGGTGTATGACCTGCTGGCCCAGGCCTCGGCCGTGCTCCTGCTCACCCGGGTCAGCCTGGGCGAAGTGATCAGGCTGCGCGACCGGGTCAACGTGCTGGCGTCCGCGCTACAGCGGCGTGGCTGCCCGGCAGACCGCATCGACGTGGTGGTGATCACCGACTACAAGAACTTCGGCGCGGCCATCACCGAAGTGGGGCAGGCGCTGCGGCAGGGCGGCGCGCCTGCGCGCGTGGTCGGCGGGCTGGCCCACGAGCCCAAGAGTGCCGACCAGCTCCGCGGCGAGTGGAGCGGCAAGCTGGACAAGTCCATGTTCATCCGGACGGCTCGCGCCATCGCCGGTGATCTCGCCTCGGCACTGCCTGCGCCATCGTCCGGCGCCCGCCGGTCGGCCCCCGTCTCGAACCCAGCACCAGACCCGGGCACGCGCCCCGCTTCAGACCCGGCCTCGGGCCCGGCCCCGAGCCCGGCATCACGCACGGCATCAGGCTCGGGCGCGCGCCCGGCATCCGACCCGGCCGCGGCCCCGGCATCGGGCCGCGCGCCGAGTTCGGGACCGGCTCCAGGCCGGGGCGCGGACGGCCAGACCGCCGCGGCGACATCCGTATTCCGGCCGGCCGGCGCCCAGCCGGCCGGCGCCCAGCCGGCCTCCGCCCAGCCGGCCTCCGCGCAGTCGGCCTCCGCGCAGTCGGCCGGTGCGCAGTCGGCCGGTGCGCAGCCCGCTTCCGGGCAGCCGGCCTCCGCGCAGCCGCAGCGACCGCGCCCGTCCCGGCCGTCCCTGCTGAACGGCCTAGGTCGGCCGGGCCGGGAATCGGCGCGCGATCCGGCGGCCGCGGATCAGGACCGGGTGTCTCGCCCGACGCGCCCTGCCTCTGCCCTGTCGGGACGGCTGGCCGCACGCGGCCGGCACGCTGGCACGCCCGCTGCCGCCGACGGCAATGATCAGCGACCAACCGAGCGCGACGGTGCGCAGCAGGCCGAGGCGCACCCTGCGCGGCCCGAGCCGACGTCCGGCACTCCCCAGAGCCGGCCGAAGGGTCGCTGAGCGGTGGACCACAGCATCGTCAAGCGGCTGCGCGGCGACGTCGGCGACCGGCTGGCCGAGCAGCGGCGCCGCGATGCCGCGGCCGGGATGCAGCCGATGTCCGGCGAGGACGAGCGCCAGTTCGCACGGGCCATCATCGCCCAGGTTCTCGAAGAACACGCGCGCAACGAGATCACCGTCGGCCGGCCGCCGCCGAACGCCCAGGAAGAAGAGGAACTCGCCTCCGCGATCCACGCCGCGCTCTTCGGCGTGGGCAGGCTGCAGCCGCTGCTCGAGGATCAGCAGATAGAGAACATCGACGTCAACGGCTGTGACCACGTGTTCCTCGGTTACGCCGACGGCCGGGAGGTGATGGGCGAGGCGGTCGCGGAAACCGACGAGGAACTGGTCGAGCTCATCCAGATCCTCGCCGCCTACTCCGGGCTGTCCAGCCGGCCGTTCGACACCGCCAACCCGCAGCTCGACCTGCGGCTGCCCGACGGTTCCCGGCTGTCGGCGGTGATGGACGTGACGTTGCGGCCGGCCGTCTCCATCCGCCGGGCCCGGATGGGCAAGGTGTTCCTCGCCGACCTGGTGGGGAACGGCACGATGTCTCCCGAGGTCGGCTCCATGCTGGCTGCCGCGGTGGCGGCGCGGAAGAACATCATGATCGCCGGGGCGACGAACGCGGGCAAGACCACGTTGCTGCGCGCACTGGCCAACCAGATCCCCGCCGAGGAGCGACTCATCACCGTTGAGCGCGCGCTCGAGCTGGGGCTGGATCACTTCCCAGAGCTGCACCCGAACGTCGTCGCGCTCGAGGAACGGCTGCCCAACATGGAGGGCCAGGGCGCGATCCCGATGGCCGAGCTCGTTCGCCGCTCGCTGCGGATGAACCCGAGTCGGGTCATCGTCGGCGAGGTCCTCGGCGACGAGATCGTCACCATGCTTAACGCGATGTCCCAGGGCAACGACGGCTCGCTGTCCACCATCCACTCCAACTCCTCGCTCGAGGTGTTCAACCGGATTGCCACCTACGCGATCCAGTCCTCCGAACGGCTCCCGATCGAGGCCACGCACATGCTGATCGCTGGCGCGATCGACTTCGTGGTGTTCATCGAGAAGCGAAACGAGTTCGCACGCGGCGGTCGGCTGCGCCGGTATATCAGTAGCGTCCGCGAGGTGACCGGCGTGGACGGGCGCGTGCTGTCCAGTGAGGTCTTCACCGCGGGGCCGGACGGCCGGGCGGTGCAGCACGCCCCCCTCTCCTGCTCCGAGGAGCTGCTCATGCACGGGTACGCGCCGGCCCAGGGAGTGTGGCGCTGATGCTCGCCGACACCAGTCAGCTGCTGGCCCTGCTGGCCGGGGCCCTCGCCGGGGGCGGAGTGTTCCTGGTCGTCATCGCGATCCGCGGCCTGCCGCCCAAGCCGCCCAAGGGCCACGGCCAGCTCGACGAGCTGCGCGACAAGGTGCTCGGGATCCGCGGGCTGATCGCGCTCGCGGGCGGGACGATCATCCTGCTGGCCACCCGCTGGGTGGTAGCGGGCATCGGGTTCGCGCTGCTCATTCTGTTCTGGGACCGGCTGTCCGGCGGCGCGGGCGGGGAGCGCGCCGCCATCGCCCGGCTGGAGGCGCTAGCCACCTGGACCGAGTCCCTGCGGGACACGATCGCGGGCGCGGTCGGTCTGGAGCAGGCCATCCCAGCCTCGCTGCGCGCCGCCGCCCCGGCGCTGCGGGATCCGCTGATCACCCTGGTGGACCGGCTGCATACCCGGGTGCCGCTGCCGGAAGCGCTGCGCAGGTTCGCCGACGACTTGGACGACCCGAGCGCCGACCTCGTCCTGGCCGCGCTGATCATCAACGCGCGGCTGCGCGGCCCCGGCCTGCGAACCCTGCTCGGCGCACTGTCCGGCGCCGTGCGTGAGGAGCTTGACATGCGCCGCCGGATCGAGGCCCAGCGCAAGTCCACGCGGTTCAGCGCGATGTTCGTGGTCGGCTTCTCGGTCGGCGTGGCCGTCCTGCTGGCCGTCTTCAACCAGCATTTCGTGAAGGTGTACGACACCGCGAGCGGGCAGCTCGTGCTGGTGGTCATCGCCGCGCTGTACGCGGCCGGGTTCTACTGGCTGACCCGGCTGGCCCGGTTCGACATGCCGGAGCGGATTCTCGTCGGCGGGCACGCCGCTCCGGTGCCGGCCGAGATGCCCGAGACCGTCGGGACCTGGTCGGGAGGTGCGGGATGACCGGCGCCGTGGCGGCCGGCGCCTTGGCCGGCCTCGGGCTGTTCCTGCTCGCCCTGGCCCTGATCCCGCGCCGGGTCAGCCTGGCCCGGCAGATCGCGGCGTTCGACTCGGGCCATACACGCCAGAGCGCGCGCCGCGAGCCCCGGGCATTGAGCGAGAAGGAGAGCGAGACCAGCCGGCGGGTCGGTGCCCTGGCGGCCAGATTGTGCGCCGAGCAGGGCTGGGAGTTCCCCTCGGTCAAGGCGAACCTGTCGCTGTGCGGAAAGTCGTTCGAGAGTTACCTGGCCGGAAAGATCCTTCTTGCGCTGTTCGGCCTGATCTTCGCGCCTATCCTGGCCATCCTGGCCGGACTGGCCGGGATCAGATTCTCCCTGGTCATCCCGGTCTGGATGGGCCTGATCGTGGCCGGGATCTTCTTCTTCCTGCCCGATCTGGATCTCAAGCAGAAGGCCACGGCCCGGCGTCGTGACTTCCGGCACGCGGTCGGCTCGTTCCTCGATCTCGTGGCCATGAATCTCGCCGGCGGTCGCGGCGTCCCGGAGGCGCTGATGGCCGCGGGAGACATCGGCAGCGGCTGGGCCATGTGGCGGATCCGGGACGCGCTCACCAACGCCAGGATCACCGGCCAGACGCCGTGGCAGGCGCTCGGCGCTCTCGGCGAGGATGTCGGCGTCGAGGAGCTCACCGACCTGTCGGCCGCGCTCAGCCTGGTCGCGGAGGACGGCGCCAAGGTGCGGGAGTCGCTGACCGCGCGAGCGGCGAGTCTGCGCCGACGCGAGATCTCCGACCTGGAAGGGAAGGCTGGCCAGCGCTCGCAGTCGATGCTGATCGCGCAGATGTTGCTGTGCGTGGGTTTCCTGCTTTTCATCCTTTATCCAGCCGCGATAGCCGTGTTCAACGCTTAGCGTCATCCCCCGAGGGGGCAAGTACCGAAAGGAA
>Ga0070716_100000565_pt1 | contig 15463 bp, 17 predicted proteins | sample LARL112metaG_FD_71395 | JGI IMG/M metagenome (GOLD analysis project Ga0070716, IMG submission 71395) | Corn, switchgrass and miscanthus rhizosphere microbial communities from Kellogg Biological Station, Michigan, USA - LAR L11-2 metaG | ecosystem: Host-associated > Plants > Roots > Rhizosphere... | reverse complement strand
GTGTTACGCGATTACGTTTGCCTTCGTTGCCTCCAAAAGGTTACGAAAGTATGGCGAAGGCTAAGGCTTGCGTTGCGAATCGCACTTGGGGCAACATACTCTCTAGTGAGCTTATTTCCTGAAGTAGCTCAAGGGAGGCGGCCTCTGCTGAGCTGTGTCTGAATACTTCATGTTGCTACGTCATTGCCAATCTAACCAGTTTGTGCGCCGACCTCCGCGTCCTCTGTTAAAGCGCTCGGGCTGGATGAGTTCCCATGGCCAGTGAAAATCGACCGCGCGTTTTGCTCGCCGATGACCACCCGAGTGTGATTGAGTACGTGTCGAACCTGTTGAGCAAGAATTTTGAAGTTGTCGGAGTTGTCTCAGACGGATTGCTCGTGGCCGATGCAATAAAAGAGACTCACCCCGATTTAATCGTGATGGATATTAGCATGCCGGGCCTTGACGGAATTCGGACAGCCCAGAGTCTTGGCCGATCAAAGGACACTCCGAAAATTGTCTTCCTCACAGTCACGGACGACGAGGAGTATATTTCGGCTGCTTTTGCGGCTGGCGCTGCAGGTTACGTGCTTAAAGCGCGAATACAATCGGATCTCATTTTTGCCCTCCACGAAGCACTATTGGGGAAGACTTTCGTGTCGCGCCGCTCAAATCCTCGCCGCGGCGAATGAGGCCAGTCTCAGACGTTTGATTGCCTGCTCACTCTGACTCCCGAAACATCTCGTGATCTGAAATGTACAGGGCGTCAAAAATCAATTCAAAGCGGACAAAACTTTCACATTGCAAACAGCGCGGGAAATAGCGTTTGGCGATCAATGTGACGCAGTGCGGCTGTGCATGGCCCTGGCCATGGAACACGCGGTACACACCTGAGAACAGTACCTTAGCGCCGGGACGGTATGAGTCTAGGTGTCCCATCGTTAGTGGAGTAGCACTTTTCGAAAGCCGGATGTCGAGCCTGCTTGGGGACTGCGAATAGACTTCTGCAGTTGACCGGAAACGAACGTTCCTCCACGGATCACATCCCGAGCGACTGGAACTGAATCGAGGCCGAGTCTGAATTTGAAAACGTAGCCGTTGCCGCCGAGATTCATAGCTGCCTTTACGTAAAGCGGGGGTTGGATGAAGCAGTCGGACTTTTTCTGTTTCTTGAATTCATCGCACAATCTGTTCCCGAAAGCCGTAGTAGCCCTCGTCCTGGCAACCAAGGATAGAGATCAGCGTGCAGCCTCGTCATTGCTGCACAGCAATGAATCGCATATTTTTTTCAGATTAGGTCAGGAGTCGAATTCGCCGCCAGTCAAGTCTTTATGCGCTAGCAGCATTCCATGGTGACCCCAGACGGGGCGAGGGTGACACCAACAAAACGAGGTTTCATCGTGACTCGGATAATTAGCCAGGCGTATGCCGTCCGGAATCGCATGAATGATCTCCAATTGGTCCGCAATATAATCACGGAGCCCATCATTTAGTTGAATGGCGGGCAGCATGGCAGTGCTCGATCCAAGTTAGATTTTTGCGTTACGGGACGAGAACTGTCATTTTTAACAGGTAGTTCGGGCCTAATCTGTGACCAACGCTTCGGGCACGCGAATGAAAACCTTTCCGCGTTCTTTGGATATGAATCCTTTATGCGCCCACTTGCTCATGATCCTGCTGGTCGTGAATATGCTCACATCTGCTAATGCACTGAGCTGCTCGTTCGTGACTTCGAGTTCCACTTGGTCCCCCCCCACTCGCCCTTGTTGATGACCAAAAATGAGCAGTACGTCGGCAAGGCGTTCCTCTGCGCTCTTAGTCACGAGCCGGATATGGCGCTTGGCGTAGTCGCGCAAGTATTGCAGAACCACTTTCAACGCGTTTTCGGAAAGTTGCGGATGGAGAGCAGCTAGCGCGCGTATTTTTGTATGGCTCCACACCAAGACTTCTCCGTCACGGAGGGCTTCGCCCGTTCCCATATACGGGGTTGGACGTTTTAGTAGCGATCCCAATCCGAAAGCATCACCGGGGAACAGCCAGCGAAACACGACCTCGTCACCGTGCCGCGTGATTTTGTAGTATCGAACCCGACCACTGAGGAGAATGAATAGGTATTGCGCATGCTCGCCGCGCGTAACAATGGCCTGCTTCGCCTTGACCCGCTTGACTCTGGCTGATGCCAAGATTTTGTCTATATCTTTTCGGCCGATATCGGCAAGAAAATTCGAATGAAGTACCGCTGGTGAAATCACAGAGTTCCTGAGCCATTCTCCATCATGGTTCCCTCCGAAAACCGTAGGCTTACCGTCTCGCGGTCACAACTGGCAGAAATACTGGCGTGTCGGGCAGTCGAGGCTGTGTTCTGTCGTAATTTTTCCGACCGAGACACAAAGGAAAGATTCGCTTGGCTTTCTGCCTGGCTTCCGATGTAATGCAAATGCCACGAACCGCGCGCTTGATGCTCTCTTGCGTTTCTGAGCGGATTCGATCTACGTGACTTTCGCGTCTTTGCGCGAGTCCGCAGGGTCGATGAGTGCTATCGCGGTGGTTTTTGTCGATTGCCAGAGTTATCATTGCCAGCGTGGAGTTTGCGAGATTCCCTCCGGCCGGATACCGAGACCCTGACTTGTTTAGTCCGGGCTTGATCAAGTGGCAGAACGGAGCGGCACGGTACGAACGCGCAAGATGAGCAGTTGGGCACCGAAGGTCAAGATTTTACAACAGGGTCGGGATTGATTGCTGACTGAGGAGGAAACTGTGGTCACCAGCACGTTGTCTTCTTCACTCTTAAGAATCAGGGAGGCACACGACAATTCGCTTGGATCAGTTGATGCTTCTCTTGTGGCGCAGCGAATTCTGGGGACCGCGGGGCCGGCGCTGCTGGCTGGGATCAGCTACTATTTTGGGACGCGGATTGGCTTTGCCTGGACTCCGATCGGGCAACCGAATTCGACTTTTTGGCCTGCCAACGCGATTCTTCTGGCAACTCTTTTATTGGTTCCAAGACGAACATGGTGGACCCTTCTCGCGGCGGTTTTTCCGGCTCATCTGATTGCTCAACTGCATGCAGGAGTGCCCATGTGGACATCAGTCGGCTGGTTCCTGACCAACACGAGTGAAGCGTTAATCGGAGCCTATTGCATTACGCGGCTCAGTCATCCAAAGAGCAGGCTCGACAGCGTGCGCGGGATATTTATCTTCGTTTTGTTTGGCGTCCTGATTGCTCCGTTCGCAACTTCATTCCTGGATGCTGCTGCAGTCGTGATCACAGGCTGGGGTCGAAACTATTGGCCACTCGGGATAGAACGATTTTGGACTAATGCGCTGGCCGCGCTAACAATCGTGCCCTTGATCGTTCTCTGCAGGTCAAGTGGCATTTCCTGGGCCCGGAGGTCAAGCATCGCACGATATTGGGAAGCGGCCTGGCTAGGAGTTGGCACAGTACTGGTTGCGCTTTTGGTATTCGGCTTCCCACTTTTGTCTCCCTCAACAACTCCTGCACTGCTGTACGTTCCTCTTCCGTTTCTGTTATGGGCTGCGGCCCGGTTTGGTTTAGGTGGATTGAGCCTTTCTCTTTTGTCCGTTGCACTGATTTCGATCTGGTACACCATACACGGGCGAGAGCCGTTTCCGTACGTTTCAATGGCAGAAAACGTCCTGTCCCTGCAGATTCTATTTTGTGTGGTTGCGGTGCCACTGATGTTCCTGTCGGCTGTCATGGCGGAGGCGCGACGAACTCAAGACTCGCTGCGTAGGATCAGTGGTAGCCTCATCGAGGCACAGGAGCAAGAACGTCGGCGTATCGCACGTGAGCTTCACGACGACATCAACCAACGACTGGCAATGTTGGCTATTGAACTGGAAGGGATACCAGATTGCCCTTCTGAAGTCCGGAACCGCCTGGAGGAACTGCGCAAGCAGACGAGCGAGATTTCGAACGACGTACAGGCCTTATCGCACGAGTTGCACTCTTCGAAACTCGAGTACCTTGGTGTCGTTCCAGGAATAAAGAGTTGGTGCAACGAATTCGGCGCACGGTACAAGATGGACATCAGGTGCAGAACTGATGTTTTCAATGTTGTGCCGGTCGAAATCGGCCTCTCCATTTTTCGAGTCCTGCAGGAAGCAGTCCACAACGCCTTCAAGCACAGCGGAGTAGGACGGGTTGAAGTACAACTGCGAGAAGTTCCCGGTGAGATCCATTTGATGGTGCGTGATTTAGGCAGAGGATTCGACGTTAAACCAGCGATGCAAGGTGTAGGCCTGGGGCTCACTAGCATGTGTGAACGTATTCGGATGGTGAATGGAACGATTGACATTGAATCGAAGCCAATGGGTGGAACGACAATCGACGTTCGTGTGCCGTTTGAGTCAGAGCACGGTTCGCAACGAGCATCCTAGTTGACCGACCGACCAAGCTAGCGCTGACAAACCGCTGGCGGAGGCCTATCGGGAGATTGAAGACGATATGCGGCAAGCGCTCAAGGAGTACACGGGCAATCGTCAGTGCTGAACACGCTTCTGCTCTTTCCCACCACCCTGAGGCGAACCCGGGCTTGTTGCAAATCGCTCTTGCGGTCAAAATGGGCATGGGACATCTTGCCCGCACCACGAAATCACCTCAGGCCGGCGATGGCCTTATTCTGCAACACACGCACTACTACGCGACGATTTTCAGCCTGTTCTGTTTCTTTATCACCTGTTTCGGTCTGACGACTTTCTCCCATTGCGGCCGGGGCCAGTATCCTCGTTAGCGCAACGTGACCTTGCTGAACGAGAATGTTGGTCACGTTGCCGGCACGATCTTCACTCAACTGTTGGTTCAACGCTTTGCTGCCGACCTCCGAGGCATAGCCTTTCACTTCGATGACGTAGCCGTTGATGGAACTCGCCTTTTCCGCCAATCCCAGCAGTTGAGGGATGTATTGTTGCTCGACTTGTACTTTGCCATTCTCAAAATAGACGGTAGCCTCATCAAGAATGTAATAATCGTCGAGCTCACCAAAACGTGCGGCCGCGGCGTCAATTGCCGCTTTGTTTGCCGAGATCCGCTGATGTTGCTGTTGCAGGTGCGAATCATGCTCCTCTATCGCTTGCTTGTTCTGCTCTGTCTGCGCCTGATTCTCATGCAAACCCGCTTGGATTGCCTCGGCCCGCTCAAGGTCATTGCCTTTAAATGAGACTGAAGTTGCTACCAGTTCACCCCCATCATTATGCTTTCCTTCTACACTAACGGTCAGGCCCGGGATGAGTGCAGCCATCGACATTTCTTTCCTGCGGACCTGCAATACACCTTGCACTTGCCCTACTTCAGTGTCACTGGTTAGCAATACTCTAAGGTTTGGCGACTCAGAGGTTTGCACAATCATAATGTCTCCGTCTCGTGCCTTGATGACGCCTTCTGCCGTCACGAGTTCCGCGGACTGTGCTGCTGCTGCTATCGCGCATAAAGACGAGAGCACAGCGAGCAAGATGATCCTGACAACTCCTGAACCGCGTAGATTCGCACCTCTCATACGATCATCTCCTTCGTAAATCCAATTTCGCAAAGTCACCACACTGCTTCGCGTCGAGGCTCTATGTGACCGCCCGAATATTAAGAGCGTTCCCGAGCGGAAAACACTGATATTTCCAACAGGTCTCCTCATATGAAGATTTGCGCCGGCGAAAACACACTTCTTCTTGTTGGTTGACACTTTTAACTGACCTGCAACGTATCCGATATTAGTCGTGCCCCGTCGGGCCGTGGTCAGAAGCGGAACCTGCTAACCAATGTGCACTCGCTTAAATCCTTCAATAGAGCACATTGGATCTGTGAAAAGTCAGGGTAGGCCAGCGGGTGTTGAGGTCAAACTGTGGGCGCCAGACGAAGCAAGAAACAACTCGGCTATCGCGAATCATACTAGAGGGATTTCACAGGGCTGGCAGTCTTGACAGCTTTTTTGCTGCGAGCGATCAGCGAAAATGCTTGTCGGATCAGGAGCGAAGCAACCATGAAAATAGAAAAGATTGTCTTGATATTGATCGTAGGCAGTTTCCTTACATCCGCGGTCGCGCAAGAAACATCCTCGGCTGCGCAAAACTTCGAAATCACTGGACAGGTCGGCGGTCAGATCAACGGTGGCTATGATCTTTCTACCGCTCTATTTCATCGTATTGAGGTTGCGAACGGGGTGAATTACGGCATCACAACCGGATACTTGCTCGGTGAGCACTACGGTGTAGAGTTCCAATGGAATCACAACAGCGCTGACACCCGTGGCCAAGCAATTGGGGGCGTTTCAAGCCTCAAACTCTTTTCTTTGAACCAGAACCAATACATGGGCAATTTCCTGTTTCATTTAACTTCGAAAGAGGCAAGGATGCGCCCTTTTCTCTTTTTCGGTCTCGGTGCGAATGCACTCGACGCGAACGTAAGTGGCGTCAAAGGATCAACACGGTTTGCCTACGCGCTGGGTGCGGGAGCGAAATACAACGTCAGTAGGCACCTTGGCCTTAGGGGTCAGCTCAGGTGGGCTCCAACTTACCTGACCACTACTAACGGCGGGTATTGGTGCGATCCGATCTGGGGCGGTTGCTGGACAGTTGGGAACAGTCACTATTTGCACGAATTTGACATCACCGGAGGTTTTACGCTGCGATTTTAATGCGCTTTTGACTCACGATCTGACCGGCGGTTTCCAGTAATGTTTTTTCCGCCTGCGTATTATCGGTAATTTCGTGGTGGAGCCGGCTGCCGTCTGGAGAAGTCCACGAGAGATTTGTGCATGACGTCAAAAGCCGTCTCGCTTTCCTGAACGGGAGATCGACGATGCGTCGACGGACGGGAGTTGCAATGGAAGAGACTAATTTCCGATCGAGCTTCCTACGCAACCTGAAGCGAGAAATTGCCATTGTCCTGTGCATGGTCTTGGTTAGGCCGGGAGACATTCGCTTATTTGCACTGTCCGAACAACCAAAGAAGGAAGACCAATCAAAAGAGCAGAAGGCGGCAAAGATAGCTCCAGACCAACTGGATTCTTTGGTAGCGCCTATTGCCCTTTATCCGGATCCGTTGCTGGCTCAAACCTTGGCAGCATCCACTTATCCTCTTGAAATCATTCAACTCCAACAGTGGCTTGCGAAACATTCTAAGCTGAAAGAAAAAGAGCTTGCTGCAGCAGTGGCCAAGGAGCCTTGGGATCCCAGTGTGCAGGCGTTGGCTGCTCTGCCAGATGTGGTGAAGCGACTGGCCGACGACATTCAATGGACAACCGATCTTGGCAACGCATTTCTTGCGCAGCAGAGCGATGTAATGGATGCCGTGCAGCGCATGCGTAAGAAAGCCAAGGATAAAGGTAACTTGAAATCGAATGAGCAACAAAAGGTCGAAACCAAAGTTGTGGAGAGCAAGACGGTGATCGTGGTCGAGCAGGCGAGTCCGGAAGTCATCTATGTACCTGCTTACAATCCTGTGGTCGTATACGGTACGCCTGTCTACGCCTACCCAGCAATTTACTATCCACCGCCGGGATACTACGCCGCGGGAGTAGCAATTTCGTTTGGGGTTGGTGTGGCCATGGGAGCAATGTGGAGCGGCGGCTGGGGTTGGGGGTGTGGCTGGGGCCGCAATAACGTTCAGGTTAACAACTACAACAGCTTCAACCGCAACGTCAACGTCAACCGCAACGCTAACGTCAACCGCAACGCTAACGTTAACCGCAATGCCGCTGGTAACACCAACTGGGCTCATAACCCACAGCATCGCGGGGGCACACCTTACCAGGACCGGGCAACCGCGAATCAATATGGCGGTACGGCACGCGGAGAGAACGCTGCCAATCGTCAGGCTAACGCCCGGCAACAAGTCAATCAGAAGTCCGGCAGCACACCGAGCAGTCCTGCAGCTGCAGGAGGCAATACGGCAACCCGACCCAGCGGGGGCGGGACAAACAGCACTGCAAATCGTGATCCCTCGAAAGCCAGCGGGGGTGGGACAACCAGCACTGCAAAACGTGATCCCCCGAAAGCTAGCGGTGGCGGTCAGAACGCCTTTGGTGGCAGTGGTACCTATGACGGCTCCAGTGCGCGCGCAGCGAGCAATCGTGGTTCTTCCAGCATGGCAAGGAGTGGCGGTGCTCGCGCCGCAGGAGGCCGCGGCCGCAGGTAAGAGGCCTTTGAGAAAGGGAAAAAGTCTAAAGGAGAAACGGGGTGAAACCAACACCTGTGAAGCAAAAAGTTTCCCGGCTACTTCGGATCACGGGCGCTGCGGCGTGCTTCTATTTGGCGGTGCTAGTCGCCGCCCAGCAAACGACAGTGGGCAAACGAGCAAGTACGATCGGCAGTGTTCAGAGCTTTGATAACCCAGAACAGGCCGCCACGGCATTGGTAGATGCTGCCGAAAAATTCGACGTCCGCCGTCTGATTCGTATTTTCGGCGAGACGAACGATGACGTTGTTCTCACCGGTGAGTACCCGCAAGACCGGCAGCGTGCAGCCGACTTCGTCGCCCAGGCTCACGAAAAGAAAAGCGTTTCGCTGGATCCTAAGAACCGGAACCGTGCATTCCTTCTCGTAGGAAACGAGAGTTGGCCATTTCCTGTGCCCATCGTAAAGAAAGGTGACAAATGGTCCTTTGATGCCAGCGCCGGACGGCAGGAGCTTCTGTATCGGCGCATTGGCCAAAACGAACTAGACGCGATCAATGTTTGCCGCACTTATGTAGAGGCGCAGGAGGAGTATGCGTTTCGCAAGCGCGACGGATATGAGGTCCACCAGTACGCACAGCGCATCATAAGTACTGCTGGCAAACAAGACGGCTTGGCATGGCAGGACCGGGATGGAAGTTGGGAAGGGCCGCTTGCGGAGAACGTTGCGCGGGCTATTGAACAGGGCTACACAAACTCCGCTGAGCCCTACCACGGTTACTTCTTTAAGATTCTGAACGGACAGGGTCCCGCCGCCCCACTCGGCGAAATGGATTTCGTAGTTGAGGGTGTGATGATCGGTGGTTTCGCCTTGGTGGCCGCGCCGGCCGAATATGGGGTAACAGGCGTAAACACCTTCATCGTAAGCCATGATGGAATTGTGTACCAAAGGGATTTTGGGCCGGAATCGCTCGTGCAATTTCAGAAACTGGAGCGTTTTAACCCGGACAAATTTTGGACCTCGGTACGAGAAGAAACTCAATAAGCAATCCAGTTCGCCTTTTCCTTACAAATGCCAGAACGACACTTCAATCCAGCCGGCACGACAACCACGACAACAGTGAGGCCGCGGGGATGGAGCAAAGAAGTTGACCTATGAACCCTCCGGTCCCTCCATTCCTCTTTAGCATACTGCTGCTAGTTGGAATAATTCTTTTGATGGAAGCTGGGCGACAGTTTGCCATAAAGCGCCGACAAGAAGACTCAAAAGGCGACCAGGGTAACCTTGGCATAATCGAAGGTGCGATCTTTGGCCTGTTCGGTTTGGTGATCGCATTCACGTTTTCTGGAGCGGTGTCACGTTTTAACGAGAAAAAAATGCTGATTGCGGAGGAAGTGAATAATATTGAAACGGCTTACCTGCGGCTATACTTAGTCGCCCAAGACGTACAGCCCGGTCTGCGAGAATTGTTTCGCCAGTACGTCGACTCGCGTGCCCAAACCTATCGCAAATTGCCTGATTTGGAAGCGGCGAAACGAGAGATCGTACAATCCAAACAACTCCAGGAGCAAATTTGGGCTGAAGCTGTTTCCGCGACCCTGCTCTCGCGTTCTCATCCCGATGCAGGCAAGCTACTGTTGCCGGCGCTAAATACGATGATTGACATTTCCACCACCCGGACGATGGCGCTTACTGTTCACCCTCCTACCATCATCTATATGCTGTTGTTCAGTCTCTCCCTCATTTGTGCTCTGCTCGCAGGTTATCGAATGTCGACTGGTCAACGCCGGAGCTGGCTTCATATACTCAGTTTCGCCTTAATGACGGTCATCATTGTGTACGCCATCCTCGATATCGAGTACCCGCGCGCCGGTCTGATTCGTCTGGAGGCACCCGATCAGGTGCTTCTGAACATCCGCGACAGGATGAAGTGAGAAAGGCTTAGCTCAAAGTGGCGTGCCTACTTCTTCTCCGGGGGATAATTCTTCAACAGTTTCTTCACTGTTTTTGATAAATTCTTTTCCTGCTTATCCGGCTTAGCATCTTCATCTATGGTTTTGGTGGCCAGTCCCCGCCAGACCAGATCGTGATTCGCTGAATCGTACATATCGACCACCAGCTGCCCTTTATAGATGGTGGACGTCTGTCCCGTTGTTGTTGAGGACCCGCCTGGCCCGTACCAGCCGCCCCGGTACCAACCCCCTCCATAGCCCCAGTTCGTGTTGTACGACGTAAATTCCTTTTCCTGACCGATTCCCGCTTGGTACCCAACAAACAGATCTGCGCTGTCGCCATCCACTTTCTGCAGGCCTTTGGTAGCGAGTTCTGAGTCAACAACCTGTTTGATCTGTTTATCGCGCAGATCGTCAACTTTCGCGGCATCTTTGAGAGCTACCCATTTATAGGTCTTGAACCTGGAGAAGTCAGTGTCCTTGTCGAAGTTGTAACGAACATCTTGAGCAGTCGCCGCACCAGTCGCAAGTAAAGTCCAGAATATCCAAAGAAAGTGGATCTTGTTCATAGTGGATCTCCCTATATTTCAAGCGCTCCAGTTGCACCGGTTCGCTCTCATGCAAGTGAACCAGCCCATTAGTTGGAAGCAGTGTTGGTCCCTGTATCAGAATCTCCAGTAATCGTAGAAGAAGGAAGCAGGGGCGAAACTGTCAATATTTACGGGGCACACTGCTGTTGAGAGGAGGGTTCCTGTTGACTATAGGCGGTTTGCGCTCTGGTTGGTCCAAACGCTGCAGTGCGACCGGGGATCATGTTGGATATAGCGAGTGCAATGCGCTGTCAATGTTGGCAGCTCACTCGTTCAAGCGAACGAATGAAAATGTGGTTTGGCCTACCTAGCCATCTCCTGAGCTTGAAGTCTGAAGAATCGAATGGAATTCCGATTCAGCGTCAATATTGTTCAACGCCCGCATTCACTCCGGAAGGAATTGTTGTCGCTAGTTTTGTTATCGACTAGCAGCGCTGGACTCTTAATGGCACTCGGGAAACCCTGTACAGCCCAACCTGTTTCGACAGATCTCCCATCTTCCGATAAGCAGCTCAACGTAAACTGGCTTTACGGCTCCTATGTTCCGAGAACGGTTGAACTCCGACCGTTGAGTCCTGATGAACGATTCAAACTCTACATTCGCCAGACATATACCACCCCGGGAATATATATCAAGACAACTCTGTTTGCATTGCACGACCAGATCACAGACAGCAATCCCGGATGGGGAGACGGGCTTGAAGGGTTTGCCAAACGGCTCGGCGATCGACAGATTCAGTTTGTCATTCAGAACTCGGTCACGTCTGCGGGAAACTTCGCGCTTGGGTGGGAGCCTCGATACGATCGCTGCCGGTGTGATCGATTCTGGCCCCGCACGCGTCACGCCATGCTTCGAAATTTTGTAACCTACGACCGTACCGAAAAATCGTTGCGACCCCAGCTTATGCCTTATCTTGGAGCTTTCGCTGGAGCCGCCATCGCCACCACGTGGCAGCCGGGAAACCCAACGTGGCAGGTGCGAGGGTACCAGGCAGCCATCACTCAGGTTTTCGTCGGCGTGGGTATCAACTGGCTTGGCGAATTCGCGCCCGAGATCGTGAGGGTTGTTCGCAGGAAAAAGAGTGCGCAGGCACCAGTTCCGTGACCGAGGCGATGGCCTTGCGCACCGAATCGCGTTTTCGGGCGGGTTTCGGCAGCTCGCGATTATTTCCAACCAAGGGAATGCAAAGCGTTTTGATCCCGACGGCTGTTAGTTAGGACAGTGAGATGATCGCTGGAGCCGCCATAGATTACTCGGTATGGGCGGTTCCCTCCATTCCTTGGCAAATCGAGAAGTGGAGTTCTATTGACGGATCGTGAGCTTCCGATTAGGAGTGCCCGTCGTGCACTCCAACCTACAATGCCAGCAGCGCGGAGAGCGATTTTCGCGAGCAGAGATGAGCTGGCTCGATTGTTACGGTCACAATCCTAGGAGACGAAATGAGATACAGAGGTTGCAGCATATTGATGGCGCTAGCGGTAACACTGGTATTGGCACGGATTGCACAGTCCCAGACAAGCACCCAGTCACTGGTTGTGAGTGGCGGCGGGAGCGTTCCGATAGTTCAGCTAAACGGCAGAAATTATGTTGACGTCGAGGCATTCGCGAGAGCGGCAAAAGGGTCACTTAGTTTTAACGGAAGTCAGGTGATCTTGACACTATCGGCCGCTGGTAATGCGACTGCATTGCCAGAACCCGCGACATCAAGCTCTGCCCCAGATAATGGATTTTCTCCCAGTTTCTTGCGTGCAGGAATCGAGGGAATGAGTGCGCTGCGGGAGTGGCATAGTGCGCTGGCGAGTGCAATCGAGAATGGCTACCCAGTAACACAGGCTGGGTTGTCTCGTTACGAGGGCGAGGCGACGGCTGATGTAAGGCTCGCCCAGGTTGCCGTAAAAACTAATGCAGACCACCAAGGCGCGCAGCTAATCGATAATGCGCACCGCAAGATGAAGGAGCTCAGCGAAAAGTATGTAGCCATGCGGGTGAAGATGAATTATCTCGCGACTGATGCACTTCAGCACGACCCTTTGAATCAGAGCCTGGTTGCGTGCGGAAAAGCGCTGGCCGCAATGGCGGCGAGCGGTCAATACTCAGATGAGGCATCGTGCCAATAAGATCCGCTCTTCAATCTTTGGAGACCATGATGTTAGTCAGCTTCCAGGGATTCTGATAGGTCTCGATGTCGACCTGCTGCGTCTTTTTATCCACGATCAATTTGCATGCCGGCAACACGGTGCCGGAACCCTTTCCATCGGGCGTGAGTACCAACTCGATGGCGCCGACGTTATAGTCCCTAGAACGCGTACTGTTGTGCAGTTCGCCAAAGGCAAGGTTGCGATCGGTAACCAGACGGAATCGGCGCCCGTTCTCGGAAGGTAATTCGATGATGTACTTAACGTCGTTACCTACGCCCCCACTGGCGAATCGGACACGGCCTTTGGACTTCATGTCTTCGAGGGCATCTACAAGTCCGTCCTGACCGGAACGGGTGAAGGCATCGATCAATACTTTCCGATCATCCGGAGTGGAAAATTGCTCGATGTGGATGTTGACGTTGTAAATCCTGCCCATTTGAGTGCTTGTCCCCATAGCGGTCGCCTGGATCGTCATGCGTTCCTGAGCCTGGACGGTTGTGCCGATTCCCGCCAATACGAATAAGAGGAAAACGGTTATGGCATCAGGGAGAAGCCTGTTCATGTTTCGCATATGCCTTATCCTTTTCACGATCATTGGCGCCCGGTTGCCCGCCTACTCCGCTCACGTTTGAGAGCGTAGCGTTGACAAGCCGAGAATCGATTCCCTCCCTCAACGGTCCGGTTCTCTTGGAAACCCTTGCCCCTCACAATTCAGCGTTGTGCCGAAGCGCTTTGTGATTTCTGCAGATCTAAGATCAATTGCTGGGCTTCCGCTGGCATGGGTACCTTGCCGGCAATAATCTCCTCTGGTTTAACCTTTTGGCTATAGAGATTCTCATTGGCATCACCGTCGGGACGCAAGGTCGATCCAGAAAGGGACACTCCGCCGAAGACACCTTGCGAACGCGAATACGAGAGCATTTGGGCCTGCATGCGTGCGTTGGTCGATGCCTCGGCAGTGCGTCCAACCGGACCAGCGGCGACACTCGCGTCGGCGCCCAGCTTGACTTTGCTGTTCAGCAGACTCTTTGCACCCCCATCATTCATCACAATAATCACGAAGTCAGTGGCTTGCCCGCCGATCTGGAACCCGACGCTTCCGCCACTCGAGGCCATCATGATTGGTGCGCTCCACGGGCCTTTGTAGTCGCTGCCGGTGCGGCAGGTCATGACCCCGCGCCCATAGCTCCCACCGATTCCGACCGCCATCTTCTTAACCGATGGCAGTACGATGACGCACTTCGAACCGTCTAAAACACTTTTCGGGATGCCCTTGTCCGGTGCGTCGAGGATCTGCTTGAGCACTTCTCCGGATTCCTTCACACGCTCTCGCTCTGTGCTCCCGCCCTGTTCCTTTTTTTGATCTTCGGCTTGGCCGAGGGCAAGGGCTGCGAACAACGCCATAACTGCCAAAACGCCAAATCTTCTGCTTTTCATATTGCCCCCCACTCTTCGAAATTCTCATAGTTTGTGTTGCGTAAACTGCCCGATAAGTTTCTACCGGTTACATAACTTAGCGCGCCAGAGTGATAGCTACCACTGTCAAGGTTGCCAGATCACGCGGAATCAGAAGTGTCGTCAAGCGCGCTGACAATTTCTTTCGCAAATGTCTAAAGGCGGCCTAAATGCGAGCTGAGGTATTCCGCCGACAAAGCAAACTGCGTCAGTTCTGCTTTATAGCAGCTTCTGCAATTCTCCCGAGCTCCTGCTTCTGTTCTTTCCTCAGCTGCCGAAGCTTTTTCACTTGAACTTGAGACAACAAAGGCTCGATTTTCGCGTCCGATGCTCGCACGAGCTTTTCCCAACGGGTCACTTGCTCCTTACGAGACAGGGCAGGATTTCCCAAAAACTGTCCGGCTTCGCCCGCCTCCTGCTCGAGGATCGGCTTGATCTTGATCTGCTGTTGCTCACTGAGGCCTAAAGTCTCCGAAAGAGTCTGCTGCTTCAGAACGAAGTATTGACTCGTCGCTTTTGACCAATCCGGGCCGCGCTCCGTAGTAAGTGTTTCTCGGCGCAAAATGGGGACTACTGTCGTTCCGGTAAGCCTGCTATTGAAAGTCAACGTCTCACTCCCAACCAATACCAGTAAACCAAGACCGGCGGAATACTCCACACCGTTTGCGCCATTCGGTGGTGTATACACAACAACATAAACGGTATCGCCAACTTTCACGGACACATCATATCGGGCAACATTGCCGTCCGGCTCTTCTGGTGCACTCTGATGAGTTGTGACGGCGGTGATGGTACCGGGTTGATACTTGGATGAAGACGTCTGGCACTGAAGCGGCGGTATGCACATCAGAATGAAAATGAGACACTCGCGCATGCGCACCTGTGAGAGGCTCTCGAAGGAACTTAAAAGACACGACAAGCCCGGCCTTCTTTCATGCACCATACGCTACAGAGCAAATGAGGGGATGACCACTGTCCGCAATGACAGGGTAATGATTTGAATCGGTTTTTTTCTTATGCGCCCAAACTTAGAAAGATTTCAAGGAAGTGCCTCTTTGTCCGCCGGCTAAATCGCTTAGGCTGCGAACCGGCGGATGCTTAGGGGTGGACCGTTGCTGACTTCGGAGCGCTGAGGTGCGCTCGCTCCCATGCGCGCACCTTCGTCCGGGCTGCGTCGAAAATGCGCTCGTAGTTTCCTTTACGCACCTTTTCGCTCGCGTC
>Ga0070716_100000564_pt1 | contig 15465 bp, 9 predicted proteins | sample LARL112metaG_FD_71395 | JGI IMG/M metagenome (GOLD analysis project Ga0070716, IMG submission 71395) | Corn, switchgrass and miscanthus rhizosphere microbial communities from Kellogg Biological Station, Michigan, USA - LAR L11-2 metaG | ecosystem: Host-associated > Plants > Roots > Rhizosphere ... | reverse complement strand
GCCGAACTCGCGGTGCGCAATCTGCGCGAATCAATTCTGCGAAATTCGCTGACCACCGTCGGGATCTCGGTGGGCGTCGCGTCTCTGGTCGCAATGCTGTCGCTCGGCATCGGACTCCAACAGCTAGCGACGCGGAGATTGGTAAAGTCCGGTTTGTTCGATACGGTCGTGGTAACGTCCCGCCGAGACCTGCGCAACTTCAACCGCGGCGACGACGATAACAACGCCCCTTCTCCGGCCGACAGTCCCGCGCTTGACGAGCTGGCGCGCGCCAAGATTGCGCAGATGCCGAACGTCGTGGAAGCGTATCCCGATCTGCGCTTCATTACATCGTTCACTTTCGACAGCAAACCGCACCTCACCATGGTGGCCGGAATTCCGGCGTCGTACAAAACCAATGACGCCTTCGAAGGCATGCAGGGAAGTTTCTTCTCCTCCGATATGGGCCCCGAAGTCATCCTGCAGAAGTCGTTTGCCGCCGAGTTGCTGGGTAAGACCGCGAAGCCCGGTTCGGAGGAGACCCCGCTCCCCGAGATCGCGAAACCGCTTCTCGGAAAAGAAATGACGATGCGCTACTCGGAGCGTGTGGATGCCTCGGGATCAGCTCCCGATGGAGCGACCGGCGACACGTCGACCTACTCCATCCAGTCGCATGAACTGCAGTTGAAGGTTGTCGGCATCACGGACCTCGACCCCGACAGCATGCGGGGTGCCGCGCGGGCACGTGTGCTTCTGCCACTCAACTTAATGGCAAGTCTGCACGCCATTCAGCCGACCGCTTTGCGCGACACGACGCAAGCGGCCAGCCGCGTTCCCACCTACTCGACCGTCAGCGTGCGCGTGAAAAATCCCACGCAGATCCAGTCCGTCGAAGACGCCATCAAGAAGATGGGCTTCAATACCTTCTCCATGCTCGATGCCACGCGTAGCTTGCGAAAATTCTTTGCGATCGTCGATGTGTTCCTGGGCGTCTTTGGAAGCCTCGCACTGGCCGTGGCTTCGATCGGAATTGTGAACACGCTGGTGATGGCGATCCTCGAGCGACGTCGCGAAATCGGGATCATGAAGGCTATCGGTGCCAGCGACGTCGATGTGAAGAAGCTTTTCTTCGCCGAAGCCGGCGTCATGGGCCTGCTGGGAGGTGTGCTGGGAGTCGCGCTGGGCTGGACGATCGGGCGCGTCATCAACGTAGGCACAAACGTCTATCTCAAGCAGCAGAGCATGGCACCCGAGCAAATCTGGTTCGTGCCGTGGTGGCTGGTTGGAGGAGCGATCGTCTTCGCCATCGTCGTCAGCCTGCTGTCTGGACTTTATCCCGCGTCCCGCGCCGCCCGGCTCGATCCAGTGCAGGCACTGCGCTATGAGTAGGTCGACGATGCGTGGGTTCCTTGGATTTGTCGCACTCGCCGTTGTTTTCCTTTCACCGCTCGCACACGCGCAGGGGCACATCGATTGCAGCGCCGTGCAGAGCCACATTCTCAAGCGTAATGTGCACTACTGCGTGCAGCTTCCAGGCAGCTATGAGCAAAAGGACGCATCCGGCCAGCTGCGGCGATTTCCGGTCCTCTACTACCTGCACGGTCTAGGCGACAACGAGCAGTCGTTCTCGCGCAGCGGTGGCTGGACGCTGATTGAAGATCTGCGTGCCCAGGGCAAGATCGGCGATTTCCTGATTGTCGCGCCTGAAGGATACGCGAGCTTCTACATCAACTCCGCCGACGGCAGCGAGCGCTACAGTGATTTCTTCCTGCGCGAATTCATCCCTTACATCGAAAAGAAGTACCGCGTCCTGCCCGGCCGCGAAGCCCGCGCCGTTACAGGTATCTCGATGGGTGGTTACGGCGCGTTGCGATTTGCGTTTGCCTACCCTGAACTGTTTTCGTCCGTGAGCGCGCAGAGTGCCGCCCTGATTCTTGAAACGCCGGAACAACTGAACGCGCTGACTCAGGAGCGCTCGCAGGATGCCCGGGACGCCTTCGGACCGCTCATCGGTGATCCGATCAACGTGGCTCACTGGCGAGCGAACGATCCCTTCACTCTCGCCCGCAAGAACAAGGCCGCACTGAAGACCACTGCGATTTACTTCAACTGCGGGCACAGCGATGATTTCGGATTCGAGAAGGGCGCGGCCGCGCTTGATAAGCAACTGGCGTCGGAAGGAATCGCGCACGAATACCGTCCGTATCCCGGCGGGCACAACATGAATTACTTCCTCTCGCATTTGGGCGAGGTCATCGAGTTTCACTCGAAGGCCTTTGCCGGGTCAGTCAGCGTGACGCGCTAAGTCTTAGCGCCGGCATCTTGCCGGCAGTCGCGAGGGCGTCTCGCCCGCGCATCCCGAGCGGCGCCAACGGTGATTCCAAAAAATCCATCCGGCGTATCGAAATTCTGCGTTGTACTTTCCTCAGGCACTCCAGCTAACAATGTCAAATGGCACATCAGCGCTACGCACCGGACCACGATGCCTGTGGTGTCGGCTTCGTGACCCGGCTGGGCGCCGCCCCATCGCACGAAATGGTGGAGCGCGCTTTGACCGCGTTGTTGCGGCTGGCGCATCGCGGCGGTGTCGATGCCGACGGGCGCAGTGGCGACGGCGCCGGGCTCCTGATGGCCATCCCGGACCGCTTCATGCGCGAGGCCGCGCGCGCTGCTCATGTTCTGCTTCCTGAAGAATACGGGCTCGGCATGGTCTTTCTGCCGCCGGATCACCTGTCCAGCGCGAGAACGGTGATCGAGAAGCTGGCCAGGCAAAATGGCCTGAAATTCCTCGGATGGCGTGTGGTTCCAACCGATCCCACGATCACAGGGCCCAGGGCGCAGGCGACGCTGCCTGTCATTCGCCAGTGCTTCTTCGCGACAGCCCGTAACACAAAAGATTTCGAAAGCGCGCTCTTTCGTCTTCGCAAGCAAGTCGAGGCGAAAGCGCCGCAAGGAACGTATTTCTGCTCGCTCTCGTCGCGGACGGTGGTCTACAAGGGACTGCTGACTCCAGATCAGCTTCCGGCCTTCTATCTCGACCTGGCTGACCCCACATTTGAAACGTCGTTTTCCGTTTTTCACCAGCGCTACTCAACCAACACGCAGCCGAGTTGGGCGATGGCGCAGCCCTTCCGCCTGGTGGCGCACAACGGCGAGATCAACACCATCAGCGCGAATCGTCGCTGGCTGCACGCCAAGGAACGCGTGCTTAAGGAAGCGCTTGAACTCCCCGCCGAGGTAAGCGTGCTCGAAGAGCGCGTCAGCGATTCCGCCAGCTTCGACAACGGGCTCGAACTGCTGCTGCGGCAAAACTACTCGCCCGCGGCTGGGATGCTGGCCATGGTCCCGCCTGCATGGGAGACCAATCCGCAGATCACGCCCGACTTGCGTCGCTTTCTCGAAGCGCACGCGCCGTTGCAGGAGCCTTGGGACGGCCCGGCGGCAATGGTATTCACCGACGGCCGAACGGTGGGCGCAAAGCTTGATCGCAATGGATTGCGCCCGCTGCGCTACACGCTGACGTCCAGCGGCTTGCTGGTGGTCGGTTCGGAAGTCGGCATCGCCGATCTGCACGGCGAGCATGTCGCGGAGCGGCAGCGTCTCGGCCCGGGCGACACGCTGGTCTGCGATCCCGCGACCGGAGACCTGACCCGGCCCACGGAAATTGGGAGCCGTCAAGAATTTCGCGAAGCGCCGCTGGCGCCACAATTGCTGCACGTTGTTCCAACGGAAAAGCTGGCGCCCGCCTCTACGCCCGATGCTCAGCGAGTCATGGGAGCGTTGGGTTGGACCGAAGACCAGTACAAGTTGCTCTTTCAACCGCTCGTTCTCGAAGGGCAAGAGGCAGTGTGGAGCATGGGCGACGACGCTCCGCCAGCCTTTCTCTCTCGCCTCCCGCGGCCGCTCTGGGACTACTGCAAGCAGCGCTTCGCGCAAGTCACGAATCCTCCCATCGACCCTCTGCGCGAGACGCATGTGATGTCGCTGCGGATCTTCCTGGGGGAGACCGGCGTATTGAATTCGCCGCTGCTCGATGCCGGGCAGATGAAATTGCTGGACAGCGAGTACTCCGTTCGCCGCGTGAGTCTTTCATTTCCGGTCTCGGAAGGTATCGAAGGCGCGAAGGCAGCTCTCGCGCGCCTGCGCGGCGAGTTGTTAGGCCACGATCACGACAAGCCGGTGCTGATCCTGCTGACCGATCGTGGCGTCGACGCCGAGCACTCAGCAGTCCCCGCCCTGTTGGCGCTGGCCGTGGCGCACAAATCTTTGGTGGACGCTGGAGCCTGGGACGTCCCGCTGATCGTCGAGTCCGGACAAGTGCTCGACACGCATCACGTGGCCTTACTTGTTGCCGCAGGAGCAAGCGGCGTGTTTCCTTATCTGGCGCTCGAGCAGGCGGTCGCATTGCGCCCCGATGGCGTCGCCCGCTATCGCTTCGCCCTGGAAAAAGGCCTGCGCAAGGTGATGGCGCGCATGGGCGTCTCGACCATGGCCAGCTATCGCAACAGCCAACTGTTCGAAGTCATCGGGCTCGATCCTGCACTTTGCGCCGAAGTTTTCGAAGATGCCGGATGCGTTCTAGGCGGCAAGACGCTCGGCGGGTTGCTCGAAGATTGCCTCATCCGGCACCAGGCGGCATTCGCGCTCGATTCCAAGCCCCTGCAGGATACGGGACTCTACCGTTTCCGCCAGCAGGGCGAGCGGCATGCGACCTCGCCCGAAATCGTGCGCCGCCTGCATCGCTACATCAAGTCGCCGACCGACGAGAATTTCAAGCTGTACAGCGACCTCGCCGCCGAACGTGAGCCCGTAGCGATCCGCGATCTGCTGAAAGTGCACGAGGCCACGCCCATCCCGGTCGACGAAGTCGAGACTGAAGCATCGCTGCTCAGCCGCTTCAGCACGCAGGCCATGTCGCTGGGCGCGATCTCTCCGGAGACTCACAGCACGCTGGCCGTCGCGATGAACCGCCTCGGCGGACGCAGCAACACGGGCGAGGGTGGAGAAGATCCCGCCGTCTACGCGCAGAAGGGCGAGGCCAACAATCGCGTTAAGCAGGTGGCCTCCGGCCGGTTCGGCGTCACGACCGATTACCTCGTTCATGCCGACGAACTCGAGATCAAGATCGCACAGGGTGCCAAGCCCGGCGAAGGCGGACAACTTCCTGCCAGCAAGGTCACGACTTACATCGCACGGCTTCGTCACGCAGTCCCGGGCATGATGCTGATCTCGCCGCCGCCGCATCACGACATCTACAGCATCGAGGACCTGGCGCAGCTGATCTACGACTTGCGCGCCGTGAATCCTCATGCCCGCATCGGCGTGAAGCTTGTCTCCAGCGCAGGCGTCGGCATCATCGCCACGGGCGTCGCGAAGGCGGGCGCGGACGTCATCACGATCGCAGGGCACGACGGTGGCACCGGCGCTTCACCGATCACCTCCATCAAGAACACCGGCCTTCCGTGGGAAGTGGGCTTGCGCGATGCACACAGCGCGCTGGTGCGCACGGGCCTGCGCAGCCGCGTCCGGCTTCGCGTGGACGGCGGCTTCAAGTTTGCCACTGACGTGATTACCGGGGCGCTGCTCGGCGCCGAGGAGTTTGGTTTCGGCACCACTGCGCTGCTCGCCATCGGTTGCGTCATGGCCCGGCAATGCCACCTGAACACGTGTCCGGTCGGCATCGCGACGCAGGATGAAAAACTGCGCGCGCGCTTCACCGGAAATCCCCAGATGGTGGAGAGCTACTTCCGGGCGCTCGCCGGAGAAGTTCGCGAGTTGCTCGCCAAGATGGGCGCCTCGTCCATCGATGAGATTGTGGGCGCTGCAGATCGCCTGGAAGCGCGTTCGGAAGAATTCCGTCCCATGCTGGAAGGGCTCCTGACGCCCGCAGCTGGACCCGCTCAACCCGCCAGCCCGCGCGAGCCCGATAGCGGCCTGCACGTCGAACTGGCTAAGACTGCCGCTGACCTCGACACGTTGAGTACGCGCGGCCACCATTTCCGCATTACCAACTCCGATCGCGCGATCGGCGCGCATTTGAGCGGAGAAGTGTTACGGCGCCGCAACGGAGCCGAGATTGCGGGGGTCATCGCCAGCGAGTTCACCGGCACGGCGGGGCAGAGCTTTGGAGCGTTTCTCATCCCGGGCGTTAAATTCCGCCTGCTGGGCGAAGCGAATGACTATGTCGGGAAAGGTCTGAGCGGTGGCACACTCGCCATCACCGCCGGGGACGAAGCGTGCTTGCGCGGCGATGTGCTGGTTGGCAACACCGTGCTCTACGGCGCAACTTCCGGAGAACTCTACGTCGCCGGCCGCGCCGGAGAGCGCTTCGCGGTACGCAACAGCGGCGCGCTGGCGGTGGTCGAGGGAGTCGGACAACATGGTTGCGAGTACATGACAGCCGGTGTCGTGGCGATCCTCGGGCCCGCCGGCATGAACCTGGGCGCAGGAATGACCGGCGGTGTTGCCTACGCCTTGCGCGATTCGCTCGCCGGGCACGGGTATAACTCGCACTCGGTGCATGTGCAGCCTCTTGAGGTTCGCGAAGAACTGTGGCTCCGTATGCTTCTGCGACGGCATCTTCGCCACACGGGATCGCCTCGCGCACTGCAGTTGCTGCGTTCTGACGGTCCGCTGCCTCTGTTAAGAGTCGAGCCCCTGCGGCCGCCGTGCTCGATCACGGAAACATGGAACACCACGCTCGCTCATCTGCGTCGACCGGAGATCGCATCCATTGAGCCGGTGGAAGGAATTCCACCCAAGGAGCCGGTGCTGATGTGAAGCGCCCGGTCTAGAGGGAAGGGCCCGGCTTCAGCCGGGCCATCAAGCGCGAAGATTGGCGGCTTTAGCCCCTGAGGTTCGTTGTTGACATCAGCATGACGCGTTCAACCCAGCCTCCATTCATTCCTCTAAAAAGGATTCATTTTCACACCGTGCAGACCCTCGACAATTCTCAGGTAGCTCATCCATCTCCTATATAATCGCGCTCAATCCATGGATTTCGATCAGCTCACCACGTTTCTCGAAGTCGCAAAACTAGGAAGCTTTTCGCGCGCCGGTCAGAAAGTTTTCCGCTCGCAATCGGCGGTCAGCGCCCAAATCCGGCAACTCGAGCAGGACTACGGCGACCGCCTTCTCGACCGCTCCGGCAAGGACGTCACCCTCACGCCCGCGGGCCGCGTGCTCTTCGCCTACGCCGAGCGCCTTCTGCAGTTGCGCGACGAATCGCTGCTCGCCGTTGCCGACCACGGCGCCAACCCGCGTGGCACGATCGTCATCGGTGCCAACGAGGCCACCTGCCTCTACGTTCTTCCCGATGTGTTCGCGAAATACTCGAGCCTCTATCCCGACGTGCAGATGAGCATCTACCGCAATTTCAGCTACAAGATTCTCGAGAAGCTGGAGAACGGCACGATCGACGTCGGTATCGTGACGCTGCCGGTCAAGTCCGCCAGCGTGAAGACGCACGCGATTTACCGCGATCAACTCATGTGGATGGCGAATCCCCAGAGCGCACTCGCTAAGCAAGACTCCGTCTCCCTCGCCGAAATCGCTAAACATCCCATCCTGCTGCCCAAGACCGGATACACCCGCCGCCTGATGGACAAACTGCTTCGTCCTTACAAAGCGCAGCTCCAAGTCCCCATGGAATTGCCCAGCGTCGGAATGATCAAGAGCTTCGTCGCCGCTGGACTGGGCGTGTCGCTTATCAGCGCCAGCTTCGCCCGCGACCAGGTGCTTGCCGGCCGCGTGAAACTCATCGCTCCAAAAGAAAAAGAACTCTGGCGGGAACTGGCCATCGCCTACCGTCGCGATCGGACGTTGACGCGCGCCACCAGCACGTTCATCGCAACCGTGCGCCAGTTGGCGGCAGCCTCCAAGTAGTGCAAGCGTTTTGCTTCGCGACCTTAGCGGCTTTCCTTAGCGATCTTTGCGGTAAAAAGCTTTCGGCCCCAATCTCATTTTTTGATCCTCCTCATCGGAATTTCTCGTTTCCAATCTAAGGCCAAATTCCTTAAGGTGACATCAGTGATTTCAGGTGGGTGATGGTGTCCCTTTCATGAGGTGTGAATGGGACCGGCCCCCTAAATCCTGGGTGAGAGTTTGTTGGGCCGTTCGCGGCCACAGCAGAATTTCGCTGAATCCCCTCAGGAGGTGGACGATGACTGATCTGGAACGCAATTTAAGCAAAGTTCTCGAGGAGCACCGGCACGAGAGCGGGCTCCACATCATAGGCGGGCAGCAGCGGCTGATTGACCGATTGGTCGAATTCTTCGAGGCTGGAATGTGGCAAGGCCGCGACGCGAAAAGCTCGCGCGAACTGGATAACTAGGCTCAAGGACAGATGATCTTCACAACACCCATGACGGATATCGTAAAGCCGGCCACAACGGCCAAGGCTAAGCGAATTACACCGTGTTCTGGTGGAGGTCACCTGCAGAGCTAATCCAAAAGTTCAAACCAGGTACAGACCCACCGCCAGAAGCCAAAAGCGGTGGGTTTTGTTTTTGCCCAGGAACACAAGGAGAGCAGTCATGAGCGAAGTATCGGGAGAGCAATCGGGACTGGCCGTGGCACCGCTCGTGCCGTCGGTCGTCATGAAGTTCGGCGGAACGTCGCTGGCGGACGCTGTAGCCATCCGGCGCGCAATCCGCATCGTGAACCAGCGACTAGCCCACAACCCGGTAGTCGTGGCCAGCGCCCTTGCGGATGTAACCGATCAACTCCTCGCGGCCGGACAGGCGGCCGCCAAGGGGCAGTCGGCGTCTGCGGCAGCTTCACTCCAGTACGTGCAGCGTCGCCACGAGCAGGTGGCTCTCGATACGGCAGGTTCGGACGCCTTCGGGGCGCTTCAACAACAACTCGCCTCGGAGTTCGAACAACTCCATCGCTTGCTGCCTGCGATCTCCACTTTCGGCGAACTGACTCGCCAATTGCAGGATCAGTTCATCGGAGCGGGTGAATGTCTATCCAGCAGGATCGTGCAGGCTGCTTTCGTGCAGGCCGGCGTTGACGCCGTATGGCTCGACGCCCGGGAGTGCATCGTGACCGATGCCGCTCACACCCAGGCCACGCCTTTGTGGGACGAAACCAACCAGCGCGTACGCGAGGCAATCGGACCCTTGCTCGCGCAATCGCGCGTACCAGTAATCGGCGGATTTATCGGCTCGACCAGCGACGGCATCCCCACCACCCTGGGCCGCGGCGGTTCCGACTTCACTGCTTCCATCGTGGGTGCAGCTCTGCTTTCTTCACGCATTGAAATATGGACCGACGTCGACGGCATCCTGACCACCGATCCCAAGTTGTGTCCGGAAGCCCGTCGCGTTCCGACCATGAGTTTCGAAGAGGCTGCGGATCTCGCGTACTTCGGCGCCAAAGTTCTGCATCCGGCCTCGATCGCCCCGGCCATGCGCAAGAACATCCCCGTCGCCGTGTTGAACTCGCGCCATCCGGAAGGGAAGGGAACCGAGATCGTGGCGCATCCTGGCGACGAGTGCGTGATGAAGGCCATCACCGCGAAGAAAGGCGTGACCGTGGTTGACGTGCAGGCAGTGCGCTGGCTTGCGCCCGAACTGCTGCGCGAGATTTTTGAAGTCTTCGAGCGCCACCAGTACAGCCTCGACCTGCTCTCGGCCTCGCGCGGAAGCCTTTCGCTGCTGGTGAACTCGACCGAGGCTCTCCCGGCTATCGCCGAGGAACTGAAAGGTCTGGCGAACGTGCGCTGGGCGAGCCGCAAGGCCCTCATCAGTCTAGTGGGAGATAAAGTCCGCCGTCAGCCCGAGATCGCCGGCCAGGTTTTCCGTGCCCTTTCCGACGTCGATATGCGGATGATCTGCCAGGGCGCTTCAGAGCGGAACATCTGCTTTCTCGTGGACGAGTCCCAGGCCGAAGATCTGGTCCGCCGCCTGCACCGGCTTTTCTTCCAGTCGCGCTTTGACCGCTATTCCTCGAGCGTTGGAGCGTCGTTGATGTGCCAGGCCCCCGATTGATCAACTAGGGGATAAGCAAGCCCGGAGTGCTCTCCCAGATCGGTCGGGATTGAAGAGAGCAGTCCAAAGTCGCACCCCTACCCTTTGTTTGGAGCCCGGGAAGATTCCTATGCAATCAGCAAGTTGCTGATTACGCAAAGGACACCAAAGACATCTATTGTGGGCATTCTGTTTGCGGTTTTTTCGTCCACGATACGGTGGCGGATACGCCCCAGTCCATGGTTGCAACTACACAAGTGAGCCCTTACAACGGTTTAGCAAGTGTAACGATTTTAGTGATGCTCAATCATGTCAACGGCTTACAATCGGGCCGGAGGCTCGGAATCGGGCGTAATTGGTCTCGTTCGGCAATTTTTGTTCTCAGCTTTGTTCTCCAGTTTTGATTAGCCGCTATGTCGTCGCAGGAAGTTTCGCAAAGCATCCCGCAAATTGAGCAACTGCCCACTTTTTCCTTCTCCAACGCCATGATTGACCGACACCGGGTGCCAGATATTAACTTTAACGGCATAAAGACGTGAGCCGGCTCACCGGCAAGCTGCCGGCGGCCACTTGATTCCAGACGCGAACTCAGCGAACACCTTCTTATGGCTGCGATAAACCAGGTCTATTCAAACGGACCTGGGTGGCGAATACCTCACGATTGCCTGCGAAATTTCGGCTGCGGCGAGTGGATTCGTGTCGATCAAGCCGAGGTTCAAAACTCTTAGGATGGTGAAATGGGAGCAGGTTGGGAGTGCGTCCTTAGGGCGAATACACGGGGAACGGAGTGACACCACGTTGGATCGCTTTCGGTCCTGAACCAGCCTTCGGCTTGCGTTCGTCCAGGGCGATGATCAACTGCTGAACCAACTCATTTACTCTTCTGGGATCGGATTCGACACTCACCGCCCCGCAAAGTTCGCGCCAGTTGCCTTTCTCCTGAGACATACACCACCTCCGAAGTAAAGGACCCTCCAAGGGCCGAAGCAAGAAGCGTGCCAAATGCTAAGTACCTGATTTTTCGGACTATTGATTCTAGCCGAGGCTGGTAATTTGTCTATTGCGACGAAGACTTTTCGGCTATAAACCTCTCACCAGACGAGGCGCGTACGGAGCGAGGCCGACCATCGGAGGAATCACATGAGCTAACGAAATATCTTTGATGTAATGACGATTTTACCCTAGTGACCCACGATTTCCTGTACCCTGCGGCTCAAATCGGGACAGCCTTTGCACTGTTACGCCGGCAATAGCCTTGGTGCATTGCGTCTTGCCAAGGTAGGGTGTTATGTCCTGCAAGTCGTGCCTATCAGAGCACCAGAGCAAACTCAACGCTGAAGTTGCCATCCATTTCCCCGGACTCAAAGGCCTGGAGAGACCCATCGTCTGGATGTTTCCGAAACTTTTGGTCTGCCTGGATTGTGGCGTCACGGAGTTCAGCGTTCCCGAAAGAGAGTTGGGCGTGATCGTGAAGGGTACCGCTGTAGAGGGCGCTGCAGTTTTGGACGAAGGTGGACCTTCGGAAAAAAGTAGCCGAGCCAATTGAAGCTCAGTCTGAGGGAGAGGTTGCGCGGATTCCTGTTACCCCCGCACTGATAAAACGCTGCCCCAGCAGGACGGATTCCACCGCAAGTAGAAGCTCTCGAACCGCATCCAGCTTGAAGACATATCCTTTTGCTCCGTTACTTAAAGCTGCCGCTATTACCTCCGCATCGCTGTCTTGACTGATGAAGAGGATTTTTGCGGCGGGAACGAATCGCGATATTTGGTCGGCAGCCTCGATTCCGTTTAGTGTCGGCATTCCGATGTCGAGGCAAATCAACTCCGGCTGTAATTCTTTGGCCTTTTGAATCGCCTCTAATCCGTCTGAGGCCTCACCGATGATCTGTAATCCTGGGATTCGTGCCAGCGTCGAACAAACGAATTCTCGAAACGGTTGAAAGTCATCCACGACGAGAGCGCGGACGGTTGATCGGGTTTGATTGCCGTCCGAAAAAGGGATACTGGTCACAAGGTCGTACCGTTACGGGAATCTCTTTTCTATAGCAAAAATGCTGGCAATCTGTCGATTCGTTCCCGCACTCAAAACTGTACGGTGGAAAAACGAAGACTCAATTTTAAGCTTCGGATCGTCCTCCGGACCGGGAGGTCAGGGGGACTAAACTCATCACTCTGCTTTTTAGCTTACCGGACGAACTGTATTGCTAGCATCCATGAACCGAACTAGGATTTTGTACCGTTGGCTGTGGCGCGCAGCCGTGAAAGGCGCTACTAAAGGCGCTACTCATGTTGTGCTCCTCGTGCCACTCACGGAGACGTCGAGAATATAACGCTGAAATGAACGTCCACTTTCCGGGTATGAAGGGCCTGAATATTCCCACGGTGTTGGTTTTCCCCAACGTCTAGTCTGCCTGCATTGCGGAGAGGCGCAGTTCACGCTTCCTGATACTGAGCGAAAAATTCTGATCGAAAGGGATACCCGAGATTGTGCTGATGAGCCTGCCGTTTAAGCATGCGTAGTGCAGCGGCAATGGGATCCAGAAGATCACTGGTAGTCTTGACGAGGTAACGGAGGGGCAGGGCTCTCGTCTGAGATCAGCTCATGTCCCTGCGATAACGACACTTTGGCATTGCTGCGCAAGCTGTCGATGTGATTGGCGGCGACTAGTCGGTCCAAGACTCCACGCAGTTGAAGATAATGCCAGTCGCTGAGATGATTCGGGCGATCATCGCGTCCGTCGATAAGCACTGAGCCGAGTACGCCAGCCATAGTCTGCCTTGCGAGGCAAATTATAGTCGCGGAGCGGACACTCGGATTGTTGGCGAAAAATCGCCATTAAACTCATTGACACGGATTTTGGCGAACAAACGGCGCAAGCTGGTGTAATCGCCTGTTTGCATCAATCATGAATGCCCTCTTTCTCGCGCAGGAGTAATCCAGAGTTCAAACTGGCCGCATGCGAGAGCAACATGGGCTTGCCGCGCGGCCTTTCGGGGTCGACGAATTTTACTGCTTGTTGACCTGCGATCCGGCCTCGGTGATGCTGCCTTTCACGAGATCAGTCTGAATCTTGAGCTTCTGCTGCGGGCGTAGGTCCACCATGGTGTCGAAGGGCAGGTAGCCCGGTAAGGCGATGTGTAGGCGGTGCTGTCCGGGAGTAAGAAGCATGGCTTTGCCCACGCCGCCAAACTCGTCTACGTGGCCGGCATATTGACCGTCGACAAAGACCGCCGCACGGGAGGGGGTGGCGGCTATTTTCAATTCGCCGGTGGCGTCCTTGGTCGGCAACTGAGCCGATTTCACCAACTCGACTTTGACTTCGTGGGTCTTCCCAGGCTCCAGGATGACCTCCTTGACAAACTCGTTGTACCAGGGCTGGCGGATGACAATTTCGTGCTTGCCGGGCAAGAGCATTAGTTTCTTGTCACCCACCAGTTCTTTCACAAAGCCTACGTATTGCCCGTCTACCCACACTCCCGCGGTCTTTTCGTCTTTGCTGTGAGCGGCGAATCGCAACTCGGACTGCACCCGGTCCTGGGCGCACACCACGCCTATCAACAAAATCACTACCACTGGCACCACTCTACGATGGGACATTTGGGTCATTGAAAACTCCTTTGTGACCCTACAATCAGCCTGAATGCGACACGCGCGCGCAGATCTGGGTCGGCTGGATGGCGGTGCTCGGGAAGTGAGTTCGAAATGGAGCTGGAGGTCTCAGCTCACTTGAGAAGCAACTGCGTACTAATTAATACCCCAAAACCAATTCGAGAACAAGTTGCGGTGAGCGTGCGGGTGCGCCGTGTCGTAAGCCTTCCGCATCAGCCCCGTAAAAGCGAAGGCGTATTGCGCGCGTTTCACGATTCACCTGACTTCTGCGCCGGCGGATCCCCATTTTCACTCATTGACCCCCGAAAAGGCGAACGGACGGCGCAAGCTGGTGTAATCGCTTGTTAACAACAGCTGGCTAACAAGCGGAATCCATAGCGACCCGAAGCTACCCGACGTTTTCGGGCTACATCACTTCAGTACTTGGTAACGGGCGATCATCCCTCCGTCCATGTGGTCGCTGACGTGGCAGTGGAACAACCATATGCCAGGATCATCAGGCACCATGTCAGTGGTGACCATTTGCGCGGGCGAAAGCGCAACGACGTCCGTGCGCTTGCCGTCGTTCAGGATCACGTTTCCGTGCCAATGCGGCGTGTGGAAATTGAAACCGAATCCGATGGTCACGAGATACCAGCGGACGCGGTCACCCTTATTCATGGTCATCATCGGGAGGTTGGCGTACTGCATGCCATTGATGGTCATTCGCAGGTTCACGCCCGCGAACCCGGTGGGCTCGGTAAAGTTCCAACGGGCTTCTGCATCCATCGGAATGAGCTCGTCCTTCTTCGTTCCTGCTGGATCGTCTGTGTGTTTTTGAATATTCTCTTCGAGGAACCAGCTCTGGTTCTCATCAAAGATCATATATAGAGCCACAAATTCCTTGTCCACGTCTTTGGGTCTGCCGTCGGGCAGGGCCATACCCCGGCGCGTGATAATCATGGCTCCGATTAAGCCGGCATTCACGTCGATCATCTCATTAACGTGCGAGTGATATAGCCATACAATGGAGTCGGGATCACGCGGCCCAGGACCAGCACGCTCCGGCACTTCCCATGTGTAGGTGTGATTCTGGCCGGGAGGCACGTGGCCTCCGGCTTTGGCCGTGGCGTTGCTGCCATCGTTATAAGCGGTGCCCTCGGAGTCCTTCTCATAAAAAACGCCATGCGGATGCATGCTGTAAGGGTGCGTACCGTTGTTCCTGAAGATGATCTTGATCGTATCCCCCACCTCGGCGCGGAGGATCGGACCCAAGATTCCCGCGTGTTCCCATTCCGGCGGACGCGGCTTCAGCACGGTAAACGTGGCGTCCGTGTATTCGCGGAAAATCGCTTTCTTGTAAATGTGTCCGATGCGGTGGGGCCCATGTTCCATGTAGGACTTGGCAATGCTCTCGAATGGCATGTTCATCATTTGATCGATGCCGCTCGGTGCATAGTCCCAATCCAACTCATCCGCGGCGACATAATAGGTGCGGATTTGCCCCTTCGGCACAGCAGACACGTTCGACTGCGCGACGAGCGGTGATATGCAGAAACAGCAGACCGCCAATAGCGGGATGATGCTCTCGAGAAGCGTACAGCTGCCGAGCAATCTCATTGCGGCGCGACTCCATTCTTGTCGACTTTGCAAACTTGGATTTGGAGCTTGAAGGTTCTACTGCGTGCTGCGGACCAAGAAGGCCATGCTCTAGAGGAACTGAAGGGCTGGGAGCTCCTACACCTGCGGGTCCAGCATGCGCCTAGCGATCCTCCTTGTCAATGTGGAGTGATTTCGCGTCGGAGGCGTTGTTGGCGTAACATCGCGATTACACTCATTGACACGGATTTTGGCAAACAAACGGCGCAAGCTGGTGAGAACGCCCGGTTACAACGGCTTTTCTTTTCGCGTCAGGTCTCGGTTTGC
>Ga0070716_100000559_pt1 | contig 15595 bp, 13 predicted proteins | sample LARL112metaG_FD_71395 | JGI IMG/M metagenome (GOLD analysis project Ga0070716, IMG submission 71395) | Corn, switchgrass and miscanthus rhizosphere microbial communities from Kellogg Biological Station, Michigan, USA - LAR L11-2 metaG | ecosystem: Host-associated > Plants > Roots > Rhizosphere... | reverse complement strand
TTTGTGTCTGCCACCTTTCGGTGAATGATCTCGCGAGATTGACGGATGAGTCGCCGATCCGGTCCGTCGGGCGCAAGTTTGAGATAGGCATCCAAGTCGTGGAGCTGCAAAGTGTACTCTTTCCGACGCCCGTGAACGTCCGCCAATGCCAGATAGGCCGACGCGAGGCTGGGATTCCGCAGCAGGGCTTCGCGAGCGTTTTGTTCCGCCTCCTCAAGACGGTTCAAGCCAAAGAACACAATACTTAGCATGACTCGGCCTACGGCCGAATCGCTGTCCACCTCCAATCCTCTGTCGATGACGCTTTTTGCTTCCACGTAATCACCAAACCGGCATAGCACGAAGCCCAGAGAGAATTGGGCCCACGGATATCTCCCGCCGCTGAGATCGATCGCTTTTTGGAAAGCATCCGCAGCCTTCTTGTCGTTGCCCAGCCGTAACTCCGCCACGCCCAGGTGGTAATACGCTTCGTAATACTCCGGAAACTCCGCGATCGCCCGGGCGAATTGCGTTCGTCCGCCCGCGGCATCAAACTTTTCTAGACGCTCCAATCCGTTGTGGAACGCATTGCGCGCCCTGCCGGGTATTTTCAGTTCCCGAACGGATACGGTGTAATTCGCACTCTTTCTTGGCAACCGATTGCTGACCCTAAGATAAAGCTCTACCGGCTGCTTAGGCCCGGGCAATTGCAGGCTCGCCCGGGTCGGTTCGTAGCCAGGCTCCTGCAGCACGATTTCGTAGTTTCCGGGTGTAAGGCCGCGCATCTCAAAGTGGCCACTCGAGTCTGTCAAGACACCCGCAAAGGATCCACCGGCTAGCGGCCGGACGCTCACAAGAACCCCACTGACCGGAATGTTTCTGCCCTCAGCCAGCACAGTCCCAAGGATCCCTGCTGGTTGAGGGTCAAGACTGGCGAGTTGCGCGCGGCCAATTGGTGCGCTAACGAGAACGCCCAGCAATACTCCACGCAACGCGACTTCCTTGGTCCATCGTAGGACCTTGCCGATTCTTCCTGGAATGGGTAGCGGGGTATTCATTCGCTGCCGGGGAAGGATTTGCCGCCTTATGGTGCCCGCTATTACCGGGCATTTGTGGAGCGTGCACAGACCTATTTGCGGCAGTTTCCACTGCCGAATATGAATCCGCTGCTCGAGTCGTTGCACCACGACCGTTTACGAGCGTTGGGCAAAGCGAACTGCAAAGGAGGGGCGGTCAGTCGCGCGGAACTGGCGGGGTCTGCAGCGCGGGCCGTTGATCCTGCATTTCGTGGCCCTTAACGTCCTGCCTCGCACTTTACCCTTTGCGCAGAACGTTACAATCCAACAGGAACCTCAATTACGTTTCCGGCAGAAGCCGAGTTTGAAGGTCAGGTAATGCCCCGACAGAAACCGGCTCATTCCACCGCCAGCCGGTACTAGGAGGGCTGATGACGAACAGGTTGCAAGAAAGCGCAGGAATCAGCGGCGCTTCCTTGACTTGGCGGGAAGCCGACTCAATAATGGTAAAGCATGAGCGTACGCGCCGGAGGCGCAGAAGACATGTTCCTTGACGTTAAGGAATTGGCCGTTCACAAGCTGCGCATCCGGAAGACCTATGCCCCGGGCAGTATCGATTTTCATTCGGCGGAAATCAAGCAAATCGAGCCGCTGGAAGTGACGGCTACGGCGGAGCTGCTGGAAGGCCAGATTCGCATCGATGGCACCCTCGAAACGAAGATCGAATTGGTGTGCGCGCGCTGCCTGGAACCGGTCGTGGAAGAGGTCAGCCGGACGTTTGACCTTTTTTACGCGCCGTTGCCCAAGGATATCAAGCACAAAGAAGACCGGTTGAAAGACGACGACACCGAGATTGGATTTTACGAGGGCCCGGGACTTTTCCTGGCGGACGTGTTAAAGGAGCAGGTGCTGTTGGCGCTGCCGCTAAAGGTGATCTGCCAGAGCGACTGCCGGGGGCTGTGCCCGAATTGCGGTGCAAACCTGAACCACGAAGAGTGCCGCTGTGAGACCCACGCGATGGACCCGCGAATGGCCCCTCTCGCGCGCCTCAAGCAGGAGTGGCTCAAGAAACAATAGTTTCGCAGGGCTGACAAGCCCGATATAATCCGCCCACTGAGGCGGCGAAGAGGTGCATTACTATGCCTAACCCAAAACGAAGGCATTCCAAGAGACGGACCAGCACGCGGCGGGCGCACGACTTTTTGACAAAGCCTTCGCTCGCGAAGTGTCCGAATTGTCACGAAATGAAACAGCCGCACCAGGTTTGCCCGCATTGCGGACACTACAAGGGCAAAGCGGCTCAAGAACCGGCGTCCTAAGGATTGCGGAGTTTCTCTCGCTTCGTCTGCGGACAAAATCCCATGATCACCATCGCCGTTGACGCTATGGGAGGGGACCATGCGCCCCGCCCCGAGGTCGAAGGGAGTGTGCTGGCCGCGCGGGAGCTCGGGATTCGCATTTTGCTGGTTGGCCAGCCCAACGCAGTGCGTGCGGAGCTGGCGAGGCACGCTTCTCCCAGCTTGCCCATCGAGATCGTGCCGGCCGGTGAAGTGATTACCATGCAGGATCACCCGGCTCAGGCGTTTCGACGCAAGAAGGACAGTTCCGTGCACGTGGCTGCGCGGCTTGTCCGCGAGGCCAAAGCCGACGGGATGGTCAGCGCCGGGAATACCGGTGCGGTAATGACCGTGGCAAAGTTTCTGCTTGGAACTCTGGAGTCCGTGGATCGCGTGGCCCTGGCGGCGCCGTTTCCCAATGCCAAGGGCGGCGTTTCCGTGCTCCTCGATGTAGGCGCAAACGTCGATTCCAGGCCGGAGCACTTGGTACAGTTCGCCGTCATGGGCGAAGTCTATTACCGGGCCACCTTCGGTAACCGCCGGCCGCGCGTGGGGTTGCTTTCGGTTGGGGAAGAAGAAATCAAAGGCAACGAATTGACGCGCGAAGTCTATACCCGGCTGAAGAAGAGTCCGGTTCATTTTGTCGGCAACGTTGAAGGAGGGGATCTGTTTTCCGGCAACGTGGATGTGATTGTGAGCGATGGATTCGTCGGCAACATTGCGCTCAAGATTTGCGAAGGCCTGGCATTCCAAATTTTTGGGTTGCTGAGGAAGTCCATGAACAGTTCGCTGGTTTCCCAGGTGGGCGGCATGCTTTCAAAAGGGGCCTTCAAGGCTCTGCGCAAGACAATTGATTACACGGAGTACGGCGGCGCGCCGCTCTTGGGCGTGCGCGGCGTTTGCGTGATCGGGCATGGACGTTCGAACGCCAACGCCGTCAAAAACGCCATTCGCGTGGCCGCAGGGCTGGCCCGCGCGCGCATGAACGAGAAAATCGAACAGGAGCTCTCGTCGACAGCCGTTCTCGCCTGACGGCTCAAGAGAGGATTTCGCTATGGGCAAAGTCGCATTTGTTTTTCCAGGCCAAGCTTCGCAATACCCGGGCATGGGCAAAGAGCTGGCTGAGAAGTATCCGGCGGCCAAGGACGTTTTTAACGAGGCCGATCGTGCGCTGGGCTTTTCGATTTCCAAGATTTGCTTCGAAGGCAGCGAGGAAGAACTCAAGCTGACTGCCAACACTCAGCCGGCGATTTTGACTTGCTCCGTTGCCGTGTTTCGCGTGCTGGCGGAGAAGGGCCTGGCTCCCGATTTTGTTGCCGGGCACAGCCTCGGTGAGTATTCGTCGCTCGTGGCTGCGGGTTCCCTGAAGTTTGCGGATGCCGTGCAGTTGGTGCGCAAGCGCGGAACTTACATGCAGGACGCCGTTCCCGCCGGTGTAGGTGCGATGGCCGCCATTATGGGTTTGTCTCCCGCGGTGGTTGCCGACGCCTGTAAGCGCGCGGCGGGTAGCGAAGTTTGCGCGCCCGCGAACCTGAATTCTCCCGACCAGACGGTCATCTCCGGGCACTCCGCCGCCGTGAAGCGCGCCGTGGAAATCGCCTCACAGCTTGGCGCCAAGCGCGCCGTGATTCTGCCTGTTTCCGCGCCCTTCCATTCCGCTCTGATGATGCCGGCTCAGGAAAAGCTGGAAAAAGATTTGCGAAACACGCGGTTCGCAAAATTGCAGGTGCCGTTGGTTACTAATGTAGACGCGGACACCATCGAAACCGGCGACGAAGCGCGCGAAGCCCTCATTCGCCAGGTCACCATGCCGGTGCGCTGGGAAGCGTCCGTCCGGCTGCTGATCGATGAAGGTGTGAACACCTTTGTGGAAGTGGGCCCCGGACGCGTCCTGACCGGTTTGCTCCGGCAGATCGAGCGCTCGGTGGCGGCACTGAACGTCGAAGATGAGAAAAGTTTGGCCGCGACCGCAGAGAAAATCGCCGGCGCTCGGTCCGATGCGGCTTAGCGGTACACAATCAAATGTTTAGTCTGAAGAACAAAGTCGCGCTAGTCACCGGTGCCTCCCAAGGCATTGGTCGCGACACAGCGCTGGCGCTCGCGGAAGCCGGTGCGAAAGTCGCCGTTGCCGCGCGCAATGAAGAAAAGCTGGCCGCCCTGGTAAAGGACATTGTGGCCTCGGGCGGCGAAGCGTTCGCCGTGAAAATGGACGTGGCCGACGCGGAACAGGTAAAAGCCGGGTTCAAGCAGGTTATCGAAAAATTCGGCCGCCTGGACATTCTGGTGAACAATGCTGCCATCACGCGAGACGGCCTGGCCCTGCGCATGAAACAGGACGATTGGGAAGCTGTCATTCGAACGAACCTGACCGGCGCCCACCTGTGCATCCAGCAGGCCCTCGGAACCATGATGCGCGCGCGCGCCGGACGCATTATCAACATCGCTTCCGTCGTGGCGCAGATGGGCAATGCCGGCCAAGCCAATTACGTCGCCGCAAAGGGCGGCCTCATCGGCCTGACCAAAGCCATCGCCATCGAGATTTCTTCGCGCAATATCACTGTGAACGCCGTCGCTCCCGGTTTCATCGAAACCCCCATGACCGATGTTCTCGGTGACAAGGTGAAGGAAGAATTGAAAACGCGCATTCCGCTGGGACGCATGGGTGCGGCCCGCGATGTGGCCGCGGCCATCGTCTTTCTAGCCAGCGACGAGGCCGGCTACATCACCGGCCACGTCCTCGACGTCAACGGCGGGATGTACTTGGCGTGAGCCTCTAAGTTGACCTTACGGGGCAGGCTAAATAGAATGGGCAGGTTGCTCAGAGGGGCCCAAACCAACGATTTTGGCGCGGCTGTACTCCGCGCGCGTAGTGCAGGCAAATAAGCCTGGGAAACGAAGATACAAGTCTATAGTCAGTGCGATTTAACGATCGCGGAGGAACAGGAATGGCCAGCGTAGAAGAGCGCGTGAAGCAGATTATCGTCGAGCAGCTCGGCGTTGATGAAGCGGAAGTCACTCCCACGGCGTCCTTTGTGGACGACCTGGGCGCGGATTCGCTCGACCAGGTGGAATTGGTGATGGCGTTTGAAGAAGCCTTCGGCATTGAAGTGCCGGACGAGGACGCCGAAAAAATGACCACTGTGAAAGACGCCGTCGAATATATCGACAAACACGCCAAAGGTAAGTAAGCCACGGAATTCACACCTCAACAGGGAGCGTTCTAAAAGTTGACTCGACGAGTCGTAGTCACGGGTGTTGGACTGGTCTGCGCGCTGGGAATCGGCACAGAGGAATCGTGGAAAAATCTCCTCGCCGGTCAAAGTGGCATTGGGCTGATCACTCAGTTCGATACCAACGGCTTCGATTGCAAGATCGCCGGTGAAATTAAAAATTTCGACCCCTTCCAGTGGATCGAGAAAAAAGAATTGAAGAAAATGGGCCGCTTTATCCAGGTGGCGCTGGCAGCGGCGGATTTTGCCGTGAAATCAGCCAACTGGAAAAAAGAAGATTCAGACCTGGACGAAGTAGGCGTTTACGTTTCTTCTGGTATTGGCGGGTTTGACATCATCGAGCGTGAACACTGGAAGCTGGTGCAAGGCGGGCCCGGCAAGATTTCACCTTTCTTTATTCCTTCCGCCATCGTGAACCTGGCTTCGGGACATATCTCGATTCGCTATGGCGCGCGCGGGCCGAATTCCGCTACCGCCACAGCTTGCTCCGCTTCCGCCCACGCCATCGGCGATTCCTTCAAGATCATCGAGCGCGGCGCGGCGGAGATGATGATTTGCGGCGGCACCGAGGCCACCATCACGCCGATGGGCATAGGGGGATTTGCTTCCATGAAGGCGCTTTCCACGCGCAACGACGATCCCGCGCGCGCCTGCCGCCCGTGGGATGCGGGGCGCGATGGATTTGTGGTGGGCGAGGGCGCGGGAATTGTGATCCTTGAGTCGCTCGAGCACGTGCAGAAGCGCAATGCCACCATCCTCGCGGAGATTGTCGGATACGGCATGTCCGGCGATGCCTATCACATTACCCAGCCCGCCGAAAACGGCGACGGCGCCTACCGCGTGATGCGCGCCGCGATTAAGGATGCCAAGCTGTCCCCGGACGACATCGGCTACGTCAACGCGCACGGCACTTCGACGCCCATCGGCGACGTCATCGAGACGCGCGCCCTGAAAAGGGTTTTCGGCGAACGCGCCAAAAAGGTGCCTATCAGCTCGACCAAGTCCATGACCGGACATTTGCTCGGCGGGGCCGGAGGATTGGAAGCAGGCATCAGCGTTCTCGCTTTGCGCGACCAGATTCTGCCGCCCACCATCAATCTGGAAACTCCCGATCCCGAGTGCGATCTCGATTATGTCCCGAATCACGCGCGCAAAGCCCCGATCGAGTACGCCCTCTCGAATTCCTTTGGCTTTGGCGGCACCAACGCCGCGCTGATTTTCAAGCGTTGGTCCGGCAAGTAATATCCCCTTCCGCGTGTGCCGTACTTTGAATTTGGTTTCAGAGAAGGAACAGTCTCGTGAACATCATCGTGTGCATCAAGCAGGTTCCCGCGAAAGACGCGCCGCTGGCGATTGCCGGAAACTGGATCAAGGAATCCGACATCGGCTTCGAAATGAACGAGCCGGATAGTTACGCGCTCGAAGAAGCTCTTCGCCTCAAAGAAAAGCACGGCGGCGAAGTCATCGCGCTATCGATGGGACCGGAGCGCGTGAAGCAGACCATTAAAGAAGCGCTCGCCAAAGGCGCGGACCGTGCCATCCACGTTTTAGATAACAATTTCGCGCTGCTCGATCCGCTGGGATCGGCGAAGGCCCTCGCTGCCGCGATTCGCAAGGAAAAAGCAGACCTGGTCCTTACCGGGCTGCAGAGCGACGACCACGGCTTCGGCCAAACCGGCGTGCTGCTCGCTGGTCTTTTGGATCTTCCGCACGCCACCATCATCATGGCCATCGAAGTAAGCGACGGAAAAATGAAGTTGAAAAGAGAACTGGAAGCCGGATGGTTTCAGCACATCGAATGTCCGCTGCCTGCCGTCCTCTCGATTCAGTCCGGCATCAACAAAGTGCGCTACGCCACGCTGAAAGGCATCATGGCCGCCAAGAAAAAAGAGATCGCCACGGCCGCCAGAGAATCGCTCGGTGTTTCGCATGAACCCACACAAAAGATCGAAAAAATCTATGTCCCCACGAAAACCAAGAAAACCGAATTCCTGACAGGCTCGCCCAAGGAAGTAGCCACCAAGCTCGTGGAAAAACTGAAGTTCGAAGCGCGGGTGATATAGCCATGAAGATTCTCGTGGTAACCGAAATTCGGCAAGGCAAGTGGAACAATGCCAGTTTCGAAACGCTGGCCGCGGCGCAGCAAATCGCCAAGGATACTTCGAGCGCGGTCAGCGCGCTGGTGATTGGCAAAGGCATAGCCGCGTTTGCGAATGAACTAAGCGCCAAAAATGTCACCGAAGTCCTGACCGTCGAGCATGACCTACTCGACGCCTACACGCCGGATGGCTATTGCGTCGCGCTGAAACAGGTAATCGAAGGCGCTAAGCCCGATTTGGTTTTGTTTCCCCATACCTATCAGGTGCGCGACTTCGCGCCGAAGCTCGCAGCCATGCTCGGCAAAGGCATGATCGGCGACTGCATTGGTTACCGCAACGAGGGTGGCAAACTCGTATTCGTGCGCCAGATGTTCCAGGGCAAGACCGCGGCGGATGTCACGTTCACAGGAGCCGCGCCGTGGTTCGCCTCTTTTCAGTCGGGAGCGTTTCGTGCTGATTTGCTCGCCGCGCATCCTTCGGGAAAAGCGCCGGTAAATTCCGTGGCCGTGTCGTTGAGCGCGGCGCACATTCGCACCAAGCCGCTTGATCTCTTCAAGGAAGCGAAATCCGCCGTGGACTTGACGCAAGCGCCGTTGATCGTGGCTATTGGCCGCGGCATCAAAGCTCCCGAAAATATTCCGCAAGCCGAAGCGCTCGCAAAAGCGCTGGGTGGCGAGATCGCCGCATCGCGTCCGATTTGTGATGAAGGTTGGCTCCCCATGGAGCGCCAGATCGGCAGCTCCGGCCAGACCGTCGCCCCGAAACTCTATCTCGCCTTGGGCATCAGCGGCGCGATTCAACACGTCGTCGGCATGAAAGGGGCCCGCACCATCGTCGCTATCAACAAAGATTCGAACGCTCCCATTTTCGAAATTGCCGACTACGGCGTCGTCGGCGACATCTTCGAAATCATGCCCGCCCTCACCGAAGCCCTGGAAAAAGCAAAATCCTCCTAATAGCAACGCGAGCTCTTGATTGGTGTATTCTCCGACAGTTAGGAATCTCCCTGGTCGAACTTCAAAGGCCGCGCTAGTGGTCTGATAAAATTGACTCGGGTCCAGTCATGACCGTACAGCGGGAACAACTCGAAGCGGATGTGCTTATCGTTGGCGCAGGCCCTGCGGGGCTGTCTTGCGCACTGCATCTCGCCAATCTCATTAAGAAACATAACGACTCTGGGGCGAAGCCCGCCCTTTCCGCTGAAAACATTTATGTTCTCGAGAAAGGGCGCGAGATTGGGGCTCACCAGCTCTCGGGCGCCATCATGAATCCGAAGGCCCTGGCGGAACTGGTGCCAAATTTCGAAAAGAGCGCGCCGCTGGATACGCCCGTTACCGATGACGCGGCGCTGCTTTTTACGAAAGGATCGTCGTTCCGTTTTCCCATCACCCCGCCGCCTTTCAAGAATAAGGGCAACTACGTTGGGTCGCTGAGCAAAGTGACAAAATGGCTCGGCGAGCTGGTGGAAGCAGCGGGCGTCAACGTTTTCAAGGAATTTGGCGGAGCGGAACTCGTCTATGAAGGAGACGGCATTGGCGGCGTCATCACCGAAGACAAGGGCCTCGACAAAAACGGCAAGCCGAAAGACAACTTCACGCCGGGCTACGAATTGCGCGCGAAAGTTACCGTGCTGGCAGAAGGCACGCGTGGTTCCCTGACCAAAAAGTTAGTGGCTGCGAAAAAACTGGACAACATCAATCCGCAAAGCTACGGCATCGGCATCAAGGAATTGTGGGACGTGCAGCCGGGACGCATCGCCCCGGGCTATGTGGCACACACCCTGGGCTGGCCGGTTTCCGCGGACATGTACGGCGGGGGCTGGATTTATGGGCTGTCGAGCAATCGTGTGTCCATCGGACTGGTGCTCGCGTTGGAATATGCCGACCCGCTGTTCGATCCCCATGCTGCGTTTCAGACCTGGAAGACGCATCCGTTTCTGAAAAAAATTCTTGAGGGCGGGAAGCTGGTGCGGTACGGCGCGAAATCGCTGCCTTACGGCGGCTGGTATGCGATGCCTCGCAATTACCTTGACGGCGGGCTGATTATCGGAGACTCCGGAAGTTTTCTGGATTCGCAGCGGCTAAAGGGCATTCACTTGGCCATGAAGAGCGGAATGCTCGCCGCGGAAACCATTTTCGACGCGCTGAAGGCGGGTGATACATCGTCGAAGACGCTGAGTGCCTTCCCCAAAAAAATCGAGCAGAGCTACATCAAAAAAGAATTGTGGCAGGTTCGCAATTTTCACCAGTCGTTCCAGCACGGGATGCTCCGAGGATTTGTTCACACCGCTTTCCAACAAATTACCGGCGGGCGCGGCTTGATCGATCCCATGCGGGCGCACGCGGGTCACGAAGCCTACAAGAAAATCAACGGCCGGCCGGCTCCGGAAAGATTCAAAGGTGATGGCCAGCTAACCTTCGATCGCCTCACGGACGTCTATCACTCGGGAACCCGGCACGAAGAAGATCAGCCGTGCCACCTGAAAGTCGCTGACCTCAATATCTGCGCGACGGAATGCGTCGTGGAATATGGGAACCCCTGCCAGTATTTTTGCCCCGCGGCCGTGTACGAAATGGCCAAGGAATCGAACGGCAGCGTGAAGCTGAAAATCAACGCCGCGAACTGCGTGCACTGCAAAACCTGTGACATTGCCGACCCGTATCAAATCATCGATTGGGTCGTGCCGGAAGGTGGCGGCGGCCCGAACTACGAGGGCATGTAGCAGAGCGTCCGCCGAGCAACCAAGGCATCTCAAGCTGACTAATACAGACTGTCAGGACCCGCTGGGCAATAGCTTCCGCACGAAGTTGCGCACGCGATTCACCAAAGAATCGCTGGCCGGCGCAGTCGGCTTCGGACTATTCGATGCAACGCCAGGCGCAGGCGCAGGCGTCGGCGTGACAGCACTGGCGGCTTCCCCTTCTACGCGCCCCTGAAAAATGAGCGTCGGCCGCACGCGCACGCGACGTATTACAACGATCATCCGCGGATCGATCTCCGGCTCCGGCTGAACTTTCGCGTTGGCCGCATAGATTAACGGCGGCATAACAAACTGATAGATGGGCTCCTCGTTTGGGAGTAACGGTTCCGCCCTTGCGAATTGGCTGGCTGCGGGTTGTGGCGGCGGAGCCGCCTTTGCGGTTTGCAAAGCGCAAGCACAATGGCCGGCGCTGGTACGAAGATGCTCAAGCTGCCCGCTAAAGAGAAATACATCGCCGGTCTGCGGGATGATCACGCTTTGTCCGGTCAACTGCTGTTCCAGGCGGATGGCGCCGAGATTGGCGCGGATGCACATTGCGCCGGAGGAGTCGAATCCAACCAGGGCGTCTCGCGGCCCGTCGCCGATGGCAACGGTTTGCGCTTGGATCAGCGGAGTGTAAATGTTTACCGGGAGTTCGTGCTCGACGCGCACGTGAACCGTGCCGGTATCGAGCGCGATGGTCAGCGAGCCTCCGGACTTGAGAACCGATAGATGCGCCGGGCCGCAAATGCTGACCTGGCCGCCTTCCACAAGATCGATGCGCGCGTTGCCGGATTTGACGCGCACGTCACTGCCGTTGTGCAGGACGGTTTTCACCTGGCCGCGGACCATTTCGACGCTCATCGGTCCGGTGACGGCGATAGCGTCGCCGTCGATAACGCCGACGGAGTCGGAAGCCGGTTCGTCGGGCCGTGCGCCGGCTGCAGCGATTAGCGCGACGCAAACGATGGCCCCGCACGCCACCGGAATTGCGGCACGCCGTCGGCGCGGCACCGAATTGAAGAAGACCATCACTCGGTGATTCTCCCAGCCACGCAAGGAGAAACTCTCGCCTATACTATACGTCGGCGGCTCCGCAGCCGCCTAGAGATGACCACCCCAGACACAGCGACTGTGGCCAAGGAATCCGGGCAGGAAGCCGTGAATGTACATTACGACACGCGGCTGCCGCAACTGCCGTGGTCGCGGCGCATCCAGATACCCATTATCGCTGCCGCCGTCTACAGCGTGATTCGAATGCTGGGCCCGACGCTTCGCTACGAAGTGCTCGGCTGGCAGCGCGCCGAACGCGTATACGCCGCGAAAAAGCAATGCATCTGGGCGTTCTGGCACCGCATCATCCTTCCGATTGTGTGGTGGTACCGGAATCATGGCGTGGTGGTGATGAACACGACAGCCTTCGACGGGCAGTGGACGCGCAAAGTGATCGAATGGCTGGGATTCGGCACGGCGCAGGGGAGTTCTTCGCGCGGTGGATTGCGCGGGCTCGTCGTGATGGCGCGGCGTCTTGAAGAAGGGCTCGATTGCGCGTTCACCATCGATGGGCCTCGCGGCCCACGATATGTTGCAAAACCCGGACCAGTGATGCTGGCGCGGAAAAGCGCATGCCCCATCATGGTTTTTCACATCGGTGTGGACCGCGGAAAAACATTCCAGAAAACGTGGGACCATTTTCTGCTGCCCAAGCCGTTTGCCCGGACGGTGATACTCTTTGCTCCGCCAATTTACGTTCCAAGCGATGCGAGCGCCGAAGTCATGGAAGCCAAACACGCGGAAATGCAGCGCGAACTCGAGCGTGTCCGCGACCTCGCGGAGGGCTGGTTTTCACTAAGCGATTCGGAGCGGGATAAAATTCGCGCCGATTTCAACCAGTGAGCTATGACGATTGGCTGAAGCGCGCCGCACGCTATCGGCGGCGCTATATCATTTCTTAGCTGGTGCGTTCCCCGAGCTTCACGGGGACGTCCATTTTTTTGCCGCCGCGATACAGCGTAACCGTTACGGTATCACCTGGCCGTTTCCGGTTGAGGATCACGTTCACGTCGAATTGTCCTGCAATTTTTTGAGAGTCAATCGCAACAATGACGTCGCCACCGATGTAGATCCTGCGCATGCCGGCTTGCGCCACGCGATCGCCGCCGCGAATTCCGGCGGCGGCTGCCGGCCCCCCTTTCGTGGCCCTCTCCACAAGCAAGCCTTCTTTCACGGGAAGGTCCAGCGCTTCACTGAGCCAGCCATTCACCGGAAGCGTTTCCACGCCGAGAAAAGCGCGATGCACGCGGCCATCGGTGATGAGATCATTCGCAATATTTTTTGCCGTGTTGATGGGAATGGCGAAGCCGATACCCGCGGTGGTACCTGTTGGCGTGTAAATCGCGGAGTTGATGCCGATGACTTCGCCGTGCGTATTGATGAGCGGGCCGCCGGAATTTCCGCGGTTGATTGCCGCGTCCGTTTGAATCGCTTCGTCAATGAAAGTGGTCTGGCTGGTCTGCACCGTGCGTCCGATCGCGCTGACAACGCCTGTGGTTAGCGTGGACTGGAAACCGAAGGGATTGCCGATGGCCAGCACCTTTTGGCCTACTTGCAGCGAAGTGGAGTCTCCCAGCGACAGTGCAGCGAGATGCTTTCCGTTGGGCTCGATTTTCACCAGCGCGACATCATTGCGCTGGTCGGCCCCAATAAACTTTGCGGGATAGCGCGATTGATCGCCCAGCACCACTTCGATCGACTGCGCGCCTTCGACGACGTGAAAGTTGGTGAGGATGTAGCCCCGCGCATCAATCACGAAGCCGGAGCCGGCCCCCTCCACTGGAACTGGATCCATAAAGAAATCATATTCGGTAGCTTTCGTAAGAATATTCGCCACCGCTGGAGAGGCTTGGCGGTAAATGCGCACGTTGATGGATTCGTCGTCCGTCAGCGCACGGTCGCGTTGCTCGACGGACTTCGCATCGCTTGCGCCGCCGCGAGGCACGGCTTCGACGCTGGTGGGTTGGCGAGGGGCGAATCGCGCGCCGGCCCAAAAGGCGCCGAGAATCAGCACCAGCGCGGCAAGAATGATGCGAGCCCGGTTGGAAGTGCTTACTGCGGTCATGGGTGTCGTCCCTTCTGATCCACTCGATGGCAATAGTATAAGAAAAATTTCGAAGCAGGTCACCGCGCCGTCTGGCTGAAGCGGAGCTTACTCGCGAGGGCTTCGATCTGGTGACGCGTTTCTTCGAGAGAACCGGAGCAGTCGATTTTTTCCGTGGCGTGGCGCAGTTTTTCCTCGACGGGAAGCTGCGCGGCGATGCGGCGGTGGGCTTCCGCTTCGCTAAGCCCCCGCGCGAGAAGGCGCTCCATCTGCTGCTCCGGCGTACACCAGGCGACCACCAGGCCATCGAGTTTCTTGTGGATGCCCGATTCGATGAGCAGCGCGGCTTCGACGAAAGCCGCATCGCGCACGCCGCTGCGCCGCCACGCCTCGAATTGGCTGAAAACGACTTCTGCGACGCGCGGGTGCACGATGGCGTTGAGGCGGTCGAGTTTCGCCTGATCCGCGAAGACAATCGCAGCGAGTTTTGAGCGGTCCACGCGGCCGGATGGGTCGACGATCGAGGGGCCGAATTCGTGGACGACTTCGTCGTAGGCGGGCTGGCCCGGTTCGATGAGTTTGTGCGCCAGCCCGTCGGCGTCGAGAACCGCGAAGCCCATTTCGCGGAGCATGGCGGCGACGGCGCTTTTGCCGCTGGCGATGCTGCCGGTAAGGCCAAGTCGGAGCATTTTTTTTCGATTACCGCGCCGTGGCGGTCGATTGCGTAGCGGAAAATTTTGGCGAGGCGCGACGGAGGCGCGCGGCTTTGACGGTGTTGCTCATCAGCATGGTGATGGTCATGGGGCCGACGCCGCCGGGAACGGGAGTGAGCGCTCCAGCCGTGTGGATTGCGCCGGGATGGACGTCGCCGACAAGGGCGTTGCCTTTGGCGCGGAATTTTTCGAGGCGGTCCGGAAAATCGCTGAAAAGGCGCTCCGCTTCTTTGGGATCGGTGACGCGGTTGGTGCCCACATCGATGACGGCTGCTCCGGGCCCGCCTCTCGTACCGGATTTGATCCAGTCCGGCTGGACGAAGCCGGCTTTGCCCATAGCGGCGACGACAATGTCGGCGCGGCGAAGGACATCGGGCAAATCGCGCGTCTTGGAATGGCAGATGGTAACGGTGGCGTTGGCGTGCATCAGCAGAAGCGCCATGGGTTTGCCGACGATGTCGCTGCGGCCGAGGACGACGGCGTTAGCGCCTTCGATCTGGATTTCGTTGCGGCGCAGAATTTCCATGCATCCGGCGGGAGTGCAAGCGACCAAGCCGGGGCGTCCGCTGACCAGGCGGCCGAGATTGACAGGATGGAAGCCGTCCACGTCCTTGGCGGGATCGACGGCTTCGAGAACGCGCTTGGTATCGACCTGCGCGGGAAGCGGAAGCTGGACGAGAATGCCGTCGATATCGTTGGCGCGATTCAGGTCCTCGATGACGGCGAGCATTTCAAGGGTAGTCGCGGTGGCGGCCGGCGTAACGAGCGCGCTGGCAAGGCCAAGCTGTTCGCAGGCGGCGATTTTGCTTTTCACGTAGAGCTGCGAAGCGGGATTTTCACCGACCAGGACGGCGGCCAGGCCCGGGCGAACGCCGGCCGAAGTGAGCAGGCGGACTTCGTCGCTCAGCTCAACGAAGATCTGGTCGCGGATTTTGGCGCCGTCGAGGATACGCGCAGTCATTCCTGGCTCGCTTTCTTCGCCGAAGGAGAGGCAGCAAAGGCGATGATAGCACAGGGACGCGAGCAGGCTTGCCCCGCCCACACCCACTTCTTTTGTGCAAAGAGTGCGGAATCGCTTGAATGGAAAAGAGTTGAGTTTTTGGTGAGTGCAAGAAAATGCAAAAGAAGGCAAAAGAGTGCGCAAGAGTCTGAAAAGAAAGCACCTGAATAAAAGTGAGTGTCGTCGCGATATCACGTGGCGTTTTCCAAAATGGGAAGAATACTCACCCACCCCCGGTGTTTTTCGTAAGAGCGGCAAGGAAGGGACTTACGCCGCCCGCCGCCAACGTACCGTTTCTGGCGATCACTTCCGGTCTGTCGACCATCGTCCGGACCATCGCATGTCGCTTCCTCGAATGGTGTCTTTCACTCCCGATCCGATGGG
>Ga0070716_100000552_pt1 | contig 15662 bp, 10 predicted proteins | sample LARL112metaG_FD_71395 | JGI IMG/M metagenome (GOLD analysis project Ga0070716, IMG submission 71395) | Corn, switchgrass and miscanthus rhizosphere microbial communities from Kellogg Biological Station, Michigan, USA - LAR L11-2 metaG | ecosystem: Host-associated > Plants > Roots > Rhizosphere... | reverse complement strand
CGGGGCCGATAGAGTAGCCAGCTACTCGAATTCCTGCGGAAGTAGCCGCGGCAGCGGCCTTCTGCACGCCCTTGGTCAGTCCGCCAAACTGCCGAGCTGACGAGAGCGAGATTTGTCGAACCCCGGTTCGGCGACCGGGCCGGTATCGAGTCCGGATACCAGAAACGCACGACGACCCCGCCGCCGATCAGCCGCCACTATGGGCGGTACCCGTGCGGTGGCACTCCTGAATGGCCCCTTAACGAATCGCTACCGAGCCGACGCGCCGTGGCCAAGCAGGAAGCAGGCTCACCAGCGCGCTGAGCATCAGCAGCCCGAGCCACACCCAATGCGCGGCGACCACGATGCCGCGGCCAGAGAGGTGCGGGTGGTCGCCGCCCACTCGGTACAGAGTGAGGTCCTCGTCGTGATAGGCCACGGGCAGGGGTAGCGCAGGCGCGGACCACGCTGTGTTCCAAGTGTTTTCGACGACGACCCAGCCGACGCCAGCGGCCGCCAGCTTGTCGTGATCGGCGCCGGCCAGCAGCAACTGCTGCACGTCGCGTGCGCGCGCACCCTCTCCGGGGACCGTGCGGCCCCCGATCGTCAGGTCGCCTGTTTGCAGCACGTCGGCGCGCACCCAACGGGGCAGCGGATCGAGCACCGGGGCGTCGCCGGCCCACGCGAAGCGTCGCATGCTGTCGACGGGCAGCACCGCGACGGGCCGCGGGTCGGCGTTGATCATCGCCGCGGCACGCGCCCATCCGGGCGGATATTCCACCGGGGTCAACTTGCCGCCGACTCCCCAGGCCAGATCGGGCAACGTCGCAAGCAATGCCGCACAGCAAATCAGCGCTGTCGCCGCGGCCGGAATCCGGTGGCGCAGCGTCACAACAGCGGCCGCGCCTGCCAGCGAGTACGCCGGCACGGCCAGCGCGACCCACTTCTGCGCGTCGCGCACCACGCCGAGGCCGGGCAGTATCCGGATCGTCGCCTCGACGACCGCCACTCCGGGCCCGGTGGCCATCGCGGCGGGCACCACCACCGCGACCGCCGCGAGGATCAGCAGCGGCGCCGCGACGGGGCGGCGCACCACGGTCGGCAGTCCGATTGCCACCACGCCGAGCAGCACGACCGCCGGGATGACCACGAAAAGTGTTGTGCGCGAGGCTGGTACAGCATCGGCGTTCCAGATTCCGCCGAGGCTGGCCAAGCTGCCCAATGTGCCGAGGCCGGGTTCGGCGCGTACGGCGAATGCGCGCACACCTTCGGCCTGTGTAGACGACAACGAATCGGAAACCGCCGCTGCCGCCAGCCATGGCAGCGCCACCAGCACCGCGGCACCGAGCCCGACGGCCGTGCACCACCACCGCGGCCGGCCGGAACCCGACGCGAAAACGCAAGCCACCGCGACCGTCGCAGCGAGCATCAGCCCTGTCGGGGTCAGCCCCGCCAACGCGATCCAGAACACCAGCGCGCACACATCGGACCGCCCCGCGGCCTCTGACGTCCGCAACCGCAGCATCGCCGCCGCCACCCACGGCAAACAGCCGTACCCCACCAGCAGGCTCCAGTGCCCCTGCAGAAGTCGTTCGGCGACATACGGATTCCAGACGGTGATCGTCGCCGCCACGAACTGACCGGCCATGCCTGCGTCGGGCACTACCGTCGCCGTCAGCCGAGCCGCGCCCCAACCCGCGAGGAACAGCCCGGTCACCAGAAGCGTTTTGACCACCACGCCGCCGTCGATCAGCCCAGAGGCCAGCGCGACGACGAAGTCCTGCGGCAGGGCCCGCGGCGCCGCCTCCGACAACCCCAGCGCCGAATCGGACAGGAACGAGCGCGGCGTCGACACCGCGTCGCGAAGCAACAGATACCCCGGCGCCAGCAGTGGCGCCGTCACAATCAGCGCGAGCACCAGCGCGTAGGCCGGCGCGACAAACGACCGCGCCTGTACCCGCGCGGTCAGACCGGTCTGTCCGGAGGCAGATCGGATGGTCGAGGAGCGGGCAGCTTCTCGGTCTGCGCCTCGGCCCCCGGCACCCGTTCGGCCTCGGGCCCGCGTGGCCCGAAGAACCGGTGATCGGCCTCGTCCAGCCCAGGATCGATCAGCGCCGACTCCGCGCGCAGGGTGAACGACCCCAGCAGCGCTCCGCCCACCAGTGCCACCAGGCCCATCGCGGTGAATGTGATCGGCAGGATGCGACCCCACAACGCCAGCCTGTCGCGCTCATCCCGCGCATTGGCCACCTGCGACTCGACGGTCTCCTCATTGGACGTCACGGTGAAGTCGACGAACGTCACCTCGGGCTTGAGCGGCTCGCGCGCGTAGTAGTGGTAGCCGTGCTCCTTCTTCTTGACGATGGTGCCCGACACCGGGTCCACCCAGAAGGTGCGCTGCGCGGCGTAGTAACGCGTCATGGTGATCGGCTCGTCCGGGTTGCCCGGTAGACCCCACAGTGCCGCCCGCGCGGTGACCGTGCTGTCGGCGTCGTCGTCGTAGAGGGACGAGTACTTGACCGGCTCGACCAGCTTGCCGTCGGCGTCGTAACCGACGTTCTGGCTGAACTTGTATGTGGTCAGCCCGTTGACGTCTTCCTCGCCGTCGTAATTGGCGTCGAACGCCTTCTGCGCGATCGGGTCGAAAACGGGGTATGTGCGCTTCTCGGTGTCGAACGGGAACCGGTAGGCCAGCCCGTCGTGCGGCAGGGCGATGTTGGTCGGCGGCAGGGTGTCCTCGACGGCGCGCGGCTTCTGCACCGCGCCGCCCGGGTTGCTTTCGCTGGAGACCGCGGTCGCAGATCTGCGGTTGACCGTCACGGTGTCGACCAGCGCCAGCAACAGGCCGGCGTCCTGCTGCTTGTCGGTGCGGCGCAGTGTACTGCCGACCTGGAGGGTGACCACCTCGGCGTTCGACGGCGACTCCACGCTGAGCTGTTCCTGCAGCACGACCGGCACGCTGCGGTTGATCACAAACCGGTCAGTGTTGAGCGACTCGGGGTCAAACGCCGTACCGGTTCCGTCGGCGACCAGTGTGGCGTCCAGGTCAAGGGGGATCTTGGCGATCTTGCCCTTGGTGTAGGTGGACAGCAACAGCGCGGCAATCAGCAGGGCGGCCCCCAACCCCATGATTCCGCACGCCGCTATTCGCAGCGCCACTGCGCGGTTCAAACCGTGCCTCCTTCACGTTCCGGCGATCGACGCTCCGCCACTTGTCGCCCCCGACCTGGGGAGTGACGGCAAATCCGTTCGACCCTAACAGCACAAACTAAAGCGGTTCCTTACTACGAGTGCATCCACCGGCGGCCGTTTGACTACCCATTTTCGGTGGTTGGCGATCCGCCCGGCACACTGGTCGTCGTGACCCAAGCGTCAGGCGTCGGCGGGACCCGTGGCTTCCTTCCCGCCGTCGAGGGGATGCGCGCGTGCGCGGCCGTCGGCGTCGTCGTCACCCACGTCGCCTTCCAGACCGGCCACACCGGCGGGATCACGGGCCGGCTGTTCGGCCGGTTCGACCTCGCCGTTGCGGTGTTTTTCGCGCTGTCGGGCTTCCTGTTGTGGCGAGGCCACGCCGCCGCCGCCCGCGGTCTGCGGCAACGTCCGCCGACGGGGCACTACCTGCGGTCACGCATAGTCCGAATCATGCCGGGCTACCTGGTTGCGGTCATCGTGATTCTGCTGTTGCTCCCCGATGCCAAAGCCGATCTGACGGTCTGGCTGGCGAACCTGTCGCTAACCCAGATATATGTGCCACTGACGCTGACCGCGGGGCTGACACAGATGTGGAGCCTGTCCGTCGAGGTCGCCTTCTACCTGGCGCTGCCGCTGCTTGCGCTGTTGGCACGACGACTGCCGGTGCGCGCCCGTATCCCCGTGATCGCGGCTGTGGCGGTGGCCAGTCTCGGATGGGGGCTGATCCCGTTCGACGCGTCCCCCGGCATCAACCCGCTGAACTGGCCGCCCGCATTCTTCTCGTGGTTTGCCGCGGGAATGCTATTGGCGGAGTTGACCGTCACGGAAGTCGGCTGGCCGCACCGGTTGGCCAGGCGGCGGCTGCTGATGGCGGTCATCGTGGTGGTGGCGTTCGTCGTTGCCGCGTCACCACTGGCAGGCCCCGAAGGGCTGACGCCGGGCACGGTCAGCCAATTCATCGTGAAAACGGCCATGGGCGCGGTGGTGGCTGCGGCACTGATCGCTCCGCTGGTTTTGGACCGCCCCGACACTCGGCATCAGATGCTGGGCAACACCACGATGGTGATGCTGGGCCGATGGTCGTACGGATTGTTCATCTGGCACCTCGCCGCGCTGGCGATGGTGTTCCCCGTCATCGGTGAGTTCGCGTTCAACGGGCATATGCCGGTGGTGCTGGTGCTGACCGTGGTGTTCGGCTTTGCGATCGCGGCGGTGAGCTACGCGCTGGTCGAGTCGCCATGCCGAGTCGCGCTGCGGCGCTGGGAGTTCCGCGAGGAACGTCCGGTGCCGCCGCTCGATAGTGCGGTCAGGAACGTGCCCGAGCCCGTCGCGCGATGACCTCGTCGCGCACCGCCGACCGGCGCGCCTTGCCTGCGTCGTCGCGCAACGGGGTGTCGCTGAACTCGACGGTGCGGGGCATCTTGTATGACGCGATGCGCTCGGACAGGAACGCGATGACGTCCGCCTCGTCGAGCCCGTCGGCCTGCACGATGGCGTGCGGCACCTGGCCCATGTCATCGTCGGGTACGCCAACCACCAAGCAGGACAACACATTCGGGTGGGCAGACAGCGCCGATTCGATCTCGGCGGGGTAGACGTTGCGTCCTCCGACGGTGAACATGTCCACGCGCCGGTCGTTGAGATAGAGGAAGCCGTCGGAGTCGAAATAGCCGAGGTCGCCGAGCGAGTCCCATCCGTCGCGACTTTTCGCGGTGGCACCGACATAGCGGTATGTCGGCGCGCTTCCCGGCGCCGGACGCATGTAGATCTCACCGACCACGCCCGGCGGGCACTCGTTTCCGTCGTCGTCGAGCACCTTCATCTCGCCCACGACGACAACGCCGACCGAGCCGCGGTGCGCCAGCCACTGCGTGCCGCTGACGAACGTCAAAGCCTGGAGTTCGGTGCCGCCGTACAGCTCCCATACCGCCTCCGGGCCGAGAAGCTCGATCCAGGCCTCTTTTACGGCCGGCGGGCACGGCGCACCGACATGCCACAGCCGCCGGATCGACGACAAGTCGTAGGCATCGGGGTCGGCACGATAGACCGGCAGTAGCCGCTGCATGATGGTCGGCACGGCCACGATGAAGTCGACCCGGTGCGCAGAGATCAGCCGAAGGAATTCTGCGGCGTCGAAACGCGGCATCAGCACCAGGTGCTGTCGCATCAACAACCCGATCGTCGCGGTGGTCATGCCGGTGTTGTGGCTGAGCGGAACCGCGATCAGCTGGGTGTCGCCGTCGGCGGCGCCCATCCCCAGACCGGCGAACGCTCCGGGGAAGCGGCTGTCGCCGCCGGCCTCGATGAGCTTGGGCCGACCGGTGCTGCCCCCTGAGCCCAGCGCCTTCCAGGACGGCGACACCGCTTCGGGTACCGGCGCGTCCGACACGCCGGAGTCGGGCGTGAAATCGCCTGGAACGCTGGGGGTCACGCCGCGCGGGTCATCGCGGCCCACCAGCAGTGCCCGCGGCTTCAGCGCGAGCAGCCCCTCGAGTTCGGCGTCGGGTAGCCGCGCCGACAGCGGCTGGGGAACCGCACCGAGCTTCCACGCGGCCAGCGCCGCCTGGATCCACTCGATAGAATTCGGCAGCACGATCGTCACGTAGTCGCCTTGACGCACACCAAGATCGGCGTAGGCGCGCGCCAGCCGATTGGTCGACGCATCGAGTTCGCCACGGGTCAGCGTGCGTCCCTCGCAGGTGACCGCCGGCTCGTCGGGCGACAGCCCGGCCAGCCGGGAGAACTCCGCGCCGATCGGAGGGATGGATGCGGTCATCAGTAGGCGCCCTGGCTTTCGAAGATCTTCTTCGGGTTGTCGACGAGCATCCTGGTGAGTTGCTCGTCGGTGACACCGCGCTCTTTCAGGGCTGGAATGACGTCGTTGTGGATGTGCAGGTAGTGCCAGTTCGGCATGACGACAGGCACCGTCTCCTCCGGCAGGGCATCCCAATAGCAGTTGGCATCGTGGGAGAGGACCATATTGTCGGCGTGCCCGCGCTCGCACATTCGTGCCACCGTGTCGACTCGGTCCTCGAACGGGAGATAAACATCGACCCCGAACCGGTCCATTCCGATATAGGAGCCGTTCGCGATGAGTTCCTCGAGGTAGTCGAGATCGGTGGTGTCGCCCGAGTGGCCGATCACCACCCGGGACAGGTCGACGCCTTCCTCGGCGAAGATGCGTTGCTGCTCGAGCCCGCGCCGGGTGCCCGCGTGCGTGTGCGTGGAGATCGGCACACCGGTACGGCGGTGCGCCTGCGCGACGGCCCGCAGCACCCGCTCGACGCCGGGCGTCACTCCCGGTTCGTCGGTGGCGCACTTGAGGATCGCGGCCTTGATCCCGGTGTCGGCGATGCCCTGCTCGATGTCGCGAATGAACATGTCGGTCATGAACTCGGGCCCGTTGAGTATTGTGCCCGGCCCGCGGTAGTGAAAGTAGAACGGCACATCGTTGTAGGTGTACAACCCAGTCGCCACGACGATGTTCAGGTCGGTTTCGGCCGCGACGCGGGCAATCCGCGGAACGTAGCGACCGAGACCTACGACCGTGAGGTCGACGATGGTGTCGACGCCGCGGGACTTCAGTTCGTTCAACCGGGCAATCGCACCGGCGATGCGTTTGGACTCGTCACCCCAGGCTTCGGGATAGTTCTGCAAGATCTCGGTGGTCATGATGAACACGTGCTCGTGCATCAGCGTCACGCCTAGATCTGCGGTATCGATTGCTCCCCGCGCAGTGTTGAGGTTGGACACTGCACCGATGCTAGGACGATCACGATCTCGCCGTGCAGCTATCGTGGCGATCGGAGGTGCGCTGTGAGTACTGCCGCTAGGTCCATGGTCGAGTGCCTCGAGAACGAGGGAGTCTCAGTCGTCTTCGGGCTGCCGGGCGAGGAGAACATCCGGTTCGTCCAGGCACTGGCCGCATCCAACATTCGCTACGTGCTCACCCGGCACGAACAAGGCGCCGCGTTCATGGCCGAGATGTACGGTCGCGTAACCGGCCGGGCGGCGGTGGTCTCGGCCACGCTGGGCCCGGGCGCGATCAACATGCAACTCGGCGTGGCCGACGCCACCACCAACAGCACCCCCTTGGTCGCGATCTCGGCACAGGTTGGCCAGGATCGCGAATACAAGGAATCGCACCAATACGTCGACCTGGTGACGATGTTCGCGCCCATCACCCGCTGGGCCGACGGCATTCCGACCGCTCGCGCCATACCCGAGATGATCCGTAAGGCGTTCAAGCTCGCCGAAACCGAACGCCCCGCCGCGGTCTACCTCGCCGTCCCCGAACACATCGACGCCGACGACATGGACTACGACTTGACGCCGCTGCCGCGCAACGTGGTGCGCGCCGAAGCTCCCGCGCCCGGTCAGGTTCAGCGGGCGGCTGACGCCCTGAGGGAAGCGAAGCGGCCTGTGGTGCTGGCCGGACATGGCGCCGCCCGCGCCGACGCGACCGCCGCCCTTGTGCGATTCTCCGAGGAACTGGGTGTGCCGGTCGCCAACACCTTTCACGGCAAGGGCGTCATGCCAGACGATCGCCCCAACAGCATCGGCACGATCGGCTTCATGCGTCGTGACTACGTCAACTTCGGTTTCGACAACGCCGACGCGATCATCGCGGTCGGTTACGAGCTCCAGGAATTCGACCCGGCCAGGATCAACCCGAAGTCCGACAAGAAGATCATCCACATCCACCGGTTCCCGGCCGAGGTCGACATGCACTATCCCGTTGACGTCGGAATCATCGGCGACATCAGTGCTTCGCTGGACGCACTGCGCGACGCGATGACCGGGTGCCGGTTCGACGACGCCGCAACAGGGCCAGGGCGTGATCTCCTGGCCGACGAATTCAGGCGCGGGCAACAGGATTCGCGGTTCCCGCTCGCTCCCCAGCGGATAGTCGCCGACACCCGCGCCGCGCTGGGCCGCAGCGACGTCGTGCTGGTCGACACCGGCGCAACAAAGATGTGGATGGCGAGACTGTATCCGACATACGAGCGCAATACCTGTCTGATCTCGAACGGACTGTCCACGATGGCTTTTGCCCTTCCCGGCGCCCTCGGAGTCAAGCTGGCCCGCCCCGAGGCGAAGGTGCTGGCCGTGGTGGGCGATGGTGCATTCCTGATGAACTCCCAGGAGATCGAGACGGCGGTACGGGAGCGGATCCCGCTGGTCGTTCTCATCTGGGAGGATGGCGGGTACGGGCTCATCGAGTGGAAGATGGACCTCGAACTGGGCGAGCATCACTACGTGAGGTTCAACAACCCCGATGTGGTGACGTACGCCGAAAGCTTTGGCGCCAAGGGATATCGCATCACTGCGGCTGATCAACTGCTGCCGACGTTGCGGACGGCACTTGCTGATGACGGAGTGTCGCTGATCGCCTGCCCCGTCGACTATTCCGAAAATCTGCGCTTGACCGACACTCTCGGCCAGTTGGACGAGACGCTGTAGCCCCGGTTCTCGAACGTGAGCTTATTTGTGCGATCCGAGCGGATCTTCGAGCACGAGCTCATGGCCGGCGGCCGAATCGGCGGCTAGACGACCGCTTGTCGGCACCGCCGATGCCGCCAGCATCGCCACCGAGACCAACGCCAGCAGTTGGACACCGACGGAGTGCCCGGCGTAGCCGTCAACCGAGCGCCACGGATTCTGGCTCAGCACCGCCCCCGCACTGATCAAGCCGCCTGCGGCGAGCGCGGCTGTCACTGCCTCGCAGAGCTTTTCGCGGCGGCGGAGAAGGTGGCGCAACCCGAGCGCGGCGCCGCCCACGATGACGCCCGCGATCCCGGAGATCACTCCCGCGGCCGCCACCACCGCTACGCTCGTCGTCACCCGCCCCGGCTGCCACGGCCTTGGTGGCTCGTCACCGGGAGGGGGCCGTTGAACCGGCTGGGGGCACCTCCCGCCCGAAGGGCAGGGGGAGAACGCCAGCAGGGCAAGGAGGGGCAGCAGCGCCAACCCGCCGATCAGCCCCGCCCGATATGGCGTGTTCGACGTGAAGCTCAGCGTGACGGGCCCTGCGGTGCCCGCAGGAAGCACCCAGCCCTGCTGCCACCCGTTGACGGTAACCGGGGCCAGAGCCGAGCCGTCTGCCGCGCGAGCCGTCCAGCCCGGATTGATGCTTTCCGGCACCACCAGCACCCGTGACGACGCAGAAGGCGGGACGTCCAGCTCGCGATGGTCGGCGCTCCAGTCGTCCGTAGCCGCGGGAACCATTGCTGCCGTGTGTAATTGGCTAGCAAGCGGACCGGCCAGCTGCACGCCGTCGACCACGAATGGTGCGCCGGGGCTGATCAGCAGTTCCTGCTGACCGGCGGGCAGCGTGATCGGGTCGGACCGACACGGCTTGGCGGCCACGGGCTCGCCGTCGAGCAGCGCGCCGACGGTGGTGGCGACCGAGGTCTGGACGAACTGTCCCGCCACGCCGATGATCGGACCCTTCCCGCACGGCAGATCGATGACGCGCGCACGGTTGCGTCCGGCGTCGGCGGCGGCGATCGGCGCACCCCGGGCGTCCAGCGCGGAAACCTCGGCCAGCCCGGGTGGCTTGAGCTGATCGAAGCCCAGCGCGGTGCGGTCGATGACGTCGTTCCAACTCAGCAGCGAGAGCTTGACGGTATCGGTCATGCGCGGCCGCAGGCTGACTGTCTGTGTTCCACCGTCGCTGGCCAGCCGGCGCACCTCCGGGCCGTCACCGAGGTCGATGGCCACCAACGTCGGATGTGCAGGCAACACTAAGGAACTCGGTGTGATCCGCAGTCCGGCGACTTCACTGCGGGTGGGCAGTTTCAGCGTGAGGGTGGGCGGCATCTTGTGCTGCACGACGCTCTGCGGCGCGGTCCACGAGGTTCCCGGATCGCCATCGGCGGCGGCGTACGCCGAACCCAGCACGTCGATCGGGTCGGCGTCGCCGAGCGCGCGCGCCGCGCCGGGCGCCGCCACCAGGTCGGCCAGATTGGGGCCTTGGCGCGCGCGCACCCACACCGTTGGCGTCACCTTGGTCGGTGTCGGTACGGTCAACGTGCGGCTCAGGTTCACCGGCTCTTCCGGCGACAGCGCCATGGAAGCGGCACACCTCGTGCCGTTGGGGCTCTGGGCACAACCCGACCGGCCGAGCAGCTCCGGCCCCAGATCCCATTGCACGACAGCCGAATTCGATGGTGGTCCGGGTACCAACACTGTGTGGCGCAGGTTCACGGGATGGGCGAAGCCGTTCGCGTCGTACTGCGTGACGCTGAAGTCGGTGATGCCGAACTGGACCCCGGCCGAACCGTCGTCGGTGGCCACGGCGGTGATCCGAACCCATGGTGACTCGCCATAGGGCAGCGCCACTGTCAGCGGCTTGCCTGCTTGGTCGAACCGCAGTGTGCTGGTGCCGTTTACGGTCGACACCTCGACGCGGCGGACCTGCGCGCCGACGGCGGTCGCGCTGGGCGTGATCGTGAGGGTGGCGTTGGTGACGGGATGATCGAAGTCGACCTGCAGCCACTGTCCGACCGCCGCCTGCAGGGCATTGGACACCCAGCTCGTCGACGAATCGGCGTCGATCGCCGCCGCCGGCCCGGTCGCGGGTGCGACATTGGGCAGCGCCGTGGAATCCGACGCCGAGCTCGACACCGAGATGCGTCCGCCGTTCCATTGCCCGTAGACCATGGCGGCGCCCGCGGCGGGATAGTCGGGCACCCGATTGAACGTGCGCCGCGGATCGTCGGGCGTCCGAATAGCCGATGAGTGATCATCGACGCGGCCGTAATCCGTCTCGCGCGCCAGCGGGGTGTCGGTCACGGTGACGACGGGCACGGGCAGGCCGGCGCGTTGCGCGTCGCCGGTCAGCAGCATCGGCCCAAGTGGCGGCTGGCCAAGCAGCCGGCGGCGCTCGTCGAGTCGCAGCAGCGCCTCGGGTCCGCCGTCGACGCGCGCCATCGCATTGGTGTCGGCCAGGTACGGATGCATCCCCGGCGACCCGTCCACCTTGTAGATCTCCACCGCAGGAAAGCGCGGCCGCAGTCCGCTGTCGGTGATGAAACCGGCCAGCGTGCCGGGGCCGACGGGCTCGCCGAACTGCGCCATTTTGACGAACCCGCTCGATCCCTCTATGGCCCGGTGTACCAACAGGGGTCGCGCCGACCGCGACGACTCGGGGTCGAGGTCGTTGCGCACCACGACATATGAAATACCTTGCCGGGCAAGCGTATCCGCCAGGCCTGCGGACGGCCTGCCTGCGGCGAACAGTCGCTGAACAGAATCGAGAGCGCGGATGGTTTCCGGCGGGGTCAGCGGAATCGAGTCGCGCACTCCCCACGGGCTGCCGCCCAGCACCTGCAGGGGTTCGTCGTGGCTGGTGCCCCACACCTGGGTGGCGAACGGTGCACCGGGCGCCACCAGCACGCGGCCGCCGGTGTTGTGTTCGTCGAGCCAGTCGGCGGTATCGTGCCAGTACTGCGGGGTCGCGTCGAAGGCGCCGGGCGGGGTCAGCCTGCCGGTCCAGGCCAGCGACGTTGCCGCGGCCAACGCCACCAGCGCCACCACCCCGACGGCCACCCGCTTGTCGCGTTCGGGGTGGGCGAACGCCTGCACCCATTCGTGCCGAGGTGCGCTGCCGGGCAACGGGATTCGGCCCAGCAGATGAGCCAGCCCGAGTGCCATCGGCAGCCGCAGCAGCGGCTCCAACTTGTGCATGTTGCGCAGCGGCGTGCCGCCCGCGTCGAGGAACGCCTGAACCTGCTGAGCAACAGGCGATCCCAGCCCACCCGAGTAGCCGGCGGCGAGCAGGGTGACGCCGATCAGCAGTATCACGATGAGCCTGCCACGGGCGGGCATCGTGCGCATCGCCAGCCCGGCGATGCCTGCAGCCGCGACCAACGTCGTCGCCAACACCGCGACCGACCCCGTCACCAACGAGGCACCCGCGGTGGCGTTCGGCGCGACGAAGGGAGTCCAGGCGTCGGTGCCGCGCAGCATCTCGGCCAGCGACATCCACCGCGTGGTGACGCCGGAGGACTCGATGAAGTCGAGGAACGGCGGGCTGATCCGGCCCAGCATGAACAAGGCGACGACCCACCACAGGACCGCCAGCACCGCACACGACAGCCACCATGCGGTGAAGCGCAGCCAGAGCCGGTTCGGACGGTGTGACGCCCACCAGATGACGGCTGCCAGGCAGCCGGTCAGGGTCGCGACGGCGTTGACAGCACCCATCAACGCGATCGCGAGGGCCGACCGCGCGGCCAGGATTCGTACGGAACCTCGACTTGAGCTGGATGTCGCCGCCCCGGCGGCTCCGCGCAGCGCGAGGATAACGGGCAGCAGCACCCACGGCGCCAGCATCATCGGCAGCGTCTCCGACGAGATCGCACCGAGCGTGGTCAGCACCCGCGGGGACAGTGCGAATGCGGCCGCGGCGATGACACGTGATGTCGGGGTGCCGATGCCCAACGCCTCGGCGACCCGCAACAGGCCCCAGAAGCCGATGGTGAGCAGCAGCGCCCACCACAGCCGCTGCGTCACCCAGCCCGGCAGGCCGAGCACGTCACCGGCGAGGAAGAACGCTCCGTGAGGAAACAGGTAGCCGTACGCCTGGTTCTGCGCCTGGCCGAACGGCAGCTCGCTGTTCCACAAGTTGAACGCACGGGCGAGAAACCGCACCGGGTTCGCAGTGAGATCGAGCTTGGTGTCGGGCGAAATCTTTCCGGGCGACTGGGCGAAGGTGAGAATCAGCGCCGCCGCCGCGGCCACCCACAGCCAGCGCCGCGAGAGCGGCTGCGGCACATTACCGTCCGAGGACAGCGAAGCTGTCCGCAAATTAGGTTCTGTCGCCGTACTCGACCCTGTTGAGCACCGACGACGCAGGATCGCCCGGCTGCAGCGGGGCCTTGGTGTCTTGCTGCACCATCAGCGTCACACCGAAAATGGCGGCCGCTCCCAGCAGCAGGCCCACAACGATGCTGGCCGCGGCGGGAACGATGAACCGATCCATCCGGCCAAGGTAGCAGACAATGTTTTGCGTGCCCGTCACCGAACGGGTCTTCTGGCGCACCGATACTGCCCCCGCAAGCGGGTGGGCCCCAGCCATGTGGGTGGGATGTAATGACGCAGGAATGCCGGTTTTCACCGGCGCGCGGCGAGCGGGCCTGGCTGGACAACCACGGCATCGATCACGGCTTCGGCTGCTACTGAACAAGGCTCTCTGCGGCTGCATGGTCGGCCACCCAGGCGTCGATGATGCTCCAGGTTTGTTGCAGCCACGGGCCCAGCTGATCGGGCGGGGGAAGTTGGGCCGCAGGCACCAGCGCCGCGCGGACCAACAGCCGCCGGTTCATGGGTAAGCGCCACCACGCCCGGGCGCGACCGTCCGGGGAGAAACCCGTGTGGGTGAGCACAAGGACACGTGCGCTGGGCGCTCCTGAAAGCGCCGCCGCGGTGCCGCCGGTGCGCGGGGGCAGCGTATGCGACTGTCGCCAGGCACGGCGCGCTTCGCGGAGCCGACCAGAGGAGCGGAGTCGGATGACGGCAGCGCGCCACCGCCTCCAGGTGAAGTTCCCGCCCTCCGGGAACAGCAGCAGGGCCTGCCCGCTACCCAAGGAGGCCGCGAGATCGTGAATTTGTTTGCGGGCGTGCTTGTGTCGGTGGCGCAGGAAGCACAGGCAACCCAGGTCGCCTGCGAGATCGAGGACGGGCTCACACCGAAGCAGGGCCTTGAGCACAATCCGCAGTTGCAGCCGGTAATGAATGCCGAGCAGCCAGGCCACCAATAGCGTGTCGCCCGGTCCGCAATGCCGCGACAGCACGATCATCGGCTCCTCGCGTGGAATCTGCTCTGGCGTCGGTGAGGCACTGTCGAGCAGCACTCCGACATTGAGGGTTCGGCGTCCGACGGTATAGGCCCTTTCCAGCAGGTCGCGCATGAACTGATCGCAGTCCTGACCGCCGCGCAGCAACTGCCACAGGGCCCGCAACTCGATCAGTGCATACGCCATGACCACGCCCAGGGTGCGTACCGGCAGGGTCGACCGGCCAATCAGCCCCGCCACGCCCCCGATAACGAGCAACAAGGGCCACACGACTAGGACGCCGATCATCAGGACGGTGACCATCGGCACCGTTATCGCGCGACGCAGCAGAGTCACAGCAGCGCCTCCAGATACTTCTGCGTCGCGTCGTAGGCGAGATCGGCGCGCCGGGCAATCCGGCGGGTGTCGCGATAGCGCAGATTCGACCATGTCGCGGCTGGCCGCTGCGGTAAGCCGCTCGGAAGCACATGCACGGCCACTTCGGGCCCGACCCGATCGAGATCGCTGTGGAAGCGGTGTCGACGTGAGATCTCGAACGCGGTGAACCCGACCTCCCACAGAAACCGCGGCGGCGCGAGTTCCTCCTCCAGACGCCCGACGTGCAGCACCCAGATCGTGTCAGCCCCATGTTGCACCGCCCGATCCAGCGGAATGCTGTTCACCAGGCCACCGTCAAAGAAGTGCTCGCCGTCGATTTGAACGGGCGGGAAGACTCCGGGCAGCGCGCAGGACGCAAGGACCGGCTCGATCAGATCTCCGGTGTTGAACCAGTGCTCACGGGCTTGCTCAATGCTGGCCGCCACGCATTCGAACGGCACCGCCAGGTCCTCGAAGGTCTGCGCGGGCAGTCGTTCACGCAACATGCGGCGAAGCTCACCGTTGCCGTGCAACGACGTTCTGCGGCGAACGACCTCGGCGAAGCGCCGAAGCATCGAACCGTCGAATGCTCCCTCGTCGGCCAACGCGTCCCAGAGCGCCAACAACCTCTTCGCGCCGGTCGGCGTGGGGTCCGCGGCCAGTGCGGCGCCGTTGATCGCGCCCACTGAGGTGCCGCATACCACATCTGGTCGCACCCCGGCGTCCAGCAGCGCGCTCGCCATGCCGGCTTCGGCGGCTCCGAGTAGACCACCCCCGCCCAGCACGAACGCATGGCACGACATAAGGCATGAATACCCCCGAAACGGCATTCATTCGCGCATGACAGCATGGCGGAATGGCGTTGCCTCGTCGACTGTGTGTCCTAGCGGCTCTTTCTTCGCTGCTGGCGGCCTGTTCGTCGCCTGCCCAGACCCCCGCACCATCGACGCCGACGCCGTCTCCGGCGATGGCCGCCACCGCCGCCCCGGCTCCCGCCGCTGGGCCCGTGACGCCCGCGTGCGGTGACGGACCTGCACTGCTGGCCAGCATGTCGACTCGTGACAAGCTGGCGCAGCTGCTGATGGTCGGGGTCACCGACGCGGCCGACGCGAGGGCTGTCGTCGACAACCACCACGTCGGCGGCATCTTCATCGGCAGCTGGACGGACCTGTCGATGCTCTCCGACGGGTCACTGACCGACATCGCGGCGTCGGCGGGCCCGATGCCGCTCGCGGTCAGCGTCGACGAGGAGGGCGGGAGGGTCTCGCGGCTGGCCGGGCTGATCGGCAGCCAGCCGTCGCCGCGGGTGCTCGCGGCCAGCCACACGCCCGA
>Ga0070716_100000541_pt1 | contig 15811 bp, 14 predicted proteins | sample LARL112metaG_FD_71395 | JGI IMG/M metagenome (GOLD analysis project Ga0070716, IMG submission 71395) | Corn, switchgrass and miscanthus rhizosphere microbial communities from Kellogg Biological Station, Michigan, USA - LAR L11-2 metaG | ecosystem: Host-associated > Plants > Roots > Rhizosphere... | reverse complement strand
TGGTGCCGGGGAGCCGTCGGCCCCGCCACGACGCGTTGTGCTCTGCCTGGGGATGCCTTGCCTGGGGACGCCGCGACCGCGGGATGGCCGCTGGTGCCCTAGAACGCCTCGACCGCGCTGCGGGCCTCGGAGTCGAGCACGCCCCAGCCGATCAGTTCCTCGGTGAGGTCGGCCGGTGACTTGTCATAGATGACAGCCAGCGAGCGAAGGTCTTCCTGCCGAATGGACAGCACCCGGCCGTTGTAGTCGCCGCGCTGGCTCTGGATGGTCGCCACGTAGCGGGCAAGCGGACCGGCCTTCTCGCGCGGCAACTGGGACATGCGCTCCAGGTCGATGACGAGCTTCGGCGATGGGGCCATCGCCGTGGGCGCCGCATCGCCGGGCAGGAGTTCCGATACCGGCACTCCGTAGAAGTCGGCAAGCTCGGCGAGCTTCTGCACGGTGACGGAACGGTCGCCGCGCTCATAGGAGCCCACGACCACCGCCTTCCAGCGGCCGCGGGACTTCTCCTCAACGCCGTGGAGGGACAAACCTTGCTGGGTACGGATGGCGCGCAAGCGCGCACCGAGCGTCTTGGCGTACTCGGATGGCATGATCTCGGCTCCCTGGCCAGTCGTCGCTTTGAGTGATGGTTACGGACAGTGACGGTAGGCCGCAACCACGACGAGGTCAAGCCGAATGGCAAAAAGTGGGTGAACTTACGCGCGTTGCCCGGACCTCCTTCGAAGCTTCCGGCGCGCCGATCAGTGGCCGGGAGGCCTTACGTCCACAGGGGTTCTGGCCGGTTAAACCGGCGGATACGCCCCGCCGGCACCGCGGCCGGCGCTCGGCCGGATCACGGTGAGGTAGGTCACATACGGTAACCCGCGGCCCGGGCCGGTCCGCCGGCAGCTCGGCGCCCGGCATCGCGGGGCGCGGCGGTCCACGGTGGTGGGCCGATCGGCTGGTACCGTGTGTCCGAACTGGCGTCCTTTAAAGGCCCGTCCTGTGAGGCGGGAAAGGAGGTCCTCGTGGCGCATGCTGCGCACCCGGCCGGCGGGAAGCCCGGTACCCGCGGTGACAGCGTCACCGCTCAAGGCCAGGCCGACGGTGCCCCCGCACCCGGCCCGCAGGCAAGTCCCAAGATCGTCTTTGAAGCGGCGGAGATCAACCGCGCGCTGACCAGGATCGCCCACGAGATCATCGAGCGGACTAGGGGAGCCGAGCAGGTCGTGCTCCTAGGCATCCCCACCCGCGGCGTCCCACTGGCCGAGCGCATGGCCGCGCGGATTGCCGGTGTGGAAGGCAGGCCGGTACCGCACGGCTCCCTCGACATCACGATGTACCGCGACGACCTGCGGCTGCGCCCGGCCCGGCGGCTCGGCCCCACCGAGGTACCCACCGAGGGCATCGACGGCAAGACCGTGGTCCTGGTGGACGACGTCCTCTACTCCGGGCGGACCGTGCGCGCGGCTCTGGACGCCCTCAACGACCTGGGCCGCCCGCTCGCCGTGCAACTGGCCGTGCTGGTCGACCGCGGGCACCGCGAACTGCCGATCCGGGCCGACTACGTGGGCAAGAACCTGCCGACCTCGCAGCACGAGGTGGTCCGGGTCCTGCTCACCGAGACCGACGGCGAGGACGCGGTGCTGCTTGAACCGGTCGGCGCCGAGCCACGGCTCCGCCGGGGCGGAGTCACCGGGAGGAGACGATGAACCGGCACCTCATCTCGGCCGCCGACCTGAGCAAGCAGGACGCGCTGCTGATTCTGGACACCGCCGAGGAACTGGCCCGGGTGGCGGACCGGCCCATCAAGAAGCTGCCCACGCTGCGCGGGCGCACCGTGGTGAACCTGTTCTTCGAGGACTCCACCAGGACCCGCATCTCGTTCGAGGCGGCGGCCAAGCGGCTGTCCGCCGACGTGATCAACTTCGCCGTCAAGGGCTCGAGCGTGGCCAAGGGGGAGAGCCTCAAGGACACCGCGCTCACCCTGGAGGCCATGGGCGCCGACGCCGTGGTGGTCCGGCACAGCGCCTCGGGCGCGCCGCACCGGCTCTCGAAGTGGCTGCGGGGCAGCGTGATCAACGCCGGCGACGGCGCCCACGAGCACCCGACCCAGGCGCTGCTCGACGCGTTCACGATCCGTCGCAGGTTCGGCCGGGGCAGCGGCGAGGCACTGGATGGGCTGCGGGTCACGATCGTGGGCGACGTGCTGCACAGCCGGGTCGCCCGGTCCAACGTCTGGCTGTTGCACCTGCTCGGCGCCGAGGTCGCCCTCGTCGCACCGCCCACCCTGCTGCCGGTGGCGATCGACGGCTGGCCGTGCTCGGTGAGCTACGACCTCGACGCGGCGCTGCCCAAGAGCGACGTGGTGATGATGCTGCGCATCCAGCAGGAGCGGATGAACGCCGCCTATTTCCCCAGCGTGCGGGAGTACAGCCGCCGCTACGGGCTGGATACCGCACGGCTCGGGCAGCTTCCCGAGGACGCCATCGTGATGCACCCCGGCCCGATGAACCGGGGAGTGGAGATCGCGGCGGAGGTCGCCGACTCGCCAAGGTCCACGATCGTCGAGCAGGTCGCCAACGGTGTCAGCGTCCGGATGGCCGTGCTGTACCTGCTGCTCGGCGGGCTGGAGGTGGCCCAATGACCGCGGAAAGCACGACCTGGGTCATCCGGGGAGCGCGGCCGCTGGGCGGCGAGCCCGCCGACATCACCGTCACCGGCGGAACAGTCACCGAGATCGGGCCCGGGGCCGCGGCACCGCCCGGCGCACAGGTGCTCGACGCGTCCGGGCTGATCGCGCTGCCCGGTCTCGTGGACCTGCACACCCACCTGCGCGAGCCGGGCCGCGAGGACGCCGAGACCATCGAGACCGGCACCCTGGCCGCCGCGCTCGGCGGGTTCACCGCGGTGCACGCGATGGCCAACACCGACCCGGTGGCCGACACCGCCGGGGTCACCGAGCAGATCTGGCGGCTCGGCCGGGCGGCGGGCCACTGCGACGTGCAGCCGGTCGGGGCCGTCACGGTCGGGCTGGCCGGGTCGAGACTGGCGGAGTTCGGCGCGATGGCCGACTCCGCCGCCCGGGTCCGGGTGTTCTCCGACGACGGCCGGTGCGTGTCCGACGCCGTGCTCATGCGGCGGGCGCTCGAATACGTCAAGGCCTTCGACGGGGTGATCGCGCAACACGCGCAGGAGCCCAGGCTCACCGAGGACGCGCAGATGAACGAGGGGGTCGCCTCCGGGCGGCTTGGCCTGGCCGGCTGGCCTGCCGTGGCCGAGGAGGCGGTCATCGCCAGGGACTGCCTGCTCGCCGCCCACGTGGACTCCACGCTGCACATATGCCACGTCTCCACCGCGGGCTCGGTGGAGATCATCCGCTGGGCGAAGTCCAAGGGCTGGCGGGTGACCGCCGAGGTCACCCCGCACCACCTGCTGCTCACCGACGACCTCGTGGCCACCTACGACCCGGTCTACAAGGTCAACCCGCCGCTCCGCACCGCCTCGGACGTGGCCGCGCTGCGGGAAGCGCTCGCGGACGGGACCATCGACTGCGTGGCCACCGACCACGCACCGCACCCGGTGGAGGACAAGGAGACCGAGTGGGCCGTGGCGGCGCACGGCATGACCGGGCTTGAGACCGCGCTGCGGGTGGTGCAGGAGGCGATCGTGGACACCGGCCTGCTCGGCTGGGCGCAGGTCGCCGACCGGATGTCGGCGCGGCCCGCCGCCATCGGCCGACTGGCCGGCCAGGGCAGGCCCCTCGCTCCCGGCGAGCCAGCGAACCTCGTGCTGTACAACCCGGCCGCCCGCGAGGTCGTCGATCCCGCCCGCCACGCCTCCCGCAGCCGGAACTCGCCATTCGCCGGCATGACGCTGCCCGGCCAGGTGGTGGCCACGTTCCTGCGCGGCCGCCCGACGGTGCTCGACGGGAAGCCCGCGTGATGGCTGGATGGCCAGCGGTGCTCGTGCTCGAGGACGGGACCACGTTCCGCGGGACCGGGTTCGGCGCACGGGGCGAGGCGTTCGGCGAGATGGTGTTCAACACCGGGATGACCGGCTACCAGGAGACGCTGACCGACCCCTCGTACTGCCGGCAGATCGTCGCCATGACCGCTCCGCACATCGGCAACACCGGGGTCAACGACACCGACCCCGAGTCCCGGCGGATCTGGGTGAGCGGTTACGTGGTCAGGGAGCCGTCCCGGATCACCTCGAGCTGGCGCGCCCAGCGCAGCCTGGCCGAGGAACTCGCGGCACAGGGCGTCCCCGGCATCGCGATCACCGGCACCAGGGCGCTCACCCGGCGGCTGCGCGACCAGGGCGTGATGCGGGCCGTGATCAGTGCCAGCGCCGGCGCCGACCCCGAGGAACTACGGCAGCGGGTGCTCGCCAGCCCGCAGATGGCCGGCGCCGACCTGGCCCGCGAGGTGTCCACCGCCGAGCCCTACCAGGTGAGCCCGCCGCCCGGTACGCAGACCCGGTACCGGGTCGCCGCGGTGGACCTGGGCATCAAGGCCGCGACTCCCACGGCGATGGCGGCCCGCGGCTGCCTGGTCCAGGTGCTGCCCGCCACGGCCACGACCGCCGAGATCCTCGCCACCGGCCCGGACGGGGTGTTCTTCTCCAACGGCCCGGGCGACCCGGCCGCCGCCAGGTACGCGGTCGAGGCGATGCTCGGCGTGCTGGCCGCGGGCGTCCCGGTGTTCGGCATCTGCCTCGGCAGCCAGATCCTCGGCCGGGCCCTCGGCCTGGGCACCTACAAGCTCCGGTTCGGGCACCGCGGCGTGAACCAGCCGGTCAAGGACCTGGCCACCGGCCGGGTACAGATCACCAGCCACAACCACGGTTTCGCCGTCGTGCCGCCAGACACCGATGAGGCCGGCCCGGTGTCTCTCGCGCCCTTCGGCACGCCGTTCGGCCGGGCCCGGGTCAGCCACGTCAACCTCAACGACGGTGTGGTCGAGGGGATCCGGCTGCTCGACGCGCCCGCGTTCAGCGTGCAGTACCACCCCGAGGCCGCGCCGGGCCCGCACGACGCGGCGGGCGAGTTCGACGCGTTCTGCGCGCTGATGGAGAGGGCGGGCGCGGAACGCGGGGGCGGGAAGAACAGAGCAGGGGCGCGCCATGGCCAGGCGTGAGGACCTGCGCTCGGTGCTGGTGATCGGTTCCGGGCCCATCGTGATCGGCCAGGCCTGCGAGTTCGACTACTCGGGCACCCAGGCCTGCCGGGTGCTGCGCGCCGAGGGGATCCGGGTCAGCCTGGTCAACTCCAACCCGGCGACGATCATGACCGATCCCGAGTTCGCCGACGCCACCTACGTGGAGCCGATCACCACCGAGGTGCTGGAAAAGGTCATCGCGATCGAGCGGCCCGACGCGGTGCTGCCCACGCTGGGCGGCCAGACCGCGCTGAACGCCGCCGTCGCGCTGCACGAGTCCGGTGTGCTGGCCCGGTACGGGGTGGAGCTGATCGGGGCCACCATCGACACGATCCAGGCGGGGGAGGACCGCAGCCGGTTCAAGGAGATCGTCACAGGCCTCGGCGCGCAGGTCCCGGCCAGCACGGTGTGCCACAGCCTGGAGGAGTGCGAGCAGGCCGCGGGCGAACTGGGCTACCCGGTGGTGATCCGGCCCTCGTTCACCCTCGGCGGCGCGGGCTCGGGCATCGCGCACGACGCGGCGGGCCTGCGCCGCATCGCCGGCGCCGGGCTGGACGCCAGCCCGGTCGGCGAGGTGCTCCTCGAGGAGTCCATCCTCGGCTGGAAGGAGTTCGAGCTCGAGCTGATGCGCGACCGCAACGACAACGTGGTGGTCGTCTGCTCGATCGAGAACATCGACCCGATGGGCGTGCACACCGGCGACTCGGTGACCGTCGCCCCCGCGATGACCCTCACCGACCGCGAGTACCAGCACATGCGGGACGTGGCGATCGCCGTGGTCCGCGCGGTGGGCGTGGACACCGGCGGCTGCAACATCCAGTTCGCCGTCCACCCGCGGACCGGGCGGATGGTGGTCATCGAGATGAACCCGCGGGTGTCCCGGTCGTCCGCGCTGGCTTCCAAGGCCACCGGGTTCCCGATCGCCAAGATCGCCGCCAGGCTGGCCATCGGCTACACCCTCGACGAGATCCGCAACGACATCACCGGGCAGACCCCGGCCTGCTTCGAGCCCGCCCTCGACTACGTGGTGGTCAAGGTGCCCAGGTTCGCGTTCGAGAAGTTCCCCGGCGCGAACCCCGAACTCACCACGCACATGAAGTCGGTGGGGGAGGCGATGGCGATCGGCCGCAGCTTCCCCGAGGCGCTGGGCAAGGCGCTGCGCTCGCTGGAGAGCCCCGGCGCGCCGCTGCACTGGCGCGGCCCGCCGGGGGACCGGGCGGCGCTGGTGGCCGCCGCGGCCGTCCCGCACGACGGCCGGCTGTCCACGGTGCACCAGGCGCTGCGGGCCGGCGCCAGCGTGGCCGAGCTTGCCGCCGCGACCGGTATCGACCCCTGGTTCATCGACCAGGTGGCTGGTCTTGAAGATCATGCAGAACGGATAGCCCAGGGCTGGCCAGTGCCGGCGGACACCCTCCGCGCGGCCAAGCGTGCCGGGTTCTCCGACGCCCAGATCGCCGAGATCGCGGGCACAGCCGAGGACGAGGTCCGGCGCCACCGGCACGAACTGGGGATCCGCCCGGTGTTCCACACCGTGGACACCTGCGCGGCCGAGTTCGAGGCGCGCACCCCGTACCTGTACTCGACCTACGACGAGCAAAGCGAGGTGCCCGCCGGGGACCGGCCGAAGGTGATCATCCTGGGCAGCGGGCCGAACCGCATCGGGCAGGGCATCGAGTTCGACTACGCGTGCGTGCACGCCTCCTTCGCGCTAGCCGAGGCCGGGTACGAGACCGTGATGGTCAACTGCAACCCGGAGACCGTGTCCACCGACTACGACACCTCCGGCCGGCTCTACTTCGAGCCGCTCACCCTGGAGGACGTCCTGGAGGTGCTGCACGCCGAGCGGGCCAGCGGGCCGGTCGCCGGGATGATCGTCCAGCTTGGCGGGCAGACGCCGCTGCGCCTGGCGCGCGGCCTGGCCGCCGCGGGCGCGCCGGTGGTGGGCACCAGCCCGGAGGCGATCCACCTGGCCGAGGACCGGGGGGAGTTCGGCGCGCTGCTGGCCGCCGCGGGGCTGACCGCGCCCAAGCACGGCACCGCCACGTCATTCGGCCAGGCCAGCAAGGTCGCCGCCGAGATCGGCTACCCGGTGCTTGTGCGGCCGTCCTACGTGCTGGGCGGCCGGGGGATGGAGATCGTCTACGACGACGCCACCCTGGAGTCCTACGTCGCCAAGGCGACGCAGGCCAGCCCCGAGCACCCGGTGCTGATCGACCGCTTCCTCGACGACGCGATCGAGATCGACGTGGACGCCCTGTTCGACGGGGAGGAGCTCTATCTGGCCGGGGTGATGGAGCACATCGAGGAGGCCGGCATCCACTCCGGCGACTCGGCCTGCGCCCTGCCGCCGATCACCCTGGGTGCCAGCGACATCGACCGGATCCGGGAGTCCACCGGGGTGATCGCCCGGGGGGTGGGCGTCCGCGGCCTGCTCAACATCCAGTACGCGCTGGCCGCCGGGGTGCTGTACGTGCTGGAGGCGAACCCGCGCGCCTCACGGACCGTCCCGTTCGTGTCCAAGGCGACCGCCGTGCCGGTGGCCAAGGCGGCCGCGCGGATCATGCTCGGCGCGACGGTCGCGGGCCTGCGGGCCGAGGGCCTGCTGCCCGCCTCGGGGGACGGCGGCACGCTGCCCCAGCACGCGCCGATCGCCGTCAAAGAGGTGGTGCTGCCGTTCAACAGGTTCCGCGACGAGCAGGGGCGCGGGGTGGACACCGTGCTCGGGCCGGAGATGCGGTCCACCGGCGAGGTCATGGGGATCGACGACGCGTTCGGCACCGCTTACGCGAAGTCCCAGGCGGCCGCCTACGGCACCCTGCCGGTCAAGGGCCGGGCGTTCGTGTCGGTGGCGAACGTGGACAAGCGGCAGATGATCTTCCCGGTGAAACGGCTCGCCGACCTGGGTTTCGAGATCTGGGCCACCCGCGGAACCGGTGAGGTGCTGCGGCGCAACGGAGTTCGTGCCACGATCGTCCGCAAGCACAGCGACGGTCCGGGTCCCGGTGGCGAGCCGGACATCGTCGCCCAGATCCTGGACGGCCAGGTCGACCTGATCGTGAACACGCCGTTCGGCAGCCCCGGTCAGTCCGGGCCGCGGCTGGACGGGTACGAGATCCGCACCGCCGCGGTCCGGCGCGGGATTCCGTGCGTGACCACGATCCAGGGCTTGGCCGCCGCCGTGCAGGGCATCGAAGCGATCACGCGTGGTGAGGTGGGTGTGCGGTCGCTGCAAGAACACGCGAAGGCGCTGCGCGGTGAGCATTCCGATGGCTGAGCGGGCCGAGCCTGGCGCATCGCTGGTTCCGGCGCAGGTCAAGGGGACCGTGCTGACGGTCCGCCGGGTGGACGCGTACTTCGCGATGACCGTGATCGCCCCGGGCGTGGCGGCGCGGTTCCGGCCCGGCCAGTTCGTCGCCGTGGCGGTCGGTGGCCCGGACACCTCGATGCTGCTGCGCCGGGCGTTCTCCATCCATGAGGTACGCCCCGACCACGGTGGCACGGTGGAGTTCGTGTTCGCGGTGGCCGGGCCGGGCACCCGGTGGCTGTCCGGGCGCCGCACCAGGGACACGCTGGATCTGGCCGGCCCGCTGGGCCGGCCTTTCCCGTTGCCGCGGGATCCGGTGAACACGCTGCTCGTCGGCGGCGGGTACGGCAGCGCGCCGCTGTTCGCCCTCGGTGACAAGCTCCGTGGCCGTGGCTGCGCGGTCGACTTCCTGCTGGGTGCGGCGAGCGCGGACCGGGTGTTCGGCGCGCTCACCGCGCGCCGCAACGGGCGCACCGCCGTGATCACCACCGAGGACGGGTCGCTGGGCGCCCGCGGCCTGGTGACCGATCTGCTCACCCAGGTCATCCACGAGGGCAGGACCGACGTCATCTACGCCTGCGGGCCCATGGGCATGCTCCGCGCGGTGAGCACGCTGGCCAGCCGCTACGACATCCCGGTGCAGGCGCTGGTGGAGGAGTCGATGGCCTGCGGGATCGGGGTCTGCATGACCTGCGTGCTGCCCGTGGTGGGCGAGGACGGGGTGACCCGGATGGCCCGGTCTTGCGTGGACGGCCCGGTGTTCCGCGGCGACCTGGTGCGCTGGGACGACGTCGGGACCGTCCCCTTCGATGCGCTGGGCGCGCCCGGGTGGAAGCCGCGCCCGCAGGGCGGGCCGCGGCCGGTGAGGCGGTCCTCCAATGGCCGTTGACCTGAGGAGCCGGCTGGCTCATGTGGAGCTGCCAAACCCCATCCTGACCGCGTCCGGGTGTGCCGGCGCGGGGCGCGAACTCGCCCAGTTCTTCGATGTAGCCAAGATCGGCGCCGTCGTCACCAAGTCGGTCATGCTCGCCCCGCGCTCGGGGCGCCCCACCCCCCGGATGGCCGAGACGCCGAGCGGCATGCTCAACTCGATCGGGTTGCAGGGCCCGGGGATCGACACCTTCCTGCAACGCGACCTGCCCTGGCTGCTGTCCCGTGGCGCGCGCGCCGTGGTGTCGATCGCCGGCGGCACCGTGGATGAGTACGCGGAACTCGCGGTCCGCTTGTCCGACGCCTCCGGGGTGACCGCGGTCGAGGTCAATATCTCCTGCCCGAACGTGGAGGACCGGGGCCAGGTCTTCGCCTGCGACCCCGCCGCGTCGGCGGCGGTGATCGAGGCGGTGCGGGCCAGGATCCGCTATGACATCCCGGTTTTCGCGAAGCTCTCCGCGGACGTCACCGACGTCGTGGCGATCGCCGGCGCCTGCGTGCGGGCGGGCGCGGACGGGCTTTCGATGATCAACACGCTGCTCGGCATGGCGATTGACACCAAGACCCTGCGCCCAACGCTTGCCGGGGTCACGGGTGGCCTGTCCGGGCCGGCCATCAGGCCGGTCGCGGTGCGCTGCATCTGGCAGGTCCACGAGGCGTTCCCAGACATCCCGATCATCGGCATGGGCGGGGTGCGGACCGGCCGGGACGCGCTCGAGCTGATGCTGGCCGGCGCCGCCACGGTGAGTGTGGGAACGGCAATATTCCACGATCCGTCGGCATGCCCGCGCATTGTCAGGGAACTGGAAGAAGAACTGGCCAGCCGGGGCATTGAGCGCGCCACGGACGTGGTCGGCCTGGCCCATGAGCCGAGCCAGGTCGCGGGTCGTAGGAGGCCGGGCAGCGTCTTGTAACGTGTGGCCCAGCCACGAGGAGGGACCTTGACCCAGCCTGCGCCGATAGCCGTCGCACTCGATGCCCCGGATCTGGAGACCGCCGCCCGGTGGGCCGGGCTGGTCACGCCGCACGTGAGCACCGTCAAGGTGGGCCTGGAACTCTATCTGCGGTACGGCCCGGGGATCGTGGCGTCGATCCGCGGCGCCAGTGGCGTGAAGGTCTTCCTCGACCTGAAGCTGCACGACATTCCGGCTACCGTGGCCGGCGCGGCCCGTGCGGTGGCCCGGCTGCATCCGGACGTGCTGACCGTGCACGCCACCGGCGGGCCCGAGGTGATCCGCGCCGCGGCCGAGGCGGCACCGTCCACGATGATCGCCGCGGTCACCCTGCTCACCTCCCTGCGTCCCGCCGACCTGGAATGTATCGGCGTCGCCGGCTCGCTGAGCGACGCGGTGCGGCGGCTGGCCGTGCTTGCGGTCGACGCCGGTGCCCGCGGCCTGGTCTGCTCGCCGCGGGAGGTTGCCGACGTAAGGGCCGAAGTCGGCCCGGGTGTGACGCTTATTACGCCCGGAATCCGCCCAGCGGGCGCCGCGGCACACGATCAGGCGCGGACCGCGACACCGGAAGAGGCATTGCGGGCCGGGGCCGACCTGCTCGTGATTGGGCGGCCTATTACGAGCGCGCCAGACCCCGGGGCGGCCGCCGCGGCGATCGCGGCGCCATTGCGCCGGTTCCAGCCGGCCCAGGGCTGAGTTTCGATCCGGGCCCCCTCCGTCGTACCCGGACCCCAACACCGACAGAGCGGTGCCAGACGGTATACGATCGGTGGAAAGCTGGCCGTCAGCAGGCGCGACCTGTCTCGTCGGCCTCCGGTTCAGGGGTCTGCGCAGGGCCGGGCGCCGCCCTTGACGGTCGGGCAACCACCCCAGTTAACTACCCTGAGCAACCAGCCGCTTTCGTGGAGTAGTACCCGTCAATTTATAGCGTGTTAAACGGGCATTCGCGTTGCCTTGGAGAGCCGAACTCGCTACTTTCCCATCCCGAACCAATGTTTTCTATTCGAAACCCGAGGTGACACGGAGTGGCTCTTCCTCCCCTCACTCCCGCTCAGCGCGCAGCTGCACTGGAGAAGGCGGCTAAGGCACGTAAGGATCGTGCCGAGGTCAAGAACAACCTGAAGCGTGGTGCCATCACGCTCCCCGCTGTCCTCAAGCAGGGGCAGACTGACGAGATAGTGGGCAAGATGAAGGTCTCGGCACTGCTTGAGGCCATGCCAGGCGTTGGCAAGGTGCGGGCGCGGCAGATCATGGAGCGGCTCGGCATCGCCGAATCGCGCCGGGTTCGCGGCCTGGGTGCCAATCAGCGCACCGCCCTTGAGAACGAGTTCGGCGGTGAGCTCTGACCGAGCTCAACGACCCCAAGGACGAGCGCGGGGAACAGGGTTCCGCAGTCGATTCGACCGTTCATCGCGTAAGCGATGCCGCGCTTGTCCCGGGGGGTGCCCGTGATGCCCGGCTGACAGTACTTTCCGGCCCTTCCGGTGTTGGCAAGAGCACTGTCGTGGCGGGGCTGCGGGCGCAGCGGCCCGACATCTGGCTCTCGGTTTCCGTGACTACACGTGCGCCACGGCCGGGCGAAGTCAACGGTCGTGAATACCATTTTGTGAACGATGCGGCATTCGATGCCATGGTGGCCCGCGGCGAGTTGCTTGAGTGGGCCACGTTTGACGGCAAGAAGTACGGCACCCCCAAGGCTCCCGTCGCGGAACAGGCCGCCGCGGGGGTGGCGACGCTTCTGGAGATCGACATCGAGGGTGCCAGGCAGGTGCGCCGCAGCGTGCCGGGCGCCTTGCTGGTCTTCCTGGCCCCTCCGTCCCGTGCGGAACTGGCCCGCAGGCTCACCGGCCGCGGCACCGAACCGCCCGACGTGATCGCCCGCCGCCTGGAAGTGGCCAGGCAGGAGATCGAAGCCGGCCGCGAGTTCGATATCACGCTGGTGAACACATCCGTCAAGGACGTGTGCAGGCAACTGGTAACCTTGATGACGGCCTGAGGAGGCTATCCCGCGCCTTTCGGCGCGCAACGACGGAAGGAACCCGGTGGCAGGAATTACCACTGCGGACGGCATCACTAACCCGCCCATCGATGATCTGCTCGATGTGGTCGACAGTAAGTACCGCCTCGTGATCATGGCGGCCAAGCGGGCACGGCAGATCAACGCCTACTACGCCCAGCTCGGCGAGGGCCTGCTGGAGTACGTGGGCCCCCTGGTCGAGACCAGGGTGCAGGAGAAGCCCCTGTCGATCGCGCTCCGCGAGATCCGCGAAGGGCTTTTGTCCGCCGTGGAGACGGCGGAGCCCTGACCGGCTCGGTAGGCCCTGGGCATGCCGGTCCGCGTCATCCTCGGCGTGAGTGCCGGGATCGCTGCCTACAAGTCCTGTGAGCTGCTGCGGCGGCTGACCGAGTCCGGGCATCAGGTCCGGGTCGTGCCGACCGCGGATTCTCTGCATTTCGTCGGAGCGGCCACCTGGGCCGCGCTGTCTGGCCAGCCCGTGACGACCACCGTCTGGGAAGGCGTCCACGAGGTGCCGCACGTCCGCCTGGGCGCCGAGGCCGACCTGGTTTTCGTTGCCCCGGCCACCGCCGACCTGCTTGCCCGCGCGGCGAGCGGCCGGGCAGACGACCTGCTCACCTCGGTGTTGCTGACGGCGCGCTGCCCGGTGGTGTTCGCGCCTGCCATGCATACCGAGATGTGGGAACACCCGGCCACCCAGGCCAACGTGACCACCCTGCGCGGGCGTGGCTGCCTGGTGCTTGAGCCCGCGTCGGGCCGGCTCACCGGGGCCGACAGCGGGCCCGGCCGCCTTCCCGAGCCCGCCGAGCTTTTCGAGGTGGCCGTCCGGGTGCTGGCCCGGGGGACCGCCGGGATGGTCCCCGACCTGCACGGCCGCCACGTGGTGGTGAGCGCGGGCGGGACCAGGGAGGAAATCGATCCGGTTCGTTTCATCGGCAACTGGTCGTCGGGGCGGCAGGGCTACGCGCTCGCCGAGGCGGCCGTCGCCAGGGGCGCGGCGGTGACCCTGGTCGCGGCCAACGTCGGCCTGCCCGATCCGGCCGGGGCCAAGGTGATCACGGTGACCTCCGCCTGCCAGATGCGCGAGGCGGTGCTGTCGGCCGCGGCGGATGCCGACGCGGTGATCATGGCTGCCGCGGTGGCCGACTACCGGCCCGCGGCGCGCAGCGAGCAGAAGCTCAAGAAGGCCGGCACGCCGCCCGCCCCGCTGGAACTGGTGGAGAACCCCGACATCCTGAAGGAGCTAGCCGGCCGCCGGCCGCCGGGGCAGGTCCTCACCGGCTTTGCCGCGGAGACCGAGAACATCGCGGAAAACGGCCGGGCGAAGCTCGCCGCCAAGGGCTGTGATCTGCTCGTGGTGAACCAGGTCGGCCCCGGACTGGCGTTCGGCACTAGTGACAATGCCGCCCTCGTGCTCGGCTCCGACGGGAGCGTGACCGAAGTGCCGCGGGGGCCCAAGTCAGCGCTGGCCGACGTGATCTGGGATCTTGTCACGGCCCGGCTGCCGGCCCGGGCCTGACCAGAGCGGGGGCGGGACAAGCAGAGCGGGGGCGGGCGCGAAGCGCGGGGGGCGGGACGAGCAGAGCGCGGCGGCCGGGCACCCGGCCGGCCGGGCGTGGCGCCCGGTACAATTCGGCGAAGCTTCTGCACTCGGTCATGGAGTGCACCCGGCGATATGACTGCCGGGCTCGTGGCGCCCGTGACTGGGCGCACCCCAAGCGCAGCAGAAAAGGATCTCAGGTGGCTCGTCGTCTCTTCACCTCCGAGTCGGTCACGGAGGGCCATCCGGACAAGATGGCAGACCAGATCAGCGATGCCATTCTCGACGCGATGCTCAAGGATGACCCGGGCAGTCATGTCGCGGTGGAAACCCTGATCACCACCGGCCAGGTACATGTGGCCGGGGAGGTGACCACGGAGACCTATGTCGATATCCCGTCGATCATCCGCGAGAAGATTCTGGAAATCGGCTACGACTCCTCGGCCAAGGGATACGACGGCGCCTCCTGCGGGGTGTCGGTATCCATCGGCGCTCAGTCGCCGGACATCGCACAGGGTGTGCTGGACGCGTTCGAGTACCGCGAAGGCGAGGGTGCGACCGAGTTCGACCGCCAGGGCGCCGGCGACCAGGGCCTGATGTTCGGGTACGCCTGCCGGGAAACCCCCGAGCTCATGCCCCTGCCGATCATGCTGGCGCACCGGCTCGCCCGGCGGCTGTCCCTGGTGCGGCGCAGCGGTGACGTGCCCTACCTGCGCCCCGACGGCAAAACCCAGGTAACCATCGAATACTCCGGCGACGAGCCGGTCCGGCTGGACACCGTGGTGGTCTCGGCGCAGCACGCGCCGGACATCGACCTGAAGGAACTGCTCGCCCCCGACGTGCGTGACCACGTGGTGGACCCGGTCATCGGCGGCCTCGGTCTCGACACCGACGGCTACCGGTTGCTGGTCAACCCGACCGGGAGGTTCGAGATCGGCGGCCCCATGGGTGACGCCGGCCTCACCGGCCGCAAGATCATCATCGACACCTACGGTGGCATGGCCAGGCACGGCGGCGGCGCGTTCTCCGGCAAGGACCCCTCCAAGGTGGACCGCAGTGCCGCCTACGCGGTGCGCTGGGTGGCCAAGAACGTCGTCGCGGCCGGCCTGGCTGACCGCTGCGAGGCGCAGGTCGCCTACGCCATCGGCAAGGCAAAGCCGGTCGGCCTGTTCGTGGAGTGCTTCGGCACCGAGAAGGTGCCGGTTGCCCGGATCCAGGACGCCGTGCTCGAGGTCTTCGACCTGCGCCCGGCGGCCATCGTCAAGGCCCTGGACCTGCTCCGGCCGATCTACGCGCAGACGGCGGCCTTCGGTCACTTCGGCCGGGAGGAGCCCGACTTCTCCTGGGAGCGGACCGACCGCGTCGACGAACTCAGGCGCGCCGCCGGCCTCTGACCCGGACCGCCGGATCGCCGCACGTTGACAGTGATGTATGCCCTGAATTGTCCTATTTAGCCTAGAATCTGCCTGATCGGGGTGTGATTCGGGGCCGGGAGCGTCGTCGTGGCGCGCTCGGCCGGGAGGCTGGTGGGTTCTGGGGCTGACCGGCGGGGCTGGACGCGGCCGGGCGGTCATCGCATCGCTGGCTCAGCGCCAGTGCCGCGATCACGCGACCCGCCCGCTGAAGCCGGCGAACTGGCTGGCCAGGGCTGCATTGGCGCTGGGCGTGGCTGTAGCGGCTCTGGTGGCCGCCGTGGGGGCCTACCTGGTGCCGCACCTGGTCCGGGCGGCGGACCCGGGGTGCATGGCGTACAAGGGCAGCGGGCTGGATGCGTACCGCGCGGCGATCGCCGATCTGAATGAGGGGCGCCCGGCCGTGAAGCTCACGGCCGACGGCGCGCGGGCGGTCGCGGAACTGCGCGCGGCGGCCTCCAGCAGCCCGCGGAGGGCAGCCAGCACCCGCAACGGCTCCAGCGGCGGCTGC
>Ga0070716_100000538_pt1 | contig 15856 bp, 11 predicted proteins | sample LARL112metaG_FD_71395 | JGI IMG/M metagenome (GOLD analysis project Ga0070716, IMG submission 71395) | Corn, switchgrass and miscanthus rhizosphere microbial communities from Kellogg Biological Station, Michigan, USA - LAR L11-2 metaG | ecosystem: Host-associated > Plants > Roots > Rhizosphere... | reverse complement strand
CTATCGCCAACATTCGGGAAAAGAGCCTTGTGCTTCGAAGACCTAGAATCCAGCGTCAGCATAAAGATTGCGGGCTCGATGTACAACCTCGAAACGGGAATCGTTGAGTTCCTCGAGTAGTGGTTACACACGCTTACTTGACCTTCGGTTCCCCCTTGCGCAGAAGAATCCGCCTTTACATGCCGTCCACGCCGACAATCCGGCAAGAGCCGACAGGTGAAAATCCAGCTGATAGCGTCTGACCCGGCGGGTCACTGTCTGGAAAATACATGCGGGCGAAAACGCTCTCGATAGCCTTACCAACGAACATCGCAGTACTCGATTCCGGCTTGGTCATTCACGCCTCGCTGCTCTGGCCGATTCGCTTCCCGTAAACATCAGGAAGACTGCCACTGCTTGGGGTTGGCTCCTGCCAGGAACCTAGCGAATCGAATTTCTAAGCTGCAGCATCGCTCGATCGGCGGCATTCAGCCGGATTAAACCGGAGCGGGGATATTCGAGGTCAAGCACCGCATAGATGGTGACCGCTATTGCCATCGCGTACAAAACCATGTGCAGCCAGCTTACACGGCGGCGGTGCACAACGGCGCCGCCATTAACGTGTGTAGGGACACAGACGCTATTTCGTTGGCCATCGATTCTTACGCCGACCTGAATGCCGCCATTCCTTTGTCAGGCCAATTAAGTGGGACACCTTCCTGCCACGCTGTCGAGCCGCTCACTGCGAATTGCATCCGGCTCTGGGCCGTAGGCGGGCTGCGCGCCACATACGAACTTGGACGACAGGTTCTAGTGCGCTGAAAGGTTGACGTTCCGCTCCCATTCCAGGCCCATGTTGTCGTCAGTGATGAGTCGCGCCTTGCCTAACCGGTTGCGAAGCGAATCGCCTGATTCGAGCGCCAAAAAACGTGGAGGCCGAGTCAGCGTATCTGCCAGAGCGCGATATGCATTCAGGACTCGTTGCGAACGCGGATCCAGCGGATCGAACAGCGGGCGCCCATCCAAGCGATAACGCAGCAGAACCGAAAACCAGAGATCAACGTCGAATTTGATCGGGGAATCGCTGACCGCCAGGAAATTTATGACGCGCAGACCGTCTGGGAAAACACTCAACGCCGTAGCCATGGTTTCGTCGGATTCCGTAGTATTGAAATAATAAACACCGCCCGGGCTAAGGTGCAGACGGATAAGCTGAAAAAATTCTCTGGAAAGCAAAGAGCTCGTATGATCACGCCAGTGGTAGGTGGTGTTGCAGACAATGAGGTCATATTTCTCACTAGGATGCGCAACAAGCCAGCGGCGGCCGTCATCTGTGTAGACGTGTGCTTTAGGATTTGCAAGTAGAGAACTAACAACCGGATACTTCGGTATTAAACTCAAATAGCCCGGATTGATTTCGACGATATCCATGACCTCCGTTTCCGGGTGTTGGATGAGAACTTGTGCCCATGAGCCGGATGCGAGCCCTACAATCAGAACACGGCGAGGATGAGGATGCATGGCACTGAGCGCCAGAGCGCGCACGATCAAGTTCGTGTCGTTCATGGGATCGATCTGAAAAACGCCATCGTAAACACCTCCACCAAAGACTGCTCCATTCTGGAGAACGGCGATTACGCCGTTACGGTTTTCCACGATGTGGGCGAAAGGCGCTCGCGATTCGGGTGCGTGATGGAAGATCAATTTTTCGTACAGCAGAGTGTATTGAGAAGCTGCAATCGGAATCAGCGCCGCAGATAGTGCGGCTACACCGAATAACCAGGCTGGCGCTCGCCGCAGAAATGGGCCGTTAAGCCCCAGCACGCAAATTCCTGCGAGAATCGAAATACCGCCGAGCAGGATTGCGATCTGTCGCAATGCAAAATACTCCATGAGCACAAACCCGATTCCCAAGCTGCCGATAACGCAGCCCAGAATATTTGAGGCGTAGACGAGGCTCACGCGGCGTCCTGCGAATTGGTCCGCGGAAATAGATAGCCGGCAGAGGAGCGGAAGAATTGAACCGAGAAGCATTGCCACGGCAAAAAAAGCCGGCGAAGAGTAGAGATAAGCGCTTTGCCCGGAAGTGGACAGGAAACTCAGCAAAGCAGAATTGCTGCCTGCAAGACTTGCCACAAAAGTTGGAAGAAAGGGGGAAGCCGCGCCCGACAGCAGAAATACGGCGCCTATCAGCCAGGCGATTTCATGCGCGGATCGAGTCTTTGTAAATCGTTCGCAAAGATACGAGCCCACTGCAATTCCAGAAAGGTAAGTGGCGAGCAAGAGAGCAAAAGCCGGAGCGCGGTCAGAAGAAGCGATGCTAAATACGCGAAACCAGCAAATTTCATAGCCGAGCGCAATGCAACCTGCGACAAGCGCAAGGAGCATCGCGGTGGACAGCCGCATGGGAGGTTGTGCGTTGGCGGCGGTGATCGGCTTGCGATTTGGCTGGCTGGGTCGCGGCTGTTTGCGGCTTGCGTAAATGTATGCGGTTGCACCTACGACGGTATTCAAGAGCGCAGCCACAATGACTGCGCCGGATTGCGAAAATTCGCGGAGCAAAAACGTCGCGCATAAGTAGCAGGCAATTGCGGAACCAAGCGTATTCACAAAGTACAGCCGGGAAATGGAAGTGCCCACGCTGCCGGAAGTGAGGACGAGATGTTCCGTCAACAGCGGCAATGTCGCTCCCATGAGCACCGTCGGAAGAAGCAGGAGAAGCAGGCAGTAGAGAATGACAGGGCCGAGGCTGGCGCCGGAAGTGTACGTAGCGAACCAATGGAAAAGTTTTAGGGAAGACAGTCCAAAGATCGCGACGCCGAGTTCGGCGATGCCGAAAAGCTTTATTGCGCGCCGTGGCAGTCGCGCCGAAATATCGCCGCCAAGGAGACTGCCGAGGCCCAATCCGATTAAGAAGGCGCTTACGACGACCGCGACGGATTGTGAATTCACGCCGTATATGGAAAACATCACGCGCTGCCAAACAATTTGATAAATAAGCGCCGGCATTCCGGACAGAAGAAACAGCAAGCTCAAGAACAATGCGTCCGCGCGCGACGATTTTTCGTATGTTCGCGCTAAATCGAAGAAAAATAAGAGCAAACTAAAAAGTAATAGCAGGATGACAGGGCTCGTATTCATGGGAAGGGCACTCGCGGTTGACGAAAATGAGAAAGACTTCCGAGAGCGTGGCCCCTGAAATATTTATAAGCGGGTTGGTGCTGAAGAGATTGAGAAGAGATTCAGGATGATGCCCAACCCGTTAACGTATTGGATCACAACAACTTGGTGGAAGTGGAGGGAAGATTTTTGCCGGATTCAGCGAGTTTGAGAATCAGGACTTGTCCGCTGGAATGAAACGAGCCGCCGGTCGCAGTGTGCGCTTCTTTCATAGGGTTTTCAGGGAGAAAATGGAAGACTTCCGAAACCAGGCCGGTACTGAGGAGGGTTTTTTCCAGGTAATCACGTTCGAGATCGATGTCGGGATCAATTTTGTGAGTGATGCCATTGTTTCGCTGGTCGCGCTCAAAGCCGATATCGTGAGTCGCAGCGCCGATCCAAGCCATTTCGCCGTTCACGGTGAACGGCGCTTTCCAAATGCGCAAATGATTGCGGGAAGCGACAACGCTGATGGGTTCTGCGTGCGCCCAGCCGTAATCCTGCGGACGGCCGAAGAGATAGAGCTGGCTCATGGGCATTGTGAGGTAAGACTCCTTGGAAAGACTGACGATGAGTCCGTGCAGAACGGTGTCCTTCACGTCAGAGTCTACTTTCACCCAGCCGGCTGCGGTGAAAACGTGCTGCATGGCGTCCTCAGAACCGAGGATCATGAAATTGACCATGTCGCCGGGATGGCCGTTCTTGTCGCGAATGCGACGAGGAATTTTCGCGAAGAGAGAATTGTCGATTCCGGGCAAGGCCGTCACGAATTTTGCGACGGCAATAGCGGAGACTGCGTTGGTGTCGGGCGCGTAAATCTCTACATGAACTGTGTACGAGCCGTCGCCTGTGTCGTTTGTCGATTGATTGAGGCCGAGACTTAATCGTCCGGCGACCGGTGAAACGGCGTCGTGAGACACGCCGATAACAAACGGCTGAGCGATATCGGCATCACCGACGCGACCAAGTAAGGCACCGCGCCCGGTCCCGTTGAACGGAAGAATGCGCAAAAGATCCTTGAAGCCACGCGGCAGGCCGTCGGGGCCGTTGTCCTCTTTGGCGTCGGCGTAGCGCAGCTTGCCTTGCGCTGTGGCCACAATGTGCTCTCCGGGTTGCACGTCGATGCCGGTGTCGGTCCACGCGGAGTCGCCCTTCAGGGTAAAATCTTTTGCGGAGCGCAATTTTCCAGTGAGCGCGGATTTGGCGTCGACGGATTGCGCGTTTCCATTGGATTGCGCGCTGGTAAGGTGCTGAGGCGGCGGAGCGTCGCCTTGCAACTGTGCGCGCGCGGGAAGCGGCGAGAACACGGTTAGCAGCGAAATGAAAATAATCGCGGTGCTCAGATGGAGACGAACCGTTCGCATGACTCGAGCCATCCTGACGCAGTGGCCAAGCATCTTCACTTTAAGCAGATGCGCCAGCCGGAGGCAAGAGTTGCCGGTTAAAAAGGGGCGCTCCGATTTCTTGACTCGAATGTGAGCCGCTTGTAGATTGAAATGCGGTTCAGTTGAAATCTTTGCGTAGTTTTTTTGCGCGTTGTTTCCAGTAAGTCCAAATAGGTCTAACGGACAGAAGCAGGCCAGAGGCGAATTTCGCAAGCAATCGCATGAGAAAAATTCTTTCCATACCGACCATTTTCTTGTGCGCAACATTGTCGCTGCCTTATGCAGCCGGCAGCCAGCAGCGCGCGACGGCTCCGAAAATGCAAGCCGCACCGGTAACCACCGTTACCGTGGACGGCAGCGAAGCCATGTTCACCACCATGTGCGCACTTCTGGCATCGGGGTTTGAAGCCGACGTCAGCGCCGAAGGCTGGTCGCCTATGCGCGCACAGCTTCGCGACCGCCTGCAGCATCAGCAGGGACCGGCCGTTGACGTAATGCGCAATTTTTACAAACAGCATGAACTTGCGGACGCTGGGCAAATGCTTTCGCGCTATATCTGGTTTGGACTGATCAGCGGGCCTGCCCCCAAATTCGCACCGACCATGCGGCGGGATGAGTTGCCACCGGAAGTAATCGCGTTGGAAGGGTTTCAGGAAATTCTTTCCAACTATTACCAGGAACAGAAAATCGGGGAGTTGTTTCGTCAGGTCCAGCCAATCTACAACCGCGAAATTGAACAAATGCATGATTCCGTTTCGCAAATTGTTTTTGTGGCCACCGGATACCTGCGCCAAATTCTTGATCCCACCAGTCCCCGCTCCTTCACGATCATTGTCGAACCACTGGTAGGCCGCATTACAAACGTGCGCAATTTTGGCGATCACTATGCTCTCGTTGTCAGCGGTTCCGGCCAGGTGCCGCTGGACATGGTGCGCCACGCATTCCTGCACTTTCTGCTCGATCCGTTGCCGCTGCAGTATTCGCACGTGGTCGCGGCGAAGCTGCCACTTTTCGAAAGGGCCGCCGGTGCTCCGCGACTTGGACCAGATTTGAAGGACGACTTTCCCTCTTACGTTGCGGAATGCACGGTTCGCGCCGTTGAACTAAAGCTCAAACGGATGTCGCCCGGAGAACGGGAAGCTGCGCTGGATATCGATGACGCCGATGGCTACGTATTGGTGCGCCCATTGTTTGCGGCGCTAGCGAAATTCGAGCAGTCGGAACCGACCATGAAGTTATTTTTCCCGGATTTGTTGCGGTCCATCGATGTTGCCGCGGAGCAAAAAAGAATCGCCACTATTAAGTTCGCACCTCGCGGCTTGAAAACGAACGCCACGGAAGAGGAAAGGCTGGCGCGTCACAAGGCAGCGGCGCCAACAACCGTCCCGAACGATAGTGAGGCGATTGCGGCGTTAACCGAGGGTGAGCGGCGCATCGCGGAAAAAAATCCGCGCGCCGCGGAGGCGTCTTTTCAGAAAGTGCTGGTGAAATATCCCGACCAGCCGCGCGCCTGGTTTGGACTGGGCGTGGTCGCGATGATGGAGCAGAATGGCCCGCGCGCCAAGGAAGTCTTCGGACGGCTGACCGCCGGAGAGCATGCGGCAACGCAGGATCCGATGGTTCTGGCATGGTCGCATGTACATTTGGGAACACTTTACGATATCGAAGGTCAGCCGGACCGGGCCAAATCTGAATATCAGGCGGCTCTCGCCGTGGATGGAGCGCCGGAAAGGGCCAAACAAGCAGCCTCGAAAGCCCTGAGCGCGATGGGCGGAACAAAAAATCCGGAGCGGCCATAAGGGCCGTTGAAGAGATGCCCCTGGCACAATGAAATGTGTATGATGAAGTGATAGACCAGCCAGAGGACGTCTATTTTGAAGACGTCTATTTGAAAAAGAGGAGATAGTGTGATGACCGGTAAAAACAGAACTGCGGCGACGGCGATCTTGCTGGCAGGATGGCTGTCCGCATTTGCAGCTTCAACACAGGCGCAGACCTACCAGAACGGTCAAGGCAATCAGAACCAATCGGGGCAGCAGCCCAGTAGTCAAAATAAGAAGCCGGGCGACTCCGGCAGCTCGCTTGACATTCCCAGCGCACAACCGCCGGCAAATGCGGAAGAGGACGCCGCGGTAAAGGCTTTCCAGGCGATGCCGAATACCGATCTTCCGAAGAAAATCGCAGCAGGGGAAGACTTCTTGAAAAAATATCCGGAAAGCCGGTACCGGCCGGTGCTGTATTCCGCGCTGACCTTCGAATACATTCAGAGTGGAAAACCCGACAAGGCCTTCGAGGTTGGCGAGAAAGAAGTGGCATTGAAACCGGATGACGTCCAAACCATGGCCATTCTGAGCCAAAGTATTCCACGCGCCATGAACTCGAGTACTCCCGAACCGGAGAAACAGCTTGCGAAGGCGGAGACTTATGGCAAGCGCGCAATCGAAATAACCCCGACCATTCCCAAGCCCGAAGGAATGCCCGATCAGAATTTTAACGAGGCAAAAAATGCCACGCTGGCAATGGCGCACAGCGGTTTGGGACTGGTTTATTTTCGCCGCCAGAAATACAACGACGCTATTCCCGAACTCGAGCAAGCCGTGAAAATCGATCCGAATCCGACGCCTGATCCGGTGAATTTTTATCTTCTAGCCATGTCCGAGCAGAAAGCGTCGCACTATGACGAAGCCGCGGCCGCGTTCGCGAAATGCGCGGCCATCGCGGGCGGCTTGCAGACCGCTTGCAAAAACGGGGCGGAAGAGGCAAAGAAGCAGGGCTCGACGCAATTGAGTTCGCCAAAGTAAATCGGCCGCCGGCGCCCAGCAACAGGCATGCATGGAACATAGTGAAGACGAGCAACTACAGGAGCGATTGGGATATCGGTTTCGCGATCCCAAATTGCTCGTCACCGCGTTGACGCACAGCTCCGCGGTTCCAGAATTGCGTTCCGCGGCGGAGTCCGTGGGCCATATTTCCGCGATACAGGACAACGAGCGCCTGGAATTCCTGGGGGATGCCGTTCTCGATTTATTGGCGAGCGAATACCTGGTCAGCAGGTTTCCACAATGGAGCGAGGGCCAGCTCTCCCGCAGCCGCGCGTATCTGGTGAACGCGCAAGCTCTGGTTGAAGCTGCGCGGCGTTTGGGAATCGGCGAATTTTTGCGGCTGGGCCGCGGCGAAGAGAAGACCGGCGGCCGCGAGAAAGCTGCGCTGGTGGCGGATGCGCTTGAGGCAGTGGTCGCGGCGATTTTTTTGGATTCCGGATTGGACGCGGCGCGAGATTTGTTGAAACGACTCCTGTTTGAGCAGGCGCTCGAAGGCGGCGGCGAACATATCGCCGATTCTGACCGCAAGTCCGCGTTGCAGGAATTCTTACAAAGCCGGGGCCAGCCCCCAGCCGAATATCGCCTGGCGCGCGAGGAAGGGCCTGATCACCAAAAATTGTTTCACATCGAAGTATGGTCGCACGGCGAATGCCTGGCGAGCGGTGATGGCAGCACCAAGAAAGAAGCCGAACAGAAAGCGGCGCGCGCTGCATTGCAGCGGCTGGAAATGCGACCACGCGAGATTAACGCTGGATGACGGAAACTCCCACACCAGTCAATACGCACCTTCAACCGATCGATGGCCAGGCCACGACGGGGGAGACCGCGACGGGCAAGACCGCAACGGCCGACCTTGCGTCCGACTCCCCGACACGCAATAACGTTACGCGCCATGCCGCCCGCCGCGACACCACCACCATTTCCGAATATCTGGAGTCGCTTCTTGTTACCGTGATTCTCGCGCTGTTCGGAACTACGTTCGTGGTGCAGGCCTTCAAAATTCCTTCTCCCTCCATGGAAAAAACACTTTTGGTGGGGGACCACCTGTTAGTGAACAAGTTCGTTTTCGGCGGCACCGGCGCATGGTATGAAAAACTTCTTCCGTACCGCACGCTGCAGCGCGGGGACATCATCGTCTTTAAGTTTCCCTACGCGGATCACCAGCACTTCGTGAAGCGAGTGATTGGTTTGCCCGGCGATCACCTTAAGCTTGTGGATCAACAGGTGTACATCAATGGTAAGCTGCTGAATGAGCCGTATGTGGTGCACGATCCGAATACCGGTTACGATCCGCTGAATTATTCTTTTCCGCCCACAGGCAATCCGCTGTACAGCTCGCCTGTGGAACCGGAGTGGGCCCGCGATTTTCGCAAATATGTTCAGGGCGACGAGCTCGTTGTTCCACCGGGGCGGTACTTTGCTATGGGCGACAATCGCGATCACAGCCTCGACGGCCGCTATTGGGGCTTTGTCGATCGCAACGCAATTATGGGCCGACCTTTCTTGATCTACTGGTCCGTGAATGCTACGTCCGCGGATTACGGGCAATCGACTTTCGCGCAGCGATTGCGAAATGTCTTCGATACCTTGGCGCACTTGCCGGCTCGCACGCGCTGGAGCCGGATGCTGCACACCGTTCACTAGCTGAGCTTTGTAGGCTCCATTGTCGGTCTAATTATCCCGTTTAGGGTCGGACCACCCACGCAGGCGCTATCAATTTACCGCTGACTCTGCGAAAATTTTGCGCGGTAACGGCGCGAACAAACGGCTCTGCTCGCATCGCCTCGGATCCAAATGGACAGATTACGAAGATGGTGGAAGCCCGGTCTCGCACTGCTGCTGGCGTTGTTCGCCATGCAGGTGGGGGCTTGGTTGTTGGTGAGGACCGATCGTGCCCATGCATGGCTGAGCCGCCAGTTGGAGAATTCCTTTGGCCGCGCCGTCGATGTGCGTCAGTACTCCGCCAGCCTTTTTCCCACTCCGCAGCTGGATGCGTATGGGATCAGCGTCGGCGAGGATCCGGGTTTTGGTCACGAGTACTTTCTCCGCGCGGAGCGGCTTTCGGCAGGCTTGCGATGGGCAGGTCTTTTGCGCGGACGGTTTGAGCTGGGCACCTTGAAGCTTGAGAAGCCTAGCCTGATTTTCGTGCGCAATCACGAAGGCCGCTGGAACCTGGAGCGCTGGCTGCCGGCCGCCACGCAAGCCGGCGGATCGCCAAACGCGGGCGCGCACTCTGACTCCGCACATCATCTGGAAAAAATTGAAATCAGCGACGGCCGCGCCAATTTTAAGTTGGGCGAGGACAAAACCTCTTTCGCTTTTGTCGCCATCGAAGGAAGCGTGGAACAGACCGCGCCGGGGCGCTGGCAATTGGATCTGAATGCAGAACCGTGGCGGAGCGGTGTGCCGCTACAACTTGCCGGAACCGTAAAAGTGCACGGCGATGTTGCCGGAACTTCGGCGCGGCTGCAGCCAGCGCATTTTCAAGTGAGTTGGGAAAAAAGCTCACTGGCCGATGTGTTTCGACTGGTGGGTGGACGCGACTTTGGAATTCGGGGACTGTTTGCCGCGGAAGCGACGGCAGAGAGTGGAGGCGGTGCCAGTTCGAACGGCGTCGATACCGTTCCCGGAGATTGGTTTTTTACCTTGCAGGCGCGCGCTTCTGAAATCCACCGCTGGGATTTGACGGAGCGCACCGGCAATCCTCGCGTTGGTTTTCAGGTGAGTGGCCGCTGGAATCCGGGAGCGGGCACAGTGTTTGCGGATCGACTGGCGTTAGAAAGCCCGCGTTCCAATTTGCGCGGCACGGCGTCACTGAAGAGCGTTGCAGAATCGAGTTTGGAGATTCGTATGGATTCGGGCGGCATTCAGGCAGCCGATCTCCTGGACTGGTATCGCGCATTCAAAGCGGACGTATCGGATGACATTCGCCCGCAACAGTATTTCAGCGGGAACGCCACATTGCGCGGATGGCCGCTCACGCTAAAGCAAGCTGAGTTCTCCAGTCCCGGTGGACGCTGGACCGTGCCGGGTTTCGCCATTCCGGTTGAAGTTCGGACTCTGCGCGGTGGATTGCAAAATCACAAACTGGTCGTCGAACCGTTTGCCGTCGTTATACCACCGGCGCGAATTTCTGGAAAAAATTTGTCGAGCTCTGGCAATCCATCGGGTGCAGGTACCGCGGGAGCCATCGCGAATGTCTCTCTCTCTCATGATTTCGACGCGAAGACGGGCGGTATTCGAATCGAAGGGCAGACCGCGCGAGTTCAGGACGTTTTCAGGTTCGCAACGGCGTTTGGCCGCCCACTGCAAAACGGTTGGGAGCTAAGAGGGAAAGCAAGCGCCGATTTACGCTGGGAATGGAGTGCGGAGAAATTGCCGGCATGGAATGGCAGAGCCGATGTAACGCAAGCCACTTTGCAGGTGGCGGGACTGAATCAGCCGGTACAATTGGAAGCCATTCGCGCCGAATGGCGAATGCCCGTGCGGAAATTCACGCTTACAAAAGTGAACGCCTTTGGCGCGAACTGGTCGGGTTCCGTCGAGCAGTCCAAAATTCTGCAGAGTGATTTTGGCGAAACGGAAATCGCTCCGTGGAGTTTTCAATTGCAGGCCGATCATCTGGATGCGGCGGAGCTCGACCGCTGGATTGGGCCGCGCGCGCGTCCCAACTGGCTGCAACGCCTGCTGCCACGCGGGCTCGGCGGCACCTCTGCGACGGAGCCACCCAGCGCAGTGCTGCGGCGCATTCGGGCTTCCGGTGATCTGCGCGTGGACGAAGTGACGATTGAAAAAATAAAAATGAAACAATTTCGCGCGCAAGCAAAACTCGATGCATTGAATCTGAGTTTACAAAACGCGCAGGCCCAATGGTCGGGCGGAGAAGTCAAAGGCATTGTGGAAGCGGCCTTTTCCGCGAAACCGCGATACGAGATCGCTGCAGCGTTCGATCATGTCGCAATTTCACAGATGCCCTGGCTTGCGCGGCTTTCCGATCATCTCGTGGGAACAGCTGCGGGCAGCCTGCAACTGAAGGCAGGGGGAATTGGCCGCGAAGCCTTGCTTGGCAGTTTGGCGGGCAAAGGCGAAATTCGGCTGGCCAATGTGGAGTTGCGTGGCTGGGACCTTGCCGGAACGATGGCGCTTGGCGAGTGGATACCCGGGAATTCCCACTGGACGGCGGGCGCCGGCACCTTTCATTTCAGCGACGGCGGATTTGATTTGAATACTCTCCGCCTTACCGCGCCTTCCGGGGAATTTCTTCTCAAGGGAAGCGTGAGTTTTTCGGAAGTGACGGACTTGACGGCGGAGAGTCATGCAACCGGTCGCAGCGCGCGAACGGAAAATACCGTTCGCTTTATGCAGATTTCCGGAACGCTTGCAGAACCAAAAGTTTCTCTGGAAAAAACCGCCGTACAACAGCCAGGAGATTGAAGGAGAGTAATGCGAAACCAGCCCCGCAACAGGAGTCTCTTCAGCGCCGCGATGTGCGGAATATTGCTGATGCTGTCGGTATTTGCTTCGTCTCTTTGCGCCCAACAGCAATCCTTCATGTTGGAACAAGTGATGAGCGCGCCGTTTCCCAGCGATTTGGCGGTGGCGAAATCTGCTCCGAGGGTCGCATGGGTGTTTGACGAACAAGGCAAACGAAATATTTATGTCGCCGAAGCGCCGGACTTTAAGGCCCGGCGGCTGACCTCTTACACGGAAGAGGACGGGCAGGAGTTGTCGTCGCTACGGTTTTCTAGCGATGCCAGCTCGATTGCTTACACTCGTGGCGGATCGAAGAATCGCGCGGGCCAATCGCCCGATCCCACCAGCAATCCCGCAGGCGCGCAACAAACGCTTTACCAGATTTCATGGCGTGGTGGCGAACCGCAAAAGATTGATTCAGGCGATGACGCGCAGATTTCGAGCAAAGGTGTCTGTGCGTACGTTCGGGACGGTGCGTTGTGGCTCGCACCGCTCGATGGCAAAGAAAAACCGGAGCAGCTATTTATTCGCGGCACGAATGTCGGGCAGCGTTGGTCCCCGGATGGCAGCAAACTGCTTTTTGTTTCAGTACGAGGTGATCACAGTTTTATTGGCGTATACGATGTGAGCACAAAATCCGTTCACTTTATTGCCCCCAGCGTAGACCGCGACACGAACGGGGAATGGTCGCTTGACGGAAAGCAAATTGCCTTCGTGCGCCGACCGGCCATTCCGCGCGATACGCCTGAAGGTTTTTTTATTGAACCGGATCGTCCGCACCCGTGGGCAGTTTGGGTGGCTGACCTGGCGACATCAAGTGCAAAAGAAATTTGGCATAGCGGCAAGGAGCTGCAAGATTCGTTTCCGTACATGGCGGACGACACGGGGGGCGGCGTCATCCACTGGGCCGCGAACAATACCATCGTCTTTGCAAGTGAGCAGGACGGCTGGCAGCATCTTTACGCTGTGACCGGCGACAGCGCTGCGCCGAAGCTGCTCACTCCCGGTAATTGCGAAGTGGAGCAATGGTCGTTCAGCGCCGACGCGAAGACAATTTTCTTCAACTCCAATTGCGATGACATCGATCGCCGTCACGTCTGGAGCGTTGGTTTCACCGGACAAAACCCACAACCACTGACCACTGGGCAGGGAATTGAATGGAGTCCGGCCGCCCTATCTTCGACGACTTTATTGGTCTACTTTGCGTCGGACGCTCAGCATCCTGCCCGTCCGTTTGTGATGAACTTGACAGCAGCTCGTACTGCCGCGCGGCCGCTTGCGCCTGAGACATGGCCTTCCGATTTTCCGGCTCAGAAACTCGATGTGCCGCGCCAGGTGGTTTTTAAGTCCGCCGATGGATCCGATATTCATGCGCAACTGTTCCTGCCGAAGAATTTAAATCCGGGCGAAAAGCGCCCTGCTGTGCTCTTTTTTCACGGCGGTCCGATTCGCCAGATGTTGCTGGGCTGGCACTACATGTATTACTACTCAAATTCCTACGCGATGAACCAGTATGTTGCCAGCCGCGGATACGTCGTGCTTGCCGTGAATTATCGCAGCGGCATCGGTTACGGCCGCGCCTTCCGCGAGGCTCCCGGCCGCGCCGGACGCGGTGCCAGCGAGTATCAAGATGTCGTCGCCGCGGCAAAATATCTTCAATCGCGTGCCGAAGTAAATCCATCTCGGATCGGCCTGTGGGGCGGCAGTTACGGCGGCTACCTGACCGCGCTCGGACTCGCACGGAATTCTGACCTCTTTGCAGCCGGCGTGGATATGCACGGTGTGCACGATTGGCCCACGGATAATTGGGACGGAAAAAATATTTCGCCCGAGCTGACCAAGCTCGCGCACGATTCTTCTCCCGTTACCTCCTTGGACACATGGAAATCGCCAGTGCTCTTCATTCACGGAGACGATGATCGCAATGTCTATTTTGCGCAAACTGTCGATCTCGTTGCGCGTCTTCGTAAACGCGAAGTACACATCGAGCAACTTATCTTTCCTGATGAGATTCACGATTTTCTGCTACATCGGTCATGGCTCAAGGCCTATCACGCGACCAGCGATTTTTTTGATCGTACGCTGGTCGCTCCTGCAGGGCATTAAGTGGCTGCTCAGAGATGAGAAGCTTTCTCCGGCGCATGGGTAAACTTTATTTACTCGCGGCACTCGTGTTTTTCACGAATTCCGGCGCATATGCCCAGCAAAAACCGTTCACGCGGCATTTTGTTGCAGCCAGTAAGGAACACTATCAAGTGACGCTGAATATAAAGGCCGAGTCGCACAGCGTCACCACGGAAACCATTGCAGCACAAACCTATGTCACGCCAGTGATCAAGGCCGCGGAGATAACTCTGCGCTGGAGCGCGCTCCGGCGTGTAGTGACCGTTCGAAGCGACGGGACTGCTGACGTTGAGCAGACCAATGTCCCTGCTGGTCAACAATGCGAAGCGGCGTCGTCATCTCTGGGGCAAGCCGATGCGAAGTTGCAGACATCGCTAAAAGCCTTCTGTCTCGCTTGGGCAAAAAATGAAACGATACATTACTCGGAAAACGCGAATGGCAAGGTAATCGACAATAAGAGCGCTAATCTACCGCCACTTGATGAAGACAATCCGCAGTTGTTATCGCTGTGGTTGCTCTACGCGATTCGCCCCAGTGTAATATTTCCAGCACTGAAATTTGAAATTGGGGAAAAAGTTCAAGCATCATTCCAGCCCGCTAGCAGCCTGATGAAAAATGCGCACGGCAGCCAAACAACGGAATGGCTGGACGCGGAAGGCGAATTGCCGGCTACAACTCTGCATGTTGTACAGCAGCTTTCATGGGCAGCAGCTCACGATTCGTCGGAAGCAAAACGCGATTCCAGCACTGCGCCATTGGCGAAAGGCGAAGCGTTCTTTGCGGATTCACTGACCACTCTGTCGCTGCAAGATGGCAGCGTTCTCCGCGCCCGCCGCACCGCGTCGCGAACAGCATCCCGTCATGTGGAACCGGTGCCAGGCTTGCCGCAGCCGCCAGACTTCTCGTCGAAGCTCACGCTTTCTGTCAACATTGAGCGACTGCCGTGATCCGCCCGGGTATTTCCGCAAACGTATTTCTAGCCGGCGCACTCTTCGCGCTAGCATCTCCGGTATCTTTTTCTCAACGCTTGCATTTGTCGCCTCATTTCTCCGCCGGGCAAACGTTGTTCTATCGCATCGAGTTCAAAAGTTCGCGCCACATAAAAACAGAGAGTCGCGTTGCGTCGCCGCAGTTGTCTCCAACCACAATGGTGAACGCCTCAGGACTTCTCCAAGTCCAAGTGGTGCAAGCATCCGCTTCTGGGCTTCTGATAAAAACTTATTATTCCGAGCGCGATTCGTCTCCCGCTTCTTCTCCGCCTTCTGGAGCGCAGTCCGCCGCATCTTCCGCCGATAAAGTGGTCGAAGTGGCGATCGCACCAGATGGCTCAGCCTCGCAATGCAAGGGGCTCGATCAACTTTCTCCCGCGCAACAATTTGCCTGGAAGGATTGGCTGGGAAGTTTCACTTCTTCAATGACGTTTCCCAAGGCTGGAGTCACCGCGCGCCAAAAGTGGGACATGTCGGAGCCCGAGACGACACCATCTCCCATCGCCGGCCTGCTGTGGTCCAAGAAATACCAATACGTTCGCGATGAGCCTTGCCCCATCCAGGTGCACTCAGCGACATCCCCCTCACCTAAGTCGCCGGCGAGCATGCAATCTTGCGCTGTGATTCTCGTGCTCGCGACGCTGCGGCAGAGATCATCGCAAAATAACGCGAGTCCGCAGGACTATAAGCTACAAAATCTCAAAACTCGCGGCAGGGCCACTGGCCAGAACGAAACAATTCTCTACATTTCCCGAATTGATGGAGTTCTCGTGCGTGCCACAGAGGATGCCCAGCAGTTTATGGACGCAACCATCGCGCTCGCCGACGATTCGAATCAGGTTCACTACATTATGGATGCCACCAGCCGTTCTGAAATTGCGCTGCTTCCCGACTCGCCGCAGGACGCGCGCTGACTTCAATTTTT
>Ga0070716_100000534_pt1 | contig 15883 bp, 8 predicted proteins | sample LARL112metaG_FD_71395 | JGI IMG/M metagenome (GOLD analysis project Ga0070716, IMG submission 71395) | Corn, switchgrass and miscanthus rhizosphere microbial communities from Kellogg Biological Station, Michigan, USA - LAR L11-2 metaG | ecosystem: Host-associated > Plants > Roots > Rhizosphere ... | reverse complement strand
GTGAGAAGTGCCGTCACGCGAAAGAGACTCTCGTCATTCGATTCTACGCGCTGATCCTCAGCCGTCCCTCCGTCACAACATTGATGTTTAGCGTAAAGTACGCGACCACCTTCTCGGAGGGATTTTACCGCGCGCGGAAGACGGTTGTGCGCGAGGCTATGACGGACCGAAATTGAGACACGGAAGCGCCGATAGCGAAAGTTCTCAACTGTCGCTATCACGATTCAAGCTCCGCAAGCGGGCCGATGCGCGGATACAGATATGGCAATTCCTGGCCGGTTTTGCCTCCTCTTTCCTGCTCGTATGCATTCTCGTCCGCAGTTGTCTTTAGTTGATTGCAGCCAATTGTTGAACAGTGGGTTCGCAGATTTTAGGACAACTGATGTTTGTCTGGGTTTGCGTCTGGTGATTGGTTACAAGCACTCCGGTTGCTGAAGGAGTGACATAGAGCAAACGAGGTGGAAGATTGGAGCCTTTATTGTCGATCTCCACTCCTGATGGGCCTTTTTGAAGGAAATTCAGGCTGGCATCGAGCACGGCGTGCCAGCTTATTTCCACCACCTGGCCGTCAGAAACGTCGACGGTCTTATAACCGAGCAGGACCCTTGGAGACCCGGTGGGATCGCTGTTCAACTGGTTGATGATTGTTAAGGCATGAGCAGGTTCCAGAACTACGGATGATACGAGATGAAAAGCCCCAGCAGCGTCTTTGGCAACGGCAACGAGGTTTAACGGCGCCCCGGAAATCGCTTCGCCCTTGCGCAGTTGGACAAGGTCCTGGCTAGTGCGGTTGTATTCCTGGATTCCGGCGACAAATTCGGTTTGCGGAAGCCCGGTTACATTAATGATGTTCGTCAAAGCCAGCTTTGTTCTGGTACCATCCGCCGCCTGGACAAAGAGATCGTAGTCCCATACGGTCGTGGCGCCGGGATAGACAGCTCTTAACATCACCTCGACCGCCGAAGCTTTTTCTTCCCCAAGTTCGGTCCTCAGTTTCTGGGCCGTGGCCGATAAACAGCACAAAATCCCTAACAGACCCAGGACTAGAGCTCTTTGCGATAACTTCATAGTGGTCCCCGCAGTCGATTGCGAATGATGCTAAAGCCATTTACTACATCATAAGTATCGCTTCCCGGTCATATAGGAAACGAGCGGACTGTCTTCGAGTACCTGCCTGAACGCCCATCCCGCAACGACCCAATTGTCGCGTTCATTCTGCCAACCTATGAGGGCCATGACTGTGCATGATACCGCTGATTGTTGAAATCAGGCGCGATAACACTCATTGAGACCGAATCCGACTGGGCCCCAGTTCACGATCGTCGGACGCGACTTCATTCCCCTTATCGTTATTTACAGCCGTATATTCTGGCAAACGCATCGAACCTAAAATGCGCGCCCGAAATCGCGTGAGCGGGGCCGTCGCGGGGCTACTGCTGATCATCCTCAGCACTGGATGCAGCGGCGTGGGTACTCCAAGCAGTCACGGCACTCCGCCTGCGTCGGCCCACGTTTTTCTAGTGGTCGAAGAGAACCACAGCTACTCCCAGGTGATTGGCAATCCCTCCATGCCGTATCTGAACAGCCTGGCGGCGAAATTTGGTCTGGCAACGCAGTACTACGCCGACGTGCATCCTTCGATCGGAAATTACTTCATGCTGACCTGCGGTCAGGTTGAGACACTCGATGACTCGTTTGGCGGCATCGTCAAGGACGACAACATTGTGCGCGAGTTAGTGAAGGTCAACAAGACCTGGCGGAGTTACGCCGAAAGTTTGCCCAGCTCCGGATATTTGGGCGGGGATGTTTATCCGTATTTTAGACACCACAACCCGTTCACTTATTTTTCGGATGTACAGGGAACATCGCAGGCTGGCAACGTAGTTCCATTTTCGCAATTTTCGTCGGATCTGAGCGGCGGAACTCTTCCCGACTTTTCGTTCATTGTGCCGAATGCTCTCAATGATGCACATGACGGAACACTCGCAGCCGCCGACCAATGGCTTAATACGAATATTGCACCTCTCATTGCGAGCAGTGCGATTCAGGACGGCGGTTTGCTGATCATCGTCTTTGACGAGAGCGTGTTGACCGATTTGTCGCACGGCGGTGGTCATGTCAGCTTGGTTCTGGTCGGCCCCAATGTAAAGAGCGGGTTCCAAGGATTAACAATGTTTCAACATCAAAGCACGTTGCGGGTGGTCCTCTCGACGCTGGGCGTAAAGAGTTTTCCGGGAGCCTCCGCTGCGGCTCCCGATATGGGCGAGTTTTTCAAGTAGATTCTACGATCTCATGCAGTATGAATGCTGTTCAGGCTCTCACAAAGAACGTGGTCAACTATAGGCGGCAGGGTGGTTGTTGTAAAAATAAACGCCGCCTCGCGGGGCGTACGGCGCGGCGGCGTTGTCATTCGCGTACTTGACACCGACAATACACCCTCTATAGCTGCCTGACCATTGGCCTTAACTCCGAGCATCTGCTTGACGGCTTTGATTCGCTGTAATCGGTACGCGGCCCACCTGTGTTCTGTTAGAGGTAGTCTTCCAGAATCTCAGTCAACATCGGGGCAAAGCCTTTGGAAATGCGACCGATGTGCATCAAATTGTGTAACGGTGTCAAAGAATCATCGTTACTCACCGCGTGAATGACTTCGAGAATGTTTCGAGCCACTGCGCCCCTCGCACAAAAGGCCGCCCCGATGACGAAGAATACCTTCGCACGAAACATGCCTCCAATAGTGCGTGAGAGTTGAGTGCCCGAGATCTAAAGAACACAAGAACACAAGAACAGACCATCATCGTCGCAACGTCAAACCAGCTTTGGCACTCGCTGCGGTATTCGGCGCCGCCAAGCTCGAACAATTTTGATGGACGATTGTGAGCCCGCAGCCTCACGGAGCTGCGCGAAGCGGGTAGTTTCTCCGGTTATGAGGAGAGCTCCTGGGGACTTTTCTCCGTTTGTAAACACCAATAAAGAATCTTTGTATCGGTTAGTTAATCTGATGAAGTGAAGCGACGGAGGAGCTGCACGGCCGCAAGCGTCGACCGAGGAGACAAACATGGCCCAATACCGAAATACAGCCATCGATGGACTAAACATTTTCTACCGCGAGGCTGGCACTAAGGGCGCGCCAATCATCGTGCTGTTGCACGGTTTCCCGTCGTCCTCGCACATGTTTCGTGACCTGATTCCGCAACTCGAGGATCGCTTCCACGTGATCGCCCCGGACTGCATCGGCTTCGGCTACAGCGCTGCGCCGTCGGCTCCCGAGTTCAAGTACACGTAAATGCTGAACTTCTTGAGGCCAAGCGTGCCGAACAGACGACATAGCGGCGATCAAGCATACGAATTCGACAATTACTAAAGGGATTCAAAATGACGACATCAAAATATCAAGACCTCACCGCCGTACTCGTGCATGCCGCCTGGTCCGACGCATCCAGTTGGAGCAAGGTCTCTGCTCGCCTGCGAGAGCTGGGTCTCCGTGCTCGGGGCGCGCAAATTCCGCTCACCAGCCTGAGCGACGATGTCGCGGCGGTGAAAAGACTGCTGCGGCAGGTGGAGGGGCCGGTGCTGCTGGTCGGCCACTCCTACGCCGGCGCCGTGATCACCGCCGCCGGCGCCGACAATCCTCAGGTCAAAGCGCTGGTTTACGTCGCGGCAATTGTTCCGGACGAAGGCGAAAGCGTGGGCGCCTTGTTTCAGCGCGCCGAGCCGAAGCCCAGCACACGGCCGAAACTCGCTCCCGACGCGGACGGTTTTCTCTGGTTGCCCCCGGGTGCGTTCGCAAACGCGGTCGCGCCTGACGCAGCAAAAGAAGAAACTGCTCTGATGGAAATCAACCAGCAACCTATCGCGCTCAAATGCCTCGGCGAGCCGATGATGGTGCCAGCCTGGAAGCAAAAGCCTTCATGGTTTCTCGTTGCAGAGAAGGACCGGATGATCTCGCCCGCGACGCAACACTTTATGGCCGAGCGCATAGTAGCTCGGGTTCATTCTTGCGACACCGACCATTCACCGCTCGTCTCGGCGCCCGAGTCAGTAGTGCGTGTGATCGTGGAAGCGGCCGATGCGGTCGTTCTCAGATTCGACGCGTCATCGCTTGCCAGCGCGGAAATCGAAGTCGGCGCACGAGTCGGACAGGTCTAACACAGAGTTCAAGAGGAGAGAATCATGCCATTCATAGCCATCAAGGTTTTTGAGAAAGAATTGTCGGCTGCCCAAACGGCCAGTCTGATTCAGGACGTCACTGAAGCCGTCCTGCCGTTCGTGGGCGAGGGCCTACGGGATTCCACCTGGATCGTCGTAGAGGAAGTGAAAAGCGGCGCATGGGGCATCGGCGGAAAGGCCTTCCGTCTCGACGATGTCCGTTCCGTTCAAGCCAAACCTGGCCAGTCGCCGTTGAAATGACGGTACCACGAGATCCATGTTTCCAGGTCAGAGAGTACTCGTCACCGGACCCGGCCGGGAAATCGGCAGGGCGATCGCGCGGCGTTTCGCGCAAGGAAGGGCATGGATTCAGCTGGCGGCCCGCAGCTGTGAAGAACTCTGGCAAGCCGGACGACGTCGCCGAACTGGTGCCGTCTCTTTCTTCCCAAGCGATCTCGGTGGATGCAAGGCGCTCGACCGTCGACGTCGACGGTTGCCAGAACAGAAGAAGACACCTGTGGAAATTCCGCGAGAACCGGATAGCCGTTTCTTTCCAGTACGACTGGCACGATGCGGACCGACAGTGGTACCGGTCCTATGGTACGGAACTCTGGAATTTGATGATCCGGGCCTGATGCGGCGGCGCATCGCCAGCATCAATAAAGCGAAGATCGCGGAATCGGATCGTCGTCTTCGCTGAAGGAGCGAACTGTGTTTGTCAAAGAACTGTGGCGCTATCCTGTAAAGTCGATGGCTGGAGAGCAGGTGCAGACAATCGAACTCACTCGCGGTGGCTTTGCCGACGATAGGAAGATTCTGGTGCTTGGCTCCGATGGTCACATTATCACTTCGCGAACACATCATCGGCTGCTGGGATTGAAAGGCACGTTGGGCAATGACGGCGTTGCCCACATTTCTGGTCATCGCTGGGACTCGCCGGAAGCCCTGGAGTTAATGAATAAGGCTGTCGGTCCGGGAGCGAAGCTGGTTTCCTACGAAGGCGTGGAGCGCTTCGACGTGTTGCCGCTGCTGATCGCTACCGACGGTGCAATCGAGCACATGGGTTTCGATGGGCGGCGGCTGCGTCCCAATGTGATCGTTGGCGGAGTGAAAGACTTGGAAGAGCGAAAATGGGAAGGCCGCAACTTGCGTGTCGGCGATGCTATCATTCACGCCGCCCAACTGCGCAGACGCTGCGTGATGACCACCTACGATCCCGACACCTTGGAACAGGATCGCAATGTGCTGAGGCGCATTGTGCAAGAGCTCGACGGCACCATGGCCCTGGATTGTTCGGTGTTACAGGGAGGCGTGCTGCGGGTGGGCGATTCGGTCACAATAGTGGATGGTTTTCAAACAGGAAGCCGTTTGTACGCCTAGACACGCGGGCTCTTTTCAAGCAGCCTGCACGGCGGCGCCCTTGGCAAGCGCGATCAACTCATCCACGGACCACTGGTCATAGGCATGGGTCCTGTATTTCGCCGCTTTGATCTGCCCGGACGGCGCGATCAGAAAGTCGCCCGGAAGGCCGAATGGGCCACCCGAATTTGACGCCGAGGGTGTAGCCCAGATCCTCGCCACCTATGTGCAAGGACTGTTTCGCACGGTACTGCTTAGTTACGACAGGCCCCAGCTCGAACGGCAGGTTGACCTGTTCCTTACCAGCCTCGGCCTCTAAACCTAACGCCCGTGACCGTCAAGAACATTTTCTTGCCTGTCGTGCTTGTACCGCAACCCGGCTGAATCATGCCTGTTCTCGACGCCCAAGTTGAAAATTTTGTTCCTTCGCTGGCGCTGCTGGATTTCCCACCGGGGCAGATCTGCATAAATGAGAACGTCCGGGCTAGGTTCGATCAGAGAGGTGGAATTTTGTTTTGCCACTCGGATATCTCTCGAACAACGCCATCTCACCTGAATTGTTGACAATCAATTTACAAATCGCCGTTCTGATTCGATAACCAGCCACTTACAATTCGCAGCATGAAAAAAACCTTGAGGGGTCTGCAAGCCTTTCCTGTCACGGTATTGACGCTGTTCTCTTTTGTCTTACTTCTTCCAGGATTCACTGTTTTGGCCGTTGGGCAACGGCGTCCGGCAATCACAGCGATTGACGATTCCAACCGTTTAACTTTGCACCACACCACCCACGGTCTTGCTACCGCGGGTCGCGAGTTGTCTCCAGCTGAGCCCACTCTTCGTATGGAACGCATGCTGCTGTTATTGGGCCCCAGTGAAGACGTGCAGCCGCAGGTACGCGCCCTGATCGACAGTCAGCACGACAAGAAATCCGCCAACTTCCACAAATGGCTTACACCGGAGCAGTTCGGCGAACGCTTCGGTCCCGCGCAACAAGATATTGACGCCATTACGAATTGGCTCCAGCAAAAAGGTTTTGACACCATAAAACCCTCCCGCGGAAGAGGCACCATCGAGTTCTCCGGTACGGCGGGCACAGTGCAACAAGCTTTTGGTACACAGATGCGCTATTACCAGTTCAAGGGTGAGAAGCACCTGGCGAACAGCAGTGATATCTCGATTCCTCGCGCAATGGCGGGGATTGTGCGCGGGGTTAATCTGCACAACTTCAGCTTCTCGAAGCCCTCGCTGGTTGGATCTTTTCCTGTGACACGCAACAGCAGCGGCAAGCTGGTGCGTACCGGCCCCGACGCCAATTCGGGTGGCGGAGGCAACTTTCTGGCGCCCGGCGACTACGCCAACATCTACGATATAAATCCGCTATACAAGAACAATATTGATGGAACAGGGACGAGCATTGCTATCGTCGCCCGCACCAACATCGAATTAGCAGACGTCGAAACCTTTCGCCAGGCTTTCAACCTGCCCCCCAAAGACCCTGAGATCGTCCTCAACGGGCAGGACCCCGGGCAGGTGTTAAGCAGTGACATAGTCGAGGCATCGCTCGATACCGAGTGGACCGGCGCGCTCGCGCCTAATGCAGACATCAAACTGGTCGTGAGCGCATCAACCCCAGTCGCCGATGGATCATTTCTTTCCGAGGTCTATATCGTCGATAACAATCTGGCAGACATCATGAGCGTGAGCTTCAATGCTTGCGAGCAAGAGTTCACGCCGGACGGCGTGGCGTTCTTCAGCGCTCTTTACCAGCAAGCGGCCGCGCAAGGAATCAGCGTCTTCGTTGGCACCGGAGATGCCGGCGCGGCTGACTGCGAGTTCGCCGGCTTCAACGGTGGGCCTGCAACCACGGGGCTGGCGGTAAATCTTTTGGCTTCGACCCCGTTCGACACCGCCGTGGGTGGAACGCAATTCGACGAAAACGGAAATCAGGCGACCTTCTGGTCTCCTACCAGTGGTCCTGGCTTTGTCAGCGCTTTGGGCTACATCCCTGAAGTGGTATGGAACGAGAGCTGTGATCCAACCGTGAATCCAAACTGCTTCCCCCCAGGCTCGGGTCTGTTTACCTTTGCAGGGACGGGCGGTGGCGTGAGCACGGTCTACTCCAAACCCAGTTGGCAAAGCACTGCTTTGACTGGCGTGCCAAATGACAATGCCCGCGACTTGCCCGACGTATCTCTGACCGCTGCTACCCACGATGGCTACATTTTTTGCGTGACTTTGTTCGAGCCCTGTGTTCTTGAGAACAGCGGCAAACAGGTCCAGCTCAATGCCGCTGGGGTGGTTTCTGGAACATCCGCCTCGGCGCAGACATTTGCCGCCTTCATGGCGCTGATTGATCAGCAGCAGGGCGGACGTCAAGGTTTGGCGAACTATGTCCTTTATAAGCTCGCGGCCCAGGAAACTTTCTCCAACTGCAATTCCAGCAATCGCACCGATCCCACGCAGCCTGCTCCCACGGGTTGCATCTTCAACGACACGACCGTCGGCAATAACGGTGTTCCCGGCAATGACACGCTGAGCGGAAACGTTCCGCCCGGAGACACCGTCGGTCAAGTGGGTTACAATGCCACGCCCGGCTACGATTCTGCCACTGGCCTTGGATCTGTTGATCTTGCGAACCTTGCCAAAGCCTGGGGATCGGTCACGTTCCGCGGCACAAGCACATCCCTGTCCACCACCGGGTCGGCATCAACCCAGCACGGTCAAGGGATCTCGTTCAATGTGAATGTGAAATCACTTTCCGGCTCGGGTACGCCCGGCGGTGCATTCGTGCTGATTGCAAAGAACGCGCCGGCAGCCTTCAATAACACAGCGGTGGGCGGCGGCACCTTGAGTAACGGCACTTTCAGTGGACCCATTAACACTCTGCCCGGTGGCGAGTATCAGGTAGTGGCGCAATATGGCGGAGACGGCACCTTCGGCGGCAGCGAATCGCAGGTTGTGCCGGTCAACATTTCGCCCGAAAACAGCTCCGTCGCGATCAGCGGAAATGACCAGAACGGAAACCCGTTCTCCTCTCCGGGACCCATGAGTCTCAGCTATGGCATTGGCCAGCCGTTTCTCGTCACTGTCACTTCAGCCTCTGGCAATAATACGACCCCTACTGGCACAGTCACGTTAGTAGACGGAACAACTCAGCTTGGCACGCTTCCGTTGGATAATAACGGTCAAGCCGTGTTCACTAACTGCAACCCAACGACGGCGCAATTCTGCCTGAATATTGGCGCGCACGGCCTGACAGCTGTGTACTCCGGTGACAGCAGCAACACGGCGGCCACGTCCCCGGCGCTGGCAGCTACCGTCACCAAAGGCACCCCACAATTCGGATCGCTTTTCTTTTGCTGCATAGAGGACCAAACGGTTGAATTGGGGGCCGACTTCTCCACCGGCACGTCTGTCCTGGGCGTTCCGCCAACCGGGACCATTACCTTTACCGATACATTCAACGGAACCACCACTACTTTGGGATCGCCCATCACGTTGATGCCTGCCGCGATCATTATCGAGTACTTCAACGTAAGCGTCGGCACCCACACTGTGAGCGTTCAGTATTCGGGTGATAACAATTATCTGCCCACGACGACGTCAGGCTCTCTAACCACACGTCCCTTAGCGGACCCCTCGGGAGTGCTTCCCGTTGTCACGTTATCAACTTCAACTAACCCGATTGTTGAAGGACAGCCGATCACGCTCACGGTAAATGTGAGTTCTAATCAATCGACTACGGTTCCGACTGGGACGATTTTTGTAACTGCCGGAGCGGCCTTCGTGAATCCAACCAGTGGTGGATTCACATTGTCAAATGGAACCCTGACCTTCACCGGAATCATGCCCAATGCGACCACTATGCTGCAGGCGTTTTATAACGGTGACTCGAACTTCAATCCAACAGCCAGTGCACCATTGGACATTTCGGTCGCTAAGATCGATCCCACACTAAACCTCACCACCAGTGCCGCCAGTGTGCAGGCTGGCACCCAAGTCAGCTTGCTGGCGACACTGAGCGGACCTGCTGGCTCGGGTGCGCCTCAGGGACTTCTGCAGTTCTTTGATTCCGTAAACGGCGGCCCCGCCCAGCCTCTGGGTAACGATCAACTGCTTCTCCCCAACGCCAGCGGCGATGCTTTCGGCACCTCCACCGCGTCGATAACCCCCGCTTTGCCGATGGGAACAAATACCATAACCGCCACCTATTCCGGTGACGGCAACTTCAACTCGATTTCCCAATCGAACTCAACTCCGGTCGCAGTCATAGTGAATGCGGGACCAACCGCGCTCTTCTCATTTGCTACCCTGCCTGGAGGCAGCACCGTCAGCATCACGAAGAAGCAAACCGCACGTTTCAATGTGTTCCTGAACGGAAACGGGTTCGAAGGAACGGTTGGGTTGACATGCGCCGGCGCGCCTCCGGGATTCTCTTGCATTGTGAATCCTGCGTCCGCCGATCTGACCTCAACTGTCACCAGCGTTCCATTGCAGGTAACGGTTGCGCCGATGGCCAAAGTGCACCGAAAGGGCAACCAGCGTAACTTCACGCTGGTTATTAGTGGAGAAGATGGGCCAGAGACCAACAACATCCCTCTGGTGCTGACGGTCAAATAAGTGCCGTTTTAGCAGGCGGTCCCGATTTCAAATGGGGCCGCCTGTGGGCGCGTTGAAAGGCACGTCGACGCTCACCTTCACAGGGTCGTCTCGTACCTTGGTGCATTCCGCGACTTCGACATTGATCGTCGGACTGAACAGTAAGTAACACAAAACAACATCCAACGAGACACTGGGCGAGCGAACGGCTCGCCTAGTGTCTTCTTTTGTCTATGTTTTGCGAGCGCTCGCGGTTGCAGAATATTGCCAGCTCTGCATCCTGCATTGAATTTGCTCGAAAATCGACCGAGGAATCTGCCGAAGGCGGCTGATTTCAAGCTCCAGGTCCCGGTCCTTCCGAGGGATCGTCATCGCATGTGCTCCACGCGGAACGAAATCTGCACCTGCTTGCATTTTCGCTTTGAGCGTTTTCGCCGCGGCGCGGCGTTCCTCGGCGCCAGCGCGCCAATATCTCTATAAAGAAAATTTCTAAGATTAGTTCAGTACGTAGTCTGAGTTGTCAGCACGTTGTCACGCACATGCAAAAATCTGCGTTTGTAAATTGTTACGTCCGCCGGCGATTTTCATTGCTCACCGGCGAGAAACAAATTACGATTCGCGTCCCGACCAGTCGAGCACAAGGCCTGACTGGCGGTCGATTCGAGGGGGAACACCATGAGACTCAACTTGTCCGCGGATGACAAGTGTGCCGTTCGAGCTTTCCTTTTTGCTTTATCCGTCGTTTTTGCCGCAACCGCCACGTCAGCTCAAAAGTCAGCACGCATAACTCACCCGATCGATGACAACGCAGTGAAAGTATTAAGCGGCAGCACCCATCCGCTGGCAACGTCCGCGAATGATGTCGGACGAGTGGACAACACTCTGCCCATGGATCGCATAATGTTGCTGCTGCAGCCTAGTGCAGATCAAAAAGCAGCACTCACTCGGTTCATCAGTCATCAATCCGACAAGGATTCACCGCAATTTCATCAGTGGCTGTCCCCTGAGCAGTTCGGCGCGCGATTCGGGCCAGCGCAGGAGGACATCGACCAGGTCACAGGTTGGCTCCAGTCACATGGGTTGAGGGTTAATTCAGTTGCACGTGGGAAGCAATGGATCGAATTTTCAGGAACAGCGGCGCAAGTCGAACACACATTCCATACTGAAATCCATCAGTACTTAGTAAAAGGCGAGATGCATATCGCCAACGCAAAAGATATTTCCCTGCCGGAAGCCTTGACTCCAGTCGTAGCAGGGGTGCTGTCGTTGCATAATTTTCAAAAGCACCCTATGCACACAGAAGCGGTGAAGGTGCGCCGCGATGCAACCACGAATAAGCTGGTACCGGAGTTTACTTTTCACTCCGGCCAATTTCATTTACTCGCTCCTGGAGACTTTTCACGAATCTACAACACCTTGCCCCTGCTTAACGCGGGGATCAATGGAAAAGACATTTCTATCGGTATTGTGGCCCGGTCGAACATCGAACTGTCCGACGTGCAGACCTTCCGCCAAATCTTCGGGTTACCCGCCAAAGACCCGAATTTCATCATTAACGGAGTGGATCCTGGCGCCAATCAAAATGGCGAGGAAGTCGAGGCTGATTTGGATACAGAATGGTCTGGGGCAGCCGCGCCACAGGCAACCATCAACCTGGTGATTAGCGCGTCAACCTTCACCTCCGATGGATCTGACCTGTCCCTGGCCTACATTATTGACCATCGCGTGGCTTCGATCGTCAGCAGCAGCTTCGGCCTGTGCGAAGCTTTTCTGAGCCCCGCGGGGAACGCTTTTTTTGAACGCACCTATCAGCAGGCAGCAGCGCAGGGCATGACGGTCTTCGTCGATACAGGCGACAACGGGGCTGCTGGCTGCGATGAACCTCTCGATGGCCGGTCGGTACCTGCCACTCTTGGTCTTAATGTGAACGGGATTGCTTCTACTTCGTTTAACATCGCGGTAGGGGGGACACAATTTGCCGAGCAAGGGAATGACGGCAGCTTCTGGTTAGCCAGCAATCGTGCCGATCTGTCTTCTGCAATTGGTTACATCCCGGAAGCGGTGTGGAACGAAAGCTGCGACCCTACAGTCGATCCAGGCCATTGTGGCGATGGCCGGTACAGCATCGCCGCAGGAAGTGGAGGAAAAAGCAGCTGTATAAATTCTCAGGTTGTGGGAAACACGATCAATTGCATCAACGGCTATCCCAAGCCTTCATGGCAGGCCGGGCCAACTATCCTTAATGATGGCGTGCGCGATGTGCCCGACGTGTCGCTGACTGCGGGAAGCGGCCACGATGGATATTTGATTTGTATTGCGGGCTTCTGCCAGACGAGCATTAGTAATGGCAAGACCGTCCTCGACAGTGCGTTTGTCGTCGGCGGAACGTCGGCATCAACTCCCGCCATGGCCGGAATTATGGCGTTGGTCGAGCAAAAGAACGGCGCCTTCCAGGGGCTAGCGAACTTCAATTTTTATAAGCTTGCTGCGACAGAAAACTTGGCTAATTGCAATTCCACCCTGTCAACCAATCCACTACAGCGGCCAAACTGTATCTTCCAAGATGTTACCCAGAGCAATAACTCCGTACCCGGTCAACTTGGCTTCAATGCCGGGCCAGGCTTTGATTTGGCCACCGGGTTAGGATCGGTAAACGCGGCTAAGTTGGCAAACTCCTGGAATACGGGGACCAAACTAGCTACGCAAATGGAGCTATCCCTACCAGTGTCCGCAGTGCAACACGGCCACGCGCTTCCGGTCAATGTATCGGTACAGCCGGTTTCCGGTAACGGTGCGCCATCTGGAGATTTCGATCTGTTTGCTGGATCATCCACTTCGATTTTTGGCGGGACGCTTTTGCAAGGAGTATTTTCCGGTTTTGTGAATGGCCTCCCTGGTGGTCAATACCAGGTGCAGGCCCACTATGGCGGCGATCCTATGTTCAAACCGAGCAACTCGAATTCGGTTCCTCTAAGCGTTACCCCCGAACCTTCCAGCGTCGCCCTAGTGGGCCTCGAAGTCACTCAGTTCGGCAACCTCATTCCGCCCAATAATCCATTCTATGGCCAGCCTATTGTTGCGCAGATCGATGTCGCAGGGAAATCAGGAATTGGATCTCCCTCCGGGTCGGTAACGATCTTTGATAACAAAACTCCGCTCGGCACGGTCCCGCTCAATGAAGGCGGGAATCTCTTTGCGGAAATCGATAACCTGACAGCTACCGGATTGCTGGTAGGCCATCACGATATACGCGCCGCCTACAGCGGGGACGCGAGTTTTCAGCCCTCACTCTCGGCCGATGTAGCGTTCATGGTTAACAAACAATCGCCAAACGCACGCATCTTTGCAGTGCCGAACCCGCCGATAGCTGGAGCCCCCGCGCAATTTCTTCTTTTCGTCGGTGCTATTCTGGGGCAGGTGCTTCCAACCGGGACGGTAGATATATTCGACAATGGCAAGAGGATCGGCGCCCACCTGACCCTTAAGTTCGATGGATTGCTAGGGCCGGGAGTTTCGCAGGCGGCCTTCACTACCTCATTTTCGGCAGGATTTCACGATGTGGAGTTCACGTACTCCGGCGACAAGACTTTCAACTCGATCCGTTTGGGAGATCACCTTGAAGGGCACGTGGATTTTACGGTCGCTGCTGCGTCGGGAGCCGAAACCATTATTCAGGTGCAGCAAACGCCGTTGACGGTCGCGTTGTCCCAAACTGCCAGCTACGCCGTGTCTGTCAGTCCAGTAGTGGCTGGTGGCCTGCTGCCCACTGGTACTGTAAGTCTGATCGGCCCCAACGGGGCTGTGTTTGCAGGGCCGGTTTCGCTAGTCAACGGGAAGGCCAGTCTTCCACTCACGTTCGATGCGGCTGGTCCCTTTGAGATTGCCGCCGGTTACTCTGGCGACGATCACTACAGAGCATTTAGCAGTGACATCCTGACCACGACGGTAACGAAAGGTACACCGACCGTGTCTTTGACTACGCCGGCGGGGACGGTAAAGGGGGGTATGCAAACGAGCTTCTCGGTTTCAGTCGTAGGCAATCCGGCGGTGCCGCAAATCACCACGCCTTTTGGTTTTGTTCAGTTTTTCGACTCAATAAACGGGAGCGCCTTTCAGTCATTAGGATCTCCCCAGTTCTTGACAGTTGGAAATGGGGGCAATCCTATATTCGCCTTGCCTGTTGTCCTCGCGACCGGTAACCATGTGGTGAAAGCCGAATACTTGGGTTCGGCAGATTGGGCGCCAACATTCTCGAACCTAGTGAACGTAGTTATACAGCCGTAAGGCACTTGCAGAAGTTTGTTACGATCTAGAGGCATTCCGCCCCGGACAGCTGTGCACGTGCGAACTTCTTACCAACCAGAACCTTGGTTCGTTCACCCAAGGCAACCAAATGAAAGTGTGCTTGCCCAAATCGATGCCGATGGATGTGATGTGCATGGTAATGATCCGCCCGATGTGAACTGCCGAGTTACTCCAGAACTCCGTGGGGCGAGCAAGAGCAGATGGTCTCGATGGCCCATCACAACGATGATGTAACCGTCGAGTGCTTATGGAGTTTAAGAGAGGCGGTTCTATTCGTGAGCTCTCTCGTGCTCAGAAGTATTCGCTGGTAGTGCAGGCATGGAGAGACTGTCGCGGGAAACATCTTCTTGAAGTAAAGCTGAGGCATTACCGCGTTCTGAGGCAACCTACAATAGCCTGACATTAGCCCGTCCGGCACCACGGTAGGCTAATTCGGTGTATGCCAGCGCAATTCAGCATCCTTGTGCGAAAATTGCTGAAACTTGCAATCTCATGCTCGCGGAAAAACTTCCGCTAACCAGCCAATAGGATTCTCACTTGCGCGGCAACGTGTCCAAGCAGCAGTCTTTCTCGTGAAACGCCTACTATGGCGCGGGCACCGTGAATTGTTGCCGCAGATTCGATGGATCATAATCCAACGGCGTGATGTACAAAACTGGTCCATGCTTCCCGCTTGGGACGCTTGGAATGATCATCCGGTGCATAGGCGAATTTACTGCTGGACGAGCTGTCGTTGTCGCTGATGTTGCGATTGCGGCTTTCCCTCCTGGGATGGTCATCACTGCGGAAGTTACTTGAGAGAACGCTATGGGATACGAGAACCGCTGTTGGTTTAGAGGATCATAATCGCGGACCGAGCCCGCAGTGACATTGAAAATATACGAATGGCCCGTTTGCAAGATTCCTGCTGGAACTATGAAAGAATTTGTCGTAACGTTGTTCGCCAGAAAATCAAATACGCACGCCACTCCGCCCCCACCGCCTTTTCCGCCACCGCCCGCTTGCGGCTCACAGATGAAGACGTCGTAGGTGACGACATCGGTGGGTCCGTTTGGACGGCCCGATGGGACGTCCCATGACAACGTCGGAGTCGCGCTGCTGACGGTGCCTCCAGTCAAGAAATCGACACCATCGGCCTTGGCATTGGCTGGGGGCAACATGAACGCGGAAATTGCGCCGGACAGATTGGTCACTGCATAACTCATATCAATCGTCCATGGCAGCGGGTCCGCCGATCCCGGTATGGGAATTGAAAAGTTGGCTTGAGCATCGACGATGTACACGGTCTTCTCGCGCGTGCCGAAGGGATCGTTATAGGTCAAGGTGCCGAAATCCTGATTGGCAGGCCAGGTGTCGTTGCCATTCGCGTCTTTCGGCCAAGGATCGGGATCTCCGGGGAAAACCGGCCCCTGAATAAAAGCGTCCGCCAGAATCGGGGTGACTTGGTTTATCTGCGGATCGGAGAGCGAAC